>Ga0210044_10007254_pt1 | contig 14202 bp, 10 predicted proteins | sample CryGey13umfilter_2_FD_183959 | JGI IMG/M metagenome (GOLD analysis project Ga0210044, IMG submission 183959) | Groundwater microbial communities from aquifer in Utah, USA - Crystal Geyser 4/9/14 3 um filter (SPAdes) (version 2) | ecosystem: Environmental > Aquatic > Deep subsurface >...
GTCCCTATGTTCTCCCTCTGGAGCACCTTCAAGTAGTGCGCGAGGCGGTTGATGACGAACATGTACGGCAACTGCATTCCGAGTTTATAGTTCAGCTCCGCCTCTTTCCCGGCCTTGCTGATCCCGAAGAACTTCGGCTTCTGGACGGAATTCGCCGAGAAGAAGGCCGCGTTGTCGCTTCCCTTCCGCATCGTGAGGGCGATGAACCCCTCCTCCGCAAGTTCGAACTCCCGCCGCTCCGAGACGAGCACCTCGGTCGGGATCTTCGTCTGGGTCGCGCCCATCGACTGGAACTGGTGGAGGGGAAGGTCCTCGACCGCCCCGCCGCCCGCGGGCCCGATGATGTTCGCGCACCACCGGTACTTCGCGAAGCTGTCGGTAAGCCGGGAGGCGAACGCGAAGGCGGCGTTCCCCCACGTGTACAGGTCGTGCCCCTGGGAGACGTCCTCCTGGTAGTTGAACTTCTTTACGGGCACCGTCTCGGGCCCGTACGGGAGCCGTAAAAGGAACCGCGGCATGGTGAGCGCCACGTAGCGTGCGTCCTCGCTCTCGCGGAACGACCGCCACTTGGTGTATTGCGGGGACTCGAAAATCGACTTCAGGTCCTTCAGGTTCGGAAGGTTCGAGAAGTCGGTCAGCCCGAAGAAGCCGGGGCCGGCGGATGCGATGAACGGCGCGTGGGACATCGCCGCCACGCTCGCCACGTACTGGAGGAGCTTGACGTCCTGGGGGCCCGGCCCGAAATCGTAGTTCGCGACCATCGACCCGTACGGCTGGCCGCCGAACTGCCCGAACTCGGCGGTGTAGGCGATCTTGTAGAGGCCGGATTTCACGACCTCGGGCGAGTCCTCGAAGTCCTCGAGGAGGTTCTCCTTGCTCACGTTGAGGAGCTCGATCTTGACGTTCTCGCGGAAATCGGTCTTGTCGACGAGGTATTTCATGGAGCGCCACGCCGACTCGAGATTCTTGAACTCCGCCGCGTGCAGGATCGCGTCGACCTGCAGGGAGAGCTTCTTGTCGACCTCGGCGACCATCTGGTCGAGGACGGCGCCCGAGATCTTAGCGACTTCCTTCCCCGGCTCGAGAAGCTGGTGCAGGAACGCCTCCACGCCCCGCCGGGCGATCGAGTACGCCTCGTCCTGCGGGCTGATCTTCGTCGCCTGGACGATCTCGTCGAGGAGCGACGCCCCCTCGACGACCTGCGCCTCCGCCTGCCTGCTCTTTCCCTTTTCGGTTGTCATCGATTCCTCCTATTCCTCGATCCCGACTTCTTTGAGCAACTGCTTCCGGGCGGATTCGTCCTTGACCAGCTCCTGGATCTTCTTCCTGAACTCAGGGACGTTCGACATCGGGCTCTTGAGCGACTTGACGGCCTCGCGCAGCTCGAGGAGCTTCTTGAGCTCGGGCACCTGGTCGGCCACCGCCTCGGGTCCGAAGTCCTTCATCGAGGCGAAGTTGAGCTTGACGCTCATCTCGTCCCCTTCCTTCCCCGACAACCGGTTCGGCACGTTGATGTTGAGGCCGAGTTTCTGGCCTTTGAGGACGCCGTCGAAGTTGTCCTTGTCGATGTTCACCGGCTCCCTCTTTTCCAGCGGCCTATCGTCGGGGGCGCCAGTGAAATCTCCCATCACCAGGAGCTTGAGCGGAAGTTCGACGTCCTCTTTCGCGTCCCCTGTGGCCGGGCGGTACGTGATGTTGACCCGTTCCCGCGGAGCGACCGTTCCTTCCTTCGCCATACGAACCTCCCTCTGCAAGATTTATCCGTGCCACGGAAATTCCGAACCTGCGCCGCCTCCTTTCGTCAATTTTTTATCAACGCCTTATTCTCCCCCGAGGGAGATCGCCGCGGAAACGTCCACCCTGGCGATCCGTCCCTGGATTTCCGCGACCCTCTCTTCCGGTACGAGGCCCGCGTTGGCACGATATCCGTCCCAAGCGACCTTCAGCCCTTTCAATGCGAGTTCCGGGTCGTACTCCTCGAGGTGGAAGAGGTCGATCTCCTTGAGAATCTCCTCGATATGCGGCAGCGCGTGACGCGCTTCGGGCGTCTCGATCAGAACCCGGCAGAGGGCGACCCGCCATTGAAACGCCTCTTTCCGCGAGCCTGCGCCGCGCACCCCCTGCTGCATCTTGCGGACCGCCTCGGCGGTCCGGCCCTCCGCGATCCACTCCCGGGCTTGGCGGACTCCCTTCGCGGCTGGGTCCGCCGCGGCCCCGCCGCTTCCCGCCGCCGCTCCTCCGCCGCCCGCCGACAGATCTTTCAGCCATTCGCGGGTATCGTCCCCGGCGAACGGCGTCCCGTCGGAGAATTTCATATCCTCCAGCCCTGGGAGACGGCGCAGGAGAAGGGCGGTCTCCCCGCGAACCGCCTCGGCGGCCCCTTTGTACTCTTCCCCGAGGCGGGCCAACCCTTCCGAAGACCAGAAGTTGAGGTCGAGCCAGAAGATGTACTCCACGAGATTCTGTTCTGCAGCCCTCACGAGGGCTTCGTCCCGCCCTCCGCCGACGAGGGCACGAAGGGAATCGGCCGTGTAGGGCGCGGGGATGTTCGTCCGCCCGTTCTCCGAAGGCGGGAGGGATTCCACGGCGCTCCACGCCGCCACCCGGGCGAGACGGAACGCCGTCGGGTTCGACAGGTTCTCTTCGCGGAGGTAACCGGCAACGCGGGCGACGTCTCCCAGCGCCTTCTCGAGGACGGCATACGCCGTTTCGAGGGAGGTGATCTCGACCGGCCCCTCCTCCACACGCGGAGCGGCCGGTTCCGTACCGAGCGTCCCGAGGCTCCCTTCCGGGGGACGCGGTGCCGCGGCCGGCTTCGGTTCGGAAGCCTTCGGATCCGGCGGGGGAGCGATCGCCTCGAGAGAGCCGACGAAATCGAGGAGCGGCCGGATCGACGGCGCCTCCTCGAGATATTCGGACAGAAGGTGATCGACCTTCTGGAGGTTCTCGTTCAGCGCGTTGATCCGCTCCTCCGCGAAGGGGCCTTTCGGAAGCTGTTCGAGGACGCTCTCGGCCTTCTCGGCCCACCATTCGATCGCCGCGACGCGTCCGCGCATGCGTGCCTTCGTCGGGAAGAGGTCGTCCCAGTGGCTTTCGATGAGATCCCGGTAGACCCGGCTGCCGATCTCGACCCCCTCGAACTTTTTCGTCTGGATGAGGGCGATGGCAAGATAGGAGGCCACGAGGAGATCCTTCGACTTCTGCGAAAGGATGTCGGAGGAAAGCTTGACGACCTTGTCCCAGTCCACCGCCCCCGACGCGCTCGGGGAGGAAAACTTGTCGACCTCCGCCACCAGTTCCTCGTAGAGAGGATCGTACCGTGCGTCGTCCCCCGCCGCCTGTTCGGGCCGGATCGGCAGCTTTCCTAGCTCCGCGAGTTCCATCAGTCCGCTCCCCGCTCCATGGATCCCTCATCCCCTCCCGTCACGGTCCAGATCCGCACGAAATCGGCCGTCGCCAACGGCTTTCTGAAAACACCGAGGTACGCGCGGGAGATCGTGCCGCCGAAAAAGACGGCGTTCGGCGCTTCCACATCGTCCTGCCGCACGCGAGATTGCCAACCGACCGCCGCCGGAAACGGGTCTCTCCCGGCACCTCCATCGAGACGGATGAATCGGGACGCCTCTCCAGGAACGGCGTCATCCCCTGCATGATCCGATGCGGCAACCTCGCGATCCCTCCGCCCGGAAAAGTCCGCCCACTCCGGGACGGGGGAATGAAGTCCCCGGATCGCCGACTCGAACCTTCCGATCTCCTCGTACCGCTGCGCCCCGAGGTATTCGATCCTCTGCCACACCGGCAGGCAGGCGTACGGAAGGAGGTCCCAATACCCTTCCCAGTCCCGAAGCGCCCCGGTCCCGAGGACGAGCAGCGGGTACGGCCGACCGAGACGGTCGACGCTGTCCCGAACGACCCCGCAGACGAGCGCTCCCGGACCGAACCCTTTCGACCAGAACCTCCACGACGCCGCATCCGCCATCCCCTTCTTCTTCCCCTCGATCCCGGCATATCCCTTGTCGACCCAGTCGGCGATCCCCGTAAGCATAGGGGTCGTGCTGCCCAGCCGGATATAATCCTTCGCCCACGGATGCTTCCCGAAGGCGGCGAACCTCCACCCCTCGGGGGCGGCTACGGAGACCAGCACGCGGCGACGCTTCGCGGGGCGGTTCCCGGGGCGGCCTTCGCGGCTCCGACCACCGCCTTCTCTCCGCTGAACCGAAAGCTCACCCGGATGTACTTGATCCCCATCTGTTCCAGCGCGGCCCTCTCCGCCGGGAACTGCGTCGCCTGGAACGTGTGGTGCCCGCCGGGGAAATCCTGGAGGAACGCGGGGAACCCCTGGTCCCCCGAATACGTTTTCTTCAATACCAGATTTCCGACGCTGATCTGCAACCCCACGTCGGTGCACGATTCGGGAGACCAGTTGAACACCTTGGTCACCGGGTAGTTCAGGTTGACGAGCGCCTGGGGGCCGGTCGCGCACTGCAGCTCGAGGCGCGTTCCGTGCGGCTTGACGCGCGCATCCGGGTTCGCGTCCGTCGGCAGCCCCTTGATGGAGACCCCGGACGGTCCGGATTTCCCTCCGGCCGCGGCGGAGGAGACCGCCACCGACGCGCCCTTCGAGAGGAAATTGTAGAAATCGGGGACGAACGGGATCTTCGCCCCGAGGACGTCCTTCCCCGCGTACCCTTTCAGCGTCCGCGTCAGGAACGGCGCGGCGGGCCCCTTGACGAATTTCCAGACCAGGCCCTCCGGCCCGAGCAGGAGCTGCGAGGCCTGATGCCCAGTCGCCCCCTGGGATTCAGCCAGAACCGTCTGCTCCCACGTCGTCTGCATCTGGCAGCCGGCTTCGTTCCGAACGTACGTCCAGAGGAAATCGAACGGACCGGTGATCAGCTTCGACACGATATCGTCCGCAGGACGGTTCCCCCCCACGGCGGCCTTGAGACGCCCCGCCGCCGCCAGGCCGGCGAAGAGAGGGGACTTCCCCGTGGAAGGGTCCTCCCCGTACGTCTGCGCCGCGAGCTGGAACGCCTGCGCCCGCGAGGCGCTCGCCTGAACGACGGCCGTGAGCGACGCTATGTACTCCTGGTACGTCTTCTGGGCCGCCAGCGCCGCCGAGCTTCCTTCCGTCCCCTTTCCGAACGTCCGCTCGATCCTCGCCATCAATTTCTTGCCGCTCTCGGTCGCCTTCGCCGCGACTCCCGCCGCCTGCGCCTGGGAGCGGATCGACTGATACTGGTACGCCTGCTGGAACCAGGCGGGAAGATTCTCCTCGTCCCCGAGAAACTCGAGCTCCGACGCGATCCTCGCGACGAAGGCCATGTGCGGCCCCTGGTCGGTCGCCGCGCGCGCCGCGACCCCCTGCCACTCCTTCTGGCCTTTCAGCGTATCGACTCCCCGCTGGAACCCGGCGGCGAACTGCCCCCACGCCGACAGGCACGCTTGTGGGTACCACTTCCCGAGCGCCGCCTTCTGCCCGGCCATGGCGACGGGATCCGCCACCGCCGACTCGATTTCTCCGACGAACGAATCGACCTGCTCCTTCCCCTTTTTCGTAAAGGCGGGCGAGATCGGCCGCTCTCCGGTGATCGCCTGGGAACCGCCCCAGAACTCCTTCAACGATACCGGCGGGGAACCGCTCTGCTTCTCGGCCCAGACGACGAGCCACTGGAAGCTCGTCCCGCGGGAGGCGAGGACGTGCCGGAGCCACCCTTGAAGGATCCCGACCTCCTGGTTGATATCGGAGGTGTCCGTCCGCCAGGCGAGATAGTAGAAGTAGAGGGAACCGAACTTCTTCCGGGTGTCCGGACCGACGTCCTGTCCGCTCGAAGAGAGGAACGCGAGATACGCCGGCTGCGGAAGCTTGCTGATCGTCTCCAGTCCCTGCCCGTTCAGGCGGGCCCGCAGCAGGTTGATCCGGCGGACGAGGTGATCCACGTATTGCGCCGCCGCCTCGTCCGACGTGGAGGCGGACACCGAGGACGTCTCCCCCGCCAGCTTCCGGTCGAACGCGGTGAGGAACCCTTCCCGGAACTGTTTGCAATACTTCGCCTTCAGCCCCTCTTCGACCCGGATGCTCTCGGTCAGCCCGAACCGGGGAGTCCACCACCCCTGGTTGCTTTTTTCCACCTTCAGGATCGACTGCCCGAACCGGTCCATCACGATCATGTCCGCCAACAGGTCCCTCTGGAGGGCGGGAGCCTTCGCGAACTCGTTGGAGGCCTGGCGAACCGTTCGCAGGTTCTTGACAAAGGAGTAGCTCATCAACCCGCACAAGACGACCCCGAGGATGACCCAGGTGGTCAGCCCGAGATTCCGGGTGAGGGTCTGCCATTCGAGCGCGCGCTTCGTCGGAGCGAAGAGGCCCTTGTCCCGCGGCAGGACCATCGAAAAGAAGTCGTGCAGGAACAGCCCTCGGTTCGTGCCGGGAAGGACGTCCCTCTCCCCGACCAGCCCGAGGGAATTGAGAAAGGTGGAGTAGGGGCTCCCCTCCTGCCGACCGCTGCTGAAGAAGAGCCCGCGCAGGATCGGCGTCTCCTGGTACGGGTTCGCGAGAAACGCGGCTTTCATGAACGGCTCGAGGCCGCGCCTCACGTTACCGAACTCCTCCGGGAAGAGGAGAAGCCCGGGCTCGATGCCGCCCGTGCCGCCTGGCTGCAGGAGGATCAGGCGAAGATTCCGGAGCCGCTCGGAGATCGTATTCATCGCCCGGTCTAGGAAGGTCCCCACGTCGACGGAGAGGTCCTGGTTCACGTATCCCATCGGCTGGTTGAGGCCGCTCTCGGGGAGCCGCTCGCAGAACTGCGTCATCCCCTGGACCAGGTCGCACTTGGTGACGAGCACGTAGACGGGGAACTTCGCCCCGAGGACGCGCATCAATTCGTCGATCCGGTGGCGGATGCTCTTGCCGTCCTCCGCCATCGTCTCGGGCGTCGACTCGAGCATCTTGTCGGCCGCGACGGTCACGATCAGGCCGTGGATCGGCTCCTTCTTCCGGTACTTGACGAGCAGGTTCAGGAACTCCTGCCATTCCTCCTTGTCTTTCCCCTGGTCGACCGGCATCGCGTAGCGTCCCGCCGTGTCGAGAAGGATCGCCTGCTCGAAGAACCACCAGTCGCAGTTCCTGGTGCCGGAGACGCCGGACACGCGGTTGACGTCCGAGAAGGTGGAGAGCTTCGCGCTGCTGATCGAAGTCGTTTTCCCGGAGCCGCTCTCCCCGATCACCATGTACCAGGGGAGGACGTAGAGGGGATTCCCCTGTTTTCGGAGGTGGGACGCCTGCAAGGAAGCGATCGCCTCCTTCCACCGCTCCTGGAGCTCCTTCTCCTGCGTCTGCTCCTTGGCGGACATCGTCTTGATCCGGGCCTCGTCCTGTTCGATGACCTGCTGGACGAACGTCCGCTCCTTCCGGCGCGCCTGGATCTTCCTGAGGAGAACCACTCCCGTCCCGAGCCCCGCGCACACGCCCGCAAAGACGAATCCCATCCACCAAGGAAGGTTCACGGCCAGGGCGATCCCGAACAGGAGCAGGACAAGCAGGATTCCCGCGGCCACCAGAAGCACGATCTTCAACACCTTGATAAGTGTGTCGCTCATATCAATAAGGCACCGTCCTGAGGAGATTATCCCCGAGCCCGCCCAGGGAGAAACGGTAGATCAGGAACAGAACGCCGAACAGGACGACCGGCGCGGCGATGCAGAAGACCGTGAACAGGGAGAAGCCCGGCTTCGCCTGCGCCGGGGCCGCCACTGACACCTCGGCCGGGTACCCTTCCGGGAAAAGTTCGGCGCGTTCGAGGGACGGGATCCCGGCGGAACTCCCGAGCAGCACCTGGAGATTCGACGATTTGAGCTGGTTGAGGAGGAAGTCGTCTCCCGCGTGGCAGTGGCGGCCCATGAAACCGAGGGCGAGGCAGAGGTAGTAGACCTCGCGGGCCTCCCGCTGGTGGAAACCGAGGGCGTTCATCCGGTCGAAGAACTCTTCCCCCGCCTCCGTCGTGTTGTACATGATCCGCTGGAGCTGCTCCCGCTGCCAGAGATTCCGTTGGGTCCAAGGCGAGCTGAGGATCGCCTCGTCGACCCAGGCGCACACGGCGAACCGCGCCGTGTCGAACTCCTCGCGGGAGATCTCCCCCTTCCGGGAAAGCGCCTCGCTCCGGGAGAGAAGGCGGGTCACGTCGGCCTTCACCTGCTCGAAGGGCGGCTGCCGCTTCTGCGACGTCCGCTGGAAGTAGACCACGTACGCCATGAGCTCCATGAAACAATCGGTCAGATGCATCGTCACGATCTCCCCACGACCATGAGTTCTGCCTCAAGGTCTTCCGGTGCGTCATCCCAATAGAACGCGAGGTTGCGGCCCTTCTCCACCCCCGCCCAATGCTCCCCGTGATGGTCCACGGAGAAGTAGAGGGAGTTCGCCCTCCGGGGAAGTTCCTGGGGCGGAACGGGCAGGTGCTCCAGGCCGACGCCCGGCAAGGCGCGGGCGATCAAGAGGGGAAGGTTTTCCCTCGAGCCGAGCTTCGCCGCCGTCTCGATCGTCTCGAGGACCGCCTTCGGGTCCTCCTGTGTCCGGAGCACCAGGTAGAACCGGTTCTTTCCCTCGAAGACGGCGGGGGGAAGCTCCGACGCGTAGTAGGTCCCGTCGTACAGGAGCCGCATCACGTGCTCCGGGCCGGCCGTGATCTCGTCGAGCAGCTGCGAAACGAGGCTCTGGGCGGCGAGGAAGCAACGGTAAAGGTTCAGGTGGTCGTAGGGTGGGAGAAGCCGCGTGCCATCGGGCGACTCGCCGAGGACCGACACCCCTTCAGAGAAGGAGGAGAGTTCGCCGATCAGCTGGCGGAGCGCCCCGTAGACGGGCCACGGATGGACCTGCCCCCCCTCGGTCACGTGGTAAAGCGCCGGGACGTACCGGTTGAGGGATCGCAGGGCCAGCAGGTACACCATGTCCCGCGAGCCGAATTCCGCCGTCTGGATCCCCCGCTGCCGCTTATACTCCTCGAGCTGCCGGCTGCGGGCCGCGAGCTGGTCGCGGATCTCCCGGACCAGCTTGAGCAGGGGATCGGAGGCGGTAATCGCGAGGACCGGGGGGGCGAATTTCTCCGACGCGAGGATCTCCTCGCCCATCCGGTCGAGCTGTGCCACGGGGAGCAGAAGGTAATCCCCGAGCTGCTCCCGCTCCGACTCCCAGAACACCTTGAGGAGGTAGTGGAGCCGCTTCACCTTCCCCACGGGGCCGCCGGCGTGGAGGTCCCGGATTTCCTCGGGATCGGCCGCCGCGACGAAACGGGTCGTCACCTCCGACATGCCCGCGAGGCGGCTGAGGACGGTGACGTTCTCCCCGGAGTCATTCCACTTTCGGATCCCGACGTACACCGGGAAGCTCTTTCCCCCTTCGACCCACGCCTCTTCGAACGGACGGGCCTCGATCAGAGCGTTCCCCGGGTATTCGATCCAGGTTCCGTCGGGGAAGAGGAAACTCCCCTGGACCAGCCCGAACGACCGCGTCCCGAGGGCCGCCTTCTGGATCTCGAGGTTCCCGGCGCCCCAGAAGTGCGGCTCCAGGAACCTGCGGTACGGCTCGTGGGCGACCTCTCCCGAGAGATCGTGGAGCTGGAAATGCTGGGGCTGGAGGAAGAGCCCCTGGTGCCAGAAGAGGGGGCGGTGGACGGTCATTGTTTCTCCTTCACCCCCTGGATCTCGTCCGGCCCGAGGAAGACATCGAGGTCCATTTTCGACGCTTTCTTCCCGAACATGCCGGCGACCGGAACGGGAAGGATCCGTGAAGCGCGCTGCTTGTCGAGGTTGTAGTACCCCGCCACGATCCCGATGTAGCGGGCCCCTTCCGCACGGTCGAGCGCCTCGGTGATCTCCTTGCCGGGCTGGAGGATGAACTTCTTTGCGTTCACGATGCTCGGATCGAACCGCCCGCACTCGAGCAGCTTCGACACGTCCTCGGCGTCCTGAAGGACCTGGTTGAGCGCGTTCGGATCCCGGAGCTGATATACGCAGACCAACAGGGTGTGCGGTCTCTTTTCGAACAGGTTGAGTTTCGGATCTCCCTTCAAATGGAGGGAAATCGCGTCCTTCTCGTATCCGTACACCCCGGAGGCCCCGCCGCTGCCCGCGCCGCCGCCGGAGGACGAACCGCCTGCACAGGAAGCGAGCAAAAGCGGAAGGACGATGCCGCAGGCCAAAAACATGAACGCGCGTCTCATGATTTCCCCTTTCTCTCCGTCTTGTACATTTTCTGGCAGCTCCGCTCGAATTCGCGCAGCAGCGACTCGCGGAGCCTCCCCGATTCGAGCGCCTTCTTCACGGTCCGGAACCGTTCCTCGTAGATGTCCCACAGCTCGGCCTTCCGCATGGGGCCGAACTTGAGCCCCCCTTCGGCCTTCGACGAGATGTTTTCCGGCGACAGTTCGTCGAGCAGTTCCCCCGTCTTCTTCTCCGCCGCCTCCTGGAACGCCCGGTGGGCCACGGCGAACGCCTCCTGGATCCGGTCGAGGTACTCCTGCAGGGAACCGGAAGCCTTCTTCCCTCCCAGGTCCGAGCCGATGATGAAACGGATCGTCTCGAGCTCCTCCTTTTTCCCGAGGAGCGTCGTGTTGATCCCGCCGACGATCGCGTTCAGGGAATCGAAGACGGTGTTGAGGGAGGCCGCCAACTTTTCCGAAAGTTCCCCCGGGGGAAGTTTCGCGACGTCCACCCGGTCCCCGAGCAGCAAGGCGGCGAGACGGGTCCACTCCTGCGCGACGTTTCCCGCGGGGGTCGGCCCCGACGAAGGGCGCGATGACCCGCACCTCGCGCGGATCTCCCGCACCGCGGCGATCCTTTCCTCCGGCGAAGCCCCGGCCAGCTTCTCGCCGAGGATCCGCTCGATCCGCGCTGCGGCGCCGACCGGATCGGTCCGGTACGCGGCGCGGACGCTTTCCCCAAGTCCGGAGACGACCGGCGCGGGGATCATCTCCCGTGCCTCCGGATCTTTCCGGTATCGAGCGGCGCCTTCAGGATCACCGTCTTTTCGAGGTCGGACTCCGCTTCCGGCTCCGCGGCAGGCGCGGGTGCGGGCTCCGAAGCGGCCTTCGGCTTTTCCGGCGCGGGCGGAACGACTCCCGATTTCCCCGGCCCGAGAATGACGGTCCTGTCGAGGAAATCGTCCGGCGCCGGAGGAGGAACCGACGGAGCCGGCGCGGTCCGCGGGGGAGTGGGGGCCACGTTTCCAGCGCGGAGGATCATCGTCTTTTCCATCGTGTCATCGGGCGCGGGTGCGGCCGGGGGCGCAGGCGCGACGGGGGGCCGCGTCGCGGATTCCCGAGGCGTCGACGCGGGATCCGCCGCGATCAGGGGAGCACCGGCCGGGCGTACGGGGCCCGGATGCGCTCCCAGCATGACGGTCTTGACCAGGAAGTCGTTCTCGGCCGGCGGAGCGGGACGGGGAAGGCTCGCCTTCGGTTTCGGAGGCGGCGCACTTGCGACGGCCGAGCCGACGCTCCATTTCCGGAGGATAACGTCGAGAATCCCCGCGATCGCCGCATCGGCGTCATCCCCCCCGGCCACGGGCTCCGGCTTCCGCGGAAAAACCGCAGGCTCGGGTTTCCGCAGCTGCGTTCCGCTCTCCCGGATCGTCGACGGCGTCCCGCCCTCGAACATGCGGTCACGCACGCGCTCTCGCAATGTCCGGATCTCCGCCGTGATCGTTTCGCACCCGGTTCCCGTTTCCTTGCCGGCGCCCGCGAGAAGAATCGACCAACCCGCCGCGAGCGCGCCGTCCCACAACGCCGCCGTTCCTTCGGACAGAGGTTCGGCCGAGGGATCGAAGAAGAGGTTCCCCGCGAAGAAGGGGGACGCCGGGTCCCGTGCGCCGGGAAACGGAAAAGCCTCTCCCTGCGGAGGATGCCGTAGACGGTCGGACAGGGCGCCGCGAACGGCGACCCCGTCCTGTTTCGCATTGACGAGCAACGCCTCGAACCAGGCCACCCCGAGGAAGGAGAGGTCGGCGCGGCCTGGGGCTCCCGGACCGGAGGCATCCTCCTCGCCGTAGCGCCCGATGTCCAGGACGGACGTGCGGAAATTCCAATACCGGGGGAGGAGATTCCGGGCGGCTCCGAGGGCGACCCACGCCCGGTCGACCGACGGACGGAACTCCGGCGGTCCCGCCAGCCTTTCCCCCGACGGCAGGGAATCGAAGAGTTCCCCGAGGAGGGAGAGCTTAAGGTAGAGGATTTCGAGGAACCTGCGTTCCCCGCGTGCGAACAGAAGCGAAGACGCATCCCCCGCTGCGCGGACCAGCGACGCCCTCCCGCGCTCCCCCGCGGATTCCAACCGCTTCGCCAGCGTCTCCGCCCCGGCCCCGGAAAGGAGCGCGAGGAAATCGGGAGCGCACAGCGACATGGCGTCGAAGGCGAACGCGTGGAACGGGTAGAAGGAAAACGGGACGATCCGGGCCAACGCCTTCAGGGAGGCGCCGAAACATTCCTCGCGCTCCGGGCACGCCGGGCAGGGAAACCCGGTTTCGCCGGAAGATCCGCCACCTACCTTGCCAAATTCGCGAACGAGGCTGATCCGGTCCCGAAGGATGGCAGGCGCGCCACTCCCCACTTCAACCGCGTAGAAGTTTCCCCCCGCGGAACCGGCGCACGCTTCGCAGAACAGATGCCTCTCGAGAGAACCCGTATAGAGCGGCAGGCCGGCCGCGGCGAGAACCGTGTCGTCGGCGCACAGGGCAAGGGGACGCCCGCAACGGGGGCAGGGGGGATGGAAATACCTCCCCTTCTCCTTGCAGAAAAAGAGCGGCGCGAAAGAGGACAGTCCCCCGTTCGCACCCAACTGCCCATCGAAAAAACATGGAGCGCACCCTTTACCGGCGCCACGGTACGCTGCGCCGGCGCACTGCCATGCCTTCTCGACCTCGACGTTCGTCACGGGGTGGAGTGTTTCTTTTTCGAGGCGGTATCGATCCTTCTGGATGAGGAAGAACAGGGAGGCAACGCGATCTCCGCCGTCCGTATCGACGCGGGCCGCGACGACGCGGGCGGTCGGATCGGAATCGGAGATCAGGGAAAACGGGAAGGAGGAATGGGCGAGGGCTTCCGGATCTTGTGAGGCGAGGGGAAAGCGAAGATGGAACGTTCCCGGATTCCGCTCCAGGAAGGGAAGCAACGAGAGGCTGCGGATTCCGTCGCTCATCGGCGAATGTCGAGCCGACTTTTATTCACCGGACCACTTTACCATTTATGGTAAAGGGCTTGTCAAGACAAGGCGATCCGATAAAACAGCGTTACTCCCTGATCTTGCGTGCCGGGTAAATCCCGTGGGTGGATCCTGGAATCGGTATCGCCCCCAACGTTTTTTCGTAGAAATCGGTCGGCCCGGCCGCACCGATGATCGCGTAGGCGTATCCCAACTCCCGAAGTCCGATCATCGACCGAACCAGGAGTTCCTTCCCGATCCCCTTTCCTCGCTCCGACTCCGCCACGCCGGTCGGACCGAAGTACCCGCGGGAGGTCGCCTCGTACGTCGCGAAACCGACGACGGCGTCGTTTCGCAAGGCGACAAAGGAAGTTACCGGGAACGATTTGAAGCTGCACACGAACTCGTCCCCCCACCCTTCGCCGAACACCCGGACGACCCACCGACCGACCGCCACCATTTCGTGGGGCATCGGCCTCCGGATCGTCACCCCGGGGAGTTCGACCGGAGCGAGGTCCAATTCGTACAATTTCACGAGAAGATCGGCCATGCTTCCTCCAGCGGGAACGACAGGGGCACGACGCCCCCCGACCTTCGGGGAAGACGCCGTGCCCCCACTTCCGCGAAGACGGCTCCGCTACTCGGAGAGGATCAGGATCTCCACTCTCCGGTTCTTGAACTTCCCTTCCGCCGTCTTGTTCTCCGCGATCGGGCGGGTTTTTCCGTACCCGACCGGCTTGATTTTGCCGGCATTCGCGGCGCCGTTCTCCGCGAGGTACTTTTTCACGGCGACGGCTCTCCGTTCGGACAGGGCCTGGTTGTACTTGTCCTTGCCCACGTTGTCCGTGTGCCCTTCGATGGAGATGTTGTACCCTGGATACTTCTTGACGAAAGCAACCGCCTTCTGCAGTTCGGCGGCGTCCGCCTTCCGGAGGATCGACTTGTCCGTGTCGAAATTGACGTGGACGACCAACCGGTCGACCACCTTGGCGGCAGGAGGCGGAGGGGGAG
>Ga0210044_10007256_pt1 | contig 14199 bp, 17 predicted proteins | sample CryGey13umfilter_2_FD_183959 | JGI IMG/M metagenome (GOLD analysis project Ga0210044, IMG submission 183959) | Groundwater microbial communities from aquifer in Utah, USA - Crystal Geyser 4/9/14 3 um filter (SPAdes) (version 2) | ecosystem: Environmental > Aquatic > Deep subsurface >...
TCTTTTCCGTTGGCAGTTTCAATTATGATTTTTGTGAATGGTTTTATTGGTAATATTTGAGACATTATTGAATTTGCAGTACTGTCAGGCAAATTATAGTCTAAAAAGATCAATGGGGTGATATCTTGTGCAACAAATTGTTTAAAAAGAGATATTCCTGCATCTCCTGTTTCAGCTGTTTTGATATCAGTGTACCCTAATTTTCTCACAAATTCTGCCAATAACATTCCTACCGCTGGACTGTCCTCTATGATCAATACTGAATTTTTAGAACTCAATAGCTATTCACTAGATTGTACTAAAATAAAAATTGTTTATAAAATGAAACATGTTTTGTTTAGACACAGAACATTAATTTCTTTACTATTTTAGGAATGCTATGGATTTTGATTCTTGGAAGTATGCTTGAAAGTTCAACATATGCTCAGATGGAGTCAATATTGAAAAAACTGTTTTTTCAGATAGGAAATTTACAGGCAACAATTTACGATAAGGGACAGTTTTTCAATCAGGTATTTTTTTAATGATAGTGTATTATTCGTGTTTCAGAACAACTATTGAAGGATTTCCACATATTACATATTCTAGAATCAATAATGATGAAATCAACACATATGGAAAAAAAATTTTTGGTGGAGAATTTGTAGAGTCGGTATTTGATGAAAGCATAATTGAGAATAAAGGTGAACTAAAAACAAACAAGATCTTTCAATATTAGTAAAAGATTCTCAAAGAATATGTTCAAATCAAGATATCTTGATTTTGGTTAAAATATTTGATTCAGAAATAAATCAAAATAATGATTTCACACATAATTATGGGACATATGCAAGTGCATATCATTCATCCTGCAAATAATTATCACAAAAGACTAAATGGGTCAAAATAAGTTCAAATTCTATTGATTCATGGACCCTCTCTTGCAATAGGTGCAATAATGGCATCTGTTGTAATAGTAATTGCATTTGTAGGATTTGATAACATTTCAAATCAGAAAGAGTTAGTCATGGAACCAACACCTATAATTCAACAAACAGGACCGCCAAACATCACAATAAACACATTTTTGGATAATGGTTCTCCAATACTTGGAAATCCAAATGCACCAATTACATTAATCGAGTTTGGGGATTATCAGTGTCATTTTTGCAATGTATTTTTTCATACTACTGAAGACAGTATTTTGAAAAATTATGTTGAAACAGGTAAAGTGAGAATGATTTTCAAAGATTACAATATCATAGGACCTGATTCTGTGAATGCATCACATGGAGCCCATTGTGCTAAAGATCAAGGCTTGTTTTGGGAGTATCATGATATTTTGTATTCAAACTGGACAGGGGAAAATAATGGATGGGCTTCATCTGAAAACCTTGGCAGGTTTGCACAAGAGATAGGGCTAGACATGAATATTTGGTCAGAGTGTATGTTAAGTGAAATTCATTCACAAACAATTCTTGCAAGTAATGAAAATGCTAGAAGTTTAGAATTAACTGGAACCCCTGCATTTTTTATAATAGGTTCGGATGGAAAAACAACCAGATTATTTGGAGCGCAACCATTTGAGACATTTGAAAGAGTTTTTGAAAATGAACTTAAAAAATAGTGTTTTGCGATCAAATTATGAATAAATTGTAAAAAAAAGTGCTAAAATTTCCTTCCTAGATACTTAGAATTTACCCAATATCCTTATTAATGAAATTCCGGGAGCTAGCTTATGGCAGCTGGAATAGACGACATTGCAATATACATTCCTAGACTATACATAGACGCAGCTGATTTTGCAGTCAACCGAGGATTAGACCCAGTAAAATTACAAAAAGGGTTAGGAGTTTCACAAATGGCAATAGTTGATGCCAATCAAGATCCAGCATGTCTTGCAGCAAATGCATGTTTACGAATCATGCAGAAAAATAAACTATCTCCAGAGGATATTGGTAGGTTGTATGTTTCCACAGAATCTGCATTTGACGAATCAAAAGCTATGAACTCATACGTAATTGGGATGTTGGAACAAGTTTACGGACAAGGTGCTTTTGAGCATTGCGGAGGAGTAGAAACTAAATTTGCATGTGTAAGTGGTTCTTATGCGCTATATGACAATACAAATTGGATTAGAGCAGGAGAAGCAGAAGGCAAACATGCTTTGGTAGTAGTTTCAGATATTGCAAAATATGATATGGGTTCTAGTGGAGAAATGACTCAAGGTGCAGGAGCAGTAGTTATGCTTCTAAATGATAAACCAAGATTATTAGCATTTGATCCTAAAGTAACATCAACATCAATTAAAGACGAATATGATTTTTACAGACCTTTTGGAAAAGAAACTCCTATTGTGCACGGACAATATTCAAACTTACTTTACATGATTCAGGTAAGAAAAGCATTAGAGGCATACAAGAAAAAAGTAGTATCAAGCGGACTGATCAAAATGGAGCCTGGGGAGACAATTCTAGATCATATGGATTACATTAACATGCATTTGCCATACAGTAACATGGGAAAGAAAGCATTAGCGTACCTAGTCAGACATGAATGGAGACAGCTTCCACGATGGAAGAACATACTAAAAGAGATTGGGATTGAAGAGCCAAGACCAAAAGACCCACGAGGTACAATAGAATCAGTATTGGGAGATGAGGAATTCATGGCAAAAGATCATGAATTTACTAAATTGTTTACAAAGACTAGAGAGTATCAGGAAGTGTATGAGTCAAAACTTTCAAGTTCACTGATTGCATCAAGTATGATTGGTAATTTGTATACTGCATCATTATACTTGGGATTTAGAAGTAGTTTAGAATTTGAGTATCAGAAAGGAATTGAATTGGAAGGAAAAAGGATTGGATTTGGATCCTATGGCAGCGGAAGCAGTGCAATGGTATTCAGTGGCGTAGTTCAACCAGAATTTAAAGAAATTGTAAAAAATATGAATTTAGAAGCAGAGATAGGGGAAAGAAGAAGATTGACGTGGGAGGAATATGAAGAACTACATGAAAACAAACTACTTCCTGAAGAATCAATGGTGCACTCTAAGAAGGAATTTGTTTTAGTAAATGTACAAACAGCCAAAGAAACTAGAGGCGAAAGACGTTACATCTACAATGAATAATGCAAGAAGAATCAAATCCAATAAAGAATTATTTGTTTGAGTACATCAAAAGTTCACAAACTATTCCAGATTTAATCATTGGGAAGAAATTTGACCTAATCATTGATGAGATCATAAAAGATTGTTATGATCATATTATGTCATTAGGAGAAAAAGAAGAATCATTAGGAATGCTAGTCACCGGAACACTACATTATTTACTTACTAATGCTCTAATTACCAGTCAAAGAAAGATAACATACAAAGAACAAGAGATAGACATAGTAATTCCAGATACAAAAACATTAGAAAAAGATCCAAAAAAAACACTGCTTATCTGCATACCTAAATCATCAGACATTAAAACAATAAAGAAAAAAATTGCCCAACTAGAAAAAATTCAACCTGAAAAAGAAAACATCTGGGTAGTACTTTCCAAACATTTACCTGTAGAAAAAAAATCATTTGTAGCATCTAAAGAAAATAATACATTTTCCAAAATCATTTTTGAAATTGGTAAATTTAGTAATATTGGAGGCACAAATAAATTCAAAATATTACGAATTTAAAACATTATTTTAGTAGTAATTTAAAATCAATATTTTTCTTGAAAATTTTATACATGGATGAATCACTAAGATCATCAATGAATGGGATTGTTCCTAATATTGATACTCCGAGAAGATGTTTTAGATCACGTGTTAATTCTTTTATTTTGTATCCGTCTGAATCAAAATCATTAATGATGATGCCTTTAATAGGAATTTTAAACTCATTACACATTTTTACAGTCATTATAGTATGATTAACAGTTCCGACATTACTCCTTGTAACTATAATTGCAGGGATGCTCATATCTTTAATCAAATGTGTGATGTAATAATTTTTCAAAATAGGAGTCATTATTCCACCCATACCTTCTACAAGAAGCACATCATGAAGTTGTGATAGTTTTTTAAAACTTGAAAGGATTGCAGGTATTTTGGGTTTTATTTTTAAATTCATCCATGCAGTGTAAGGAGATGCTGGAATTGGGAAAAACTGGGGATTGGTTAATTTTTCAGGATCATTTACTTGTGCAGCTCGAGATAAAATTTCAAGGTCTTCAGATTTGAACCCTTTTTTCTGAGCGCTACCTGCAGCAAAAGGTTTCATAACACCAACATCAATACCCATTTTCCTAAACGAAACTGCCAAACCTGCAGTGATGTATGTTTTTCCAACATCCGTATCAGTTCCAGTAATAAAAAACGAATCCAATAAACTATAATCAAAATATTTCATAGATTAACTCATCGGTTAATTATTAAGATCTTTGAACATACAAAAACAGTTGAAAAGTTCTGTTTGGCACCCAAATACTCAGATGAACGAATGGTCCATGTTTGATAAAATCACCAAAGGAAAAGGAGTATGGCTAATTGATGCTAAAGGAAATAAAATGATAGATGCAGTAGCATCGATGTGGTGTAATGTGTGGGGTCATTCTAATCCTCAATTGATCAAAGCAATCACAAAACAAAGTAAAAAACTTCAGCATTCATCATTATTCAATTTGACACACGAACCTGCCGAAAGACTTGCAGATAATCTTGTAAGAATATCTCCACATATGTACAAGGTGTTTTATTCAGATAATGGCTCATCAGCAATGGAGATATCAATCAAGATTGCATTACAGTATTGGAAAAATATTAGAAATGAAAGAAAAACAGAGATTGCCACATTAGAAAACGGATATCATGGAGATACATTTGGAGCCATGTCCGTAGGGTATGTACCTGGATTTTTTGGTAAATTTAAAAAACAATTATTCTCAACCATACAATTTCCGGTTCCAAATCAATACAGAACACCAAAAGGATTTACGTTTTCAGACTATCAGAATTACTGTTTAGAAAAAATTGAAGCACGATTCTCAAAAAATGATAACATTGCGGCTTTTGTAATGGAAAGCGGGGCACAGGTGGCAGGCGGAGTGATAATTTATCCAAAAGGATTTCAAAGGAAAATTTATCAATTATGTAAAAAATATGATGTGTTATTTGTTCTAGATGAAATTGCAACAGGGTTTGGCAGATTAGGATCTATGATTCAGTATGAAGAACAAAACTGCATCCCAGATATTGTAGCATATGGAAAAATGTTAACTGGTGGATATCTTACAATGGCTGCAACACTAACCAATAAAAAAATTTATGATTCGTTTTTAGGGGAATTTAATGATTGGCGACATTTGTTTCATGGACATACATACACAGGTAATCCCATTGCAGCAGCAGTTGCAAATGAAAATCTTACAATGTATAAAAAAAAGAATTTGATAAAAAAAATTCAAACCACTTCAAAAGTTTTTGAGGAATTTTATGATGAAATCAATGAAATAGACATTGTTGGGAATATTAGGCATAAAGGTATGCTCATGGGAATAGAATTAGTACAGAATCAAATCAAAAAAATTCCAATTAATCCTGAAAAATCAATAAACAAAATATTTTTTGAGGAGGGGAAAAAACAAGGGATCTATCTTAGAACACTAGGAAACATAGTCATGCTTGTACCACCACTCGCAATAAAAGAAAATGAGCTCAGATCACTTTTAGAACGAACAATCAAAACCATAAAATCTGCAAAAAGAAAGGTACTCTGAGTGAACCCTCAACATACAAATTGTTAATAAATTCATCGTCATAATAAAGTAGAGAATTTTTTTATCAACATCCAAGATATTTAAGAAGCATTTGATACTATCAAAAATAAAACAAACAAAAGAATATTCAAAGTGTAAAGAGATGTTGGCAAGGTTAGAAAACCATAAACAAGAAATTACTTTTTGTGTGAATATTTTTTTTAAGAAGTTTTTATCAAATATTCAATAGAATTTACAAATTCTTTCTCAGAAATTGTTTCATCCAAATACCATTTTGTGTTTTGGTGAAACCATTTAGGAATAAAGTGTTGGTCAGATGTATCAATGAAGTTCGAATTTGTAACTTTTTCTATTGCTTTCAAAAACTCAATATCTTTAATTTCCCACCCAATCCACAACTTTGCTTTATTTTTAAACCATTTGGGAATTGAACTAGAGTCATCCACATGTTTTTCTTTAAGATAATTTGAATTTTCATTTAATTTCTCTTCAATCGCAAAAATTAATACAAGATCTTTTTGTGGGTGTTGACTATCCCATGCAATATTTTCATATACAATAGGACAAATTTTGGCATTAAGAAAAAGTTTATGATGATCCTTAAAGTTTTCTGAACCGATTAACAGGTATTCTTCATAAAAAAAATGACATAATCTCAAAATATCCTTGGATGATTTAGCTTCAAAATCCGGTTCATGTGCAAATATCATGGGGATGAACATAGTTGGTAAAAGCAAAGCAAATATTACAAAAAGTGAAATTTTCATACTTTTAGTTCTATTTTATATTTATTAACACCATGTCAAATTTCTTCAATAAGTGGTGCCATTTTGGAATTTCTTACACGAATTGGAAGATCAATTATTTAAGACGAATCTTATGAAAAACCATATTATTTTAAGAAAAATTGAAAGGTTTTGACCATCATTATTGTTATTAATAGAAAAGCATCAACATCCAATATGTGTACAATAGAATTCATCAAAGAGTGCCAAGAGAGAGTATTTGCAGGTATTGGAATTTCGGCAGATGATACTAGAAAACTGTTCTATATTCCAGAAAACAATCTAAAAGAATTAGCAAAATATGCAAACGAGATAACTCGTGATTTTAACGGAAATAAAGTAGATGTTGAACAATTAAACAATATTAAAAAAAATGCTTGTAGTGAGGATTGTGTATTTTGTGGACAATCGGCATTTTTTGATACAGGTATAGAGACATATCAATTACCATCACCTGAGGATGTGGTCAAAAAAGCGCAAAAAGCAAAAAATGACGGTGCAGAGTCATATTGTTTAGTTGCTGCATGGAGAGAACCATCTCCAAGAGATTTTGAAAAGGTGTGTAAAATCATCAGTGAGATTAATGACAAAGTAGGCATTAGTGTTGAATGCAGTTTAGGCTTTTTAACATCAGAACAAGCAAAAAAATTAAAAGAACTAAAAGTAAAAAGATACAACCATAATTTAGAAACTGCAAAATCAAAATTTGCTGAAATCTGTACGACTCACACATATGAAGACAGATTAAAAACGTTAGGTATTGCAAGAGATGCAGGATTAGAGTTATGCACTGGTGGAATTATCGGGTTAGGAGAGACAAGAGAACAAAGATTAGAATTAGCACTGGAATTAGGAAGACTATATCCAGAAGAAGTAACAATTAACATTCTTGTACCAATGCCAGGCACTCCTCTTGAATTACAAACAGAACTTCCAAATTCTGAAATCGTGAGAATGTTTTCAGTGATTCGATTTTTGTTACCTGAATCGGTAATCAAAATTTCTGGAGGGCGAGAATCAAAATTAAATGATTCAGGCGAGGAGCTATTACAAAGCGGAGCTAATGGAATAATCACCGAAGGGTATCTCACTATGGGCGGAAACGAGGCTCAAAAAGATCGTGAATTAATAGAAAGAATTGGCCTCAAAACATAATCTAATTTTTGTAGATGCCGAGATTGAAAAAATTAAAACAAATAATCTCTATAGAAAATTACGATACGGGAAGATAAAAGAAGGACACATCACAATTAATCAAAAAAAACTCCTTAACTTATGTTCAAATGATTATCTTGGAATTCCCAACATCCCAATAGACATTAAACAACTACAAGCAAGTTCTAGACTAGTATCTGGAAATGATGAATCTTATAAAAAACTAGAAGATAAACTTGCAAAACATAAATCACAACAAAATAGTTTAATCTATCCGACAGGATACATGGCAAATCTTGGAGCAGTTTCCACAATAGCAAAAAAAGGAGACATTATTCTAAGTGATGAATTAAATCATGCTAGCATAATAGAATCTTGTAAACTATCAGATGCTAAAGTTTCAATCTACAAACACAATAACATGGAGGATCTGAATAAAAAATTAAAACAAAAAGGAATTAACAAGTTTGTAATAACTGAAGGAGTATTCAGTATGGATGGAGATTTATCATCATTAAAACAAATTACAGAGTTATCTGAAAAAGTAAACGCAATTACAATTGTAGATGATGCTCACGGGGATTTTGTAATTGGAGATGATGGAAGAGGAACTCCAGAATATTTTGGTGTTTCAAAAAAAATTGATTTGTACATAAGTAGTCTAAGTAAAGGACTTGGATCATTTGGAGGATATGTGGCATCACAAAATAATGTGATTGATTTATTCATAAACAAATCAAAATCATTTATCTACACATCAGCACTTCCATCATTTTTAATTGATCATTCTTTGAAAAGAATTGGATCAAACAGAGAAAAACAAAAAAGAAAATTAGAAAAAAATGTTGTTCATCTCGCGGAAGGACTCAAACAGATTGGGTACAACATAACATCAACTACACAAATCATCCCGATAATCATAGGCGACGAGAAAAAAGCAATGATTTTTGGAGAATTTTTACTCAATAACGGAATATTTGTCCAGCCAATAAGATATCCTACAGTCCCTAAAAATCAAGCTAGATTGAGAATTTCAGTTACAGCATGGTTGTCAGACAAAGATGTTGATAGAATACTTGGAATTTTTGAAAAGGCATATAGAAAATTCAGTTAGCGCATCATATCAAACCCACCAAGTGCAGGTGAGCCAATAATTACAGCAAACGTGATCACAATACCTAAAACTATCCCAACAATCACAAATCGCTTATTCATATTAAAAATACACATCATCCCAGTTAAAAATTCACTGCATATCATTGGGGAAAGATGTGGAAGAAGTCTTTAAAGGAAAAATAATAATTTTAAAGTATGGCAGATCCAACTATTCTGATAGCATTTGCTGCAGGTCTGAGTTCGTTTGTTGCACCATGTATTTTACCTATGATTCCAGCCTTTCTTGCATACATATCTGGAACTACAGTGACAGAGATTGGATCTAGAAATGGATCTGTTCTATCAATTAACAGATTAAACATTGTGTTTAATACAATATTTTTTGTTTTAGGATTCTCAATTGTATTTTCGGTATTAGGCGTCTTAATTAATGGCGTATTATCAAGTGCTACAAGTGAAATTACAGAAAGCCTCAACATAGTAGGAGGGGCAATCATAGTTACTTTTGGAATATTTTTACTATTGTCTACTAAAATTCGTTCACTAAACATAGAGAAAAAATTCTTTCCTAAAAAAACAAAGTCTAGCTATCCAATGTCATTTGTGTTTGGATTGGCATTTGCTGCAGGATGGACACCATGTGTAGGTCCAATACTAGGAACAATACTAACTTTAGCAGCTACTACTCCATCCATCTCATTTAGTTTGTTACTTGCATATTCGTTTGGTTTAGGAATCCCATTTATCCTAATGGGAATATTCTTTTCTAGAGCAACAAAAATTATTCGCTCAATGACAAAACATCTAAAATATTACAATGTGATATTAGGTATGTTCATAATCATTTTAGGAATTCTCGTATTTACAAATCAACTTGCATATATTGCAAATTTTCCTCTTCTAAATGACTTGGTGTTGTTGGGATGATAATATGAATTCGGAGATAAAAGCAGGTTTAACACTGGGAATAATCATTGTTGCAGGACTAGTCATACTGGGTATTGTATTTTCTACATTTGATCAACAAATCCAACCTGCAAAAACCACAGATGATACAATGAATGCAAAAATTGACAAATCAAGCTTCAAAAAAGCTCCAGAATTAACAGGAATATCTGATTATCTGAATACAACACCTGATGAGTTGAAAAAAGAGATGAATGGTAAAGTTGTATTGTATGACATTTGGACATATAGTTGCATTAACTGTGTTAGAACATTACCATACATCACCGCATGGGATGACAAATATGCAGATCAAGGACTATTAATAATTGGGATTCATTCACCAGAGTTTGAATTTGAGAAAGATTCTGAAAATGTAAAATTAGCAATTGAAAAATATGGAATCAATTATCCAGTAGTGTTAGATAACGATATGAAAACATGGAAAGCATTTGAAAACAAGTATTGGCCAAGAAAATACATTGCAGATCATGAAGGATATCTAAGATATGATCACATAGGTGAAGGTGGGTATCAAGAAACAGAGAAGATCATTCAACAACTTTTAGAAGAAAGATCCAATGCACTAGGAATACAAACAGCCACATCTGTTCCACTTGTAGATATTGAAGAATTTCAACATACAATGTTTAGAACTCCAGAATTATATTTTGGATACAAGTTTGCTCAAAATAGAAATCAACTAGGAAACGATGAAGGATTTCAACCAGGTAAAATTATTTCATATTCAGAACCTAAAAACACAGATTTGCACAAATTCTATCTAATTGGAGATTGGAAGAATTACGAGGATAGTATGGAATTGGTATCAGATACAGGATCAATCAAATTGCTATACAATGCAAAAGAAGTAAACATTGTAACAGACAAACATGCCGAATTAGAAATATTCCTAGACGATTTACCAGTATCACCAGATTATTCAGGAAAAGATATCACTGAAGGTAACAAAGTAAAAGTTACAGATGCAGGACTTTACAACATCATCAATAGCGATAATAGCTCAACGCATCTGATTGAGATAAAAGTGAATGGGAAAGGTTTTCAGATATTTACATTTACCTTTGGGTAACATGTACCCCTTATCCTTGTAACTCTAGTGACACCATCAGTAGTGACAAATCTGTTTAAAAGAAAAAATTCAAGAACATTCAGGTAAATTAAGAATGATCAGCAACTCTTGGAATAAAGCAGAAGGCGAGTCAATATCTCAAAAAGTAATGGGCAGAGTAAGACCTGATGAACCATTGCGAAATAAAATAGAATTTGCACAAAAAAAATTACAATTCCAAATTTCAAAACTAGAAGGTATAGATGAAAAATTACGAGTAAAACACGACATGATATTTGAAAAAATAGTAACTGCTCAAAAAAACAACAAACCAAGTTATGCTAAAGCATATGCAGGAGAATTAACACAGGTCAGAAAAATGAAAAACATGGTGAGTGGGGCAAAATTATCCATGGAGCAGGTAAAACTTAGATTAGATACAGTTTCAGAATTAGGAGATGTGGTAGTAACACTAAGTCCATGTATGTCAATCATTAAAGGACTAAGCCCAGCACTAAGCGGAATAATGCCAGAAGCAAATGCATCTATGCAAGATTTATCAGAAATACTTGGAGATGTCATGTCCGGATCATCGGTCGGAATGGTAGACAGCTTAAACGTCGGAACAGTAACTAACGCAGACACATTAGCAATTCTAGAAGAAGCACACAGTGTAATTGCAAATAGAACAAAATCCACAATCCCGGATGTGCCAGAAAATTTCAAACGCGAGATTGTTGAAAGAAAATCAGACATATTCATCTAAAAATCAAATAGAAAGAAATTGCTGTTTAAAATGTAAACAAATCTCAGTTATTTGAGAATTGGTTTGTAGAGGAATATACGAGTGATATAGATCAAAAATAAGGAGTGTGACTATGACACAATTTGTAAAAATGGGTATTCTATAAATCACATTTGTTTTATATTCTTAGAATATGTATTGAGAATGCACATCTCATTTAAATTAAAACTTTCAAGTTTAGCGTCAATGACAAAAGTTACAATACTAACATTTGTACTGACTTCTGTATTACTTGGTGCTGCTTTTTTGCAATCTGTATCAGCGGAATCCTATCAAGACAAAGCCGACTTTGCTTCTTCGCTTGAAGAAACACTGGGACATTTTTGGGCATTAGAACAAAATCTTGATGATAATAATGCCGAACTTGCATTGATTCATGCAACACACCCAATTGCAGAACTGTATGATTCAATGAAACCTGTACTCAAAGCATCAGATCCTAACCTTGATGTCAAAGTTCAAGACACATTGATGAAATTGCAAGACAGGGCAAACACCAAAGTATCAAGAGCACAAGCTCAGCAAGCAATTGATGATGCAAAAGGCGTAGTTACCATTGCACGTTCAACTGTTGTTGGTGATAAGTTAAGTGATGAAACTGCATTCAAGGTAAAATTGATGCAAGTCTTGCTTGAAACATCCATAGCTGAATATGGTGAAGCAGTATCTGATGGAGTCATCGGAGAGATGGCAGAATTCCAAGACGGTTCTGCATTTGTATGGAGATCACAGCAGATTTTTGCAGAAATAGAATCTGACATCCCTACACATGAAGCCGAAGAGATTGAAGAATTATACGTAGATCTTTGGGCAGCATATGATGCAAGAGCAGACCCATCACAAGTTGAAACACTTGCAGGTGGAATCATTCATGAGATAGACGAAATCTTGGGTGAAGAATCTGAAGAAGCCAATCTTCTAGAGTATGTGGAAAACATCAAAGTGCTATTAGAACAGACAAAGCAAGAATATGCAAAGGGAGACACTGACTTGGCACTAAGTCTTGCAACCAAAGCATATTTGGATAACTTTGAATTCCTTGAAGGACCTCTAATTGAGTTGGATCAAAAAGAACTCATGGAAGAAGTTGAAATCATGTTGCGAGAAGAACTTCGAACTATGATCAAAAACGGCGAATCAAGTTCCAAAGTCAATGCTCAAGTAGATGCAATTCTTGAAAAAATGGATACTATTGGTACAGTTGTTCCAGAATTTGGTACAATTGCAATGATGATACTATCTATTGCAATCATAAGTGTAATTGCTATCACTGCAAAATCTAGAATCAGTCTAAGAGTTTAGACTACTCTTTTCTATTTTTATTTACTAGTATTAAACACGCGTATCTTCTGTCGTATTATAAAAAAATAAAAATTTCTATCACTTTGACAAAATTGATAGAATTGGCATTGCATCCCATTGATACATTTCATATGTTAGAATTCCAGAGCAAATGTTTTCATATTTTTTAAAAAATTCTTTTGCTTCTTGTTCGGTTGCCTCAAAAACTGCCATTGATGACACTTGATTATCAAATGCACCAGACCACATGATTTTCCCTTGTGATTGCCACTCATCCACAAGAGACGAAATTTGTGGAGTAATCATTTCAAGATCAGATGATTTTGTTTCCTTTTGTATGCTGCTTACCAACACCCAAGGCTTTGTTTCGTGACTCATGTTTTTGATCAAGTATTTCTCATATTAAACATGATGATTGATTTCTTTTTTTGTTCTATGCATATGAAATTAAATTCAAATATTTTTGAGTCTACTATTGTAGAATATGAAAATGTAATTTCAGACATCTATAATACTTTCATAGTTTTAGTAATGTTGGTCTTGCATGTTAGGTCTATCATACCTTTACAAGCCATACAAGATCAAAGTCATTGGAAAAATTGGAATTACAATAGTCTTCATACGTCCCGACCAAGGAAGTATTTCTATTGGCATCTTCTGGTCAACGCCAATTTTCCAATGATTTATTTTTTCAGTATGTTTATGTCATGGTTCACAAAATGGAATCAAAATTTTAATCAGTCACTTTGACTTTTTTTTACTTTTTTGAACCAATATTTTCTTTATTCGAGAAATTGTAGGATAACTGTATCCACGTCGTCTATAATTTGCAATCATCATCTTCCAGTTCTTTAATCTCCATTGAGCTTGCTCACTAGTTACAGAGTGAACTTCTTTTTGGATTATGCTTTTACGCCCCACTTTCAGAGTACCAGCATCTTTTGCAGACCATCGATTTTTTGCAAACTTTAAACCAGAAAGAATTTCCTCAACAGGCATTTCTTTGAAATATTCTTTTAATTTCTTTAATTCCAAGTCAGTCGGCATGTTTGAAATTGTTAATTCAATAGTAGGTTTTATCATAATTGTTATAGTTTGTTATGACTTAAGAAAATCATGCTAAATCAGAATTAGCTAAAGTAGGAAAAATCAACACATCATGTATAATTTAACAATTAATTGGAATGTTTGAATTCTTGCAAATGGTATTAAACATCCCAAATCCAATAATTACTGCAGCAAAAATAGCTAAAGGAATCAGAATAAAGAAATTAGTTT
>Ga0210044_10007258_pt1 | contig 14196 bp, 3 predicted proteins | sample CryGey13umfilter_2_FD_183959 | JGI IMG/M metagenome (GOLD analysis project Ga0210044, IMG submission 183959) | Groundwater microbial communities from aquifer in Utah, USA - Crystal Geyser 4/9/14 3 um filter (SPAdes) (version 2) | ecosystem: Environmental > Aquatic > Deep subsurface > Groundwater...
TGAAAATGGAAATTGTGTGGGTGATAAGTATTATGGATTCTGTACTCAAGAAAAAAATGTGTGGTTTTTTCCTGGTGATACCTGTGAATCAGCGTTTGCATCATGCAAAGCGTATACCAATCAGGAGACCAGAACGATAGTATCATATTTGTCACGTACACTTGAGTATGGTAGTTGTAATGAAAACGCTGTTGGGTGTCTTCCATATGTGACAGAAAAGAAAGCTGGAACAGAGGAATGGAAAGGCACAAAAGATAGCATTGTCGGCGACAAGCTGTCTGGTGCTATGCAGGTATTGTATCTCAATGATCGTATCACCAATAGAGAGAATACATGTCCTGACACAGCTGATGGCTGTACCAAATTTGTTGGTGCTGAGCGAAACAGTATGACCGGGGCATATATTCAAGATCCTGCCAAAGCGTATATTCAGGACACGACACGTCTTAGAAGTCTCAAAAAAGCACCAAATTATCTTGGGTGCTACGATACAACGTTTACTGAAAATAGCCCAGAAGTCAATTTTCCAACAACACCACTTGAAATTGCTGTACTGACAGATGATCCACGTTGTGATGCCTACGCATCTGTCTGTTTACCAGAAGAAGTGGGTTGTGAAGCTTATACCCCAGCAGGGGGCGGAGAAGCTGTCCCTGGTGTCGTCGGAGATAACTTTTGTCCAGCTGCTTGTGTTGGATACGATACCTTCCGTCAAGAAAAAACCAATTTTGAATCAAGTGAATATCCACTATACTTTATTCCAGCCAATGGCACAGAGTGTAGTGCACAACACGTTGGGTGTGACGAATTTACCAATATTGATGATGTTTCTCAAGGTGGGGAACAACTAGAGTACTATAGCTATATAAAGCAGTGTGAAGAACCTACTGGAGATAATAGAAGTGTTTATTATTCATGGGAAGGTTCTGAATCCACAGGATTTGTGTTGAGGGTTCACACGCTTGCAAAAGTCGGATCAGATTACGAATTTATTCCATCAAGTCTTCAAGCAGATTTTCCACCTGAGTCTCCTGCCTATGCCGATGATTCTTCTGCAAATCTTTTAGAAAATGATGGACTATGTAATGAAACGCTGTATACAAATGTTCTTAGTGGAGTTCCGGATGCACCACGTGCTTTTGCAGACTGTCGAGCACTCTATGATGCAAAAGGGGTGGCATATTATCGACTGCTCGCTGAGACAGTGACGGTTTCTTCGGCATGTCATCCTATTCGTAAGACGGCGTCACGACTCGTTGTTAGTGATGATATTACGTCTGCAAATACCTGTTTACGAAAAAATGGATACTGGGACGGTAGCTCTTGTCAGGTGTGTTTTGGCGGGGGCAATTGGGTTGCGCAAGATGGCAATGCCACACAAGGATCGTGTGTCTATTATGCGATTGATGCACCAGGAGAATCTGTCTCATGTCCTGCGTCGGCAAATGAATGTCGAGCCTATACCGGAAATGCTGGTAACAATGTCCGCCCAGTATTTGAAAGCGGGACGGATACGTTCGAACCTCTTGGTGATGATGCTGACTCACTGAGTCAAGCAAAATCTGCGTGGTCACCTGCTGATCAAGTGAGTATTGCGGCAGAGGCTCTCCAAGTAACATTCAATTCGCTCAGAGTCAATGGTGGTGCTGCTGCAAATAGCATTTCACGATCATTGCCGGCTGGAGCTTTCGAATCAAATACGGCGTACCAGCTGACATTTTGGGCACGGGGGACAGCGCAGACACTTAGTATTTCCTTGCAACAAGGTGATGATACCCGGTCGTTGACGACGGATCCTGTTACCAATACAAATCTTCCTATTTCTATTTCACAGACATGGCGAGCATATACGGTTGGCCCTGTGATATTTACCGGTGATGCCACAGCACCACTTGATCTTGTATTTCAGCGAGCAGGTGCATCAAACGGTATCTATTTCTTGGACAATGTTTCACTCTTGCGTACGGATGAAAATACCAATCGTATCAAAAATTCATGGAAGACTGTCGAAGGATACGACGCACCAGCAGAATGTTTTGCTGATTCGCAAAATCCTCGTGGACCATTTCCTGGTGCAGCACTTGGCTGCCAAGAATACACGACCAGTCTTGGACAAACAGTATATGCAACAGGATTTGAACGACTCTGTAGAGAAAAAGCCGTAGGCTGTGCCCCATTGTGGGACACATTTAATTCTGATTCAACAGAAGCAGAGGTGTATAATGCGAGGTGTATCAGCGGTACATTGACACAAACACGGTATTCTCGAAATCCCGTTACTGCGGCAACAACATGTACGATCACGGTAGAAAGTTCAGAGTATACATGTTCTATTGCAGCAGGAGAGAGTTCCTGTGTGATTCCTGGGCCGATTCGTCTTTCATCGGATGAATTGATCACACCATTGAGTGCTCCTGGAACGGGTATACTAGTAATCAAAGAGGGTTCTGCTTCAGCATTGCATTTTGACAATCCTAGTTTCTTTGCTATTGTCGACAAATCAAGTGTCTATATTCCTGCAGACACGCCATTTGAATCTCCTGTATTTTTGACTGATACACCAGAATATATTTGTGCAGACAAATATCTTGGTTGTCGGGTGACAGGTCTCGAGGAACAGCATACGCCAGATAATGCAAGTGCGGTATCATATTCGTATACAGATCAGGGTGTGATCAATCTTCCTTCCACATATCTGGGTGATCAAGGGATTCTCTGTGTTCAAGATCAAGTTGCTTGTAGCGCTTTTACCACAAGTGATGGATCCACCAGTTATTTCAAGGATCCTGCCGTCAATGCAAATAAACTGTGCGTGTATCAAGCTCCTCAAACAAATAATGTTGATGCACCTGAGGGATGGTTCCTCAAGTCTGTCGGGCATTGTAGTCAGGATGATGCTATTCTTTGTGATAGCAATGCTGCGTGTGGTGAAGGGAACACGTGTGTCGAGATTGGCGAATCAGAACCATGTTATCCAACATATCAGACAAATTTGGAAAGCTATGGTCTCTGGTCAAATGGATCGCAACAATATAGTGGTTATGTAGGGGAGTGTCCAGCGACACAAAATTTATGTACTGAGCTTGTTGATCCGTATGATGTAGATACGTCTGGCAAAAATCCTGATGGAAAACCATATTATGTTATCTATGATGATCAGGTAACTAAAAATGCGGATGAATGCGGCGGACAAGCAAGTCTCCGTGAAGGATGTGCTCTTTTTGATAATACCGAGGTTCCAACAAAATCATACGATACGGATGCTACATATGGATCCAGTGAGCAAAGAGCAGCAAAAGGCGACATTAATACACTCGTTGCGACAGTTTCGACAGACAAAAATGATGCGAATGTGCTTTTGAAAGTACAGCGAAATCGAGAGTGTAGTGAATGGCTTGCGTGTGAATCATATGAGCCGATTCAGACAGGAGATGGAAAACAAATATTTGCTTGTGAATCATTTGCTCGATGTATAGCCTTCGATGGTGTTGGGTGTTCGTCATGGGCAACAGACAATGGATCAACCAAACCATCAAATACATTTTTAAACCTAGACGTATATATCAGTCGTGATACGAGTTGGAATGGTGCTGAATATACAGGATATTCACTGTACAACCGATTTGGATTGGGTGATCTCAAAATTATTAAGTTTTCTCAGAGTGAGCGTTTTTCGAATGCTGGTGTTGATGCCGATAATGGGTACCTCGGGTATGTTCTTTCTGATACCTATCTTACTGATAATCAAGGAGATACCTGCTTGAATGCGACCGTGGGAGATGTATGTGGTATCAATGGGGAAGGACGTTGTATCAATACACAATGTGTTGTCCCCGCAGATGGTGCTTTTGATGCCAAGGATACGACTCTTTCTAATATTGCGACAGCACTTGGTGTTGCCGAGTGTAAAGTCCCACCAGAACAAGATAGTCCATTTTCTTTTGATGTTATTCCACTCATTGAAAATAGAGATAAACATGGTTTTGCAAATAATAATGTTACTACAGATCTTGTACGATATACCTTTTCACACCGTCCTGCTGAGGTAAATGTTTGTCAAAGTGGTGATTGCACATGTAATTATGTGGCGGTTTCTTATGGTTCCTTAGTAAAAGATTATTGGGCATCAGACACGTATCACAAAAAGAGTAGTGATATTAGTCTGTGGGGTATTTGTACTGGTGCATCTGAAACGGAAGGAGATTATTGTCGAGAAGATAATGACTGTAGTTTTGGGACATGTCAGAAAATAGATCGTATCGAGACACAAATAGGTTCGACAGGTCATTGTTTGGAATACGATTTTTCGAGGAAGATCTTTTCACCGAGTAGTGAACCACGGTATGCGTGTCTCACTTGGTACCCGTCTGATAAAAGCTTCGGGAATGTAGACACCCGAAATCTTTTTTCTGCAGCAGGGTATGATCCTGCCATTGATGCATCAACCAGTAGTGGAGATACCGGAGGACAAGTGTATTGTACAAACAGTTTTGGAAGAAGTGCCGGTGCATATGAAGGAGATGGTAATCTCTTGATACATCAGTTGTATGGAGGAGGATCAATGAAGAACGCTCCTGGATTACCAATCGCTGCCTATGCGTATGATAGTCAGTCTTGTGCTCCTTTGACTATAGGACCAAATTCTGATAATCCATTTTTTAAGCAAAAAGCAGACGGAAGTATATATCTTCCAGAGTCATGGAGTCAGGTTGTCGGCTGTTCAATAGACTGGTTTTCAAAAATAAATACCAACCCTTTTGCGGGTTATGTCTGTGGGGCTCTGTATGCTCATTCCTATAGTCGATCAGGAAATATCGATCCAAGTTGTGGATTAACAACCATACCTGAATATACACGAAAAGACTCTCTCAATTTCCTCTACAATCTTATGTCCGGATTCGGATGGGAATTTATAGATAAAAATGCTGTGGTATTGCGCGTTGAAGGAGATACTTCTAGTGAATATTCTACCACGGGTGGACACCACTTCGGTTATTGGGGTAAAGAAGATACATATCTTGTCAATGCTTTGGTCCCCAGTATGTCGATAATCGCTCAGATGAGGGATACACAGACACTCATGCATCCACCGAGATTTGAGCTTACTGATGGTACATTTTCTTTTGACAACGCTGTACCAGTTGGAACTGGGGGAAATTTTATAGGGGTAAAAACAGATACGTTATGTTTGCGTGCTGGGGGCTGTCCTTTTTACGAAGATTGGCCGACGCTTGCAACAGAAACTGAGGGATATCTTAATATACAGGCATTGAATTCTGTATACTTCATACCGTTACGCTCAACAGCTCCGTACAGTTCCCCTGTCATCTTCCAACCTGCAATTCTAAGTAAAGATCTAAAAATTGATTTTAGGGGACAACTTGGCACGAAACCAGAAGTATCAATATTATCGGCCCCTGATATGGTGGGTATTCCGGTTGGCCCAGATGCCACAACCAAAAGTACAAAAACGGCTGTAACGTCGTATAAATTGGAAAGAGATACTGCAAGTAATATTCCGTGCGATGGATTAGTTTCTTTTTGTTCCTATAGTGGGGGTTCTGATCTTGGTCAGGGAGAAAAATATACCTATACACCATCTAACACAGCAAATACTGATGATGCAGTAGCCTTTATTCAGTCAAAAAGAAATGAAGTTGCGACACGGTATGTTGTAGTATACTATCCTCAGGAGCAGAATCTTTTACCATCATTTGTCAAAAATTCACCCAGTGAAAAGTTTACGAAACCTACATCTATAGAAACAGACCCATTTTCCGCCCAATGTGTCTTCGCGGTAGGGAGTACTGTAAAAACAGATTATTTCGCTATAGGAATGGACTTTAATAAAGATGGAGAATTTCTAGGATATATCTCACGTAATTGTGGATATTATGGTATGCAAATGGCTGTCATCGCAACAATGAAGGATCAGTGTAGTGAATTTGTTAGTGTGTACAGAAATGTTGATCCGACCACTGAAAGCAACAAAGCCTGGACAAACCGGGTATGGAAAGGAACACAATATACACTCAAGGCAAGTTACACTGCACAGGTGTCGCAAGATGCGCAACATCCTCCATTTGGATCGTCACCATTTACAGAACAAGATATTACCACTGATGGCGCTGATTATAGAGCACAGGCGGCACTGTTAGCCTCTGTATTTACGAATTCAAAATTTGGTTATCCGTTCTTCTGTTACCCAGGCAACATAGCCAGTAGAAGTGTATTTGGTGATACCTCTCGCTGCGCATCACTAGTAGATGATGGATTTGATGCCAATACTGTAGAAGCGTTCAGTGTGTTTAGCAATAAGGTGATGGGGGGGGGGTATTTCGACGGACCGTTTATTCATCCTTTCAATGGAGAAGAACTTCTATCTAGATTGTTTGCAAAATATTATGTAAAGAATGTATTCCCATTTGATACTGCTGTATCACTTGATTCACAGCATGGAGATTTGTATTATACGGATCCAGATATGATTGAAGGAGCACATCTACAATATCCTCAGATATATTCGTTGAATCCTATCACTTGTTTCCCAAGAGAAAGCGCGATAAATTGTTCTGTTGCAAAAGAAAATGCGTTTTCTATCGGCGAAGCAGACAACGAGCAATATATTGGGAAAGGTACATATTCGGCAAAAGCACGGTTTTTCGCTTTTGCCGATGACAATCGTATGCCTATTCGGCGTGTCATGATTGATTGGGATGATGGGGATACCACCAATAAAGGTGTGTTTGGAATGTATAAAAATAAAAAACCATATTGTGAGCCGAGCGACACACCTCCTACAGAGACATCTCTTGGATATTGTCGCAACCAAGCAACACGGGAATTTACACTTGTGACATGTCAGCAAGATTTGGACTGTCCAACAGATGGAGAATATCATTGTTTACATACGTGGAGCAATACTCCTGAAGATGTCCAATATGGTATAGATGAACAAGTAGGTGGTGCAGAGTTTGTAGCGCCACGGTTTGGAAATATGCCACGTGCATGTGATGCAAAACCATTTGAATATTATCATGCCTATGGTTGTGACAATCCTACACAAACAATATCCATGGTTCGTGATCAACTGACAGATATAACCTACAACAAACTTATTGAAAGTGGATTGAATGATGGTAGTAAGATTTGTGTCTACCAACCGAAAGTGCAGGTACTTGACAACTGGGGGTATTGTAATGGTAGTTGTAATGGAGCAGGGAATACTGGGTGTTATAATGATGATGGAATAGGTGGTATATTAGAATGTGATGCACCTGATTATAGTACTCTCCATTGGACACCGTATCAGGGAATTATCGTAATTATCCCATAAGCAAAATTAAACAAAAAACGACCATTAATATAAAAATGGTCGTTTTTTTATCCTTTAGTATGTCATTGAATATAACATGCTAAAGGATCAGGTGTGAGGGCACAAGATCCACTGTTTGTTCTATCGCAAACTTGTTCGTTACACCCTCTCAAGTGCGATAGTCAGGGGTTCTACTCGATCAAGATTCCGCCAAATGAACATCGCTCCATGCCGAGCGGTCGTTCGAGTTGGAATCCCGTGTCTGTCTTGACGAGGTCAGACACGTACACATGAAAAGATGGCGTACACTTCGCGACACAGACCCCTTCGCTCTCGTAGAGCTCTAGAGTGCATTGCCCCGTGGTACCGATGCCATTCTCGAGCGCACATGTGATGGTGTCACCGATGTGCTCGTAGAGCCACGGGTAGGTCTCACAGCCCTGCGCCGCGGGGACCGTGTCAGCCGCCTTCGGGATCGACGACGTGTCGGTCGGGTAGGGGCTGTCGGCCTTGCCGGAATCGGAGGAGTACGTGTCACTCCCGGCTTGGCCCGGGCTGTTGTCTCCACACGCGGTGAAGGGAAAGAACAGGAGAGCCGCCAGGATGGCGGCGAAGGTGGTCAGCTGCTGGATCATGGCGGTCGCTCCTTGTCCCGACTGAGTCGGGACGGAAAGGGAAGGGTTGAGTTCGGACAGACGATGACACATCATCATTTCTCGGAACCCAATCCTTCTGTAGTGGAGGACGCCTTGTTGTTCTTCTCACACACCATTATGTGATATCCCATATCCATATATGACATATAGGTAAAGGATACGATTGAAAAAGAACGAGATATATATTTCCCTCAGAAGAGAAACATTCCTCCAAATTGAGCATAGTATAAAAAATATGATTTGTCAATATGTCAAGGGGATAACATTCTTCACGTAACACGCCGTGCCTGCCGGCAGGCTGGTAACAAGTTTGTAGCGCACGGGTTTGGTTTGCAAAACGACAGTCTTGGGTATGCAATGCTATCCATTATATATTTTTTTACCCTGTTAATACCTCCTTGTTACATGTTATGTGATTTGTGTTTCGTGAAGTTACGTGTATATTGACATGCCAGCCTAATTCCGACATACTAGATATATCTATACACCTAACTTCACACATATGGAGGAATCAACCACAAAAAAACTTACCCTTGACGACAAAGTGGATATTCTTATAGAAAAAGTGGATGGGAATACCAAAAACATAGACTCTCTCACAGATACCCTTTCAGAATTTATGGGCTTTGTTCGGGATAACATGGCGACAAAAGATGATATTGAAGACCTTAGGAAAGAGGTAAAAGGTGATAGTGCTACCCTCAGGACAGAATTAAAAGGCGAGATGGCTGAGATGAAGGAAGAAATTGGGGACTTGCGTTTGGAGATGCAAGCGGGCTTTCGTGGCATAGAAAAGGAGTTAATGGACATCAAAGCATCGCTCGACCGTCTTGAGAAAAAAACACAAGAAGATGATGATGCAACAGTACAAGAAATCTTCCTTCTCAAAAAACGGGTCGCCCAGGTTGAGAAAGAATTAGTACTTCTCAAAAAGGATCAAAAACATCACGTAACACATAGCACGTAACATGTAGCATGTAACATGTCTGTAATGCGTTAGTTGAGTGGCACACAGTGGTCTTGGATATGCAATGAACCCATTGTATATTTTTTGCTCTTGTTAGCTTCGACCATGTTACCAGCCTGCCGGCAGGCACGGCGTGCTAAGTGATATGTGTATCGTGACATAGGATTTGCTTGTACATACATGAATGGAGTAACGAACGCAAGTTCGTTTGTTAGCGGCGAGTACCTTGCTAATAGACGAACTTGCGTTCGTCACTCCTGCAGTATGGTAGGAAATATTTTGATCTTGACTATGTCGAGACAGGATGATAGCACGTAGCACGTTTGTAAGGAGAAGGTCTTCCATATGCAATTCTACCCATTGCATATTCACCCAAACCCATAGCTCCGACCTTGCTACATGTTTCGTGTTACGTGCTATGTGCTCCATGTTCCGTGTTATAAAATCTGTCCCCATTTCCCTCTACGCAAGTCAAAATTTGTGATATACTCTGTGTATATTTATCCTGTTCCATGCTTGCACGGATAACACACTACAATCGAGCCTTTTTTTCGCTATGTAAGAAACTTCTCCCGAAAGGACGTGCGAAGTTTTTTGTATTGCCGGTTGTTGGTGCGATTGCAAGTATTGGTATTTTCGTGGTCGTCGATCCTGCACATGCACAGGGGTTTTTAGAAGATATCATAAATGGCATGATGGTCTTTTTTAGCTGGGTCATGTTTATTCTTGCGCGATTGTTTATTGGTATTACGATTTTTGCTCTCAAGTTTTTTATAGAAGTCGCATCATACAACAATTTTATTAATACGCCTACCGTCAAGATCGGTTGGTTCCTTGTGCGTGATGTAGCAAATATGTTTTTTGTGGTACTGCTTCTCGTCATTGCCTTTGGGACGATCCTAGGCCTGGAGCAATATGAATGGAAAAAGACACTGATCAAGTTGATTCTTGCGGCAGTCTTTATCAATTTTTCCAACATGATCGCACAGCTCATCATTGATGTGGCGCATGTCTTTACTATTACCTTTGTCAATGCAATATCAGCGACAGCGGGAGGTAATATTATTCAGTTGTTCAATATCGACTCGGTGTATAAAATCACCGGGGCAGACAAGCTCGGCGTAGGGGGGGATCTTAAAATAGAGGCATTTGCCGCTTCGGTAGCGTCATTTTTGCTGGCACTCATCATGATGACGACGATGGGCGCGTTTGCGATCGTCATGGCGGCTCGCATGGTCATTTTATGGGTACTCATCATTTTGTCTCCTCTCGCCTATATTTTTCAAGTTATTCCCCAAACACAAAAGTATGCTCAAGAGTGGTGGAGTGAATTTACCAATCATGTCATCGTCGCGCCAGTTATGGTGTTTTTTCTCTGGCTTGCGTTTGCGACACTCAATAGCTCCGTACCACAGCTTGATTTTGGAAGTGCTGGAGCAGAAGCGACAAGCGTTATAGGGAGTGGGGCACAAGTCGTTGACGCGCAGAAGAAATTGAGTATTTCAGATGCAACGACCTGGGAGAATCTTGCGAGCTTTATGATTGCTACGGTCTTTCTTATTATTGGTCTGAAAACTGTGCGGAATCTCGGTGTTGTTGCTGGTGGTTTGACCTCGAGTGCAACAGGATTTGTGAAGAATGTTGCGACTATTGCGACGGGAATTACTGCTGCTCGTGCTGTTGGTAGATATGCAAAGAAGAAGGGTGATGAAAATTTTCTTCAGCCTGTACGTGAATTTGGTGATCGTGTCAAGAAACGTGTCAATATTGCCAGAGCAAAAGTGCCGTATTTACGAAAAATTCCGTTTATTGGGAGAATGGGTCAATTGCGTCGTCAAAAATTAAATGAGGAACTCGACCGAAATAGTAAAATGACAGATGAAAATATTATTGATACTATAAGTCGAAAGGAAAATATAGGGACGTTGGATAGAATTGGAAATAAATTTGGGTTTGGTATTGAGTCGTGGAAGAAAAAAAGATATAAGCTCGAAGCTGAATCTGATATTATACAAGCAGAAAAAGCAGAATCAAAACGAGAGCGTAAAGCAAAAGCTGCGGCTGCTTTTGCTGATAAAGCAAATAAAGTAATCAAAGAAAATGGCGGAGAAAAACAAATTGCAGCTGAAAAAGAAAAAGCGCTAAACACTTTTCGAAATGCTGAGGAGAATAAAGATGAGCTTGCTGAAGTTGGAGATGACTGGGCGAATGGAAAAGTGAATGCTGACGCCATGAAAGCGCAGGCAATACGGACTCTCCAAGAGGAAACAGAAGAAATTTTGAAAGAAGGATTTGAGGCTACTGATGATGGTAAAAAATTGGAAGCCCCTGTAGCTGCTTTGCAGACGCATCTTCAGGGTGTTACAGAAACGTATAAAACAGAATTTCAAAAATATTTGAATGGGCTTGCCGCAAAAGATTTGGAACCAATCATAGCAGATGATTTTACTGATAAAGACAAACAAAAAATTGCTGATGCAAGAAAGGCTGATCCAACAAAACAGGATGCTGAAATTATACAAACATTAGTGCGTAATGGACAAATTGCTGTCGATCCTGAGAGTGAAACAGGAAAAGCGCTTCGTGAAGAATTTGAACAAACGACGACTGGCAAAGGAACTATGGCTGCTATTGCTGGTGTAAACACTAACTTAGAAGCATCCCGTACTGCGAAACAGGTCGCGCTTGACGCGTATAAGAAAGAAAACGGTTCAAAAGCAGAAGAAAAAGCATTAGCAAAGTCTGGTTTTAAAGAGAGAGTCGCTAGTGCAAAGAAAAAAGTAATAAATGAAGAAAACGTAAAACGTCGAGAACAGGCAGAAAGGGCGTTTGGCGAAACAGAACCTGCAAAGAAGCTTGTAGCAAAGTCTCAAGAAAATATTCTTCAGTTAGCAAATGATATCGCTAAAGGTAAAACAAAATTGCCTGGAAATCCAGATCTCAAAACACGACAAGGTATTGCCGAGCGATTGCGTATGCAGGCAAAAACTATGGGTGCTGACAGACAAGAAGCCGAGAAAAAGCGAGCAGATGCTCAAATTGCTGGTACATTACAGAAAACTGAATTTGGCCAAGCTATGATGATGCAGCAGGATATCGCAGAGAGGGCAGAAGCTGCTTCTAAAGATACGGCAGAGATATTTAAGAATGAAAAAATTACCAAAGAACTCAAACATACAGCAGAATTGTTAGCCCAAAAAATGAAACTCGGGGGAGGCGAAGCTGCTGCGGCGATTGATAAAGCGTTGAAAAAAAATATATATGCTCAGTCTGCCGAGCAATCTCAAATACTCGAAAAGACTAAGTTTGATAGAGGACGACAAGACACATTGCTGAAAGAAGCTGCGAATGGGCTTGCTGTTGAGAAAAAAAATAATGGAGAGGCTACTCCTACTCAGGCTTTGATTCCTTATATAAAACGAGACATCGAAGCATTGAGCGGACAAGAAGCCGATGCTGCAGGAGCATATGCTCAAAAGTTATTGGCTCATATTTTGTATGATGCTTCTGCTGGAAAAATGACAGGAGAACAGCACGCTGCTCTTATGACGACTGTTATGAGTCTTGCCAAAGGTGGATATCTGGACGATGCGGTAGGATCTGTGTTGAAAAATGTTGATAAGTTAGACACGGGCGTAATAACGGAAGATTCTGATGAAGGAAAACAAACCAAAAATTTGAAGACTATTTTTAACCAGTTGGGTATTTTGCAGAAAGATGCACAAGGTGCATGGATATACAATAGGACCAACGCAGCACGATTGCAACAGCTTGTGGTGTCTGGTGGAGACGCTGCGCTTGTGAGTGACAATAAAATGATTAGTGATATCCAGCAACAAGCACAAAGAGATGGTAGCGTAAAACTCAAAAATGATCAGAAAATTGAAGCAGCTGATTCGTACCAAGCAATGCTTGAAAAGTTAAGTGCCGCGGGTATGTTGTTATCAGGCACCGTAGATAAATTCAAAGAAAAACTTGAGGCTTCACAAGAGTTTATGCAAGAAGGGGCAAGTTATTTCAAACGAGAGGCACTCAATACCAATCATCCTGAAGTCGGTGGTCATTTTAAATATGATGATGATCTTGGCATGTACCGCATGTCGACAGTAAAGGAAGCTGATGATTTGATGGCGGCAGAACAGGCAAAGAGAAAAGGAAAATTAGCAACACAAATTCATGGATTGGGAACAATTGGTTTGGTAGATGGTCAGTTGAAAGCTATTGATCGGCAGGCCGCGACTAGTATCTTGGAAGAATTGAAGTCTTCTCAGGCAACCAGACAAATGCCACAGAGAACTGTCAATCGTATGTTGGGGTATGAGCAAAATGAAGAGATGGCAACCGATGCACAGGGAAATGTGATAGTAGGAAAGAGTGACGCGTATATAGACAAAAATCATGGAAATTTTGATAATTATATGAAGAACATTGTTCTTCCTATGCTTCTTGCCAACTCTGAATCACTCAAGTACATCGCGAGAGAAAAGGCACAACATGTGGATACCATAAGTTCTGATCGTGGTATGGCTCGAATATCTATTGCTGGTCATATAACAGGAGAAACCAATAGCGCTTTATTGAAAGACGTTATTAGGTATGCAACAGAAAACGGACGTAACTTATTGAATGATGCTGATTTAACCACGTTGCGACGAGGTGTGGAAGCATCGGAGAAAAAGGAAGCTACGTTAGATAAGAGGGGAAGGGTAAGTAAGGCTGATCAAGAAGCAGAAGAGGAACGACAATCTCGCGAGTCTTGATGTCCATTGGTAACAACACTATATCATTGCAATTAGTCTTCGTATGATGTTAGAAGAAAAACAATTTGAACAATTTCACACGAGTGACTTTATAAAAAGTGTGGAGGCATTTCGTGCACTTGAACAATTTTTTGCAGGGCAAACTGTTGTTCGTTTTTCAGAAGATCCACAGTCATTCCCTGTCATGATTCGTGATATTGCTGATATCGCAGATACCTATACAAAAGAAACGTCGGAAGCCTATCCGTTTGTCCAAGAAAAGAGTGTGCTGGAAATGTTTGATATGGATACGGTCACCACATTTGTGAAGACATGGAATGCCTGGATTGCTTCATATACACAGATACCCGACACATCGTCAATTGAAGATCAGACGTATCGAGTGGTTTCTTCTGCCGACATGAATAATTTTGCAAAGAAGTGCGGTGTTGCTCCAGACAGTATCAATTTTTTGACTACCCAGTATGATGGCTTTTCCGATGTGGTAAAACAGAATAT
>Ga0210044_10007260_pt1 | contig 14194 bp, 25 predicted proteins | sample CryGey13umfilter_2_FD_183959 | JGI IMG/M metagenome (GOLD analysis project Ga0210044, IMG submission 183959) | Groundwater microbial communities from aquifer in Utah, USA - Crystal Geyser 4/9/14 3 um filter (SPAdes) (version 2) | ecosystem: Environmental > Aquatic > Deep subsurface >...
TATGTGCGGCTGACTTAAGTAGTTACAATAATACATTTACAATCTTTTGTATAATAAATTGCGAATATCATTTAATAAACATTTTGGTAAATTATTCTATAAATGATTGTATATATGCATGTTTAAATTTTATAAAAATATTTATCAATTAAGAGGATGGAAATTATTAGATAAAAAAAAAATGAATTTGAAGACCATCAAAAAAATAATTTTATGTTAGAATTTGAGATGACATAATTTCTTATTTATTCATTTTATAATAATATGACTAAATTTATCATCGGCTTTTCGGAATTTATATTTTTTTGCATATTCGGGAGTACATAATATTTGCAATGAAACATTTTCTAAATTTTTGGTTAAAATAACACAATATTGATTTTCATTTTTAAATTCATCCCCTTCATCCGCATAATATATAATTTTATTTATTTTATTTTGATAAAACATGTTATGAATTGTTCTTGAATTTGCTGAAAACAAAAACTCTTTCATCATTAAATCATTCATTATATCATTTGTTTTTTTATTATTGTCATATTCATTAATAATAATTTCATCATTAATTTCTACATATCTAATATTTCGCATATGCATCAAGGAAAAAAAAGTAGCTTCAGGAAATTCTGTATAAGAAGGGAAATCAAAAAATTTTTTATTAAAAATACTTGTATATTTAATTGGTATATTGCACTTTGGTATATTATTTGTTTTGTAAACATTATTTTTTAATTGATTTATTTCATTTTGCAATGTTGCCACTTGTTCATTTAACAAATTAATTTGTTTATTCAATTGTATTTTTTCTTTTGTATCATCATTATCCCAATATAATGAAAAATCCATTGTTTATTAATAATATAAAACAATATGTTTATATATATAAATAATAATTCAATTTTATATATAAGGTATAAAGAATAATAAATATTTATATTTATTTAAATAATATGTCAAATCCACTTATGCAAATTTTAAGACATGGAGAAAGCCGTGGAAATATAGGAATAAATGAAAGGAATCCTGGATTGACCGATAAAGGTAAAGAACAAGCATCGAAAGTATCTGGATTTGCTTCATTGGTTATTACGTCAAATTTAAGAAGAGCAAAAGAAACATTATCAAATTCAAATATTAAATATAATAATTTAATTGAAACTGATTTGTGCAGAGAAATAAAACAAGGTCATGTTAATGATTATATGGAAAATGAAGAAATTGTCAATGAAACGAATAAAGATTTAACTGATAGAATCAATAAATTATGTGAATTTTTATGCGAAGAATCAAAAAAACATGATACAATATTAATTATATCACATGGAATATTTATTAATTGTTTTTTAAATTTGAATAAAAATGGATTACAAACAATATATAATTGCCAATGTTTAAATTTTAATTTAGTCCATAGAGCACAAATAAAAAATTGAAATATAATATATTTTAAGAATGTTAAATGATATATAATATAAAACATACATTATACAATGCAATACGTACTTTAACAAAGAAATGAAGAATTATTAAAGGATTGTATTTTAAGTAAAAATTTTGAATTGGCTTGTTATATTATGACAAATAACAAGATGAATTATGATAAAATTGATAAAATTTTGAATGATTTTTGCGAAAATAAAGATTATTATTTTTATAAAGCAGTGGTAGAAGAAAAAAAATTAATCGACGATTTAATTGGTTCCGGAAAAAAAAAGTAATTGAATATTATAAAAAATCAATTGAAGATGGAAATGAATATGCGGAATTATATTTAACTGCATTTTATATTACAAATCAGATGTATAAAGAAGCTGAAAAATATTATTATAAATATGAAAAGAATTTAAAAAATATTTTAGATAAAAATAAAGATATGATTATTTATATGTTAAAAAAATAAATAAAGTTTTTATAAATAAACCAAGTTTAAAAAAATTGGATTTATAATCAAGATAAAAAATTGAAAAAAGCGTTTATCAATTACATTAATTTATATATTATAAAACCATAATACAAATAAAAAATGAATGAACTTAAAACGATTAATTTTGATGAATTGGATGTGAATTGGCTTCCAGCACAATATATTAAAGATGAAACAGGAAAATATAACTATATTGATGGTCCAAAAATATATACAACCGATCAAATTGAAAATAAAAATTTACCAATTCCCAATGAATTAAGAGTACTTATCAAAATTAAAAATCCAACAGAGGAATCATATAATAAATTGCGCGATTTGTTTCATGAATTAAAAAAAACGGAACCGATCCGTGTCGTGGTTAAAAATTTAAAAAAAGAAAATGTTAAAAAATTAAAACAAGAACATTTCGCGAAGGCAAAAGAAATAGAAGAATATAATGAAAAACTCAATGAAAAAATTTTTCAAAAATTAGATGAATTAAGAGAATTGGTAAATTTCAATAAAGATTATTTTACACTTATTTATGATTGTAATGTAAATGCAAAAAATAAAGAAATCCCGGCAGAATATTACGAAATTGAAAATGTTATAATTTTTCCATATATTCAAATTTATTGTAAAAAAGGTACAACAATTTATGATTTGTTAGAATTAAAAGGAATGTTAAAAAGAAATAATTAAATAAGTATTTCATAATATTTTTCTATACATCTTAACACTATCATTGCGCGCAGTTTCATAATTAACAATTGGTTTAACATATTTAATATTTTTTAAATCATAATTATGAAAATATTTGTCCCAATTATGCAATTCTTTGGAGGAGATATTTTTCAATTGTGGCAACCATTTTTTTATATAAATAGCGTTGTCGTCGAATTTTTTACTTTGTAGCCAAGGATTAAATAATCGTTGGAAATATGGTTTAGGATCAACACCAACACTTGCAATCCATTGATGATTGCCTGAATTAACAGCGGGATCATAATCAGTTAATTTTTTAGCAAAATATATTTCACTCCAACGCCAATCCATACCTAATATTCGATTAAGAAAATTAGAAGTAATAAGTCTTAATCTATTATGCATAAATCCAGTTGCATTTAATTCTTTCATACCAGCGTCAACAATAGGATAACCCGTTTCTCCATTACACCATGCATCATAATTTTTCTTTGACCATTTCCATTTAATTTTATCATATTTTTCATTAAAATTTTTACCTTTTAAAACAAATGGAAAATAGTATGCAATATAAAAATAAAATTCTCGCCAAAATATTTGACTCAATAATTTATTTTTTTTACCATATAAATCAATAATTTGATGATAAACTTCTCTGATAGATACACATCCAAATTTAATATATGCTGATAATTGAGTTGTTTTAATAGATGGGATATTTCTAGTTGTATTATATTTTTTTTGCTCTTTTATTTTTTTTAAATACGTCAATCCATTTTTTCTCCCTCCATTAACAAGAATATCTTTGTTTACAGAGTATTTTATCATCCCATATTCATCTAGATTTTTTTTCCCAAGATTTTTTGTATTTTTTTTCTTTGGCTTATCAACTTTATGTTTTAATGCATTATTTAAAAAAGGAGTAAAAATAGTATATGGATCACCATTTGCTTTTATAAATGTTCCGATATCAGCTAAAAGATAATCTTGAATAATATCACATTTAATATTTTTCTTGGTACATAATTTAACAATTTCAGAGTCGCGTTTAATTGCATATGGAGTATAATCCATATTAAAAACAACATTTGAAACATTGATTTTTGACATAATTTTTTTAAGAACTGTTATATTATCGCCATAAAACATATGAAGTTTGGAATTATTATCTTTTAGATCATCATTTAATTCATTTAAAGATTCACACATAAATTGAACTGCATTGTCAGATTTATATTTATTTTTATTGGTAACCTGTTCAGAAGTAAAAATAAAAACAGGTATAACGGTATTTCCAATATTTTGTGCGAAATTCAATCCATTATTATCTATCAATCTTAAATCTCTGCGGAATATAAATATTGTATAATTTTTTTGAGACATTTGTATAATATATTATGAAATGATAAAAATAAGATATTAAAAATTTATGTAAGGAATAAAGTTTTTTATTATATATGGAAGAAAAAAAAAATGATTTTATATTTGAATTTAAAATTGCGGACTATAATAATGATAATAATGATAGTAAAAAACCTAAAAATTATTATAAAACATTAACATGTGTAAGAAAATGTATTCAAAATGAAGAAAAATACGATCAACCAAATACAACATATATAGTTGATTGTGTAAAGGAAACAAAAATTGAAATAACTAAACATAAATTTATGAATTTAATGCCAGATTATACATATAAATATTTTATCGATATAAGTTTACTAAATGATAATAATATTAATCAAGATGTTAATCAAGATAATAATCAATATTACGAAAAGATAAACATTATAAATAAATTAAGAGAAGATGTATTAGATAATAAAATAATATACAAGACATCACATTCGCAAGGAGGTATATGTATATATTTACATGAAAGAAATGATTTATATAAAATGATAGAAATAATACGTGAAAAATTAAATAAATTTGGAATAAATGATAATTGTTTTTTATGTAGTGATAAAGAAATTGCATATGAAACCAAAATAAATTATTTTTATTAAAAAAAATGAAAAATAAATTGTTATATAATACAGAATACAATAATATTTAAATATGGACATATACGAAGAGTTTAACGCTGATTTTGAAAATATTTTAGATAAAGATTTTGAAGATTTATTAGAAAAAAAAGGGAATATTCATTTAATAAATGAATATAAAAAATTTTTGAATGATAAGGAACTTTTTAAAGATAAACAAGAAGGATTGTATCGGGAAATAAAATGGTCTGCTAAAAGAAATCCGCATTTAGGAACATGGTGTGGATATATCCATACAACCATTGATACAAGTGATATTGAAGATGTCGTTCACGGAGGATTTACTGCATACAATGGTTTTGATTGTGCTCATTATGACGATTTTACCCCATTTGATATTCATATGATTAAATTTAGCAAAAAAAATATGGTTTTATTACCAAAATCAAAAATATATAAAGATTTTAGATTTGTTTACAATGTAATTCAAAATATGATAAATAAATTATTGGATGAATAAATTTTATTATAAAAATAAAATAGAAAATAAAATGGCTTAAAGAAAAACCAATATGTGATATTATATTAAAAACATAGTATAACTATGAATGTCTTCTTTAAGAAGTATTGAATTTTGTATCCAATACTTTTATGAAATAAAAAAAATAAAATAGAAAATAAAATGGCTTAAGGAAAAACCAATATGTGATATTATATTAAAAACATAGTATAACTATGAATGTCTTCTTTAAGAAGTATTGAATTTTTTATCCAATACTTTTATGAAATGAAAAAAAATAAAACAATAAGAAGATGAATTGTTGATAAAACAAAAAATGATTGAAGAAGAGAAAAAGATTGCGTAAACCAGATTCTAAATTTTTGGGAGGGGCCTTTGTTTTTGCTTATGAAAATAAAAAATGGATATCAGCAATTTTTGAAGACAATAAAGATTTCATTGGAGATGATCATACTTTAGATAGTATTAAAAAATGTACGAAGATTTCAAAAACAAAGGCCGGGTTCCAATGAAAAGAGAAGATATTAAACAAACTTCTGGGATTTAATGATAAAAAAAATGAAAAATATGTTTTCTTAAATACATAATATATATATATTAAATATGATATAATGCATGTAAATTGTTATAATAATAGATATGTTACGAAGGAAAGGTATCTAAATCATTTATACAAAAAACATAATACAAAAGATATATATAGGATAATTCAAAGAGAAATAAAAAAAATAAATTAAATTTGATGGATTGTTACAAGGATTTTACAAGAAATGTAAAAGAAAAAAATAATATGTTTATTATGCATAATTTATCAGCGAAACATCGATATTTGGCATATTTATTAGCTATATATCATGAATATAAATGGAAAATATTATTTAGGGAACTATGGGAAGAACATGGTTATGATTACTTAAATAAAGTGGAATATGGAACTTTATATGATATGGCATATTTATACAGAAATAGAGTACATAATTTAGAATATTATGATAAAGTAGAGACAGAATATGGTGCAATAAAATATAAATTAAAAAATAAATATGACACGGCTAAAAAAGGTGTTTCAAAAGAAAGAAAAACAATAGAATTTTTTAATTATTTTTTGACATTGAATAAAATAAAATATCAGTTATATGATGATATAAATTATATAATAAATTCTTATTTATGAGTGATCAACCATTTTTTTGCACGACTAATAGCAAATGGATATTCTAATCTACATAATTTATTATTTTCTTCAATTATTTATTCTTCAATTTCATTTCTTTCATTTACATTTTTGGTATCAAATAATCTTTTTTTTAATTTATTAATTTCTTCTATTTGGGTAGAAATTAAATCTTTATTATTTTTAAATTCATTATCAAGTTCATCGGTTGATTTATTTTCAAATTCGCTTTTTTCAAGCCAGTATTTGCCAGGGTATCCAAAAGGGTGATTGTCCATTGTAAAATGATATTTGAATTGAATTATGAATAAATATGTTTATTAGACAATTATTTTATTCAATTTTTTATCAATATCATTCATTATATAAATAAAAATTAACATATTTAAAAATGGTGCAAAGACAAGAATTGCCAATTATGATAAAAGATATGATTGAACATTATGAAAAGAATAAACATATATTTGAACATCAATCAAATGACAAAAATGATGACGATGATGATGATGATGATGATGATGATGTATAAATATGCATACAATAATTAAAGAATATATTATACTAAAAATAGATTGTTCCTTTTTAGAATCCATTACATTACCAATCATTTTAAATTTTATCATATCAATCATACTATTAAGCCAAACATATTATTATTTACTGGAATTGGAGATGACATAATAAAATGTTTGCATATATATTATATATTGCTTTATATGTAATATGAATTTCAATTTTTTATTAAAAAAAAATGAAAAATAAATGGCATAATATATTAAATTATAATTTATAAGATAAAAAGATAAACATGAATAATATGAATAATACGAAAGAATTTGTCAAATTGAATATATTACCTGGAGAAATCAAACACATTGATGAAGTTGTAGAAATATATACAAAAAAATTATTAGAAAATATTAAAGACAGTAATAATATTGACGAAGCAATATATTATACATTACCAAATGTATTCGAAAATTTTGTTGATACTGGAGATGCTTTTTGTACATCCGTTCCAAATGAAATTAAAGATCAAAAATTAGCAGAAGAATTAGTGGATGCAATTAAAAAAGACAAAATTGAAATTACATTGACACCTTTACATGATGTGTGTGAGCAATCTGGCTCAGACGATGAACAATCGCATTTAAATAAAAAAGTAATTGAACGTAAATATTTACATAGGAAATAAAATTAGCATCAAATATATTCATTCATTTATGATCATATAACGTATAAAAATATATATTTATGGAATTATTTTATGTCAAATAAATTTTATTGAATAAAATTGAAAAATTTATTATATCGAAAATTTATAATATTTATTATTATAATAATAAAGTATGGATATTGGCATACCTATAAAGTTGCAAATAAATTTTAATAATGCATTAAAAACAGGGGAATTAAATTTAAAAGACGAAAATATAAAAGATTGTGATTTAGAGCGGTTTATATTACCATTTTTAGAAAAAAATAATAATATAACAAAATTAAATTTATCTAACAATTTAATAGAATCTGATGGTGCAATAGCTTTAGCAAATAATAAAACAATTAAAACGTTAATTTTAAATTTAAATCAAATTAAAGATGAAGGAGTAATGGCTTTAGCACAAAATAACTTACTTGAAGAATTACATTTATATGATCCAATTATTACCGCCAAAGGCGCTTTATCATTGTTTAAAAATGATACTATTAAAAGATTAAGAGTTATGACAGGTAATTATGATGTTTATAATATTATAATTATGCGAAAAAAAAGAATTGAAAGAAAAAAAATTGTTGAAGAATTAATAAAAAAATATAACGCTAATTCCAAAAACAATACAGTATTTCCATTCCCTACTGCAGGAGGACACATAGTAATACATGAATTAGTAGCCAATTATTGTTTATAATATTATAAAAAATTGAAAAAAAAAAAATAATATGATATATGTATAATTTATTATAATATTATAAACAATGAATGGGAAAGAAGTTATTAATGAAATAATAAAATTTGGTAAATACATCCATGATGAGCCATTTGATATAATAAAGAATGCATTTGATGATGGAGACAAATCGAAACCTGAAAAATATAGATTATATTATCATATATATAAAAAATACAATGAAAATAGATCAATTGCATACTTTTTAAATTCTTTGGATTGTGTGAATAGAAAAAGATTTATTGATCTCTATCAATTTTATTCAGGAACAAATAGGAAAATAATTGATGAAAGTATTGAATTATTGAGATGGTTAAATAATAGTATTGGTATATTTCGTTATTATGTTGATATTTTAGAACAAAAATGGGACGATTCTTATGGAGACAGTGAATCATTTATGTATGAAAAAGAATTGGAATATTTATCTGATAAAGATAAAGGAAACATTTATGACAAATTTAATTTATATAAAAAAGAAAGCATTTAAGTATTATATTGAATGACAAAAAACAATCAATTAAAATTGAAATTATTTTATTTACTATTCAACATTCAATATAATAATTGTAATTTATACAATGCCAATATCCATAGAAAATAGGATGCGAATAAATTTCACTTTGAGTGATGGATATACTCCATTAATATGGGCTTCGAATAGAGGATATAATAAATGTGTATCAAATTTACTTAAAGAAAAAGTTAAATAAATATCCAAACTTTTAATGGAGATACTGCTTTAATTTGGGCATGCAGAACAATAAATTATGATTGTGTAGAAATGTTGTTAAATGCAAAAGCATCGGTGGATATACAAAATAATAGTAAAAGTTCAGCATTATTTTATGCAGTTTTCAGTAGAAACGAAAAAATTATTACTAAAATATTAGATGCTAAAGCGCAATTAGATATTAAAGATTATTATAATAATACAGTGTTTGATTATGCATATAATGATAAAGAAAACAAAATAAAAGATCTTTTAATTAAATATAATAAAATGGAAATAATTGAACAATTAATTCAAGTATTACCATTACCAATTGCTGGAGGCCATATTGTTTTATTTGAATGGATTGTTGACTATACATTATAAGATTAAAAAATTGAAATTCTGCATTCTCTTGTAAATTGTAAAAAATATACATACAATCATAAATTATATGATAAAATGTCTGCATTTAAGTGTAAAAAGTGCAAATATCAAACTTTTAATATAAATTGTCCCTTATGTGGAAAACTCAATTGTATTAAACCCCTATAATAGGAATAGATAGTTTCGAATTGAAATATTATTAATACTAAATATCTTTGGTTTATATTATATTGAATCATAACAATATGCAAAAAAATTATCACATTCAGAAGCGAAACGTTTATAATAAAATTCTCTTTCATCATTTTTATTAACACCATATCCATACTCATAACATAATCCAATTATATATGAAACAATGCTTGAAGACATATAATTAAAATTCATGCAAAAATCACAAATAATATTTTCATATGTTGGATGTTTATTTTTAACAAAATATATTATTTCTTTGATAGCTTTTTTATCTCCATTAGTCATTAAATTCAATGAATCATTTATATATTTATATATCATTATATCAATCAATATATAGTATAATATTGTATAATATTGCTAAAATGTCATATTTTCATTTTTTATTGTATAAAAAAATTGTAATTCATGTTTATCTATAATATCTAAATTAAATATCGTTCAAGTTCTTTCACTCAGCAACAAATAATTTACTCACAAACATATTATGCCTCGTCACATGCCTGATGGTCGAAAGGTAATCAAGTTTTCTGATGCGGATCACAGGGATGCATCTCCTTATCTAACGGAATTATTGGGAATTGGAAGAGATTATTTTCGTCGTAGTTACATTCATTCACGAAGGTCAATTCCTGCAGTGCTTTTTGGACGCATTGAGTGTTTTAAGGAAGGTTTCTCTTTGTTGCTAGCTGTTTTTTGACAACAAGAGAGAAATTTAATTTGAGACTTTTTTGGACACTCCGCATACATATGTTTTTTTGAAGAAGTTCGCAACTTTATCCGGAGTTTTGCATTTAATTGCAAAGAGAGAAATGATGATTGAACGTTTTGAAGATAAGGAGTAATTATAAAACATAGATAGTTATATCAACATCAACATCAACAAATATTTTTTTTATAATTTTTTCGACAGAATCCCAATTTAATTTATCCAATCCACATCCTATTTTTGGCATTGATATTTTTTTTATATTCCGTAATTTCAATTCAAAATATAATTCCATTAAACAACTTTCAAGTGTTTTATATGTTGGTTTACCATAATAAACTTTTTTAGTTACCATATAAAATATATCTTTGCCATGAGAATTTATAGAAGCAACTTCCCCAACTAATTTATTTTGACCCAAAAGTTCATCAACTTTTTTAAATTTTTCCCTAAATATTTTGAATACCTAATCCCATTTTAAAATCCTCACTTACACAATGAGCAAGTGAATCATTTGATGAAAATAAATCTCCTTTTTTTACGACAAACATTATTTATAATTAATAATAAATAATACATATTTATATATTATTTTTCAATTTTATTTAAATCAGTATTTGCATACCATCGTTCATTTAAACATCTGTATTTCGGTCTAAGATATCCAATATGAAAATGATTGCAATTTATGCATATATCAGCATAATAATCTAAAATCAAATGAGATATAGATATATCAGACGGAAAAATATTTATTTCTTTATATTCATTTTGTATATAATCATACACCATATTAGCGTATATATGTTTCTTTTTACGAAAGTTTTTTGTTACCTCAATTGAAATGAATTTTATAATAATATGCATTTCACTATGATGATAACCATAGTGTATTGAATTGCATTCACCTTCGAATATACCATAATAATTCAATTCGGGAATATGATTTATGAAATCTAAATATTCAAACAAATCATATCCTTTGTTAATTACATTTTTAATAACTGTTGGGTATTTATTTTTTTCCCATATAACATAATTAATAATTAAGTCGTGTATTAAATTTTCCTTTTGCAATATATTAAAAATATTATTATTGACACTATCATCGATAATTTCATTTAATAGTTCAGGTGGCAAATATTTTAAAATTTTTATTGAATTTTTTTGTGGATTTTTGCAAAATATTTTATATATTGATATCCACATTTCCGGCGAATGCATGCCACGCGGGTGTTTTTTTTTCTGCTAACTTTTTTAATTCTTCATCAATTTTATTTATATATGTATTATCCATGGTTATTATAATTAATATTATTATTCATATATGTGATTAATTTTATTTTTCATTAAAAAAATTGAAAAAATAATATATTAATTGTTGTTATAAAATATAAATGGAAAGTTACAACAAAGATGCCAAAAATGTTTACGATATACTTAATTGTGATGATTATGAAATAGAAGAGTGTATTTGGGATCCTTTTTTAGATAAAAAATATTATTTAAATCCTTTATTTTTTACAAAAACATTTTATGAAAGAAAAAGAATAATACACACAAGAAAAGGTTATTCGCGTGAGATGCGACGCACATTTCAGCGCATTGGAATTGCTGAAGGAATAGAATTAAATAATAATAGAGTTAAATATATAATAATAAGTTTTAATGATTTTGATTTTAAAATAAATGTACCAGAATCTAATACTAATAATACAAATAATATAAAATTCATAAAATTTCCATTTGTAATTTTAACATTAATATTACAGTTTACGCAAATTGATTTGACTTTTTATAACAACAACAGTAATAAAATACCATATGATGAAATTGATAGTTGGATAATTGATGGACAAATTAATTATAATATGTCAAATATAAAATTTATTGAAAAAGAATTTAACTACAATGGAGAATTATATGTTGTATGTTATAGTGGCGGGATGACGCACTTTTTATATGATATAACATTACCACCAAAATATAAAATAAAATAACGAAAAAAAATAGTAAAAGAATTGACAAAAAAAGTAGATACGGGATTAGTATTTCCATTTCCTGTTGCAGGAGGACATATAGTCGTTCATGAAATGGTTGCTGAATATTGCTTATAATATCCAAAAATCATTATTAAAAAAAATTGAAAACTAAAAATATAATATAATCAAATACATATTACAATAAGAATATAATAATGGTGAATCCATTTAGTATCTTAACTTTTGCATTTAATAAAATAAAAACATTTTTACATTTGGAATACGAAAAAAATACAACAAAAAATACAATTAATGATATGCTTTATTATTTTAGTAAGAATAATAATTTTATAAAAAGCGAACAAATCATTTTAGATATGATTTATCCAAATGATAAAAAAAAGAGAAATGAGGAAAAAAATTGTTGAGCAAATGTTACCTATTTTGCCATTACCAATTGCTGGAGGACATGTAGTTTTATTTGAATCAATTGCGGAATATACCGTTTAATGTTTTATTTATTTATATAATATTCCGGATTAAAAAGACCAATATGTAAATTATTTATCCAGAACGTTTAAATTTAATTAAATTTGTTTCTCCAGAAAGAATACTTTTACTAAAATCATATCCTCTATTTCTAATTAAAAATCCAACACTGCTCCAAATATTAATATAATTTTTATCAGGCAAATATGTAAATTCTACAGTATTATTTCTATCTAATACTAATGGATTTGTTCCAACAATTCCAACTCTGCCTAAAGATGTATATTTACTTGCATATCCATCGGATTTAATATTATTTGGCCATTCACAAAATACGGAAAATACAAAAGCTGGATCATTTGGATTAACTTTAATAACCAACTCCAAATTAACTCTATAAGAAGTTCCATATTGATCATTCATTGTAGAATTTACCGGTTTCTTAATATTTATTACAGTTGGTCCGAGTTCAGCCCATCCCTTATCAGCTACCCAATTTGTATCATATAATAATATTGGGGAACATGTTGGACTACATGTTTCTGTTTTAGTGCTTTCCCCAGAACAATCTTGTGATGGATTCATACATACTCTTTCATATTTAGTAACTCCATCACACATTCCAGATGAACATCCGGATATCATTGCCCAATCAGAATATCCTGAATCAATGACATTTTTTGGAGCAGGAGCAGGGGCCTGAGTAGGAGCAGGAGCAGGAGCAGGAGCAGGGGCCTGAGTAGGAGCAGGAGCAGGAACAGATGAATGAGTATATGACGGTATTGAAGAAGAAGATGCTGGTTGTGATGTTGGTTGTGTTGTTGACGGTGTTGCCGAAGGTATCGATGATTTAGATCGATTATGTATTTCAGTGGTTGTGGCCGAATCTTCATATAAAAAAAAATATGCCCCAATACCACTTATACTACATAAACATAATATACAAAATACTACTAATATAATTAATAAATTATGATCCATACAATACATTGATAAATATATTTTTTAAAAAATATATTGTAAATTAAACAAAAAAAATATTTTATAAATATTAGCATATATCACTAGATTAAAAATAAGATATCGGTGAGCATATTCAATATTTAATTATGATATAAAATATATATTTGTATTCTATTGTATTTTTATATTAATAAAATTTATTTATATTCTTTAAATATATGAAAAGAAATTTATTAATAATAATAATTATAGTATGTTTTTGTATATTATGCATATCATCTATAGGGGTTTTTTTTATGCTAGAAAAAAAGAACAAAATGATACAAGATGAATCAAAAGAATCTAAATCTGAACAAAAATTAACACCAGATTCATCTGAATTTCAAGATATGACAAACTCTGAAATACCGTCCAAAATTAATCAACCAATAAAAGCTCCAGCCCCAATAAAAGCCCCAGCCCCAATAAAAGCCCCAGCCCCAATAAAAGCCCCAGCCCCAATAAAAGCTCCAGCC
>Ga0210044_10007262_pt1 | contig 14192 bp, 19 predicted proteins | sample CryGey13umfilter_2_FD_183959 | JGI IMG/M metagenome (GOLD analysis project Ga0210044, IMG submission 183959) | Groundwater microbial communities from aquifer in Utah, USA - Crystal Geyser 4/9/14 3 um filter (SPAdes) (version 2) | ecosystem: Environmental > Aquatic > Deep subsurface >...
TCGAAGGATGTGTCCGACAGGGAATTGACAAGCGCATCGGTGAAAAAGTTTTTGAATTTATTGAGCCGTTTGCCGGTTATGGCTTTAACCGTTCTCATGCCGCCTGCTACGCGCTCATCGGCTATCAGACAGCTTACCTCAAATCCCGTTTTCCGGCAGCTTTTATGGCCGCCCTGCTCACTTCCGATGCCGATAACATTGATCGCATCGCCATTGAAATTTCCGAATGCCGCGATATGGGAATTGAGGTAATGCCTCCCAATGTCAATGAAAGTTTTGAAGATTTTGCGGTTATAGTCGACCCGGAGACAAAAATTGAAAGAATCAGATTTGGCCTCAACGCCATAAAAAATGTCGGGCACACGGTCGCCCGCGAGATAGTGGAGGAAAGAAAAAGAAATGGAAAATTCAGAAGCCTTACTGATTTTGTCGAGCGAGTCGCAACCAAGGACCTTAACAAAAAATCTATCGAGGCCCTAGCTAAGGTCGGAGCACTGGATGAGCTGGGGGAAAGAAACCAGATTCTGGCTTCCATTGAAAACATTCTGATGCATTGCAAAAATTTCCATGGGCTGAAAAACTCCAACCAGGCCAGTCTTTTTGGGGCTGAAGATATGAGCATGCCGGAGATAGCCATGATGGATGCCGCACCATCAGAGAAAAAACAGCGTCTGGCCTGGGAAAAGGATCTGCTGGGACTTTACATCAGCGACCATCCAATCAAAGAGTACAAGGAATATTTTGATAAAGTAGCCACGCCGATAAAGGAAATAGGGGCGCAAAATGTCGGATTAAGCGTCACGGTCGGCGGAGTGATATCCAAAATACAAAAAATCAATCTCAGGAACCAGAAGGTTATGTCATTTGTAACCCTCGAGGACACATTGGGAAAAATGGAGCTTCTGGTTTTTCCCAAAGTCCTGGAAGATACCGGCGCCGTCTGGATCGAAGACCGAGTCATTCTGGCCAGCGGAAAAATTTCCGACAAGGACGGATCATATAAAATGCTTTGTGACAGTGCCAAAACGGTAACACAAGAAGACATGGATCAATTTCGAAGGGTTTTATCCACCCAGAAAATGAACGGCCAAAGTGGCGGTGGAGATAATTATTCGCGAATGATCATAACTTTGCCTGGTAATTCCAACCAAGAAATCCTCAAAAAACTTTCCCGCTTCTTCGACACCTGCGACCGCGGAAACGTGAAGCTATACCTTTCCATAAATAATTCACGTCTAGAGACTCCCTACTGCATCCAGCCAGCTGAAAACATAAAAGAGTTGATGCAAAAATTAATTCCAGAGGGAAGAATCGAACTTTCCTGACCATCGAATTTTAAGTCGACAAATAAGTGTCTCCGTGTTATGTTATAGCGTTTCCAGTTCTTGAAAAATTTAATACCGGAGGTGTCTTGTGGAAAAAGAAAAGGATGTTCCGATTGTCGGCTTTGTTCCAACCGCACCCTATGTAATTCGGTCCGGTAAATACAAAGATGCCGCGGTGGAAATCATGATGTTCAACAACTACCGGTTCCTGAAGTTTTTATATCTTGAGATGAACAAAGATCCAGTTGCTTCAAAAAACCGATTGCATCAGCACCTAGAGTGGCTGCTGCGGCAAGGCGAGAACCGAAAAACCCAAGTAATCTGTCCGCAGTGCCACCAGAAGAAAATTAGATATTTTTCCGCCCGTGGTTCAAAAAGATTTGGCTATTCACTCAGCCTGATTTTCGCCAGTTGTGATAAGCCTGGTTGCCTCAAAAAACTGGAAAGTCTTTCCGGTGGAGCCAAAATCGAGATTTATCCGTTCCGTTTTTCCAGTATCGCCAAATTTCGGAATAAAACCGACCAGAGATCGGTTGCTGAATTGCTGCGCAACGCTTTTGATCTGCCAGCTAGACTGACAGCCGAAACGGCTTTTCGATTTTTTAAAGAGTAGTTAAAATCCCACTCCGCAATGCCGGGGGTGGGGTTTTTAATTTTCGATATTTCTATTCGAATTTAATGACAACTATTTCCGGAGTGGCAGCGGTCCGCATAGTCGGCCCCCATACTCCTACGCCGCTTGAAGTATAAATTGAAAAATCTCCATCAGTATGAAGGCCATAATCATAACCCTTATAGATCAACCACGTGATATATCTAAGCGGAAACAGTTGTCCCTTATGAGTGTGCCCGGAAAGCTGCAGGCTTATCCCCGCTTCTTTGACTCGCTTTATTTGCACGGGGCTGTGATAAAGAAGAATTGAAGGAATTTTAGGATTGAAGCTTTCCATGGATTGGATCGTCTCGCCAATATTTTTTGATGCTCCTCTTTCCGGATAGCTCAAACCGATAATTTGCATTCCATTTACAAGAACTTTTTCATCATTTAGGGTTTTTATTCCTGTATCCTTGATAGCGGCGAAAGCTTTTCCGACGCCGAGATATGTTTCATGATTGCCAGTTACATAAAACATTCCCCATGGAGCTTCTATGTTTTCCAGGGGCTTGGCAATACCCGTCAGATCGCCATCCATCCCATCAAAAAGATCGCCGGTTATAAAGACTATTTCCGGTTTCAATTCATTTATTCTCCCGACTATTCCGTGTAAAAAATCTGCCTTTAAAATATGTCCAAGGTGCACATCGGAAATCTGAACTGCGGTTTTCCCCTTCCAGTCATCCGGCAGGTCTTTTATTTTAACTGTGATATATTTCAATTGGGGGTTAAATACACTGAAAATTCCATAACTCACGTAAATTAGGACGAGAGCAATAACGGCTATTCCGATAGTCTGAGTATTTGCTCTATAACCGACAAACCTGATTATTCCGACAGCCAGCCACCCCAAAGCAAATCCGACAACCAGTTCAGTAAGTATTCCGAACCACATGCTAGCGGAAAAATAGAAAACCCGGGTAAACAAAGTCTCGCGGAGATGCGCCGCGATCGAGGCACAAAAAAAGAACATCGGCAATAAAATCAGGATGAGTGCCAAAATCAGTTTTGACTTATAACTGATAATTTTGAAAAAATTTACGACTGAATAAAAAACAAAAAAATGGCTGCCGGCGAGCACCGCCACAAAAACAAACAAAAAAACCGCGAATAACCAATAATTGCTGCTGTGTGACATATTTTTATTTATTTTTCCAGACCAAAATTAACCCGTACTCTGCCGGCAAATCCGAGCTGACTGTGCTAATTCTATCTTTTTTCTTCCATACCGGCAAGCTTGGCTCTATTTTTGTTCCGCCTTTTCGATATTGGCGCAAGAATAGCTTAAGTTTGCCTCCGGATTAGACTTACGCACATTAATTGCTAGGGGTAATCGGCCCATGAATTGATCCAGACTTGTCTCAAGCAAAGTCTCCGACTGTCCGTTCACCAAGGCATTGAGCGGATAGACGACCGGACCAAGCTTAGAACAGGATCCGAAATAGATGTGTGCTGGCTGTTCAGTTTCTCCGGGAGCTCCACTAAGCTCAATTGTCACCCGCACTTTGCCGTTTACCTCCGCCAAGGTTGCCGTGCCCGTTTCACCGGAATTGTTTACAGCCGCCATGCCAAAACTAAACGAACGTCCGATTTTTTCCGGCGGCTGCGACGAATTACCAGATTTATTTTTTATTCCGAAAAAAATAATCACGACTACGGTCAGGATCACTGCGCTCGCGATAACTATGACTATTTTTTTCTTTTCCCGTTGCCTGAACCAGTTGATCATCTGTTTTCTTGAATACTAAATTTTTTATCGCCAGGCTTTTCGCCCTTATTTTTCGAACTTCCTTGCCAACTCTTCAAATTTTTTTAGAATAAACCAGGCGTCCTGGTTTGCTTCTGTCCGTATAATTGCTTCACTAAAGCGAAAAAATGCGAAGTTTTTTATATAAATTTTGACTGTTTTTAACAGCTCCACTTCGTTATTTTTTTCCAGTTCAATTTGAATGTTTTCTAGCTCTCGCTCCCAATGTTCTATCTCCTGTGATAAATTAGTAGCATTTATCCAAAAAATGTATTCCTTTTCTTCGTAAAGGTTTTTCCTAAGCTCTTGAATTTGATTGCCCAGGCTGGAAATAAATTTTTCCTCAAAGCGCTCAATAAAATCCGCTGCTACTTTTGCCTTGTCTGGAATTATTTTCTCTTGATTATCGGGGGTTGGATTCAAGGCCACTTTTCTCGACTTTGGCCTACCCATTTTTTTAGGTTTTTTGCCTGTCTCGCCCTTTGCTTTTTTATCTCTCCACTCACTAAGATCCGTAACATTTGAATCTTTTCCGTCTTCTTTAGGAGGTTTTTCAAACATAGGCAATATTTTATTTATTAAATCCCTGACTCGACCAAAATATCCTTTTGTCTTTGATCCATTTTAGAACGGAACTTTTGATGGCCGTTGGATAAACTTCTATTTTAGCCAAATCTTTTAAAGCTACCCATCGAAATTCCAAATGATCTTCCAGCACCCTTGGGGACTTCTTGCCCAGTTTCGCTTCAAACACAATGTTAAGCTCGTGAAGGATTTTTCTGCCTTGCCGATATAAATTCTCATTGGTTCCGATAAATCTGGATTTTTTAACAGTGCCTCCGATTTCCTCCTTAAGCTCCCGCTTCAATGCCAAGTCGGCTCTTTCGCCCCATTCCACATGTCCGCCCGGAAAGAAAAAGTTCTTATTCCCTTTTGCTTTGCAGATCAATATTTTATTCCCGTCTATAATGATCCCACGCGCGCAGATTTCAAAATTATTATTCTTCATATGTCTATTATACCACTAAAAAAACCGGCCTGAAAAGGCCGGTTTTCCCGAAATTACTCACATTTTGATGCCTGGACTGAATTTCATCACACTAAAAAGTGTGCTCGGGATCGGCCGCCACGGCATAGCGCCCGACCTTAGGTATTTCCATCGGTTCACGGACAATTTTTCCGCCAGCTTTTTTTATCTTCTCCAGATAATCATCTACGTCTTCAACTCCGACCGTGTTGACAGTCGTAGTCATCCAGTCTTTCTTATAGATCGCGCCGCCGATGCCCTGCTCGTCTCCTTTTTTGGTGTCGACCAGCCAATAAGGTTGCTTTTCCCACTGGGAAATTTTCCATCCAAAAACGTCCGTATAAAATTTGACGATTTTTTCCGGATCTTCAGCCGGAATTTCAAAATGAATGACGCATGGCACATGCTTGTCAATTAATTATTTACACCTATATTACCCTCAAATCCGCTTATTCTTTCGCAATGCTTAGCGGTTATAAAAGGCGTAGATTCGGCATTGACTGGAAAATTTCTAAAATCCTATTTTTTGAATAGCACCGGCATAGAAAAAGATTTCGCGTTTTCAGAACGACCAGAAGGGTTGTCCCCTCCGGCGTCCGGCATTGGCGCGAATAGGTCTCCAAAACTGGGTACCCGGCGCGCACGCATTCTTCTAAATTGCTGATATAAAGCGGAGTGTCCGACGGAGAGTTTTTGAAAAAATAAAAATAAGCGGTCACTCCTATCACTGTGATCACAAGCCCGCAATAGAAAATAAGTCTGAAGTTAGCCATGGGAGGTAATACAACCTTTCACTCCTTCTTTTTCAGATTCCAAAAACAGCCCTCGAATAGGTTTGTTCGGGATAATACTTTTCTACTCCGTCGTTTTTCCATCGAATTCCGCTTCATTAGCCAGGGCTTCCGCCTTGGTCGCACGCACTATACCGTCTTTGTGGTGGGCCGGCGAATAAATAGTATAGAGCTTGAGATCTTCCGTGCCAGAGACATTTATCACGTTGTGTTCCGCTCCGGCCGGGACAACCACCGCATCCCCGTCGGTCACCGAATATTGCGTGCCGTCAATCACTACCTGGCCATTCCCTTTTTCGAAGCGGAAAAACTGGTCGTTGTCGGTGTGCGTTTCCATGCCGATTTCTTCGTTGGGTTGAAGACTCATCAGCACCAGTTGACTATGCTTTCCACTGTACAAAACTTTGCGGAAATTTCCATTTTCCAGCGTCAGTTTTTCGATATTGTCTTTGTATCCTTTTTTCATACGCTTTTTTAATAATTAATTTACCCCCCCCCACCAGCTTTAACAAGCTGTTTTATAAACAGTAGGCCTATTAAAAATCCTGCTCCGTTCTCGTAATATGTATTTTATTATAAAAGTTGGCGTGGGGGCGTGCACTATATTATACAAAAGTTATATCAATTTATTTTCCCCGTTTTTTCCATTCCACGATCTTTCCGGCTTGAATTTCAATCTCGTCGGATCGGCGCAAATTCCGGATTTGCTTTCGATTGAGCATCGGGAAGTGCTTCACTTCCGCCAGATATTCCGGGATATAATCGATCTCTTCTCGGGTCGTCATCCAACCAAATTTGTCAAATCTTTTGAGATTGACTGGAGGCGAATAACTGCGCAGATTTTTCCGACCTTTATCATCTATGTATTCATGGAAATAGCTCATGGCCAGTTCGCGGATGGAATTATAAATGGGTTCCCGGTAGCGGAGCGCCGCATGGTTAGTTTTGGAAATAGCACCCCATTTTCCGTCTTTTTTGAAAAGCGCTACCACATGGTCGAAATCATGTCGATTGGCGGTAAGATCTAATAGCAGTGGCTCCTGCCCATGGACACGCAGGGCCAGCGCGGCCAGAACTGCCCCTTCCGTGCAATGGCAGATCCTTTTTTTGAGCACCATGATCGGGGGTAGGCTGGTGTCGCCTTTTTCTTCAAAATTTATTTTTAGCGTATCCAAAAAATCCTGGATCTTGGCCGGAGTACTTAATTTCCTTAAAATTTTTAGTTCTTTTTCCGGAATAATTTTTCTCATGAACTTACCTTCTGATTTGCGGAGTCTTGGCACTTGTCCTGACGCCAGCCTCGAGAATCTTCTTCCAGTTCTCCGGAACACTGGGCATGCTTGGCAGCCGCGTATGTCGCCACCAGAAAAGGAACGCAATAAGTAATAAGAATTTTAGTAACTTGCGCGGAGTTCAAATTTACGGCCATTATGCTGCAGGAATAGTTGATAAAAGCCAGAACCGTGCCTACCGAAATCGCCGTCTTGGCGGAAGTCTTGAGAATGGCCGGGTGCTTGGCGTAATGGAGTAATTTTTTCCGAGACATATTTTTATTATTTTACTATAAGCTGACCAGCATCTTCTATCTACATCCCAAATTATTTATTCCGAGATTTTTTAATTATGATCTCGCGGATCTTGAAAACACTTTTCCCGGATATTTTCATCTTGGGCTTCTTTTTCCGCTCCCCGCCTGCAACGGTTTTTTCATATTTTTCAAGTACTTCATCAGAGTCCATTTCAACCAAATATTTTCTTGCAGCTTTATTAGAAGTTACATTACGGGCAGGTCTTTTTTCCGCTCTAAGTTTCCCATGTTTCATAAATTTGTAATTTTACCAGCCGCCTCCGCCGCCTCCTCCTCCGCCGCCACCGGCTCCTCCCCCACCGCCTGAACCAGAAGGCGCTGAGATGTTGGAAGCTATGTCGGCAGATAAATTGCTGATAGCGGTGGAAAAACTGTCCGCGTCAAAAGCTGCGGAGTTGCCGACATACCAAACCGGGATATGGGTCGCATAATAGCTTTCCCCATAAATTTCTTTCATTTTCTTTATCCAGATATTGGTGATCCCAAAGACAATGGCGTAAGGCAAAAATTTTTCAAATATATTTTGCTCTTCATAGAATTTAGCCCGGTCTTTGTCCACTGTCTCCATAAACAATTTGAAGCCTTTTATTTTCCAGTTAAATTCAGCCCCAGCCGGCGTCCGCTTAGGCATAATGAGGCTGAAGACATAAAAAATAAGACTGGAAAGGATGGCACCGACTATAAAAAATTCGCCGAAAAAATCAAGGACAAAAATGCTGATGATAAAAATCGAGCCGATGACCATAAAAGCGGTTTTGAACATATTTCCGGCAGGAGCAATGAGCTTCTTGCTGACTAAAATATCTTTGGCTGAGCTTTCAATGTTTTTTGTTGCTTTATAAAATTTATTTTTGAGCGAAGATAGTTTTACCGTGTCACCGTCCGCAAAAATTTTATCCAGAATAGATCGCTGGGAAACATTGAGGGCTTCTTCCGCCTCCTTGTTTTCGATTCTTGTCATTTCATAATCGCTAGTCTTAAAAAACAAAATTTTTTCACTCAGCTCTTTTATTTGGATAAGCCCTCGGGTGGCAAAGTTGATGATCTCGGCTGTGATCAATTTGTTATCCAGGCTGCCGTTGCTCATTAGCATCCCCGTTTCAATCGGCGAAAGTCCGGCGGGAATTTCGTATTCCGCGATGACGGTTTTGTTGACGCGCGGATCTTTGCCAAATTTCCACCATAGAGAAAGGCAGATGAAAAAAACGGCCACCGGAATGAGCAGGGGGAAAGCCGAACCGTATTTTTCCCAAAACGTCGTCTGATATGGATTGAAAATATTTTTGGGAAAAGTGATCGATGCGGTCAGTCCCTGTCGCACTTTGAAAGTTCCGTTCGAATTGAATTCCAACACGTTGGGCTCGATCCAACGATAAGTAGCCAGATATTGGCCTTTGTCACCTAAGCTACCGGTATAATAATCAACAGCGCTGCTACTCTGAGCCACTTCCGGCGGAAAGATAACTTTGGCGTGAAACTGGTCTATTTCTAGATCCCAAAAGTTTCCTGAAAGATTCCAGTATAGCTCGTCGAATTGCGGATTGCCGAAACGGATGGCATTTTTCACCCGATAACGGACGAGATAATAATTGACTCCTTGGACCGTTTTGCCCGGATCTCCGATCTTCCAGGTTACCGTGGCATCATCCCTGTTCTTAGTCTCTGCATATTTCAAGGGCTGGCCGCTGAAATCTGTAATGCCGATCAGTTCCACCGGAGTCTTACTTGTTCCTCCGTCCGTGATTTTTATTTGCTCCGGTAGGATGCGGAATATTCCGTGCTTGCCGACGGCGTTGCCGCAATCGGCTGTTATTTTTTCCGTTATATCGAGGGTAGAATCTTTATTGACCTTTATTTCGGTTTCGAAATCTTGGATATACCAGTCAGTCACATTTTCCCGGGCCAGGACCGGCTGGATTGCGCCAATAAAAAAGCTGGATATGATCGCAATTGATAGCAAAAAAAATAAATGACTTTTATTTTTCATATAATGTTTAGCGGGTATACAATTAATTCCGGCTAATTATTGGTTTATTCCCTGAACTTGCCTACTCGCTTCGCTTTTTCCAATCCCGGATTATTATCGTTTCCCCGTCCTGAACTACTGTCACTTTTTGGTTTTCCCGCCACTTGAGTTTGCGCACCACCTCCTTGGGGATGTTAACATAGTAATTACTTCGGGGATTTTTCATTATTTTCCTGATTTTTTTATTCATACTGATATTTAAAAAATTTACATACTAGGGATCAGATATTCTCCGGCTTCTTCTTTTGATAATATTATGGAATAAAACTGCCTATTTCCGCCTTCGGAGCTTGTAACCGTCCCTTGCTTGCCCGGACGGATCATTTCCATTGATTGGCGGAATCATATAATCTTTTAAATCTTGTGCGAACTTTAGCCTCTTGCCTTCGCTTTCGAGTACTTTCTTTATTAAATCTTTGTGTTTATTTTTCGAATCATTTAAAAACAAGTTCATCGACAGATAATAATTTACTTCATTTTAATCAGCGATTAACGAAGTCGTCGATTTTTTCGGTAATAATTTTGAAGATTGAGTTATCCATGATTTCATCGAACTTTCCGGCTTTGTAAAAAATATAATAAAAAATAAAGATAATCAGCGCAACAAAAATAAAAACCAGAGCTTTTTTACCAATAGTCAAGTTTTCCACTTTTTCCGCCAGTCCGCTCCAATGATAAATGACCAATAAGAATAGGAAGGAAAAAATCGCGACCAGCATTAATATTGGCGTGAAAACAACTCCTTGGACAGCTTGAATCGGCACGCTTAAAAAATTTTCTAAGTCCATATGCTTATCTTTATTTTACCCTGAAACAAACAAACAAGCAAAAAAACGGGGGTATATCACCTCCTGTCATATTCCGATATGAATTTATTATAATTCTTTCGTTTCCCCACCTTTTCCGACATTGACCAAAACTAAAATCCCAGATGCTCCTACGAAAACATAGACAATCCTCACGATCACCGGCCAGCTGCCAAAAATAACGTCCACCAGATTAAAATTAAAAGCGCCGACCAGTCCCCAGTTGACAGCTCCGACAATGGAAAGTATCAAGGCCGCCCAATCAAGTCCGTTCAATTTTTTCACGCTCGTCACCTCCTTTCAGCATTATTTTTTTCATTATAATTTATTCGGGTTTTTATCACGCAGGTGTTCCGTAGTAATCCTCTCGGCTACCTTTTTTGGCATATTCCCTCACAGATTGGTCAAGCTTTAGAGCCGTCGAATTTATACAATACCTTTTGCCAGCCGGTTTCGGACCGTCTTCAAAAACATGTCCTAAATGAGATTCGCATTGACCGCAGAGCACTTCCGTGCCATGAGGAGAATAAATTCCAATCTCGATATGCCCATCGTTGAATGCTTCGTAAAAGCTCGGCCAGCCAGTTCCAGAATCATATTTATTTTTTGAACTGAATAATTTATTACCACAGGCAGCGCACCGATAAATGCCTTCTTCATCCACCCCTAAATACTCACCTGAAAAAGGGGGCTCCGTTTTTTTGAGCCGCATTATGCGAAATTGCTCCGGAGTCAATTCATCCATCCATTCATCTTCCGATTTTGATATTTTTTTTAGCATAAATTTTTCTTTAGCCCGACCAAAACACAGCCCTCGGCGGCTTTATTAATTATTACCGCGAGCTAAGCAAAAAATTTCACTGGATTGACTAATTGCTCTTCTTCTCTTAAAATAGGCATATGCCAGCAAATAAACCAGAAATTTTGAGACATTCCACGGCCCATGTTATGGCTGCCGCTGTATTGGAAATGTTTCCGGAAACTAAGTTTGGAACCGGACCAGCCATAGAAAACGGCTTTTATTATGATTTTGACCTGCCCCGGACGCTCATTCCAGAAGACCTGCCGCTTTTGGAAGAAAAGATGCGCGCCATTATTAAAGTCGGATATAAATTTGAAGAGGCAAAAATTTCTACTGCGGCCGCTAAAACTGATTTTAAAAAATTAGGCCAGACTTACAAACTGGAGCTCATTGATGATTTGGAAAAAGAAAACGAACAGATCTGCATATATAAAGCCGGACCATTTGTCGATCTTTGCGCAGGTCCGCATGTCGCCTCCACAAAAGATATTAATCCGGAGGCTTTCAAATTAACCAAAATTTCCGGCGCCTATTGGAGAGCGGATGAAAAAAACAAGCAGATGCAGCGGGTTTACGGCGTAGTATTTGAATCAAAAAAAGAATTGAAGGAATATCTGCACATGATGGAAGAAGCAGAAAAGAGAGATCATAAAAAGTTGGGCAGAGAATTGGATTTATTTTCTTTTCATTCGGAAGCGCCTGGATCGGCTTTCTGGCATCCAAAAGGAATGATTATCTGGAACGAACTGGAAAATTTTGGGAAGAGCATCCGCAAAAAGTATGGCGGTTTAGAAATCCAAACGCCTCAACTGGCAAAAAATATCCTTTGGAAAAAATCCGGTCATTGGGATCATTACAAAGACTCGATGTTTTATTTTGATGTTGAAAAAGAAACTTACTGCCTAAAACCGATGGATTGCCCGTTCAATATCAAGATTTACCAAACTAGACAAAGATCCTACAGGGAACTGCCTCTTCGCTACACAGAAATTGGCCGAGTATTGCGTAACGAAAAATCAGGCGAGCTTAACGGTCTTTTTCGAGTGCGCGCGATTACCCAGGATGATGCTCATATTTTTGTGGCAGAAAGACAGATAGAGGAGGAGATCGTCAGCCTATTGAAGATGGTCAAGGAATATTATAAAGTTTTCGAAATAGAGCCAGCATTCTTTCTCTCTACCCGACCGGATGATTTTTTGGGAGAAATTAACACTTGGGACGAGGCGGAAACTGACTTAAAAAACGCCTTGGCGAAAGAAGAAATAAAATATGAGGTAAAAGAAAGAGATGGTGCTTTTTATGGACCAAAAATAGATATAGACATTAAGGATGCTCTGGGCAGAAAATGGCAATTGGCTACTATTCAATTGGATTTTCAACTTCCCCAAAGATTTGAATTAGAATACATTGACTCAGATGGAAGTAGAAAAGCTCCCGTGATAATCCATGCAGCTATTTTTGGATCTCTGGAAAGATTTATAGGCATCATAACCGAACACTACGCCGGTGCTTTTCCTGTCTGGCTATCCCCTATTCAAGCCCTGATTATTCCAATTTCGGAAGAAAAATTCGGAAAATACGCGAAAGAGGTTTTGGAAAAATTAAAAGTTGCTGGCATTCGATCCGAAATAGACGCCATCAATGAATCTCTTGGGAAAAGAATCAGAAACGGCGAGAAGCAAAAAATACCATATATGCTAGTTGTCGGAGAAAAAGAAATGGACGCAAAATCTGTCGCCGTCCGCTATCGCGATAAGGGTGATGAAGGAATGATAAAATTAGAAGATTTTGTTGAAAGGATAAAAAAAGAAATTGCTGATAAGAAATAAATTGCTTTAGAAATGATTGAGGGGGAATCGCGGTTCGCGATTCCCCCTTTTGTTGCTGCTTACAGTGGGCCTCCGCAGCAGCAGCATGTGCATGCAGAAGATTTAACACTCGGCTGAAGAACGGTCAATGGGACCTTCTTCATAACCACCACCTCCTTTCTTATAGTGACATATACTACTCAATATAACGTGACTTATTTCTACTTCACAAGCCAGCATGATGGATCGCGGGCAAAGGGGTCGCCATAAACTGCATTAGCTATTGCTCTGCAGCCGCCACATTCAGAGGCCTTGGAACAAATTCCGCATACATCAACATATTTTTCTCTTTCTCTCATTTTTTTTTAGAAATTCTGAGGTAAACCAGACCTTGAAGAAAGTATCAGTTCGGGCATCACCGATGATAATGGGTAGTCTCCGACAGGGCATAAATTTCCCATCCGCATAAAGCGTTAGGGTTTTATACCCTACAGGGCAAAATCCCTCGCTGCCGACAAGCGCCCAGGTTGGCCTTTGCCCGACTATACTGACTTTGACATCTTTCTGAAACTCAATCATCCATTCAGTAATTCGCTTTGATTCCTCGGGGGAAATTGATTGCTCTTTGGCTCCTGGCCCTATTGGCACTAGGGATGAGAAGTTAATCCTTTTTACTCCAACTTTATCCATTGCAGATATAAAAAAAGGTACGTCATCAATATTTTTTTTCATGATCACATGGTGTACTGAAGCCCTTATTTTATTTTTTATCAAAAGAGAAAGATTGGAAAGACATCTCTCATAAACTCCCTTGCCACGTATTTTATCGTTTGTTGTCTTAGTCCCATCCAGACTTATCTGAATACCAATATCATTGTCTTTAAACAATTTTATGTGTTGATTAGAAAATGGTATGGTTCCATTCGTAAGTATATAGGTGGCGATAAAAACATCCCTGCTCTTTATATACTCAACAAGTTCAGTTAGACGATCAAAGATCATCGGCTCACCGCCAGTTAACGAAATCTCGCCATCCATGCCTAGCTTTTTTATGAACAACACATAGTCATCAACTACTCTTATCATTTGCTCGAATGTTAGCGGACTGACCTTATTTTTATAGTCATAACAATGTTTACACCGTAGATTACATTTATTAAGCAGGTGCCACTGAAGATGGAACTTATCCCGAGAATTATTTTCCTCCGGATAAACTAAAATTCCTTCGTCTAGCATGAATCTGACATTCCTTACACTACTTTCAAGAAATATGCCTTTGTGAAGTTGTTCAATAATTTTACGACATCTTTCATCAACCTCATAGAGATCGCCCGTCTTAACATTAAGAAGATGTTTGCCGAGATCGACAAAATCAGTTGACAAACGATAAGCATTCATAATCGCCCCTCCTATTTTTGAGTTTATGCTTTAATTTCTATAAATTGTCAAGGTTCTGTGGTTAAAACACTGTATGTAATTTTACTGCACATTGTCAAGTACCCATTTTGTTAGACACGGTCTCTGCGATTAAAAATTGATTAGCGTAAATTATTGGTGGCATTTTGAGGGCGGTATGAATTCGCCTGTTGTTGTATGTATGCAGGGTTTGGTATATTT
>Ga0210044_10007265_pt1 | contig 14187 bp, 4 predicted proteins | sample CryGey13umfilter_2_FD_183959 | JGI IMG/M metagenome (GOLD analysis project Ga0210044, IMG submission 183959) | Groundwater microbial communities from aquifer in Utah, USA - Crystal Geyser 4/9/14 3 um filter (SPAdes) (version 2) | ecosystem: Environmental > Aquatic > Deep subsurface > Groundwater...
CCATCGAGCCCAAAATCCCCCACCCGCAGATTTACTTCTACAACAACAACCTCAGCATCTACGGCGCCACCGCCGGTCGCACCACCTACACCGTCACCCTCGACCCCAAGCTCAAAGACCGCTTCGGCGGCACCCTCGAGGGCGAGCGCAGCGTCACCTTCGACGTCGGCGACCCCTATCCCGGCCTCTCCGGCTCCCACCACGTCATCCTCGACCCCGCCAGTAAGCCGAGCTTGAGCGTCTTTAGCTCCGGTTACGATGAATTCAACGTGCGCCTGCTCGCCGTCGAGCCCGGCGATTACGCCGCTTTCCTCAAGTTCCGCGACGAGTTTCTCTACGGCGGACTGGCCTATCTCCTGACCCCGCCTCCCGGGACCCAAAAGGCCGCCTTCAAGCTCGACGTCGACACCAGCCGAGTCAGCGGCGCCCAGAACGAGACGCGCATCGACCTCTCCCCCGCGCTTGGCGACAAGACCTACGGAAACGTCGTCGTCATCGTGCAACCCACTCACCCCAATCCCGACGCCTACTACCGAGAGGCCGTCGTCACCTGGGTGCAGCGCTCCGACATCGCCCTGAGCGCCTTCAGCGACACCAATCAAGTCCTCGTCTGGGCCACCGACCTGGCCACCGGCAAAGCCCTCGAGGGCGTTGAGGTCAGCGCCGTCGAGCCCGCAGGAGCGTCCGTCAAGACCGGCCCCGACGGGCTCGCCCGGCTCCCCGGTGACCGCGCCAAGAAAGGCCTCATCGCCCGCAAGGGAGACGACGTCTCCCTGCTCCCCTGGGAGAACTACTACGCCCAGACCCTCGACCCGCTCGTTTGGTACGTCACCGACGACCGACACCTCTACAAGCCCGGCGAAACGGTCCACCTCAAGGGCTGGATTCGACACGGCGACGCCTCTCACACGGCGCTCTCCCTCCTCGACGACGCCCTCGAGGAGGTCCGCTACGCGGTGACCGACAGCATGGGCAACGAGATCGTCAAAGGCGTCGCCGACATTGGCTCCAAGAGCGGCTTCGACTTCGCCTTCGAGCTGCCCGACAACGCCAACCTTGGCTACACCTCATTGACGCTCTCGTTGGACTCCGCGCAGTACCTGAACACCTCGACCTACCACTCCTTCGAGATTCAAGAATTCCGCCGCCCGGAGTTCGAGATCAAGACCGAACACGCCGGCGGGCCCTACTTCGTCGGCGGCTCGGCCGACGTCACCGTCGACGCCCTATACTACACCGGCGGCGCCCTCCCCGACGCCGAGGTCTACTGGAACGTCACCGCCGTGGGCGGCTCCTTCACGCCCCCCAACCGCGACGACTACACCTTCGGCACCTGGACCCCATGGTGGAGCTGGTCGGACCCCTACGGCGCCGGCTACACCTACAAATCCCTCGCCTCGCGCACCAACAGCGACGGCCGCCACGCGCTGCACATCGACCTGCAGTCCATGAACCCCCCGCGCACCATGGTCGTCAGCGCCGCCGCCACCGTCACCGACGTCAACCGCCAGGCCTGGTCCGACACCGCCACGCTGCTCATCCATCCCGCCGATCACTACGTCGGCATGAAGAGCAGCAATTGGTTCGTCGAGCCCGGCGAGAAGGTCGACGTCGACCTGATCGTCAGCGACCTCGACGGCACCCTCATCGACGCCTCACCCATCCGCGTCGAGGCGGCCTTCATGGCTTGGAAGGAGGTCGACGGCGTCTGGAGCGAAGTCCCAGACGGCGAGCCCGAGGTCTGCAACGCCCTCTCTCGTGGGGCGGCAGCGGTGCCTTGCTCGTTCACGTTCGACTCTGGCGGCAGTTACCGGATTCGCTCGTTCATCGTGGACCCCTCCGGCCGTCCCAACCGCTCGGAGCTTACGCTCTGGGTCGCTGGCGGTGATCAGCCGCCTTCGCGCACCGTCAGCCAAGAAAGCGTCACCCTGATCCCCAGCGGCAAGACCTTTGCGCCAGGCGACGTGGCCAAAATCCTCGTGCGGTCCCCCATCGAGGCCGACGAGGCCTTGGTCACCGTGCGCCACCAGAACCTCGAGTCGGTCAGCAAGCTCGAGCTCGACCACGGCTCGGCCACCCTCGAGGTCCCCATCACCGCCAATCTCATGGGTGGGGCCTGGGTCCGCGTCGACGTCATGGGCTCCGCCTCGAGGCTCGGCGCCGACGGCAAACCGAACGCCGACCTGCCGCGCCGACCGGCTTTCGCCGCGGGCGTCATCCAGCTCGACGTCTCTACGGACAGCCAGCGTCTGACCATAGAGGTAAAACCCGCCAACGCTGTCCTCGAGCCCGGCGGCAAGACCACCCTCGACGTCGCGGTCCGCGACGCCCACGGCAACCCCGTCGCCGACGCCGACGTGCTGCTCGTGGTCGTCGACGAGTCCGTGCTCGCCCTGAGCACCTGGGAGCTCGTCGACCCCATGCAGGTCTTCTTCGCGCTGGGCTATCCCAGCGTTTACGAAACCTACTCCCACACCCTCATCGCGCTGGAGACGCAACCGGAGTTGCTCCTGGCTGAGGGGCAGATGGGCGCGCTGGGTAACGGGAACGGCATCCTGAACGGCAACAACAGCAAAGGACTCTATCGCGCCGAGGTCACGACCCTGATGCCCGCTTCGACGCCCATGGCCCAGGGCCAGCTCGCCCAACCGAAGGAGGCCCAGCAGAACACTCGGTCGCCGGCGAAAAACGCCCCGGCGAAGGGCAAGCAGCAGGCCGGCAAGAAGGGGGAGGCCGCGCCTATCGGTCTGCGCCAGAATTTCGATGCGCTCGCCTTGTTCTTGCCCGATGCCAAGACCGACGCCGCAGGAAGGACCAGCGTCGAGGTCACGCTGCCCGACACGCTGACCCGCTACCGCATCATCGCCGTGGCCGCCGACGTGGACCGCTTCGGCAAGGGCGAGTCGACGCTGCAGGCCAGACTGGACCTGATGGTGCGCCCCTCGGCCCCCCGCTTCCTCAACTACGGCGACACCTTCGAGCTCCCGGTCGTGCTGCAGAACCAGAGCGACACGGCCATGGAGGTCGAGGTCGCCGTGCGCGCCCAGAACGCCGAGCTCACCGCCGGCGCCGGCCGCAAGGTCAGCGTGCCAGCCAACGACCGGGTCGAGGTCCGCTTCCCGGCCAAGCCGCTGGCGCCGGGCGAGGTCGCCTTCCAGATGGCCGCGGTCAGCATGGACCATGTCGACGCCGCCGAGGCGCGTCTGCCAGTCTGGAGCCCTTCGACGACGGAGGCCTTCGCGCTCTATGGGGAGATCGACAAGGGCGCCATCATCCAGCCCTTCAGCGCGCCGAAAGACGCCATCCCCGACTTCGGGGAGCTGCAGGTCAGCACCTCGTCGACGGCGTTGCATGCGCTGAGCGACGCGGTGCTCTACTTGGTCGACTACCCCTTCGAGTGCTCCGAGCAGCTCTCCTCGCGGCTGCTGGCCATCGCCTCCATGAAGGACGTGCTCGCCGCCTTCGACGCCGAAGGGCTGCCGAAGCCGGAGGCGCTCGAGGCCTCGGTGGACCGCGACATCGCCTTCCTCAAGGCGCGCCAGAACTGGGACGGCGGCTTCCCTTGGTGGCGCTGGGGCCAGGAATCCTCGCCGTACCTGACGGTCCACGTCGGACATGCGTTGGCCAGGGCGCAGAAGGCCGGGTTCAAGGTCGACGTCTACTCGATCCAGAACTTGCAATACTACCTGCGCTCCATCGAGAGCTATATTCCATACTGGTACTCGGTGCAGTCGAAGTACGCCATCCTGAGCTACGCCCTGTATGTGCGACAGCTCTTGGGTGAGGACGTCGTGGCGGAGGCGCTGGCCATCTATGAGTCGCCTGGCCTCGAGACGCTCTCGCTGGAGTCGGTTGGCTGGCTCTACGCCGTGATGGTGGCCGACGAGGGCAGCCGCCAGCGCAGCGTCGACGCCCTGGTCGCCATCCGCACGCACTTGACCAACCGCGCCTCCGAAGAGGCGGGCACGGCCCACTTCGCAGAGAACTACAGCGACGGCGCCCAGACCCTCTTGGTCTCCGACCGGCGGACGGACGCGGTCATCCTCGACGCGCTGCTCCGGGACGACCCCAAGAGCGACCTGGCCGTCAAGCTCGTGAACGGTCTGCTGGGCCACCGGGTGGCGGGACGCTGGACGACGACCCAGGAGAACGCCTTCGTGCTCGTGGCCTTGGGTCAGTACTTCGAGCTGCACGAGAAGGAGAAGCCCAACTTCACGTCGCGCGCCTGGCTCGGCGACGGCTACGCGGGCGAGCACAAGTTCGAGGGCCGCTCGACCGACCGCTACGAGCTGTCGATTCCCATGGCGACGTTGAGCGCCGGCCCGGCCGAGCAGAACTTGGTCATCCAGAAGGAAGGCACGGGCCGGCTCTACTACCGCATCGCTTTGCGCTACGCGCCCGTCTCCTTGGAGCTGCCCGCCACCGACCACGGCTTCGAGGTGTCGCGCAGCTACGAGGCCATCGACTCCCCGGACGACGTGAGCCGCGACGACCAAGGCGTCTGGCACATCAAGGCCGGCGCCAAGGTGCGCGTGCGCCTGGGCATGGTCTCGCCCGACCGCCGCTATCATGTCGCCCTCGTGGACAAGATGCCGGCTGGTTTCGAGGCCCTCAACCCGGCGCTGGCCGTGAGCGAGGCCGTTCCGGCCGACCCCAACACGTCGAACATTTGGTGGTGGGGCACCTGGTACGAGCACCAGAACCTGCGCGACGAGCGGGTCGAGGCCTTCACGACGCTGCTCTGGGAGGGCGTCTACGAGTACACGTACGTGGCGCGCGCCACGACACCTGGACGGTTTATTGCGCCGCCGACCAAGGCCGAGGAGATGTACAGCCCGGAGACCTTTGGGCGCAGCGCGGTGGACGTGGTGGTGGTCGAGTAGGTTCGGGGCGGGCGGACGTTTCCCCGGGTTTCGCGCAGAGGCGCTGAGCCGCTGAGGGCGCGGACTTGAAGGGGTCTTGGTACTGGATTTTGCTCTCGACGTCGTGGGTTCGGGCGGGCGGACGTGGTTCGACGATGTGGGTTCGGGCGGGCCGACGCGATTCCACGTCGTGGGCTCGGGCGGGCCGACGCGGTTCCACGTCGTGGGTTCGGGCGGGCAGGTGTAACCTTGGGCTGGACGGCCCTTTCAGGGCCCGCGCCCTTCGCGCGATCTGAATCTGACCGCTGTGGACTATTCTGCAGTCCGTAGGCTATTCAACAGGCTCACCGCCCAAATCCCACGAAAACTGCGCCTTCCGCCGATGGCACGAGTCGTGACTAGGGTTGCTGGCGTACGCAGCGAGAGGCCAATGCCGGCCGTTCGCGCACCAACCGCTCGAGACATCACTATGACCTCACCAACCGATCCCCGCGATAACCAATCCGGCGAACCCAGTGACAGTCCCCCAACGGCAACAGGTCGTCATTGGCTGCGCAGGCCTCCGATGTGGCTCGTCGTGGTCTTCGTCCTGCTCCTTGGCGTGACCTTCGCCGGCCCCATCAAGACCGCAGGAGCAAAGCTCTGGAAGGCTGGTGCGGGTCTCTTCGGCGAAGAGAAGAAGGAATCCAACGGACAGTTCTACACCTGCGGGATGCACCCGTGGGTCATCCTCCCCGAGCCCGGCGATTGCCCCATCTGCCACATGGAGCTCACCCCGCTCGACCCCGCGAAGTTCACCGGCGAGGTCGCCATCGACCCTGTGGTCACCCAGAACATCGGCATCCGCGTCGCGCCCGTCGAGATGGGGCCCATCACGCAGACGATCCGCACCGTCGGGACCGTGGGCACCGACGAGACCCGGGTGCGCGACATCAACCTCAAAGTCGACGGCTGGATCGAGAAGCTGCACGTCGACTACCTCGGCGCACCGGTCGCCGTCGATCAGCCCCTCTTCGACCTGTACTCGCCGGACCTCTACGCCGCGCAGAGCGAGCTCCTCTCCGCGCTCGGTGGGCGCCGCAGCTTGCCGAGCAACGATCGCCTGGTCGAGTCGGCGCGCACCCGCCTGAAGTTCCTCGACGTCTCCGACGCCCAAATCGAAGCGCTCATCCAGCGCGGCGAGCCCGGCAAGACCATGACCATCCTCAGCCCCTATGAAGGCGTCGTGGTCGAGAAGCAGGCCAACGAAGGGATGCACGTCGCCCCAGGCACTAAGGTCTTCCGCATCGCCGACCTGTCCCGCGTCTGGGTGAGCGTGACGGTCTACGAGTATCAGCTGCCCTCGGTGAAGCTGGGTCAGCGAGCCATTATGACGCTGCCCTACGCGCCAGGCCGCGACTTCGAGGGGACCGTTACTTACATCGACCCGACCCTCGACCCCCGCACCCGCGAGGTGCAGGTTCGCCTCGAGTTCGACAACGCCGACCTGACGCTGAAACCCGGCATGTTCGCCAGTATTTACCTCGAGAACACGAGCTCGAGCATGGGCATCCTGACCTCCCGCAGCGCGGTCCTCACCACCGGCGCACGCAGCGTCGCCTTCGTCAGCCTCGGCGAGGGCAAGTTCGAGCCGCGCGCCGTCAAGGTCGGACTCGAGCTCGACGACGGCCGCATCGAGATCCTCGAGGGGCTGAAGCCCGGCGAACAGGTCGTCGTCAGCGGTCAGTTCCTGCTCGACAGCGAGGCCAAGACCCGCGAGGCCCTCGCCCGCATGATCGAAGGCGACCTCGCCGCCGACCAAAAGCCCGTCGTTGTCGCCGTCGCCGAGGTCAAAGACGTCCTGCCCGCCGCCGCGCAGACCGCCCTGGGCCAGATGCTCGACGCCTACTTGACCATTGCCGACCGCCTCGCCTCGGACTCCACCGACGGCGTCGCCGACTCGGCACGAAGCCTCGCCGCACACGTCGCTGAGCTCGTGGCCACCGAGGTTCCTGGCGCTCCCCACTTCTGGCACATGAACCACGCCGCCGACCTCGAGGCGCTCGCCACCGCCGTCGCCGACGCCGACGGCCTCGCCGACATCCGCACCGCGTTCCGCGCCCTCAGCGAGGCGATGAGCGCGCTCGTAGGCGCCACCGGAGTTCCCGCCTCGCACGAGGCTGCGGTGCACGTGCTGCACTGCCCCATGTACATGGGCGGCAGCGTCTGGCTGCAAGGGGATTCGGACGTGCGCAACCCCTTCTACGGCAGCGAGATGCTCACCTGCTCCGACTCACGCAAGGCGCTGCCCGCCGCAGCGGCCGCGGCTCCCTGAGCCTCGACCGCCGCCGACTCAGCAGACGTCTATTGAGCTCCGCTTTTCTCGGGAGGGTGCGCCGTGATTGACAAGATTATCGACAGCTGTGTGCGAAACCGAGTGCTCGTCCTGCTCATGACCGCCGTCATCGGGCTCGGCGGGCTCTGGGCTGCCGCCAACATCCGCATCGACGCCATCCCCGACCTCTCCGACGTGCAGGTCGTCATCCGCACCGAATACACCGGACAGGCCCCACAGATCGTCGAAGACCAGGTCACCTACCCCCTGACCACCGCCATGCTAGCCGTCCCCTACGCCAAGGTGGTGCGCGGCTACAGCATGTTCGGCACCAGCTTCGTCTACATCATCTTCGAGGACGGCACCGACCTCTACTGGGCCCGCAGCCGCGTCCTCGAGCAGCTCAACTTCGTCTCCGCTAAGCTCCCAGCCGGGGTCAGCCCGCAGCTCGGGCCTGACGCTACAGGCGTCGGCTGGATCTACGAGTACGCCTTGGTGACCGGGCCCTACTGCCCGGACCACCCCAACGGCCTGTGGCAAGACCCCGAAGACGAGAAATGGTATGCCAGCCCTGAAGATGCCGACGAAGACGCCCGCGGGCGACTGGTCCACCACCGCGTCTTCGAGAAGGCAAGCAAGGTCTGGGTCAACCAGATGACCAACCAACGCTTCGACTCCTACGAGGACATCCCGCCCAAGTTTTACGACCGTGTCGCCGAAATCGAGCTGACCAAGGGCTACGACGCGTGCCCCTTGGACGGCTCGCCGCTGGCCGCGCCCAACGTCGACCTCTCCGACCTTCGCGGCATCCAAGACTGGTACCTGCGCTACGAGCTGACCGCCGTCGACGGCGTCAGCGAGGTCGCCAGCCTGGGCGGCTTCGTCAAGCAATACCAAGTCATCGTCGACCCCGTGAAGCTGCTCGCCTACAAGCTCCCTATCGGTAAGGTCCGCGCGGCCATCGCGCGCTCCAACATCGACACCGGCGGCCGCATCATCGAGACCAGCGAGACCGAGTACATGGTCCGCGGCTTGGGCTATTTGGGCGCCATGACCGCCGAGGAGATCACGGCGGTGGGCGACGCTGGCGGCTCGGTAGAGAACTTCCGCTCAAAGCGCGCCCTCGAAGAGCTGCGCCAGGTCAGCCTCGGCGCCAGCGAGGACGGCTCGCCCATCTACCTCAGCAACGTGGCCGAGGTCCGCCTGGGGCCCGAGATTCGCCGCGGCATCGCCGAATGGAGCGGCCAAGGCGAGGTCGTGGCCGGCATCGTCATCATGCGCTTCGGCGAGAACGCCCGCACCACCATCGACCGCGTCCGCGACAAACTCGAGGCCCTGCAGGTCGGCTTGCCCCCGGGCGTCGGCGTGGTCGTCGGCTACGACCGCAGCGATCTCATCGACCGCGCCGTCGAAACCCTGACTCACACCCTCATGGAGGAGATGCTCGTCGTCACCCTCATCTGCATCTTGTTCTTGTTGCACGCCCGCAGCGCGCTGGTCGCGGTCTTCGTGCTGCCGACTGGGGTGCTCCTGAGCTTGATCGTCATGCACCTGATGGGCCTCAACGCCAACATCATGAGCCTGGGAGGCATCGCGTTGGCCATCGGAGTGATGGTCGACAGCTCCATTGTCATGGTGGAGAACGCCCACAAACACTTCGAGCTCGAGACCGAGCGGCTGGCCCGCGGTGAGCCGCCGCGCAGCCGTGTCGACGTCGTCGCGGAGGCCGCCAAAGAGGTCGGCCCGAGCCTCTTCTTCAGCCTGCTGATCATCACCGTCAGCTTCATCCCCGTGTTCGTCTTGGGCGAGCAGTCTGGGCGCCTCTTCAAGCCGTTGGCCTACACCAAGACCTTCGCCATGGCCTCGGCGGCCATCTTGGCGGTGACGGTCATCCCGGTGCTGATGGTCTACTTCATCACCGAGCATGTGCTGCCCGTAGCGATGACGCTGCGCAAACGGCTGATGGTGATCGCCGGCACCATCGTCGGACCCGCCGTGCTGTTGGCCCTCGTGCCCTTGCCCACCTTCGGCGCCTGGCGCCTCTGGTTGGTGCTGGGCTGGCTCGTGATCTCGACGACCATCGTCCTGCCGCAGCGCATCTTACCGGAAGAGCGCAACCCGCTCAGCCGCCTCCTCGAACGTATTTACGATCCGGCGTTCCGCTTCGCCATGCGCCACCAGTGGGGCATCCTCATCGCCGCAGTGCTGGCCGTGCTCCTCACCCTCGTCCCTTTGAGCCAGCTCGGCAGCGAGTTCATGCCGCCCCTCGAGGAGGGCGATCTGCTCTACATGCCCACCACCGACCCGGGCATCAGCGTCGCGAAGTCGGGCGAGCTGCTCCAACAGACCGACAAGCTCATCATGGGGTTTCCCGAGGTGCAGAGCGTCCTGGGCAAGGCCGGACGCGCCGAGACCGCCACCGATCCGGCGCCGCCCAGCATGCTCGAGTCGACGATCACGTTGAACCGAGACAAGAGCAAGTGGCGGACCATCCCCGTCGAGCGCTTCTACAGCGGCTGGCCCGGTTGGGCTCAATGGTTGCCCAGCCTGGTCTTCGACGACACGCGCCCCATCACCGTCGACGAGCTCATCTACGGCTACGATTCGACGGACGGCAGCCGCATCAAAGGCCTCAACGACGCGGTCCAGCTTCCCGGCATCACCAACTCCTGGACCATGCCCATCAAGACCCGCATCGACATGCTCTCGACCGGCATCAAGACCCCAGTCGGCATCAAGGTCATGGGCCCCGACCTAGAGACCCTCGCCAAACTCACCAACGAGATCGCCCAGGTGGTCAAGACCAGCGAGGGAACGGGCGCCTACACCACCAGCGCCTTCCCCGAGAAGAGCGTCGGCGGCAACTACCTCAACATCCACATCGACCGCGAGGCCATCGCCCGCTACGGCCTCACCATCGCCGACGTCCAAGACGTGATCATGACCGCCCTGGGCGGCATGAACGTCTCCTACACCATCGAAGGGTTGGAGCGTTACCCCGTCAACCTGCGCTACCCCAGCGAGCTGCGCGACAATTTGCCCGCCCTCCAGCAGACCCTGGTCTCGACCCCCTCTGGCGCCCAAGTCCCCCTCGGCCAGCTCACCACGATGACGCTCGACAAGGGTCCGCCTATGATCAAGAGCGAGAACTCTCGCCGCACCGCCTGGGTCTACGTCGACATCTCCAATATCGACGTCGGCACCTACGTCCACAACGCCCAACGCGCCGTCGACGCCGCCGTCAAGCTGCCCCCCGGCTACAGCATCGTCTGGTCCGGCCAGTTCGAGTACATGGAGGCCGCCCGCGAACGCCTCACCGTGGTCATCCCGCTGGTCGGCGTCCTGATCATCCTCTTGCTCTACTTCGCGACCCACTCCTGGCTGCGTGTCTCCATCGTCCTGCTCGCCGTCCCCTTCAGCCTCGTCGGCGCCGTCTGGCTGCTCTACTTCCTGGACTACAATTTGTCGCTGGCGGTGGGCGTCGGATTGATCGCCCTGGCCGGCCTCGACGCCGAGACCGGCCTGGTCATGCTCCTCTATTTAGAGAACAGCTTCGACCGCTTCACCAAAGAGGGCCGCATGCGCAGCGAAGACGACCTCTTCCACGCCGTGCACGACGGCGCCGTCAAGCGCATTCGCCCGAAAACCATGACCGTCATGACCACGTTTATCGGTTTGGTGCCCCTCCTGTGGGCCGCCGGCGCCGGCGCCGACACCATGCGCCGACTCGCCGCCCCCTTGATCGGCGGCCTGGCGACGAGCTTCCTGATGGAGCTGCTCATCTACCCGGTCATCTTCTACGTCATCAAACGCCACGGCCTGCGCAAGGCCGCCAAGGCCGAGGCTGCCGAGGCGGAGCAGGCGGCGGTCGCAGGTTGAGGGTCTTTGGGGCTTGGGCGTTGGGGACGAGCGATCGTGCTCGAGGCTGTGGTGGCGAGTCTGGGGACGGCCCCCTCCCCCGACCACCTCCCCCCAGAGACGGGCCAGAGACGGGAGAGGGGGGGTCTGTTTCCTGCGTTGTTATTGGCTTTGCGATGCAATCGTTACACCCTCGAACCGCCGCTCATCCGAACCCATCTCGCTCGAAGCTTCGCGCACCACAGCACGCCCAATTCCACGTCGCCCGAAGCCCATACGCGTTACCGCACGCCCGAACCCACGTCGCCAAATCCACCCAAGCCCCAACATTTCGTAAACAAGCCCGAAGTGCACACGAAACACCTACCCGCGCACTGTGCACCTCCTCCAAGTGCACACGAAACACCTACCCGCGCACTGTGCACCTCCTCCAAGTGCACACGAAACACCTGCTCGCGCACTGTGCACCTCCTCCAAGTGCACACGAAACACCTGCTCGCGCACTGTGCACCTCCTCCAAGTGTAAAGACTTGTTGACAGCGCGCGAGTTGCGGGTCCTCCAAGTGTAAACACTTGTTGACAATGCACGGTTTCAAGACGCCTCGAGTGCCCACACTCGAGGTCTGACCTCGGGCTATTCGACCGAGTCGTCCTCGCTGCTGTCCGTGAGCAGGTCGTCGCTGCTGTCGTCGTTGTTGACGTTCGAACGGGTGCTGGTTCGCGAGGTGGGCGGGAAGAAGCTCTTGACGAGGTTCTTGTCGCTGGGGAAGAGCAAGGTGAGCTGAGCGCGAGCCAGTCCGAGGAAGCGCTGCGCCTCATCGACGACGAGCTGCCGGTCGGTGTGGGCTCGGGACTCGGGGACGCCGAGCTCGGCTCGCCGGGCTTGGGCCGATTCGAGGGCCGCCTGGGCCGTCTCGATTGCGGGCACGAACCCCTTGAGCGCCACGAGGTCCGCGTCGTCCTTCAGCACGGCGAGGACCGTCTTGACGTAGCGCGTCTGCGTGTCGCCAGCGATGGACTTCATGGCGAGGGTCGGCGAGGTCGGCATGAGCTTGCGGTAGGTGGGATGGCTGCGGTCGCCGTTGGTGAGGACCAAAAGCTCGCGGGCCAGCGACGAGATGAGCAGGTCGAGTTGCTCGTCGCGGTAGGTGATCTCCGCGGTGGCGGCGACCCGCTCCTCGACGGCCTGTTGCCAGCGTTCGTGTTTCTCGCTGAGCCGGACTCGCAGCGAGGTGGCTTCTTTCTGCAATTGGACGGCCTCCGCGAAGGGCTGCAGTCGGATGGAGAGGAAGCGCAGGCTGCGGTGGATTGCGCTGATGCTGCGGATGGTTTGGCTTGCCACGATTTGACCTCCTTCGCATCGGTTTGATTGTGGGAATGGCTGTGCGGAGGAGGTTCGTATGGGTGGGTGTGGCTTGTCAAGCGGGGAGGCCAGGTCAATCCTCTTCATCAGGGTAGCCTGGATGATTTTGTGATGGAGGCTGGCGAGCTGGGCTCGGTGGGGCTTGGGCGTTGGGGACGAGTGATCGTGCTCCCAGGCGCGGCCGCGAGTCTCGTTACGAGATCACGGCTGCACCGGCCGCGCCCGCAGCGACTCCATCAGAATATCCGGGAGCACCACGTCCTCGACGGTCTGAAAGAACAGGTCGTCCTCGCTCCAGGGACCGTCGTCGAGCGAGGTGGGCGTGTCGAGCACTTGTGGGAAGCCAGAGAGTTCGCAGACGATGGAGATCTGCTGCTCGGGGTGGATGTCCTCGAAGGGGACGGAGAGGGGATAGAGCTTGGGGAGTTGCAGTTCGAGGGCGAGGGGTGAAGAGTCGGGATCGATGGGGTCTTGGTAGTAGGGGAGCTCGGGGAAGTACTTGGGAATTTCGACGCCCTCTCCCAGCGCGGCGTATTGGGCCATTTCGTTGTAGCCTATGACGGTGATCTCCACTCCTGCCTGCAGCGTGTATCGGTTCACACCATGGGGCATGGTCTTATCGAAGAAAAATTCAAGGCTAAATACTGGAGAGAATAGACCCGGACAACCAATAGGAAAGCGTCGACCGCTCGTGTCGCGCACAACCATCCCTATGTCGGCTGCCGCGCTTGTTCCCCTGCCCTCCATCGGCTGCTCGCCCTCGAATGCCTCTGGGACATTTCCGAACAATGTGTAGAGGTACATTGCCATTGACGCTTCACAACGATTGCAGACCCGGACGGTGTACCCCATTTCCCCGTTGTGGAAGTTTTCCTCTATTTCGCCGATTCGCACTGCGTATCGAATGCATCCCGCATTGTACGTTTGTGCAGCGAAACGGCGTCCGATGTAAGAGGAATCTGCGACGAACTGGCCTTCTGTCGCTACGACATCGTCCAAAGTGCAGTTGGAATGGCCCATTTCTGCGCTGTCATGAGGGTCGGACTCTGGCAGTAGCTCAGTCTCAACATCATTTACTTCGTCCACGACACTTGAGTCGGCGAGTAGGTCCGTGCCTTCCTCACGCACGCCGGCTTGGCAAGCCACCGCGAGCGTGAGGAGCGTTGCTAGAACAAGGACCTGCAATGGGGGCGTGAACTTCTTCTCTTTGAATGCTGGACAGTTTCTGGCAAGCAAGAACCTCTTGGGGTTTGCGGTCATAGCGGCCACCATTGCATTGGACCCCACCAAGCGACTGCCCAGCCATAGGGCTCGAAGCTTTGTGAGCTGCCTTTACCATCGGGGCAATCCGGCCAACCGTCCACTGACGGCCCGTAAAGATAGAGGGTTGCTTGCTCGTAACCAGTTCCCTCTGGAACCATCACGTCGAAGCCTTCGTTGCTGTCGTCAAAGGACTCGGAAAAGAAAAGACATTCAGGTTCACCACTCGAGACGTTCACGCCACACAGACCAACGTCGAAGTTCACCGTGGTGAAGAGGTCGTTGATATGTACGCCGGTGCTGGCACCAGGACAGGAGTTGTAAGAGAATGACGCTCGCACCCGGCTTCCCCCCTCCAGTGTACCCAGCGTAACCAGGGGTCGGAAGCGGGAGTCGAGTGGAGGGCTATCGACCACAATGCCAGTGAAGGGAGTTGTCATCCATGGTGCCACATCAATCAACGGGCCTTCCCAGAGGGGATCGCCACGTTCCATGTCGCCGCTGTCGGAGGCAACACACGGTTGGTTTGG
>Ga0210044_10007266_pt1 | contig 14187 bp, 15 predicted proteins | sample CryGey13umfilter_2_FD_183959 | JGI IMG/M metagenome (GOLD analysis project Ga0210044, IMG submission 183959) | Groundwater microbial communities from aquifer in Utah, USA - Crystal Geyser 4/9/14 3 um filter (SPAdes) (version 2) | ecosystem: Environmental > Aquatic > Deep subsurface >...
GTCATCCTGAACATGGCCATGAAAAAGGAGGATTATTCGATCAGGTTGTATCAGGCCATGGCCGGTTTTGTGGAGAGAGAAGACTCAAAGTCCATACTCACGCATCTCATTCAAGAAGAGACGAGCCATTTCAACCTTCTGCGCGAGGCCTTGATGACGGGCAAGTATGAAAAGATCGGCGCTCCTTCGGATGAGAAGAGCCTTGAGATGACGGATTATCTCATCAAGGAAGAACTCAAAAGGTTCTCCAAACCCGAAGATATTGTGAAGCTGGCCATCAGGCGTGAAGAGGAGGCCGAGGAGTTCTATCTCAGCCGTGTCCATCTTGTCCAGGATATGAAGCTCAAGAGCCTCTATCAAAGACTCGCCCAGGAAGAGACAAACCACCGGCAGAAACTGCTGAAGGGATATGATGACCTCATGGTCATGCACTTTGCCTGACAGGACCACGAAGGTGATGCAGGAGACCTTGACAATAATAAAATAGCGCGGCCTCCGTTTCTCATTTCACCCCCGATGTTGATAAGATCCTTCTCACCTCCTCGTTGTCAGTGACCGGTTTTTTACAGGTGTAATTCGTGCAGATATAGGCCGTGGGTTTCCCTGAGACCGGGACCTTGCCGGAAAGGAAAGGGATGAAGTCAGAAATCCCACTATCCCCTTGTATTGCAACCGCCACGACCTTGTTCGGCACAAAGGGTTCCCGGACCGACCGGAGCATGGCGCTCATGGCCGGGTCATCCGGTGTCCCGGCCACGGCGATCTCCATGGGCGCGCTGACAAGGAAATCCAAAGCCGTAAGGCTTTGGGCAAAGGCCGAAGGAACGGCAGCCATGGCGCCCGAGATCCGCTCCAGGCTTTTCACGGCGATTTTTTTAAGTTTTGAATCCCCGGTGAATTCATAGAGTCTCAGAAGGTTGAGGATGGCCTCGGCATTGCCTGAAGGCTTGGCGCCGTCGTAGAATTCCTTTCGCCTGCTGAGGAGGGTCGGATCTCCGGCCTGTGTGAAGAAAAAGCCCCCCTCCTCCGGGTCGTAGAAACGCTCAATCATAGCCCGGTTGAGATCCACTGCACTTAGGATCCATTCCGGGCTGAAAGTGGCCTGGTAGAGTTCGATCAACCCCTGAACAAGAAAGGCATAGTCATCCAGGTACGCCGGGATTCCGGCTTGCCCGTCCCGGTAGCGCCGGAGAAGGCCCTGGTCTGTGAGAAGGTGCAGCAGCACAAAGCGGGCGGCCTTGTCTGCGGCCTCGGCATAGCGGCGGTCATTCAGGACCTCCGAGGCATAGGCCAGGGATCCGATCATCATACCGTTCCAGGCCGTGAGAATCTTTTCATCCCTGTGGGGGCGGACCCTCTGTGACCGGGCCTCCATCAGGAGTTTCCGGCCTTGAGAAAGGATGTTATTCAGTTCATTCAGAGGGAGATTCTGTTCCCGTGCAAACGCCTCCGGCTCGATTAAGCGATGGAGGATGCTACGGCCCCCTTCGAAGTTCCCGTCCCTGGTCACATCGTAAAACCGGTTGAAGATCTTTGCGTTCTTGGCTCCCAGGATGGATTCAATATCCTCCGGTGTCCAGACATAGAAGGTCCCCTCCTCCCCCTCACTGTCCGCGTCCTCTGCGGAATAGAATCCGCCCTGGGGGTCGGTCATATCCCTGAGCACATAATCGAGGACCTCCCGCGCGGTCTTTCTGTATTCGTCCTTGCCCGTGACCTGGAAGGCTTCCAGATAGGCCTGTGCGAGAACCGCATGGTCATAGAGCATCTTTTCGAAATGCGGGACCAGCCACCGTGCGTCCGTGGAGTACCGGTGGAACCCGCCGCCGATCTGATCATAGATCCCTCCCCGGACCATGGACTCAAGGGTCTTTTCCGCCATGTTCAGGGCCTCAGGCGAAGCGGTCCGGCGGTGATGGCGAAGCAGGAAGGATAGGGTCATCCCCTGCGGGAACTTGGGGGCAGGCCCGAAGCCGCCGTACACCGGGTCGAAGTGTTTTGAGATCTCTCTCACGGCCTGATCCAGCAGTTCCGGCCCGATCTTTCCCTGCGGTTCATCCGATGCCGGCTCACGGATCACCTCGGTCAGCCGCTCCCCGCTCTTGACGATCTCCTGGGGGGTCTCTTTCCAGAGGTGTGCAATCTTGGGGAGAAGGGTCGTCATCCCGGCATGTCCCCACTGGTCCCGTGGAGGGAAATAGGTCCCGCCGAAAAAAGGCTTCAGGTTCGGTGTCAGGAAGACATTCAGGGGCCATCCCCCGCCTCCGGTCAGGGCCTGTACCGCGGCCATGTATATTTGGTCCAGGTCAGGGCGTTCTTCCCGGTCCACCTTGATGCAGATGAAATCGTGATTCAGCAGGGCCGCGACCTCCTGGTTTTCAAAGGACTCCTCTTCCATCACGTGGCACCAGTGGCACGTGGAATATCCGATGGAGAGAAAGATCAGCTTGTTCTCTTTGTGCGCGCGAGCCAGCGCCTCGGCCCCCCACGGATACCAGTCCACGGGGTTTCCGGCATGCTGGAGCAGGTAAGGGCTCTTCTCCCCGATCAGGTGATTGGGCCTTTGTGATGCGTCATTCTTTATCATATGTTAATTGAACCAGAGATGGCGGTTTCCGTCAAACTTGGACCCGTATGAAAACATCAGGGGTCAAGGGTTCAAGGATTCCAGGGGTCAAGTGAAAGGCTAAAAACAAAGGGTCCGAGGGGTCAAGGGTTACGCTTCGCGTGTCCCGCTTTTCTCTATTTTTGTCGTTAGATCCCGGCGTCTCCTTGAATTTATTTTTTTACCGGGCCGGGACAGTCTGCGACGGCTACTACACTAAGGCATCTTGGGGTCCAGTGTTTTTATCTGGAGATTTTGCTTTCGTTTCAGTATTTCACTTGAACCCTTGAACCCTAGAATCCTCGAACCCTTTTTACCCACTATATGGGAGAAGAACCAAAATTCAGAAGGTTTCAGAATTTTCTAAAGGTGTGACCGGGAGTGTGAATTTGAAGCAGGCCCCTTTGCCGTTGTGGTTTTCCACCCAGATCTTCCCGCCGTGTTTGGCGATGATCTCTCTGGAGATCGGGAGGCCCAGTCCGGTGCCCCCTTTGGTGCGATGGATCGGGCCGTCGATCTGACGGAATTTATCGAAGATGATCTCGTGAAACTCATCGGGGATTCCGGGCCCTTCATCCGAGACCGAGACCTCGATCCAGTCTGCGCCATGATCGTTTTCCTGTTCTTTATCGCTGGAGACCTCGATCCTGATCTCCCCCCGGGCGGGTGAATACTTGATGGCATTGCTCAAAAGGTTGGAAAAGACCTGTCTTAAGCGGTCCGGGTCCGCGAAGATCAAGGGAAGAGGCTCGCTGATCCGGGAGCAGATCCGGATCTCCCTGATTTTGCATTCTCCCTGGTTGATCCGCTCGAATTCATGGATCATCTCCGCGAGGTTCACTTCCCGGAAACGGTAATGGAGTGTCCCGTTCTCAAGCTTGGTGAGGTCCAGATAGTCATTGATCAGGGAGGCCATGCGCTCAGATTCCTTGATGATGGTATCGAGGAATTCCTGTTTTATCTTCTCGCTCTCATCCGGGTATCTCAGCAGAAGGTCGGCATAGGCCTTGATGGAGGTGAGGGGCGTCCGGAGATCATGGGCCACGGTGTCAAGGAAGTTCGTTTTTTTCCGGTCCTGTTCCTTGAGTTCCTCGTTGGTCCGTTCCAGATCATGGGTGCGTTTTTCCACGGCTTCGGCCATGATGTTGAATCTTTGCGACAGGAGGGCGATCTCATCTCTCCCCTTGGGTTTCAGCCGGTAGGCATAATCTCCGGAGGCGATCCGTTCGGCTCCAAGGCTTAATTTTTCGATCGGTCTCATGACCCGGTATCCGAGGATCATGGCGATCCAGACCGTGCCCCATAAGATCGCCGCACCGATCAGGATCATGTTCTGTGACATGGAGGAGAAAATCGTGTCCAATTTCAGGAAGTCCGGTTCAATAAAGATCGGGAGTCCCAAGGCAGGGAGCATGGAGCCGATCAGGAAAAGCCGGTTTTCCTCGTCATAAATTTCTTTGGTATTGAATGGATCGCCTTTGTTTTCCGCAAGGTTACGGAATCCCTCTTCGGTGTACGCCATGACCTGTCGAATGTCTCTCGAATCTATGGGCTTATTTAACGTACTGTAAAGCAGACCTTCGGATCGGTCCCGGATGCAGATACAGGCCTCTTTCAAGGGGCCTTTCAAGATCAGGTAGTTCAGTATCCGCTGAATGTCCAGAAATATGAACCCCTCTCCTGAAAAAATTCCATCGGTATCGTAATATTTTCTGGATACCCTGAGCAGAGAGCGGGTCGGATCTTTCTTGGGGATGATCCGAAGCTCCTGGTCTTTGTCCGACGGGATCAGATCATCCTTCTCCAATTTGTGAAGGCTTTCTGGGGAGGTCTTCTCCCTGGGAAGAAAAGCGGCGTTCGAGATGAATTTTTTATTCAATATGTCGGGCAGGGCTTCTTCATGATGGAGCGGACTTTTCTCGGGGTCCTCTATGTAGTTTAGAAGATCCTGCCGGGAGAGGATAGAAAATTCATCGCAGGCATGGTCCATGAACTGGTTTAACTGGTTGACGATCAACCAGCTATGCTCCAGCGTGCTCCTCTTCTCAAAGGAACGCATCGGCTCCCGTATGGCACTGTATGCGGCCAAGCCGTACAGCACAGCGGTGAGGAGGATCAGGAAGACAAACGAGGCGATCAGTTTGAAGCGGATCTTCATATGCGAACGGATAGGCCGGTCAATATCCCACCGAAGAGGTGATGAGAAAGACCGCGCCCCAGAGGACCAGAAAGATCCGAAGGGGGGTCAGCAGTTGAGAGAGCAGGAAACTCCCCAGGATTAAACAGACCCCCAGAACGGTCCGGATCCCCCGGTCCAATTTCCCCATGTTTGTGACCATCTCATTCTCCTTGTATCCGGCAGCCCGGGATTATTGTTTCAAGGCCTTTTCAATGGCCCGGGGGCTGAAACCTCTGAAGATCGTTCCATCAATATCAATGACCGGGATTCCCGTATATCCATCGGACTTCTCAAGCATTTCCTGGAGTCCCTTTTTATCCTTCTCCACATTGACCTCGGTGTACTTGATCCCGTTCGTGACGAAGAAACTCTTCGCCTGTCTGCAAGCCGGTCACCAGTCGGCCATATAGAGGATGACCTTGTGCTCCTTTGCCGCCTTTGCCTGTTGATCATCCTCTTTGGGTGCGCTTTTAAGCGACGGCTCCTCCCCGGCCTGTTTCCCGGGGGCGCTCACCGGGGTCGGGTCAAAGGTCACGCGCCCTTTATGCTCTACCTTATCGAAATCCACGGCTTTTTCTTTAAACTTTTCCGGAATTTTTTTAGGGTCGTCGGTGAAGTGGGTCTGCCCGGAATCATCCACCCATTGATAGATCGCAGCGCTCGAAACCGAGGAGAACAGGCAAAAAAACACTGTAATGACAACGAGATCACGAAATTTCATGGCATCTCCTTTTTTATTGGGAAAAGGAACAGACGATTTTCTGATTTATTATAACCTTGCCGGTGAAACGGAATCAACCGAAAAAGATGATCTAAATCCACCAACCAGAGAAACCACAGAGGACACAGAGAAAAAAACCTTTTTGCCACGAATGAACACGAATCTGCACAAAGGAACGGCTGTTTTTTGTTTGTGTCAATTCGTGGCTAAATAGTTTTTCTTAGTGCCTTTGTGTCTTAGTGGCGAAAAAGGCTTTTCTCTGTGGTTTCTGTGGTTTGATGGTTAGAGCTTAGGCAGGTATCCGGAACCGGTCCAGATCCGGGTCGGCAATCGGTGCGGGAACGGAGAAAGCCTCTTCTTTCTCATGGAGATAAAGCCTCACGCGTCCCGCTCCCTGGACGTGGGCGTATTTGAGGATGATCCGGGCGATCAGCTCCCTGGCCTCATAGTCCAGTCTGCCGAGGGCCGCGCAGCTTGGACCATTGAAATCCTCGGGGATAAAGAGCGGGTGCTTTCCTTTTGCAAGGGATTCGATTCGGTTGTTTTCTTCCTCGTCTCTGCCCACGATGATCTTGAGTTCCGGGCTGAGCCTCAAGTGCCGCCCGATCTTGAGAAGGCGGATCTCCTCCATGGTGAAGTTCTCCTGGTGCAGGAACAGGTCCTTTAGCTTGGCCGCAAATTTAATATCCGTGAGCAGACAGCCCCCGGCCGGGCAGGGATAGTCCTTGATGGAGAACTCATCCGCGAGCTGCATCTGCGCCTTTCTTCCGCGGCCGGTGATCGAGAGGAGCCGGCTCCGGTCAACGATCCCCTGCTGTTCCGGGAGCGTGGGTTCCATGACCCCGGCGGAGAGCGGTCTTAAAATCCTCTGTTCGAGCCCCGACTCCCGGTCGATCAGGTTCATAGCATCCCTCCTCTGGGACATGGGGCGCTGCCCCAGGACCTCTCCGGTGATCAGAAAGGTTGCTCCGATCTCCTCCATGAAGGAAGCGGCCCTCTTGTGCATGAAGATCCGGCAGTCCAGACAGGGGTTCATATGTTTTCCGTAGCCGAACTTCGGGTTCCGGACCATCTCGATATAATCCTTGTCCACATAGATCAGCTTGGCCGGGATCCCGAATTCCTTGGAGATCCGGCCCGCCTCATTGCCGCAGCCGTTCTTCCGGTTACAGCAGCAGAAAGGGGTTTTGAAATTGATCGCCGTCACCTCGATCCCCTGCATGAGCATGAGTTTCACCGCGAGGGTGCTGTCGAGCCCCCCGGACAGAAGCGCCACGGCCTTCTTGTTCATGGTTCGTTCAATGGTCTGGGTCATACAAACCTCCGGAAAAAATCTGACCATACGATAGTTGAGGGGCGTCAAAAAGTCAAGGGTCAAGGGTCTGTGACAAAAAAGTTGGTATTCAATAATTCCCCTCTTTGGTAAAGAGAGGTTAGGGGAGATTTTCTGAATGCTGTCTATCGTAAAATTCCCGCTGCCCCGTTAGACAGAAGTATTGTTATGAACTGTATTTTTTGCTTTTCCTGATCTGCTCCTTTTGCTTGTGAAACTTCTAACGGGGCCTGGCCCCCCTTTTTTCAAGGATTACATATCTTGCAAGGCCTGTATCCCGCTTTGACGGCTTCTTCCCTATTCTTAAAAACAACGATACAATTTTTGCAGTGAAAATAGCGGCAATTAGAGCTATGAAAAACTCTTGAGCTAATATTGCCGTGCAACTCACCAGACTGAGTAATTGGAGTCTGAACCTGTGTTTGGTCGTGAGCTTCTCGATTAGTCCTACGCCATTCCCAAGGAGGAACAGAATTTGGGTCTGACCAAATTCCAAGGCGGGCAGTACGAGCTTCAGCTTCGAGCTCTGCTAGTTTTGGACTATCAGAATATTGCTTGTATTGCCAAGCCAGGCCAGCTACTAATAAATCTTCACTAAGATCATGGCTATCGGGTAGTATAATGTGTGCGACAATACGACCGTAACGGTCTATTGTGGACGGTTTAATCATAACTATTTTCCCAAAACAAAGATCTGAAGTAAAACGTTTTGCCTTTGTGCCAAAAGACTGGTGATCTTCGGGGCAGTCAATCTCCGCCAAACGAATTTTAACACCATGTCCCTCACGCATTACTGTTATCGTATCACCATCTGTGACACCAACGACTTTACCAGACCAGGGTGAAAGATCATTGCCAAAAGTAAAGGTAACCCATAAAATTAATATGGAAAATGATATAAACAATATTTTATTTTCAATTTTCATTTTTTCTTCCTTTTATATTGTGGGGTAACCTTATTGTGCATACATTTGCAAGTATAGCCTTAATAGGTTGTTATGTAATTCTTTTGCGTTTGCATCATCAGGGAATTTTTCTTTAATTTTCCTAGATAAAAGTAAACATGTCTTCCCATCGACTTCACCGGAAGCGGTAATATTTTCATCGGTTTGAAATTTATTGATAGCTGTTCTAAAAGAATCTGCCGTTTTGCCATCTACTTTTCCGGCATCATATCCCAGTAAATTTAATGATACTTGAATCATCTTAATATTACCTATATCTAGCTTCTTTATCGTTTCCGAGGGTTTATTAGGATATGATGGAACAGTTTCTGTGGAGGGTGTTGTTGAAGTAGTTGAACTTGGCGGTGATACCGGTGCTTCTGACTGGCCGCTTCTTGAGGAATAATGACTCCTGTGACTAGCATGACTTCGATGACTACTATGTCCAGCAAATAACATTGAATCAGAATAGATCTCTTTTGCATGTTTAAGAAAAAGGTCTGTTTTATTTGATTCTTTAATAGTGATTTCCTTATCACTCTTATCATTATCTACATTAATTACTTGCGCATTTGTTGCTCTTTCAGTTGCAACCAAAGTAAGCGAAGAAAGTACCCCAGACCAAATTTTAAGGAAATGTTTTCCTATCATACATATCTCCTTCTTCCAAGGGGTTCTATGTTTCCTTGTTCACCTGGACAATTCTTTTAATGCCTCTGCTTTTGACATATTCCGAAGATTGGAAAAATCCACCACAGTTAAGCCTGACAACACAGTATGCACACTCAGTAAAAAAAACGTTTTTCCATTCAGATATTGATTTCTTTGCAAATTTCCAAAGACTTTGTGGTAATGTGCATAATTGATGGTTATATATGGATAAATTCATATTGCGTCTATTTAATATTTTAACTGCGTTTTTTAATAATGGGATATAGTCTAAAGGGTCAATCCAGACTTGATTAAGATTTTTAAGAGCTAAGCCAAGAGGTTCCATGCCCATAAGTGCTATGTGACTTGTAAATGGAAAGGATCGATAAACGAATTCGCTCCATAAAGGCAGTCTTTTATAATTTAGCTTTGTAATCACTGTGCGTATCTCAACTGGAACACCAAACCTCTCTAAATTATAAATTCCCTCTATGGTTTCCCAAAATGCACCTTTTATACCTACAATCTCATCATGAATAGAACTGACATCCGCATATAATGGTATGCAAACTACGAGGTTATTATTATCAGCAGAGACCAATTCTCTTACTCTTTCAATATCCTTCAATATTCTGGCATTCGTAAGAAGCTGAATAGAAGCCTTTGGAATATTTTCTCGACACGCTTTTAAAACATCTATCAAGTCATTCCAAACTAAGGTTGGCTCTCCTCCTGTTATTCCTAGCATCTCTGTTCTAGAGTCTAAGAGAGCTATGGTTTTCAGAGACAGATCCAAGTAGTCATCACTATCACTATTTTTTGGAACCTGAGGACACATTAAACACTTACAGTTGCATCTCTCAGTTAGAAAAACAGCATTAGAAAAAGAATTTACTTCGTACAATAAAGTGGCAAGACCGGTTGGTTCAATGAGTATAATGTCTCCAACTTTTAAAGCTACATCAGGATCATCAAGTTTAAGAAATAAACTCTTCTTGTCTTCCGGTATAACTTCTTTAGATCCAAGAAACATTAGCGAACTGCAACTTGAATGATTATAGTCTTGGGATAGAAAGTTCTCCCCCTCTTCATATGTATCAACGCAACATGATGCAATCTTGAAAATATTGGCATGATTTATATTAGTTGATACTTTGAAAGATCTCATTGCCTTCCTAAAATATTTTTAAATACTTATTTCAGACAATCTTCTAGAACTAATCCAAGACCAAAAAACATCCTCGATATTATCATTATTCTGTTGGAGATATCCGAATAGAATATTGAAAATTGATCGATGTTTACGGCAGAAATCGCTTCTCATGCCGTGACCGGATATATTCCCAAATTGTATATAATTTCTTACAGGATCGCTCCCACAATATGTTTGGTAGACGCACCATGCACACCCGGGAGTAGCTTCAATACATGATTCTTCTATAATACCTTTTAACTTGTCACAGCAAAATATTGCCTCCCATGAATGTGAATGTACATTTCCTAAACAAAAGATCTTGTTGCCGTTCATCTTAGATAGCATTCTAGCTTCATCGGCTATGTATACATCACCGTTTGTTTCATATATAACTCCACCGATACCTGCACCTGTGGGAGACTGGAGATCAACAAAGCCTGTTGGAAAAGGGGTTAGTATTCTTGTCAACAACAAAGTAGCAAATTCTTCAGTAAAATATATTCCTGATAGATTTAAATGAATAATATAATCGAGAACTAACTTATAATTAACAACAAACTCTTCAATAGTATAACCCAAGTTTTTCCAGTATTTGCTTGCTCTTCCATAAGGGTTAATTGCTCTAAGAAAAATCGATGAAAGCCCTAACTGTATATATTCGTCAACTACCTCTCTAAGCCTATCAACACTAAATGATGTGACCGTTACTAGTGATGAGACCTTATCGTGTCCCATAATTTCCATTACACAAGAAAGTTTTTCCTTTATCGTGGAGTATGTCCCACTGCCAACTCTTGTTCTTCGGCACTTATCATGAATGTCTAGAGGCCCATCCAGAGAAGTAGAAACGCATATATTATTTTGCTTCAGGTAATCTATCTGATGCTCATCAATAATTGTGAGGTTGGTACATATCACAAATTCAAGATGTTTATTTCTGATTTTATTCGCCTCTTTTGCATACTCAACAATTTCTTTTACTGTATCAAAGTTGAGCAGCGGTTCTCCTCCTTGAAACTCTATCTTAATGTGTTTAGATGGACTGGAAAGAGCCAAATTTACACATTTATGCGCAGTATGGACACTCATATCATAATCCTTACCACAAGCTTCATCCACAGACGAAGCATGACAATATGCGCATTTTAGGTTGCATCTTTGTGTAACAACAAACATATGAAGCGATGTGAAATCATACAGAAATTGTTTTTTAGTCCGATACCTTGTAGATAAGAGATCTAATGTCTGAGAAAGACAATCACTACTTAACATAAATTTAGACTGAAGATTAATAAAGTCCTCACTTTGCCGCACAAATTCTTCATCCATTTTGATAAATTTATGAAATTGATCTTTATCTAAGAAACAGTAGTCTCCTACATCATTAACAAGCAAGACTTTATTGTCTTTGCGTTCAAATCTGAATGGCAAAAATCTATATGGTTTTGTCATTTTGTTTTAGAGTACCAACTATACTTTGAAGATTTTCACAAGGAGCGAAAGCTTGAGCTACAATTATTTGCCTGATAACTCTATAATCTTCCTCTACTTCCAGACGAACTTGGTGGTATAGAACCAAGCGTTCAAAATTTTGTACAGCAGTACCAGCCAAGGTTGAAGTCTTCTTATTGATGGTCACCTGTATTTTGCCTTCTGTTGTAAATTGAAGATCAAAACCAGCCTCATAGCTCAAATCATAGATGGCTCTTTTAATTGCTTTCGACGAAAAAAGATTTTTATCAAACTCAAATGTTGAAGTCAGCTTTTCTGAGTTATCATTTTTCATACCTATAATTTCTCCATAGTTTCTGCGTGAAATGTCCCACCAGTTATAATAAGCACCAAACCCACTATCTCAATTACCTTCATCATTCAACTTCTAATTCATAGTGTTCTCCATCCTCATCGTCACCTTCTACTACTCCTTTGCCTGTCCACTCTCCGTCGAAATGCTTCTCTTCTCCATCTTCAGTGGTTATATACCCATCGACTTCCTTTGTTCCACTATTGGCGTCGATATTGCCATTTACATAACCAGAATCTCCAGAGCCAGAGACATCATAATTGTAATCAGTTGCTTTAACGTTAATTAGTAGCGTAAAAAATACATAGAATAAAACTATGATTATTACTGGTAGCTTTTTCATACCCTCGCTTATTTGAAAGTAGATCCCCCTGATAATGAAATGCTATGGACTATTTCCTCCCTCTCCTCCTCAACTTCAGTGCCCCCAGCATCCATGTCCCCAGAAAAAGTAGTGCAGTCATGTTCTTCGCTCCGCATCTTTGGATTGGGCTTCCTCCAAACTCCAACTCACGATGACGCCATTGCCCTTCTCCTAACCTTTGGCTCCGTTTATACCTGGTACGGGGACTTCCACCCCGAAAATATTGTGTCATGCCCGGCATACGCAACGCTGAGCGTCAACCGACCACCGACACCCGCATGTTATAAGCTGCTCAAGCGCGTGAGGCAGAGATAAATCGAGTGGCCGTTTTCTCGCAAATGAGACAGCATCTAAATGTTACTGTGTCGCGGTCAATCGCAACCACAGCTGGGGCTAAGGGTACCGTCGCAGCAGAGAGCTCGCCCGCCAGAGCAACCGCACACCCCTCCATGCCATGAACAGCACCCGCTTCTTCCGGGATCTATGTCCGGAGTTGTAAGACTGGTGCCTATGTCGTTTTCCTCAGCGCTCTGGACAGGTTGACGCTCAGCCAGGATTGTGGAGACCTGTTTATGCGTTGGCTGGTCCGAAGATGCTGAAACAGCAGGAACGACTGAGAAGCTGAGGATGACGAGAAGGACAATGGTTTTCATGCTATTACCTCCGACAAGAATCGAGACAAACAAAACTATTAGATTTTTCATAACCCCTCCTCTTTTGAATATGAAACAAATCCCCCAGATAGGGAACAGCTATATAAGAAAGCTAAAAAACAGCAGAAAAAGACAAAGAAGAAAAGAACGTCTAATTAATAGCATTAATCTAGGAAAAGTCAAGGCAAGATAATTGACAAGGCTCTTTTGACGAATCAATAAAAAAGACCCTGCCTCCGAAGAGACAGGGCCTTGAAACCTTCCTACACTGAAGCAATCTTCTCTACCTATTCCGCAAGCAATTAAATTCTGGCTCAGGAAGGTAAGATAGGTATATCAGATTTAAAACCTCATGTCAATGCTTCCTCCGCCTCGGTAGTGGGGTATTCTGAACGAAAAATATTTTTTTTGTTTTTTTATTATATTTATTTGTTGTGATTGTAGGAGATGCTATATTATGTTATATTTTATATATAAAAGGGGTCGCCAATCCAATGTTAATCACACATGAACGCGAAAAATTAATAGACGTGATTATATTTTTTTCAAAGAGAACAAAGTATTGTGGTTTAACCAAGTTATTTAAATTATTATATTTTCTCGATTTCATTCACTTCCGTGAAACAGGCCGATCAGTGACGGGGCTGGATTACTATGCTTGGGAAAAGGGGCCTGTTCCCAGAGATTTATTTTTTGAGATTAAGAAGTCCTGCAAGAACGATTTGAAAAAATCGGTGTTTATATCCGAACCAAGTGAAGACGAATCTAAGCGCCTTACAACAATCAAGTCACGGCGGGAATTTGATGAACGTTTTTTCAACAAACGAGAGAAAAGAATATTAGAAGAACTTGCTGACATATTCCGAGAAGCCAAGTCTGATGACATGGTTGAAGTTACACACCTTAAGGACTTGCCATGGGATAAGACAAAAAAAGATAAAGGCATGAACGCTAAAATAGATTACCTATTGTCATTAGATAACAGCAGTAAAAGACAACTCTCTATCGAAGAAATCAAAATTAGAATGGAAGAGATGAGCGAAACGTGGCGAACCTTGAAGTGAAAACTGGATCTGTTCTTTTCTTTAAAAACTTCCAGTTCCATAACGGTGAACAAGCTGACAAACTCCTTATCATATTGAATGACGGCGGTAATAAGCCCTATCTCGTACTCAGAACCACTTCTCAACCACATGCCAGTAGACAAGCAAAGGAAGGATGCCATTCTGAAAAGGGATACTATTTCATCCCTGCTGGTCGCACTTGGTTTTCCAAAGGCACCTGGGTTTTATTGTATCAACCATATGAACTTGATGCGGCGAAACTCATTAAAGCTAGTTTTAAAGGAATGGCTTATGTTACTCATTGCTTAAACAATGAGTTGATTAGAGCGATTATCAACTGTTTTAAGAAATCAGAAGACTGTTCTGGTTATCATCTATCTTTAATTGATTGATAGAGAAACATCCTCTCCCTATAATAAAATTTCTGATACATTATCTGGTAAATAAATTCCTAAGTAGCTAAAAGGGGACAGCTGTCCCCCTTTTCTGACTCCGTTTTTAAAATAAATCTGTCTCCTTTTCATCTGGTGGAGTGAAATGTTAGCAGCTTATTTTTTTGCCTCTATTAGCTTGCCGCTGACAAATTTATGAATTATGCTGGAAACATATGTCTGATAAGGCAACCCCTCGCTTACTGCCTTTTTTTGCAACTCAGTCAGGTCTCTTTCGGAAAT
>Ga0210044_10007269_pt1 | contig 14182 bp, 8 predicted proteins | sample CryGey13umfilter_2_FD_183959 | JGI IMG/M metagenome (GOLD analysis project Ga0210044, IMG submission 183959) | Groundwater microbial communities from aquifer in Utah, USA - Crystal Geyser 4/9/14 3 um filter (SPAdes) (version 2) | ecosystem: Environmental > Aquatic > Deep subsurface > Groundwater...
ACTAAATTTGTGGCTGTGAGGCTAACATTAAAATATCCATTAATTAAATATTCGTGAATTGGATTTTGAATATTTGAACTATCACCGTCACCAAAATGCCAAGACCAACTTACAGGACCATTAGTTGAAAGATCACTAAACCTTACATTGCCCGAACAACTTAGAGTATCAAAAACAAAAAAATTTGCCACGGGAGGAACTAAGGGCATAATGCATTGCCAATTAGCAATAAAGCCAGATAAATTAATGGCTTGGTCAGAAGTTTGAACCAAAGTAAGCGAATTTCCAGATGAAGTGATAATTCCTCCATTTGGCAAAGTAGTACCATCATATATACCAAGCAAGGTTGATTGATTATTCGGCCCATCATAAATTTTAAGGTTGTCGTAACCTGTTTCAAAATTAAAATCCACAAAAGTTAGGGTAACTGAAGATGCACCTGTTGGTGATAGAGTGATTGTTGAATTTGAGTTGTCTGAATAATTTGATAAACCACCATTGTCAAAAAGCAATCCCGAACAATCTGTTTTAGTAATACTCCCAGAAGAAGGAAGCAAGGTAAAACATGGATTTGCGCTATCTACTGAAATGTATTCATTTTTTAATACTGAATCAATACCGCAAGTTCCACCAGATGAAATTAATTTTACATCAAATGCTGAGTTTGAAATATAAGTATGAGTAGGATTGCTTTGATTAGAGGTGCTGCCATCGCCAAAATCCCAATAAAATGCATTTGCATTGACACTTAAATTTTTAAAGGAAACAGAGGCTGGTGCTGAACAATATTTTTTAATAACGGTACTAAAATCGGCATGAACACCTGGAACATAATTAGCTCCCACTCCCACAGCATAGAATGCTGACGTTGTGGCTTTTACTGGGCCGCTGCAAGGACCATACAAATCCATTGCTGCTTGAATAGAGTAAAATCTTGCATCGGCATATTGCGAAGTATTAATAAGATATACCGTTAATGCTCTGAAAGCAATTTTTGCAGCTGTATCAATTCCAACACCAACTACATTAAATGTATCAAGATTGTCATTTACTCCTTGACCACCTATAGATGTTAAATAAAACCAATGATTTAAAACTCCGCTATTAGTATGAACACCGCCATTGTCAGCAGATCCCAGATAATAGTTTGTTCCATAATAAGTATCAGGATCTCCTTTTGATTTTGGATTTGACATAGATCTTAAGGATGTCCCAATATCTTCACCAATTAGCCAATTAGCTACTAATGGTTTCCCATAAAATTCGATTGCTGTTCCAAAAATATCGCTATAAGCTTCATTCATAGCACCAGATTCGTAAGAATAATCTAAATTCGCTGTATTTGATGTAAGTCCATGAGTGATTTCATGACCAACAATATCTAAAGCTACCAGAGGATTCCAACTTGAATTACCATCGCCAAAGGTCATATATTGTCCATTCCAAAAAGCGTTAGCATAATTTACGTTATAATGTACATAACCTTTTAATTTAAAACCATTTCCATCGATACTGTTTCTGTTGTGCCTGTGAAAGTAATAATCATAAGTCATTTCCATGCCCCAATGTGCATCACCAGCAACTTCATCTTTTTGGGCATTTATGTTATTCCAATAGTTATTTGAGTCTATAAAATCGACAGCATTTCCATAATTTGTTCCCTTATTCATGTCATAAGTTTCAACTCCTAATCCTCTTCCAGTTTCCCTTAATCTAAAAGTACTATTAAACAAATCTGTTGTAATTGGCTGAATACCACTATATTTTGTAGCAGCTAAACCAAGACTATCTGAATGTTGAATCAAATCATTTTGCCGTATAATATCGCCAGATTGTGCATCAACATAATATTCGGCTCTGCTCATAGGTTCATGTGCATAGATATTAAACATCCATGAATATTTATATTTACCTGATTCTAAATCTTTTATTATTTTTATTATACCCTTAGGGTACCAAGTAGCCTCAAAATTATTACTTTCTTTTTTTATAAAATCTTCTTCAGATTTCAGCTGCCATTTATATTCTTTAGCACCAATATAATTTAAAGCAGATTCCAATGCTTGATTTTCGGAAAGCAAAATATTATTATCAGGCTTTAGTTTGGGTGAAATATTTCCATTTATTGCATAAATCTTCTGATTTCTTGAATGAGTAATAAACATTCCTTCATGAATAATATATCCTTTGAAAATGAGACTATATCGCTTGTGAACATCTCCCATTTCATCAATTATTGAGTTTAAAAGAACCCAAGAATAATCGTTGGACAGCTTGTAATTTTCGTGTAAAAAAGCAGAAAGCATATCTTCTACAATACCTTTTCCATAGGCAAGTTGTACAAAATCAATTCCTTGAGTCAATAAATTTAATCTAACAGTTTGAGCATTTGGAATAAATGCTTCGGCTTGTTTGCCATAATAAACTTGCCCTTCAACAAAGCTAAAAACAAGAAAGGCTGTAAGTGTAAAAAATAATTTCTTCATCATTATTTTATTAAAATTTGTGCGTGCATTACCATGCAAAACTAATAAATTTATTAATACTTTAGTCTTAAAATAAAATTGTTACGAATATGTATAAACGAAAATCGCATTTTATTAGTTTTAAAATTAAGTGTTAAATTAAATCACACATTTATCGATTGCTTTTTCATCTATAGTAAGGAATTACAGAGTTTTTTATATCAGATTTTATTATATTTTTGGCGCATTAAATTTAATACAGAAATTATAATGGATACAAAAGATTTAGGTTTTAATTCCAAACTTATTCACTCAGGTGAATTTCACGATCAATATGGAAGCGCAACAGTTCCAATATACCAAACGTCGACTTTTTCTTTTAAAAGTGCTGATGAAGGTGCAGCATGTTTCGCAGGAGAATCCAATGGATTTATTTATACAAGATTAGGAAATCCAACTATTGGAGCTTTTGAAAGTGCCATGGCGGATTTAGAAAGTGGTTATAAAGGTGTAGCCACCGCATCGGGAATGGGCGCTGTAACTGCAGTTTATTTTGCGCTTTTGGGTGCTGGAAAACATATAGTTAGCCATAATGCTGTCTATGGCCCATCACGCATGGTGATAGAAACAACCTTCAAAAAATTTGGTACAGAATCCACTTTTGTAGATGCTACTGATGCCAAAAATGTATTAGAAGCCATACAAAAAAATACTGCCCTTATATACCTTGAAACTCCTGCAAATCCTACCATGGGAATAATGGATATTAAAGCTATAGTGAAAATTGCTCACGAAAGAAATATTCCTGTATGTGTTGATAATACGTTTTGCTCACCATACCTTCAAAAACCTCTCGATTTAGGTGCTGATATCGTGCTTCATTCAATCACAAAATTCATAAATGGTCATGCCGATATAGTTGGTGGAGTAGTAGTTACAAAAACTAAACAATATTACACTGAGATTCGAGGAGCCATGATAAATATGGGAAGTAATATGGATCCTCATCAAGCATATCTTGTTATTCGTGGCTTGAAAACTCTCGGCATTCGTATGGAAAGAGCTCAGTTTAATGCAATAAAAGTAGCTGATTATTTGGAAAAACATCCAAAAATTGCTTGGGTAAAATATCCAGGATTAAAATCACATCCACAATACGAATTAGCAAAAGTTCAGATGAGCGGTCCAGGTTCAATGATAAGTTTTGAACTTAAAGGAGGAATAACTGCTGGAAAAATTTTGATGGATAATGTTAAACTTGCACTTCTTGCAGTCTCACTTGGTGGCGTCGAAACCTTAATTCAACATCCAGCATCAATGACACATTCGAAAATCCCCAAAGAAGCTCGCGAAAAAGCTCATATTACAGATGGTTTGGTAAGATATTCTGTAGGAATTGAAGATGTAAAAGATATAATTGCTGATTTAGACCAGGCTTTGGCAATGATATAATCTATAAAACTAAGAAAAAATGCTACTATCAAAAATATTGAAAGTAGCATTTTTTTATATAAACCTGTTTATCAAATAATTATACAACAAACAATATATTTTAAATTAAAATAATAAAGTTTGACAAAACCCAATAATTTCATATCTTTGCAGCCGCAAAACAATGATGCGGGGTGGAGCAGTGGTAGCTCGGCGGGCTCATAACCCGTAGGTCATCAGTTCGAGTCTGATCCCCGCTACAAAGAAAAAGTCGCTTATATCAAGCGACTTTTTTTGTTTTTAATTTGTTAAGAATTTAGTTTCTTAATTGGTCATCAGTTCGTCCCGATAGCTATTGAGATAAAACTAAAAAAGAAAAACTAAAAATACACTTCCCTTTGGTAAACTCAAGATAAATGTGATAATTTGATAATTTGATAATTTGATAATAACTAAAAGTGAAATCCCGATTAAATATGAAATGTTAGCTACAAAGAAAAAGTCGCTTATTTTAAGCGACTTTTTTTGTTTATAGATCATTAAGAATTTAGTTTTTAATTTTTAATTCTGACATTTCAAATCTTAGTCATATCTTTGCTTTCAACAATTTGAAAATTATTTGAAATTTTATATTTTTATTATTGTTGCTATCAAACAAGAATAAATGAATGATAAAGAAGTATTTAGGTTAGTTTCCAAAACTCAAACAGGCTTGGAGGAAGTCTTGGCAGAAGAGCTTAGAATTTTGGGCGCCGAAAAGATTACAATTTTAAAGCGTGGGGTTGAATATTACGGCGACAAAAAATTTATGTATAAAGCCAATTATTGGTTAAGAACAGCCATAAATGTTCTTAAGCCGATTGCAAAATTTCCAGCGAGTAATCAACAAGAGCTTTACGATGGAATGCGCAATATTGAATGGATGAAACTATTTGATATTGGTAACACTATTTCTGTTAATTCTGTTAGCTACAAATCTCAAATAAGCCATACGCAATTTATTTCTCAGAAAGCAAAAGATGCAGTAGTAGATTATTTCAGAGATAAATTTGGACAAAGACCTGATGTTGATAGGTATGATGCCGATATTCAGCTACATATTTATTTAAATAACGATGAATGTGAAGTAAGTATGAATAGTTCTGGTGCTCCATTATTTCGCCGTGGTTATAGGCAGGAAGTTGGAATTGCTCCTCTTAACGAAATATTGGCCGCTGGCATGATTCAACTATCTAACTGGGATAAGACATCAAATTTTATTGACCCAATGTGCGGTTCAGGAACTCTTGCTATAGAAGCTGCACTAATGGCTTTCAATATTCCACCTGCATTTTATCGTTCCAAATTTAGTTTCATGCGATGGTCAAATTACTCGGCTATCTTATGGAAAGAAGTTCTCAATGAAGCTTTTGACTTACAAAAAGATTATGAAGGTGAAATTATTGCTTCTGACATTTCTCCAAAAAGTATAGAAACTTGCAAATTGAATGTTGAATTTGCAAAACTCCATAAAGATATACAAATTAAACAATGCGATATTTCCAATCTTAAACCTCCTGAAGGTGGAGGCGTAATTATAATGAATCCACCTTATGGGGAAAGAATTAAATCCAAAGATATCAACGAGTTATATATTAAAATTGGGGATGCACTGAAATTTAATTTTACAGGTTTTGACGCCTGGGTTATCAGCTCCGATTTAGAGGCGATTAAGTTGATAGGTTTGAGACCCAAGAAAAGGTATAATCTTCAAAATGGTGCGCTGGAATGTAAATTCAATGGTTATAGTATATATAAAGGTAAAAAATTTGATAAACAAAACGATGAAGATAAAGTATAAGAAAATCGGAGTTTTCACCTCTGGAGGCGATTCTCCTGGAATGAATGCTGCTATTAGGGCAGTTGTAAGAACAGCAAGAAGCTATGGAATAAAGGTTTATGGCATTCGTAAAGGCTACGAAGGAATGATTGATAACGATATGGAAGAACTTCATAGCAAAGATGTAGGCGGCATAATTCAACGCGGAGGAACTATCCTCAATAGTGATCGTTCAAAGAGATTTAGGACTTTGGAAGGTAGGCAAACAGCTTTTAATAACCTTAGAAATAGAGATATAGAAGCAATAATAGCCATTGGAGGCGACGGTACTTTTACTGGTGCATCAATCTTTCATGATGAATTTAAAATGTCGGTAATTGGAATTCCTGGGACTATTGACAATGATATTTATGGTTCAGATTTTACTATTGGTTACGATACAGCTTTGAACACCGTAGTGCAAGCTATAGACAAAATCCAAGATACAGCTGGTTCGCACAATCGACTTTTTTTCGTTGAAGTTATGGGACGTGATGCTGGATTTATTGCCCTAAACGCTGGAATTGCAACAGGTGCAGAAGACATTTTAATTCCCGAAACAATTACTTATCTCGATGATTTAATACTCAATTTGAAAGAAAATAAGCGAAGAGGAAAAACTTCGGCTATTATAATTGTAGCTGAAGGTGATGACGCTGGCGGCGCTTACGAAGTAGCGGCAAAAGTTAAGAAACTCGACAATTCCTACTCAACTCGCGTTTCAGTTTTAGGTCATATTCAAAGAGGAGGAAGTCCTTCGGCAATGGACAGAGTTTTGGCCAGTTCCCTTGGCTATGAGGCTGTTACTGGTCTTATCAAAGGCTACGAAAATCACATGGTTGGAATTATGAACAACAAAACAGTTTATACACCGCTGGAGCAAGCTATAAAGACTCCTCATAATATTGATAAACAGAAACTTCAGATAGCCCGAATGCTTGCCATTTAAAGCAATATTTGGATGTTCTTGTTAATTACTCTTGATGAAAAACTTTAAACAAGCCATAGGTACATATTTGATATTACCATTCATTTATGGAATTTCATTTATGCCTCACTTCATTCTATATATGATTTCTGACTTCTTTTATTTCTTTCTGTATCATATAATAAAATACAGATTGCCTGTTATTTACGAGAATTTATCAAATTCATTTCCTGATAAAACTCGTGCTGAGATTTTGGTAATTCAGAAGGCTTTTTATAAAAATTTGATGGACATAATTCTCGAGACCGTAAAAGAATTTAGCATTTCGAAAAAAGAGATGAAAAAGCGCTTTAAATTTATTAACCCAGAAGTTTTTCAAGAGCATTTCAATAATAAAAAAAGTGTGATGATGATGATGGGACATTTCAACAATTGGGAATATGGTGTATCTACTTCCATGTGGGTGCCTCAAGATTGTTGGGCTGTTTATGCGCGTTTAGAAAATAAATTTATGAATAAATATCTTGTACATACTCGCGAGAGGTTTGGATTCAAACTTTATCCAATGGAAGATACTTATAATGTGATGCTTAACCATAAGCAAGGTGATAAACTTTATATGTTTATGGCTGATCAAAGTCCACATCACAGCAAAATAAAATATTGGACAGATTTTTTACATCAGCAAACACCTGTACATCTCGGTGCAGAAAAACTTTCGAGAATGTTAAACATGGCAGTGGTTTTTATTGATATACAAAAAGTTAAAAGAGGATATTACGAAATTACAGCCTCTACCCTTTTCGATGATGCAGCTAAAACTCAAGAATATGAAATAACAAATGCTTACTTTGAAAAGTTGGAAAAGATTATACAAGAAAATCCAGCAAACTGGCTTTGGTCTCACAAAAGATGGAAATATAAAAAAGGCATTAAATACTAAGTCAGCATTTAATACCTTTCAAATTCCAAAATAAATTAATTTATGGTTTTACTGTTGTGAACTTGTAAATATTTTGTGGGGCTTCATTGGTTGGCCAATATTCCATGGTGGTTTCGGTGATAGATTTAAACCACCAATTTACAGTAGCACCAGTGGATGTAATAACTGTCATTGAATCATTTGGTCCCCAAACATAAGTTCCCGACCAAGTTGGACTAATTATTAAAATTGTGCCGTCGGCACCAAAAAAGTGATTTCCTCTCCCCATGTTTGGCACATTATACCATGTTTTTTCCACAAGCATCTCATGCTTCGTAGGAGGTGTTACTTCATTGGTTTTTTTCTTACATGCTGAGAATCCAATAATAGATATCGCAAGAATTACTAGAATAAAGTTTAAATTTTTCATATAAAATTGTGTTAAGTGTATTAGTGCAAATGTACAAATTATTAGAACATTATAGAAAAAAAAATTCTTCAGTCAAACATAAAACGAAAAATCCCCTAACCAATTACTGGCAAACTTTGACCAGACAATCGGCGATACAGATTGAGAGCGTAAGAATCGCTCATTCGGGCAATAAAATCGACAGTCTTCATAAGCTTCAGATAATCGCTATCATTTTTTGTGGCAATAAATTGATTAGGAAGTAGTTCTAACATCTTACTATTCAATTTATTAGTTGGATTATATTGCGCATTCAAATATATTTCCAACAAGCCCGAAATTATTTTATTGCCAGTAATTTCTATCTCAACAACGGGCTTTCTATTGTATAAAAATATGTTTGCCTTTTTTATTTTATCTTCAAGTAAATCAACGGATTTAATATTGTCAGTAAGTTCGCTGTCAAATAATCCACCCAAAATGCCTTCATAATTTTCCTTAAAAACATCCATCGTTTGATTTATCAAAATAGAAATAGCCTTTGCTCTTAAATATCCAATTTTCTCACCTTTATCAGTAATCTTTTCATACTTGTTTAATGCAGTTTTTTTATCGCCAGAAAGAAACATAAAAGGCATAAGCAATGATTCAACTTCCTCAAAATCAATAAAATTCAGTTTATAGCCATCTTCCAAATCTATCAATCTATAACAAATATTATCTGCTGCTTCTACCAAAAAGGAAAGCGGATGCCTGCACCAAACTAAAGCCTCAGAATCAATTTTACTAAGTTGAATTAAACCAGTTTCTGAAGCCACTTCCGAAAAATAATTTCTTTCTGTCTGAAAAAAGTTAAACTTCTTAGAAGAGGTTCTCTTAATTTCGGCATCGATTAAATCATCTTTCGAAACAAATGATTCGCGGGGATATTTGGCAAAAGTTGCCAAGGTAGCATAAGTTAGTCGCAGTCCGCCTTTAGCTTCATCAGGATGATGATTTGTTAATAGTCTAAAACCATGTGCATTACCTTCATAATGAATCAAATCATTCCATTCTTTATGATTTAGATTTAGCTTCTCAAATTCATTTTTTCTATCTAGGAAAAACTCTGATATTGCATCTTCACCAGAATGGCCAAAAGGCGGATTTCCAACATCATGAGCCAAGGAGGCTGCAGCTACCACATCGCCAAAAACATGAGTAGAAATTGAATTTTTTTCGAGTTCTGCTTCTTTTGAAATAATAAATTCACCAGCAAGATTTCCTAAAGTTCTTCCCACAGATGAAACTTCGATGCTGTGAGTCAATCTGCTATGTACAAAATCACTTGCTGGAACGGGAAAAACTTGCGTTTTGTCTTGAAGTCTTCTAAAAGCTGATGAGAAAACTATTCTATCGAAATCTCTCTGAAAAGCTGACCTTGATTCACTTTTATCATAATTTCGTCTATTGTCACCAATACGACTTACATTCATCAAGTTATTCCAATTCATCAACATTTTACTATAAATATATTTTCCATAAATACTTTAAAAATCTTGTATTAACGCCAGCCTTTTAATTTATTTTTTGCTTCATCGGCCAATTTCTTTTTCAATTTATCGGCTTCTTCTTTCTTTTTCTGTTCAAGTTCAAGTTTTTTCTTTTCCAGTTCCAATTTCTGCTTTTCTAATTCACTTTTCGCGTTGTCAATAGCTTTTTGTTTTGCTTTTATAGCTTCTTCTTCGGCTTGTTTTTTAAGTTGAAGAGCTTTATCTTCAGCTTGTTGTTTCAGTTTATTTGCTTCATCCAAGGCTTGCTTTTTTGCTTTATCAATTTCATTTTTAACTTGTTTTTCAAGTTGATCTTTTACATCTTGAGCTGGATTTGCAATAGCTATTTTCACTTTAGGGTCAATAGCTTTTCCTGTAATATAAGCATTAACATTAATCACATCAGAATTATCGACATTCACACCAATAGATTTTGCTTGATTGCTAAGATTATTTAAGGCCGAATTTGCACCGCTTCCAAGCTTTGCTTTTGGCAATTCCATAGCTAATTTATAGTCGATAGTTTGATCGATATTCATTGTACCACTCACGTTTGTAGGTATTTCGTTAACAATCACATTGAAGGGTTTTACTTCTAAATTACCATCAACTACATCAAATTGAAGGTTGAAAGGTTTAGCATCAAGATTATTTAGTTTGTCATATTTTAAAGCATTGGCAATTTTTGAAAACGTAGGAGATCCTTTGATAGCTAAATTTGAAAATTTAAGTAATCCATTAGAATTTAAAGACTTATAAATGGGATTCATATTTTTATCAAGCTTGGAATTGAAATTTACAATAGAAGAAAAAGTTCCATTAATGTATTTTGCAATTGGAGCTAAATTTTTAATAGTATTGAAAGCTTCATAAGATTTTTTCACATCAAAATTGCTCATTCCCAATACCAGCGCCACCTCGGGTGATTGAATATTCGTGGAATTATATAAACCACTCATATTTAATTTGCCGCCAAGCATATCCATATTCAAATTATCTAAGGAAATCATGGAATTTGCAAGCACCACTTTTCCATATATTGAGCTAATATTTATATTATCATAAATCAATCTGCCAATTGTTGCATTCATAGCAAAGTCAATATTTTTAGGCACTTGAAAGGCTTCCATTGAAGAATTTTTGTTAGCGGTATCAGCTTTTTCAGGAGCATCTGAGGAAGTTCCAAGAATTTTATTTATATCCAGTAATCCTGATTTTAAGTTAAGTACGCCTTTTAAAGTGCCATCTCCAAAAGCATAATCAATATAATTTGAAAGGCTACCATTAGATTCAATTTCACTTCCCATATATTTAGCTTTAAAGGCCGTGAGTTCAACAGTTTTCGGATTAAAATTCATTTCTGTATTTGAAATTTGAACTCCTTCTGGCAAGTCCTTATCTTTATACTCAAAATTCATTATTTTCATAAATCCTGAAGCCACAAATTCCTGATAATTACCTTTATCAAGAGAAGATTGTTTGCCTTTCAAAGCTACATTTACATCGAAATTTCCTATTAGATTTTGAGATTTATCGAGAGGATATACAGTTTTCAAAGTTGCTAAATCAAATTTTCCTTTGAAATTGGCATCAATATTTGGATCAGACATAGGTGTAGTAAGTTTCAATCTAATATCCATTGGATTTTTTGCGATATCAAAATGAAATTTTTCTACATCAATTTTCATCTTGTCCATATCGCTTTCAGGGCTATTGATTTCAGCTTTAATATTTACATTTTCAACCTTTGCAGGCAAATCGGGATATTGAAACATGCCATCGGAAACATCAATTTTAATGTCGAAAGAAGGCATTAATAAATCGTTGTAAATGCCCTTAACTTTGCCAGAAACAGAAGCTTTCCCCGATGTTTTAATATTTTCAAAATCAGTTAGATATATTGCTGGCACTAAAGATAAAAAGCTTTTAAAATCAGCTTTATCACTTGCAAATTTTAAGTCTATGTCATAGTCATCTGTAGGCATTTTAATTTTTCCTTCAAATTTTAATCCTAAAGAATTTAGCAATAAATTGTTATCTTTAAAAGTAAACTCCCAATTATCTAAATTAGCACCAATATTTGCATCAAACTTTACCGTTGCTTTGTTTAAATATTTCATTCCATCCATTTTATATGTAAGCGCTTCAATCTCTGACTCCAAATTTATGTCAGTAGTTGAGGAGGTAAAATCACCATTCATATTTAAGTCAAGACCTTGAATATCAGCGTACATATTTCCTTCTCTATCATCATAAATTATCTTTGCATTTACAAACTTAAAGCTTTTCAAATTCAAAGAAAATTTTGATGTATCATTTGCATTTACCACCGTACTATCTGAGCTTGCTTTTGCAATATCATAATTGGCTTTCCCATCGGCAAGAATAATAGTTCTAATTACTGGGTCTTTTACCACAATAGATTTAATACTATAATTGTCGCCAGAGAAAACGCTCATCAAATCTAATTCGAGATAAAGGCTTCCAATGTTAGCAAGTGTATCGCCTGAAAATTCATCAACACCAATTATAGTTAAACCACTGATGCCAAAATTAAAATTCGGAAACGATCGAAAAAGTGAGAGGCTAAAATCCTCAAAATCCACTTTTGCATTAACTGAATTATTGATTTCAGTCTTTATCAATTCTACAATTTTACCTTTAAATGCAAAGGGTAAAATAATCATCAATACCAACAGTGAAAGGACTGTGATACCGCTAATTTTCCAAAATTTCTTCATAATTTTATTTGTTTGTTTTCATTAATAATAATAAATCCATGACTACCAATGCTGTCATGGCTTCTACAATAGGAACGACTCTGGGCAAAACTGTTAAATCATGTCGACCAGAAATCTCAATATCTACTTGATTTCCATTATCATCAACAGTTTTTTGTATTTTACCAATGGAAGCAATTGGTTTAAAAGCAACTTTGAAATTAACAATTTCTCCGTTAGAAATACCGCCATTGATACCGCCAGCATGATTGGTAGATGTATGAATTTTACCACTTTCTGTTGTAAAATAATCATTATGTTCAGAACCTTTCATTTTTGCTGAAGCGAAACCTTCACCATATTCAAAACCTTTGGCAGTATTAATACTCATCATGGCAGCTGCCAAGCGTGCTTGAAATTTATCAAAAACTGGCTCTCCTAAACCAATAGGTAAACCAGAGATATAAGCTGAAACTGTCCCACCGGCACTGTCTTTTTCTGCTTTTAAATTTTGAAGGTAGTCAATCATTAAGATTTCAGCTTCTTTATCAGCACATCTTAAAATTGAAGAATCAACTTCTTCTTTTGTCGGAATTGTTGTCAAAAGTTTGCCTTTAATTTTTCCAATGGAAGTAACTACCGCGACAATTTTAATATTCTGTTTTTCAAGAAATTGTTGAGCTAAAGCTCCAGCAACAACCCTTGCAACAGTTTCTCTTGCAGAGGAACGGCCACCACCTCTATAATCGCGAATTTTAAATTTCTCTTGCCAAACAAAATCTGCATGCGAAGGTCTAAAAATATGTTTTAGCTTTTCATAATCAACAGCCTGAGCGTCAGTATTTCTGATAATGAAGGCAATTGGCGAGCCCAATGTTTTGCTTTGATATATTCCAGAAAGAAATTCAACCTCATCATCTTCGTTTCTCTGGGTAGAAAAACTTGATTTCGTTGGTTTTCTACGCCCAACTTCAGACTTCAACTTATCAAAATTTATTTCAAAACCTGCTGGAAAACCATCAATCACTCCACCAATTGCTGCCCCATGAGATTCACCAAAACTGGTAAGTTTCAATAATTTACCAAAGCTATTTCCGCTCATAATTTCTGAAATTAATTTTAAAGTGCATGATAATCTTAGAATGTAAAATTACGTAAATATTGCTTATTTATTGCTTCTAATTTAATATTTTTTAAAAAATTACCTATGCAGAAAATCAAAAAAATGCACTGATTTTCAATGCATTTTTTAATTATAAATCGATAATACCATACTACAGTAGGAACAAAATTCTTATCGGATACAAAAACCCAAACCAACATTTGCAGAAGGGTATTTTGAATAGGAAACATCGCCATGAATGGTGATAATGGCCGTTTTAAACCTTACTCCTAAAGTGATTCTTGCGCTTGCATAATTTGTTTGAACATTAATTGGATCAACAAAATCTTGTATTACTTCTTTACCATAATTTGGCCCTGGACCTGCCATTCCAACAGGTACTGGAAATGAGCCACCAATTTTTATATTGCTTGTAGAAACATCTAATCCTAAAGCTCCATAAACCGTCAAAATCAGAATCTTCTTTGAAATTATTGCGTTTAAATTATAAGCAGTAACTGTGTAATCAAAGCCTTGATTATCATATATAGTCAAATCATTTGCTGAGTTTCCATTTTCGTAAACAGCTCCAGAATCGGGGACCAAAGCACGAGGAAATCCTACATTAAAGTTAAATCTGGAATATGCTGCTTGTACACTTAAATCAAAAGGTAATAATTTTATTCCATGAATCCATTGTTTGATATCATGCATTATTCCAATTCCCCACAGATCAACTATGCCACTCATGGAAGGGCGGAATGGTATTTTAGTGCTTGGAATATAACGAATTATGATGTCGGTATTTTTTACTA
>Ga0210044_10007272_pt1 | contig 14179 bp, 10 predicted proteins | sample CryGey13umfilter_2_FD_183959 | JGI IMG/M metagenome (GOLD analysis project Ga0210044, IMG submission 183959) | Groundwater microbial communities from aquifer in Utah, USA - Crystal Geyser 4/9/14 3 um filter (SPAdes) (version 2) | ecosystem: Environmental > Aquatic > Deep subsurface >...
TTTTAAACCCTGTCAGGGTTAGCATGTTATTTTCCTGCGGTCAATCCGTTGAGCGTCATTTGCCCACTCATCGTTGCAGAAGCATAAAACTTCTTTTCGCCACCGCCGACTACGCCGGGTTGGCCTTTTTCGATTACTTTGTACTTGATTGCCATAATAATTTGTTTTATTGGGTTATACATGTGCCCCGGAGGGCGTTAATTATTCATCAGGTTAAATTTGGTGTGTGTACGCCCACCACCTCGCCACACCCGAACCCCAGGGCGTTCATCGAGCCAAAACCACTGTTGAGCCCGGTTTGTATCAGTGCCGCAGGGGCGGTCAGGGCATATTCAAAAAGGTAACCACGCACCCTGACCTCTTCGGACGTGTGTGCCTTGATGACCTGGAGCTTTTGCCTGGGCTGCTTTGTCAGGCATTTGAATGTTAGTTTGCCAGTTTCCCAAAGCGCTTCCATTTGGTCGGGTGTATTTGAAAACAGCCGGTGTTTGTCCAACAGGTTTCCAAAAAACAAGCGCTCATAGGCGGGATCCAAGGGCGACAGATAGGTTTCGTGGCGGGTATCGGGTTTGTTTTCGGCCAAAACAACAGGCGAAAGGCTGCGGATGGTTACTTCCTGTCCGATAAGATCAGGTTCAGCCAGCATTTCTACTGTTTCCACCTCCATGTTAACCATTGAAACGCGGTCGCCCAGCTCCACCTGCTGATCCCTGAACAGGCCCAAAACAAATTTCTCGGCCGGTTTCGGAAGCTGAAAGGCAATGATTATCCATGCATTCCGCGACCACAACTCCATCCGGTCGGTACCGGGTATTATATTAAAGGTGCGGGCAGGGAAGTGCAATTGCGAAAAAGTGAAGAGTTTGAATGTCTTGCCATTTTCGAGGCGATAGCCTTCTTCGTGCAGCATCAGGGCCAGTTCGGCATCGCCGCGTGCCAGCACCTTGTATATCCATGCGCTTACCGGATATTGGTAATTCAGAGGCAATACTTGCTTTTTTCCGCTCAGGCGGAAGGTAATTTTAATTCTCATAGGTGGTAGATTGGATAATCAGGTCACAGCAAAACGGATTAGATAAAGTTTCAAAAACAGCTGTTATGTACATGGTTACGCTTTGGGTTAATTTGCAGTCCCCCAAAAATAAAACATTAAATTGGAATAATGGTGGTCGATAACGTTTTTTTTAAACCTGACAGGGTTTTAAACTGTCAGGTTTAATATTATTCGTATTTTGGCCCCGTTATCATCGAAACCAACCTTATGATTGATATTGAATTGACAAATACATTTATACTTCCGCGGGCAATTCAAAAAAAGAAAATCCATGAGTTTCTTACCGAAATCATCTTGTTGCATCGAAATGCCCGGTTGGGAAGAAAAGGCAGTATCCCTTAACTAAAATTGTGATCGCACAAGTAGTTGCGAAATAAAGTGCCCAATGGCACGAAATTATCACAATTTCCAACTGACAGACGGTTGCCTCTGTCTGTTATCAACTTCTTTTGAACCATGCAAATTATTGACATCATTATCTTTATCATCTATTTCGCTACCATGATCGGGGTGGGTGTTCACTTTTTTAAAAAGAACGACAACCTCGACGATTATTACGTGGCGGGACGGTCGATGACTTCCTGGCACATTGGACTTTCGGTGGTGGCCACAGATGTGGGAGGTGGCTTCTCCATTGGCTTGGGAGGCCTTGGTTTTATGATCGGTCTGGCCGGATCCTGGATGCTTTTTACAGGGTTGATTGGTGCCTGGTTGAGTGCCGTTGTGCTGATTCCCATCGTTACCAAATTATCAAATAAACACCGCTTTTTTACCCTTCCGCAGATTTTCGGGCATTATTATGGAGCCAAAGTGGCTTTATTGGCGGGAATCATCTCCACCATCGGATACATTGGTTTCACCAGTTCGCAGCTGCTGGCAGGGGCAAAACTGGCTTCAGCCACTTTCGTGGAAGTAGACCTAAATATGGCCCTGATTGTGATGGGCGTTGTGGCTGTAGTGTACACCGGAATTGGTGGTCTGAAAGCCGTCATCTACACCGATACCATCCAGTGGATTATTCTGATGGCGGGACTGGTTTTTATTGGTATTCCGATCGCATATTTCGCCATTGGCGGGATAGATACCATCCGGGCGACCTTGGGATCTGAATTTCTCTCTATGAGCAATATCAGCTGGCAACAGCTGGTCAACTGGGCCGTCACCATCATTCCCATCTGGTTTGTCGGGATGACGCTCTACCAGCGGATTTATGCCTCAAAAAGTGAACAACAGGCCAAAAAAGCCTGGTTCATTGCCGGATTGTTCGAGTGGCCCGTGATGGCTTTTATGGGCGTGATTTTGGGGTTGTTTTCGCGCGTGGCTTACGACAATGGCATGTTTGCCGAACTTGGATATGCGGCAGGTGCTGCTATCGATCCTGAGATGGGGCTTCCTATTCTGTTAAATACAGTCCTGCCTGCGGGTCTCATGGGATTGATGCTTTCGGCTTACTTTTCGGCCATTCTTTCCACCGCCGACAGCTGTTTGATGGCGGCTTCAGGAAACATGCAAACCGATATTCTCGACAAGTTTTTTCACTTTCACCACGATACCAGGTCGCAGCTAAAGATTTCGCAGCTGGTCACCATCGCCATTGGTATTTTAGCCATTTTCCTGGCCATGTCGATGACCAATGTGCTGGAACTGATGCTGTATTCCTATGCCTTTATGGTTTCTGGGCTATTTGTTCCGATTCTGGCTGGCCTTTATGGGAAGCATCCAGACAAAATTGCAGCCCTGGCCTCCATGATCATCGGCGGTACCACCACGTTAACACTCGTATTGTTCGATTTTAACCGACCCTTTAACCTGGATGAAAATATTTTTGGGATAAGTGCTTCCTTTGTAGTATATTTCGGGGTTAAATTAATCAGAAGATTCTTTAATGGACAACAAAATATTAATCGACCTGCGGCATAAGCTGCACCAACATCCGGAGCTCTCCAATCAGGAATTCAGGACTTCGGAACATATTTCTGCCTTCATGCGGCTCTTGCATCCCGATGAGGTGATTTTGCTGGGTAAAACTGGAAAAGCATTCGTTTTTAACGGAAAGCAACCCGGTAAAACCATCGTGTTCCGTGCCGAACTCGATGCTTTGCCCATCACCGAAATTTCAGACAAGCCCCATAAATCGGTGATAGAAAAGGTAGCTCATTCGTGTGGTCATGATGGCCACATGACCATTGTGGCAGGGCTGTCACAGAAAATAGCCGAAAACCGTCCTCTCCGTGGCAGGGCAGTGCTGCTTTTTCAACCTGCCGAAGAGGTAGAACAGGGCGCACGTGATGTGGTTGAAGATCCCGCATTTCAGAAACTAAAACCTGATTATATCTTTGGGTTGCACAATGTGCCTGGTAAAGAAGCCAACAGCATTCTGGTTAAATCAGGATCGTTTGCCGCGGCTTCCACAGGCATGACCATCAAACTGACGGGCAAAACTTCCCATGCTGCCGAACCTGAGAATGGAATCAGTCCCGCCATGGCGATTTCAAGGATTATCCAGCGCCTGCATCAATTGTCCGACAGTTCAACACTTTTTAAGGACATGGTTTTGTTGACAATTGTCCATGTGATGCTGGGAGAAATTGCATTTGGCACTTCGCCGGGTTATGCCGAAATCAGGGTTACCTTGCGTGCGTTTGAAAACGAAGATATGGAACTTCTCACCACCAACACCGAAAAATTAGTTCATGAAATTGCCCATGCTGAAAGGCTTGTTTGCGAAATCGGTTGGTCGGAGGTTTTTCCCGCCACGGTTAACCATCCCGAATGTATACAAATGATAGAACAATCGGCCATCGTTTTGGGATTGTCGATCGAACACCTGCAAACTCCCTTTAAATGGTCGGAGGATTTTGCCTATTACACCGGGGTATACAAGGGTGGATTTTTTGGTCTGGGAGCGGGAGTTCATCATCCTCAACTGCACAATCCCGAGTATGATTTCCCTGATGAAATCATTGATACAGGGATTAACATGTTTTTCAATCTCTATGAAAAGCTTTTGGTATCGCCTTCGGAATAGACCGGAACTTAAAATGTAAATTTAAAATTTGAAAAAACCACCCATGAATAGTAGTTCAGAGATCACACTCAAGGAAAATGCAATTATAAATAACATCCAATTTTTAAAGAAAAAACTGGGGCCTAAAGTAAAAATTTCTACTGTCGTAAAAGCCAATGCCTACGGTCATGGAATTGAACAAATTGTCCCGCTATTCGAAAAGCACGGCATCGACCATTTTTCGGTATTCGATTATGGAGAAGCTGTCCGTGTGTATAATAGCCTGGCAAGTCCGGCGTCAATTATGATTATGGGCTGGATTTGCGACGACAATATGGAAGAGGCCATTTCCAAAGGGCTTGAGTTTTTTGTTTTTAACCTCGACCGATTGAATGTGGCATTGGAAGCAGCTAAAAAATTAAATATCAAAGCAAAAATCCATTTAGAGGCCGAAACAGGCATGAACCGTTCAGGTCTGGATGTGCGCGAACTTCGCGAGGCTATCGCACTCATTCTTGAAAACGAGGAATTTTTTGAAATAGCCGGGTTTTGCACCCACCTGGCCGGACCCGAAAGTATCTCTAACCACTCCCGAATTCAAAAACAATTAGGCAAATATCAAAAGATGTTGGCCATTCTTACCGATAACAATATCAAACCCAAATACAGGCATGTGGCCAATTCGGCAGCGGCTTTTACGTATCCCAAATCCAGAATGGACCTGGTACGCATCGGGATTATGCAATACGGTTTTTGGTCGAGTGCCGAAACATTTATCAGCTACCTCAGCAACAAGAGATCCAAAATTAATCCCCTGCAAAGAATTCTTGGATGGCAAAGCCGGATTATGGCTGTCAAGGCAGTGAAAGTAGGGGAGTTCGTCGGTTACGGAATTTCCTATCTGGCGCAGACCGAAACGCTCACAGCCCTGATTCCCATCGGATATTCAGGTGGTTACAGCCGGTCGTTGAGTAACAAAGGTCGGGTGCTAATCCGGGGGATGAGATGCAGTGTGATTGGCGTAGTTAACATGAACATGATTATGGCCGATGTATCAAATGTTCCAAATGTTGAGGTAGGCGATGAGGTCGTCATCATCGGAAAGCAGGGCGATCTGGAAATTAAAGTCAGTGCTTTCAGCGACATCAGCGACCAGCTGAATTATGAAGTGCTCGCCCACCTCTCGGAAAGAATAAATCGCCGGGTGATTTAAAAATGAATCTTATACATGATGTTCGGAATCATTTTCAATTGTGTGTAAGTGCCAATTTCATCTTTATATTTATCGTAGTATTGCTCCACGGGAGCCTGGTTATTAAACACATTGTAAACATCCAGGTAAATTTCGTGCCGCACTTTGGGTCGGTTTACAGAATAACTGATGGTTAAATTCATCTGGTAAACCTTAACCATCGAATTACTGAAGGCTTCACTTGTGTTGTAAACCGTGCTTCTTTTTATGCGCGATTTTTCAAGATCAACAGGGAGGTAACGGTTACCTCCATTGACGAAAAACTTGGTGTTGACACTGAGCTTATTGCCGTTCTCGGGTTTACCGATCCTAAATTCTTTCCCAATAAGAAAATTGGCTGCATAGCTCGTGTTGTACCGTGTGTTGCGCCAAACTCCGTCCATGGCCTTGTATTTTGAATCGAACAGCGAACCACTAAGCATCATATACCAGCTGTTGAAAAAGTACCGTTCCAATGTGAGTTCCAGGCCGTAATTGTAGCCTTTACCTATGCTCACAAGGGATTTGTCAACGTAACCATGCGATTCATTAATAAGCGAATAGTAGCTGGTGTCGATGTTTTCGATGGGCACACTGTGCAGGTTTTGGTAATACAGCTCGAGGTTCAAATCCCACTTTTCGGATAACCTTTGCTCATATCCCAGCACATAATGGTCTGATTTGGTTAACCCAAGGTTGATGTTGGGCAGGGAGGGGACACCATTTGCATCGTAAACCGTGTGATAATAAGTTACGATACTTTCCGCCAAGCTGTGTTGCCCGTAACCAACACTCAGTGTTTTGGAAGGCGAAAGTTGCCAGTTGAGCGCCAGGCGTGGCTCCAGAGCATAAGCGTTGTTCAGCATAAACTGAGTATAATGTAGTCCGCTAACCATGGTAAGTTGCTCATTAATCCTGAATTTCCACGAAACAAATCCCTGCACAAAACCTGCGTCCTTTGTTAGTTGAATGCCATTCCTCCATTGGTTGAATTCATCATCCAGGTATTCATCTTTCATATCATAAACAAAGTGGTCGTAGTTGAGGCCCGTGGAAAAAACGTGCCGCGTACTTATTTTTTGATTGTAAATTACCGATCCCCGATAGGTAGTTTTGTCCCAATGGCCATGGTCTGTCGGTACCATGTTGCCTTCTTTTAGTTCCTGGGCTTCTACTTCACTTCCATTGGTTGAAATACTGATGGATGATTTTAGGGATGCATTGGGTGAAAATGGATAGAAATGATTGATGCCTGCCGTACCCATATGCGATTTATATTCGAATTTCTCGGTTGCCACTTCACTTTTGTCGCTGAAATCATCGGTCATGCTGCTGATGCCACCCAAACCAAAGAGGGTAAAGGTTCCGGCATTGTTGGTGGGCAGATTCACTTTATAGCTTAAATCCTGGTATTTTGGGATGCCACCGAAATCGACAACCCCCAAATTATCGAGAAGGCCCAGCGATGAATACCTGTAATCGGCCAGGTACGATCCGCTGTAACCCTTTTTAAACGGGCCTTCGGCTGCCAGGTCAACACCCAGCACACCTATTCCAAGGGTGTATTCTGGCTTTTCGTTGTTACCGGTACGCAGCATCACATCAAAGATGCCTGACAGGGCATTTCCGTATTCCGGTGCGAAGGCACCCGTATAAAAGTCGGAGTTGGCCAGCATGTTGCTGCTCAGTGCATTGATGGGGCCTCCGGTGGTGCTTTCATCACTAAGATGGTTGGGATTGGGAATGTCTACACCTTCCAGTTTCCACAGAATTCCTTTGGGCGAGTTCCCACGTACCACGATGTCGTTGTTTCCCAGCGGATCGCTGGTGACGCCGGCAAATGCCGACACCATGCGCGATGGGTCGTCCAGCGATCCGGCAAAGCACTGGGTTTCTTCTACTGTTACCTGACGGGCACTGATCAGCGACATTTCATTGTTTACCTCTCCCTTTTCTGCGGCTCCTGAGATCACAATTTCGTTTAAACTGATCAGCGATTCCTGCATCCCGAAGGTTGCAAACACTTCTTTTCCGGTTCCAACCAACAGGTTCGGAATGGTTCTGGTTTCATAACCCATGCACGATAGTCGCAGCGAAATCCGACCTACCTGCACATTTTCTATTTTAAAGTATCCGTTTTCATCGGTGGAAGCACCCTGTGGGGGATTGGAGTCGATAATCAGGATGTTCACTCCAAAGACCGGCATTTTTGTATCCTGATCGATGATATAACCACGAACGGTTTGCGAGTAGTTGTTTGCAAAAAATTGCAGGCTGGATATAAAAACCAACATCATTATTAGGGCTAATTTTTTCATTGATGTTTGTGATTTGAGCACAGCTTTCCCTTTACATGAAAATCCATGCATTTTAGTTTGTATTGATTTGAATTTGTGGTTTTACCGAACTGAATAGATATTTCGGATGATTTAATATTAAAGACACGATAAATGTGGGTGGGTTGTAATGAAGTTAAAAAAGATGCAATTGGTTGGTATCTTAAAGCGAAACGCTTTTATTTAGCAGGTTTCGGAAAGATAAAATAGTGTCAACTACCAAAATGTTCCTCACACTCATAACTTCAATTTTAATCTGTTTGGTAATGGTATATCACCATCAGGATAACAGCAAATGATTGTCAACTTTCTTAAAATGAAGATTTTTCACTAGTTAATAAATGTGTGAATGATGTAACTTATTAAAAAAGTGATGTAACGATTTTGTGGATTAAAAGTGATTAGCTTTGCATGGATTAATACAAAATGAATCTTTGAATGAATGCTTCAGACAGCCAACGATGTTAATAACTCAGGGTGCTTGATTAATACCGGTTTATATTTGTCGGAATCAAAATAAATAGAAGGCTGTATGAAGTTCAGTGTCAATAAAAAAATCTTAATCTTCTCATGTATCATTCTGGTATTCAATGTATTTATAGGTTATACCTTTTATGATAGCAAGAGAAAACTTGCTGAAACAGAGCAATTGGTTCAACACACCGAGGACGTTATTTCCAGATCGTCCGGGATCTTATTACTTTTCAAAGACATAGAAAATGCTGCCCGTGGGTTTGTACTTACCGGCGACAGTACAATTCTGAGCCCATTGTTTATTGCCGAAAAAACAATCTTTAGCAGCATTGGGCAACTCAGGAAAATGATGATAGAAAAACCGGCGCAGCAACAACGGTTAGATTCAATCAGTATTTATGTTCAAAACCGATTGGATTTTTCGTTACATCAGGTTAAATTAAGAAGTAATAAAGGATTAGAATCCGCCATTGCATATTCATCCACCAATAAGGGAAAATATTATTCCGACCGCATGAGCCGATTGACCAATGATATTCAAATGGAAGAAGTCGCCGTGTTTAAACGGCTTAAAAGTACCAATGAGCGCAGGATGGCCATTGTGAATTGGTTTTCGGCGGGTATGTTTGTTTTGATGACGGTGTTTACCCTGTTTTTGTTATACGTCACTGCCAAATATTTACTTCAGATTAAAGAAAAGGAAAAGCATGCAGAAGAGCTGGTCATTGCCAACAATGAACTGGCCTTTCAATACAAGGAAAAAGAAAGAATGGCCGATGAATTAATCCTTAAGAATGAGGAGCAACGCGAGACGAACGAATACCTGGGAAATTTGCTCGATTGTGCGAATGCCCCGATTATCGTTTGGGACACACATTTTAAAATCACACGGTTCAATAAAGCCTTTGAATCCCTTACCGGAAGAATTGAAAAAGATGTCATTGGCAAAACCCTTGAAATTTTATTCCCGACTGATTCCGTGGACAGTTCAATGGACTTTGTAAAGAGAACCCATCATGGGGAGCAGATGGAGGGGGCCGAAATGAAAATCATTCATATCGATGGTTCTGTGCGGATACTTCTGTTGAGCTCGGCAAATATCATGACCTCTGATGGAAAATCAGTATTAGTCACTATTGGACAAGGTTATGATGTTACCGAGCGAAAAAGGGCAGAAGAAGAAATACGAAAATTGAATGAAACCCTGGAACAGAGAGTAATTGATAGAACATTACAGTTTGAAGCAGCAAATAAGGAACTCGAGTCGTTCAGCTATTCTGTTTCACACGATTTGCGTGCACCTCTCAGACATATTGGGGGGTTTGTTGATTTACTTATTAAAAGTAATTCATCACAACTCAACGACACCGGATTAAGGTATTTAAAAATCATTTCGGAATCGGCTCATGAAATGGGAGAATTGATTGACGCATTGTTGACTTTTTCTAGATTGGGCAGGAGCGAATTGCAAGGAACCAGGCTTAATTCAAAAAGCATGGTAACCCGCGCACTAAAATCGTTTACCGAAGAATTGGCTGGTAGGAACGTGGAAATTAAATTATCAGACCTTCCAGATGCCTGGGGCGATGAAAACCTGATCTATCAGGTGTGGATAAACCTGATCTCCAACGCTATAAAATATTCAAGGAACGTGGAAAAAACCGTCATTGAAATTGGCGGCAACATAGAGGGTGATAAAACAATATTTTTCATAAAAGACAACGGTGTAGGTTTTGATATGAAGTATGCAGATAAACTTTTTGGTGTTTTCCAACGGCTGCATAAAGTGAAAGATTTTGAAGGTATCGGCATAGGCCTTGCAAATGTGAACAGAATTGTAACCAGGCATGGCGGAAAATGTTGGGCGATAAGCGATTCCGATGGTATATCGGGAGACAAGGGAGCCACTTTTTTCTTTACTAATCCAACAAATCATTTGTTAAAAATATAAAAGTATGAAAACAGAAATAAAAAGGATTCTGATAGTGGACGATAGTCCAAAAGATGTTGAGCTTACCATGGCTGCTCTTTCTGAAAATCATCTGATTAATGAAATTGTCGTGGCGGAAGATGGTGAAGAAGCCCTGGATTACTTATATAAACGTGGTAAGTTTTCTAATGAAACCGGCTTTCCGGTAGTAATACTATTGGATATCAAGATGCCTAAGATGAATGGAATCGAAGTACTTCGACATATCCGTACTAATCCTGATTTTAAATTAATCCCCATTATTATGGTTACCTCATCCCGGGAAGAAAGAGACCTGGTTGAGAGTTACAAACTTGGAGCAAACTCTTATGTGGTTAAACCTGTTGACATTACCCAATTCCTTGAGGCCATTAAAACGTTGGGGCAGTATTGGGCTGTCGTTAATCAACCCCCTCCGATAAAAAATTGATTCAAATGTTTTTTTAAAACACCTAAACGCATGTAATGATGCAACGTAAAATTAAAATATTGCACCTTGAAGATTCTCAGAATGATTCTGAGCTAATTCATGCTATTATCGAAAGCAGTGGAATCGAGCATGATTATTATTTGGTCGACAATAAAGATGATTTTGTTCATTTTCTGGGGTCAGAAAACATCGACATTATTATATCTGATTATAGCATGCCAGGTTATCAAGGCAGCGAAGCATTAAAAATCGCCAGACAGCACTATGCTCATATACCTTTCATCTTCGTTTCAGGAACTATTGGAGAAGACAGGGCCATTGAGGCCATGTTAAACGGGGCAACCGATTATGTGCTTAAAAACAAACTCGAAAGGTTGGTTCCTGCAATTAAAAGAGCCATGCGCGAATACGATCTGGAGGTAAAACGGAAGCTGACTGATGTAGAACTGATACAAAAAAGAGAACTCATCAAAACGCAAAACGAAGCCATTGAAAAACGATCCGCTGAGTTAATTATTGCCAATAAAAAACTGATCTTTCAAAACCTGGAGAAAGAGAAACAAGCTGCTGAGTTAATTATTGCCAATAAGAAACTTACCATTCAAAACAATGAGAAAGAAAAAAGAGCGGCAGAATTAGTCATTGCAAATGAAGAACTTGTATTTCAAACAGAAGTAAAAGAAAAGCGGGCTGCTGAGTTAATCATAGCCAACAAAGAACTTGCTTATCAAAACAGAGAGAAAGAAAAACGGGCTGCTGAGTTGGTCATTGCTAACGAAGAGCTTTCATTTCAAACAAGAGTGAAAGAAAAACGAGCCGCGGAGTTGATCATCGCAAATAAAGAGCTTGCTTTTCAAAATGAGGAGAAAGAAAAACGGGCTGCTGAACTGATTGTGGCAAAAGAACACGCGGAAGAAAGCGACCGGTTAAAATCAGCATTTTTAGCGAATATGTCGCATGAAATAAGAACTCCGATGAACGGCATTTTAGGCTTTGCCGACCTGTTGAAACAAGCCGACCTGAGTGGTGAAGAGCAACAGGAGTATATAAAAATTATTGAGAAAAGCGGTGCCAGGATGCTCAACATCATTAATGATATTGTTAATATTTCCAAAATAGAAGCCGGACAAATGGAGGTTTACCTGAGCAAGTCGAATATCAATGAACAGATCAATTTCATCTATACCTTTTTTAAACCTGAGATTGAAAAAAAAGGAATTCAGTTTCTCGTTAAAAAATCGTTGCCTGATGAAAAAGCCAACATTACCACAGATCGTGAAAAAATTTTCGCCATTCTAACCAACCTGATCAAAAACGCCATCAAATTTACCACCGATGGCACCATAGAATTTGGATATGAAATTGTATCAATGATTCATGAATCATTGATACAATTTTATGTGAAAGATACAGGCATGGGTATACCAAAAGACAGGCAGGAAGCCATATTTGAGCGATTTATTCAGGCTGATATTGCTGATAAAATGGCCTTGCAGGGTGCGGGACTGGGCTTATCGATTACTAAAGCATACGTGGAACTGCTGGGTGGAAAAATCTGGGTTAATAGCGAAAAAGAAAACTTACCTGCCGCTTTACCTGCCGATAGGCATGGCAAGGCAGGAGGCTCAGTTTTCTATTTTACAATTCCGTTCAATACTAAAACACAAGAAAAAAGGATCATTGAAACTCCAACTGCGGGTGAATTCGACGGAAACCAGCTTAAAAAACTTAAAATTCTAATCGTGGAGGACGATCCTACATCGTTTAAATTGATTTCAATTGTCACTAAAAAGTATTGTAAGGAACTCTTAAGAGCAACTACCGGAATAGAGGCAGTTGAAATATGCAGTAACAATCCAGACATTGATTTGATATTTATGGATATTCAAATGCCCGAAATGAATGGATATGAAGCTACACGTAAAATAAGGAAATTCAACAAAGAAGTTATCATCATTGCTCAAACAGCTTTTTTTCTGTCTAACGACAGAAAATTAATCTTAAAATCCGGATGCAATGATTATATTTCTAAACCTATTTTTAAAGATGAATTGGTGGCATTGGTACAAAAATATTTCGATAAAAAAGCACTCAATAATTGATTTATAAATATGAGTATCCGGTTTTGTACCTTAGTTATCCATTGCCGTCAGATTCATCTGACGGACAGATTACTGAATACAGCTAATGTAATTAGCCACTGGTAATAGGGCTAAAGCCCAAATGTCTCATCTTCTTTTTAACCGTTGACTGAAGTCAACGGCAAAGAATAACAACTCTTTATTCCTCGGTTTAGGTAAACAACCGGATACTCATATTTATATATCACGTATTGAAGAGAGAATTGCCAATGCGTCAAAAACAGTACGAAAGTCATGGGATTCTAATCGGCCTCAACTTCCTGACAAGATGAAAGATGTATTGGGCTATCCGTAATAAAATGACTAACGCTTCATCTTTTTACCTACTTTATAAAATCGGATTTTTGGATAGCTTCACCTGCTTGTAGATCTCAAACCAGGTGATGGTTGAAAATCCTGCTAAAGTACAAATGACAATTTCCATGAAACTTATTCTTTCAAACTGAAATAAATCCAATAGAAACGGGATGTTCAAAATCATAATCAGGAAGATGATGGCCCCGCCAACTACCCACTTAACCGTTTTATTTGGTGTCATAATAATTTTAATGATCCCCTGAGTCCATGATCGGTTTGAAAGAATTACTGCAATGTTGGCCACGATTAAAGTGACAAAGGTAAGGGTCCTGACAGCATCTTCTGAATATCCCATGTTCAGCCCGATAAAGTAAACCAACAAGGTTGTAATTAAAATGCTGATTCCCTGCGAACAGCTTAAGAGGATTTTTTTTGCACCAAAGAAAGGTTCATTGATAAGCCGTGGAGGTCGCGACATGATGTTTTCTTCTTCTTTTTCGGCTTCGAAAATAATAGAACAGGCGGGGTCGATAATGAGTTCAAGAAAGACAATATGAACAGGCCAAAGGATGAGCGGCAGATCGGCGAAGAAAACCGGGATCAGCGACAACCCCGCGATGGGAACGTGAATGGCAAAAATATAACCCAACGCCTTTTGCAGGTTGTCGAATATTCTACGCCCCATTCTCACAGCCCCCACGATGGAGGCAAAATTATCGTCCATCAATACCAGTGAAGAGGCTTCGCGGGCTACATCGGTACCTTTTTCGCCCATGGCAATTCCAATGTTTGAAGCCTTCAGGGCAGGAGCATCATTAATCCCGTCACCTGTCATGGCTACCACTTCCTCGTTTCGCTTGAGTGCGTTCACAATTTTGAGTTTTTGTTCAGGAACCACCCGGGCAAAAATGTTGACTTCTTTAATTCGCTCACAGAGTTCGTCTTCTGTCAGTTCCTTGAGTTCAGGTCCCGAAATACAGAGTTCCGGGTTTTTAATGCCGATATCTTTTCCAATATTGATGGCCGTTACCGGATAATCACCTGTAATCATGATCACCCGGATTCCGGCTTTATAACACTCCTTTATGGACGACGGCACGGTTTCCCGGATTGGATCCGACAGTCCGATGAGGCCCAGAAATTCGAAATCAAAATCATGTTGAATCGAAGGCAATTTGCCCGGGGTCAATTTTGCCCTGGCTACACCCAACACCCTTAGTCCGGAAGAAGCCATTTCGGC
>Ga0210044_10007274_pt1 | contig 14178 bp, 12 predicted proteins | sample CryGey13umfilter_2_FD_183959 | JGI IMG/M metagenome (GOLD analysis project Ga0210044, IMG submission 183959) | Groundwater microbial communities from aquifer in Utah, USA - Crystal Geyser 4/9/14 3 um filter (SPAdes) (version 2) | ecosystem: Environmental > Aquatic > Deep subsurface >...
GAGCGACGATCTGGAACTCTCCCTCCACGTCGCTGGTCAACGTGCAGGTGTCCCCCTCGCGAACGCCGACCTGGCCGCATTGGTCGACCTGGCCCGCGTACTCGCCAATCGTGAGCGTACCGGGGTTCGGCTGCAGCCACAGATAGTGTTGACGTGCGCCGTCGAGAGTGACGGTGACCGCACCCCCATCGGCCGGCGTGACCAAGGTCTCGTCATCGTGGTCGTCAATATAGAGGTGGTTGTCGCCCTCGGTCGGCAGACCGGAAATGTCGAGAACGAGTGGACCCGCGACCCCACCGCTCAGGTAGAACCCAATCGCAGTCGGAGAGACGAAGAGCTCGCCAAACATCGGGCTCGAGGCATTGACGACGACGCCATTGGCTTTCCATATTGCGCCAAACCCCGTTGCCTCCTTCGGGTCCGGCACCAGCCCATAGGTGCTGAAGTGGGTCGTCGTGGCCCGCACGCGCTTCTTCTCGACATCGTTCGCGCTGTCGGCGAGCGGGAGCCAGCGCTCATCCGCATAGACCGCGAGCCTCAGGGAGTCAGCGTCGACCCCGGGCGGTAAGTCGATGTTGCTGGTGTCGGCTTCCAGCGCGACGGGCTCCGTGAATTGGGTCCCATCGGGCCCGAGTTCCCAGGCCCGCACGGCACCGCGGGGAATCGTCGAGAGCGCTTCGATGGTGAGGTCCACGTTCGAATCGGCGAGGGCGCCGTCGGGAATGGACAAGGCGAGCCCCGCGGAGGCTGGGCCGGTGGCACCGTCCAAGGTCATCAATGAGGCGTCGTCGCCGCCCACTCCGACGCCCTCGTCGGGCGCAGGGTCAGAGCAGCTCACAGCAAATAGACAACCGACGATGAGGACAAGCGCCCCCCCCCCGCAAGAACGTACCCATGCAAACCCTCCCGGTTTCTCGGTGTTCCCCTCGTGATGAGATCGCAGCGTAGAGAACGCGGAAGGGGATTTCAAGCGTTGTTTTGTCCGCGCGATTTCTTTTGCTGGCCTATCTAGCGGTCAACGACCAGCAAAAGAACCTTGAAGTGGGTACCTCGTGGCGTTGTACCAAGAAACCTGCTCGCCGAACCCCCAACCCTTCTCATTGCCCTCGAGTCCCTGGACTTGCGCGCGACCTTGGTCACCGACTTGAGCCCTCTCAACGACCTGCCGTCCCTGAAGAAGGTCAAGGTTCGAGACTCGAAGCTGGACCCCGGGGCGCTGAGGGCCTTTACGGCCGCGCAGCCAGGCGTCGAGCTCGACAGAACCTGAGCCTGCGTGCCTTACAACGCGAACGGACGGCTAACCGGAGGCCACGAGGCGGCCGCCAACTCCAAGGCGTCGAGCTCGGCGACCAGCTCGACCCCGAAGTAGAACAGCAACTCGTCGCGCACCCCGCGATAGAGGGTCGACCCCTCGGTAATGCAGATGAGATCGGCGTCCTCGATCTCGTCGGAGGGGTGCAGCAGGCCGTCGTCGAAGGTGAGTGGGAAGAGCGCGCTGACCAGGGGCTTGAGCTCGTGGTAGTCGCGGCCTTGGGAGAGGGCCAAGGAGTGCAACAGGCAGCCGCGTCCCAAGCGCTCGAGAAAGACACAGCGGCCGTCCCGCACACGAGTCCGCGTCACGCGTCCCCCAGGAAACTCGGCGTCCTCGGTCCATCGCTCGTCGAACCACTCGGTTCGAGCGACACCGGTCAGGACCTCGAGTTGGTTGGCCACGGCGAGTATGCGCTCGTGATTTTCGCCGTCGACGTCGACGCCGTACATGCAGCACTGGTCGAGGCAGTAAGTGCACTCCATGCAGCGCGCGAAGTACTGGGCAAAAAAGATCTTGGTGTCGACACGGTCGAGGGTGGGGGCCCCTTGGATACTGGTGTGGGGACGGCGAAGGAGTTCGATGGGCATACAGCCTCGGTTCAGGGGAGACCACGCGCAGAAAATCAAATCGAGAGGCGCCAGAGGGTTCTCCGCTTATTTCTGCGATTCGCAAGAAAATAAATCGAACCCTTCTCAGAAGCTCGAAACTCCTCCTCGAGGAACATCCCGCAGAGCTTCTGTGATTTTGAAAAGGAGAATGAAATGAAAGTCTTGGAAACGAATGAAGGCACGCTCGATCGCGCCATCCGAATCACCTTGGGTATTGCGCTGTTGAGCCTTACAGTGGTGGGTCCACAGACGCTCTGGGGCCTTGTTGGCCCGGCGGCTTCGAAAGCACGTCAAACGCCCGTACGAGACGCTCGAGTAATCCTGGAAATCGCAGAGCCGCCGACCAAGAAATGACGAATGATGTTGCCATCGGCCTGACCTCTATATCGGTAAGGTATTGCGGCTTTTTGTGTCCGGGGCTATGCTGCGCTCCCCAGTCGTCCCCGTTCTCGTCGAGGACACGCCGCCCATTCGAGCGCGACGACGCCGAAACACCCAACGACGGAAGTAGAGCGTCAACACGTTCCACTTTGCCACAGCCCCTACCGCTGCGGCGGTCCGCCTTAGTGGATATTGGAGGTCAATCATGAGACGCCACCTGATTCTCGCGAGTTTGCTTGTGTGTTGGGTCTCACCCGCAGTGGCCGAGGAAAAGCCCACCTACGCCGACTTCGAAACCAACGACGTCTGCGCCGAGTGCCACACCGACATCGCCGCTCAATACGAGCAGAGCGTCATGAGCAAGTCGTTCACCCACAAGTGGGACGAGGTCGAGTACTACGAGCTGGCCCTGCCTCACTCGGGCAAAGACGAGAAGGTCGCCGGCATCAAGGGCGGCTGCATGGGGTGCCACTCGCCGCTGGCTTTCATCACCGGCGACATCCCCCCGAAGAGACCCGCAGAGAACACCCGCGCCAACGACGGCGTCTCCTGCGACCTCTGCCACAGCATCACCGGCATGGAGGGCGACGTCCCCTTCAACTTCAACTTCAAGGTCGACGGCAAGGGCCCCAAACAAGGCACCCGTGAGGGCGTCAGCAGCGGCGGTGAGCACGAGATCGCCGTCAACCCCTTCCTCGAGACCGCCGAGTTCTGCGGCGTCTGCCACAACGAGAAAGACCCCTACGACCAGTGGGTCAAGGCCACCCAGCTCGAGTGGAAAGAGAGCCCCCAAGGCAAGGCCGGCATCGTCTGCCAGGACTGCCACATGCCTCCGGCCGAGTCCAACCCGGCCCCCGGCGGCGACGGAAAAGTCCACGCCGACACCCGCCAGCACCTCTTCAACGGTTCCCATGACAACGCCAAGCTGAAGGGCTCCATCGAGGTCCTCATCCACACCACGACCCCCAAAGCCAAGGCCGGCGACACCGCCACCTTCATGGCCACCGTCACCAACGCCAAGGCCGGCCACATGATCCCCAGCGGCTCCGCCGAAGAGCGCGTCGTCTGGTTGGACGTCGTCGCCGTCGACGCCGCCGGCAAGAAGTACCCCCTCGCCGTCGATCCCAAGGGCTTCGAGAACGAGGACATGACCATCGCCAGCGCCGACGCGCTCGCCTACCAAGACCTCGGCGAGCTCCAAGGCATCAAGGACTTCAAAGGCCTCGAGCGAGACGGCCAAGTCCCCGCTGGCGACCGCATCTTCCGCCTGCCTTACCTCGATCCCAAGGGCCGCATGACCGTCGCCCAGTGGAACACCGCCAGCTTTGGCCCCGACTACCGCTTGGCGCCTCTCGAGGCCAAGAACGAGACCTACACCTGGATCCTCCCCAGGGGCGTCAACGGCCCGGTCACCGTCACCGCCACGGTCTACTACTCACGCTTGGTCTCGTCGGTGGCTGACCACCTCGACATCCCCAAGGAAGAGTGGGCCGCCGTCGAGGTCTCCTCGAACAGCGTCACCTTGAACATCCCCAAGAAGTAGCTCGCAACGCGCTCCTCGAAAGGGTTCTTGGACGCGTCGTCCAGGAGCCCTTTTCTTATTGGGGGAGGCCAAATGGCTGTTGTGCGTGTGCTCAAAGTCCCCATAATGACCGGCGAGTCCCAGAATTCCGTTCAAATGAGCGCGCCGATGCACCGTCTCAACCCACACCTGCTGATCCTCGCCGCCCGCTTCTTGTTCGTCGCTTGCGACGATGGCGGAAACCAGGCCAGACCGACACCTCCGTCGCCGATGCCGCCACAGAGCAAGTACAGGACGTAAAGTCGTGGACGAAGCCGTTGAGCACAATCGGATTCTCTCGAGGCGCATGATGAAACTCCCTGTCGCAGCTGACCGTTCGCCCTCGAGTCGCCGCGCATCCTATCTCCTCCGAGCAGCAGTCGTCGTGGTCGTCGCATCGGTGTTGGGGCTCGGCTGCGACGATTCATCGGGCGCCAACGACCCCGACGTCGAAATTGTCGGGCAAGACCCCGACAGCTCCGACAGCGACACGAGCGCTGAGACGAACACTCCCGCCGACACCCTCACCGATCCCCAAGATGGCGTCGATTCAAAGGACCTCACACCGGAGTGGTCGCCGCCCGAACCCTCGCTCTTCGACTGCACGTCGCTGGAGAACGCGCTCCCAGGCCGTCTTTCGCCGGTGCCGCTGGGTTGCATCACAGACCCGAGCTGCCATGAGACGATGATTGTTGGGCACCGCAGCTTCGGCAGCGGCTCGACGGCGCCGGAGAACAGCCGCGCGGGCCTGCGAGCCGCCATTCGCCTGGGCCTCGACGGGGTAGAGCTGGATGTGCGCGACACCCTTGACGGGCAGCTGGTGCTCATGCACGACGGGTCGGTCGACCGGACCACCAATGGCAGCGGCGAGGTCTCGGCGCTGACGTTTGAGGAGGTGACGGCGCTCGTCCTCGATCTTGACCTGGCCGATGGGGACTTCGGCTGTGAGACCGTCCCCAGCTTGGCCGAGGCCTTCGAGCTGGCGCGGGACCGGCTTTTCATCCACATCGACTGCAAGACCGGTCGGGCCGATCTCGTCGCGCAGGCCATCTCCGACGCGGGGATGCTCGACCAAGTCATCATCAGCACGCCCGACTTTGCCCGCGCTCACCTCGCCCGACGCACCGTCCCCGAGGTGATGGTCCAGGTGAGGCCAGACACCGCAGAGGCCGTCGAGACGGTGTTTGTCGAGTTCTCGGCGGACCTGCCCGAGCTCTTCGAGATCGACGACCCACTGCTGCCAGCGGTCGAGGCGCGCATCCACGCAGGGGGGCGCAAGGCGTTGGTCAACGCCTGGGGAGCCGATATCCGGGCGGTCATCAACGACGATTTTGCTGGCTACAGCGAGATCGTGGACCGCGGCGCCGATCTGTTACAGTGTGAGTACCCACTCTTTGGGCTGCGAGCGCTCGGCCGCATCCCATGATTCATCGGCGTTGTTGTGCGTCAGCGGCTTCGATAGAATCTGGACGTTCCTTGTTTCTCAGTGGCAGGAGTGGTGATGAAATCGAACGTGATTCTGTCCCTCGTGTTTTGTTCGACGCTCACAACGCTCGGCTGCTGGGTCGGGTACGACACCGAGTCGGTCCCGCTCAAGACCGATGCCGTCGACGCCACCGGGTCTAACGACGCCACCAGCACGAACGACGCCACCAGCACGAACGACGCCACCAGCACGAACGACGCCACCGACACCCTCGACGTCAACGGCGGCGACTCGGACACCTGCGAGACTTGTGGCACCGCCTCGTGTGTGGACCTCGACACGGACTCTGGGAACTGCGGTGTGTGCGCAATGCGTTGCAGCGGCGAGTGTCTTGGCGGACGCTGCGACTGTGGGGGCGCGAGCCCCGTGCCCCTCTACTCGGACTCCCATCACTGTGGCTCGTGCACGAACGACTGCACTACCGCTCAGGGCGCGACGGACCAATCGTTCTGCGCCACTGGAGTGTGTGTCTACGACTGTGATTCTGGCCTCGGGGATTGCCGCACCGAGCGCGGTTGCGAGACCGACTACCTCCAGGACGAGCGCAACTGTGGGACCTGCGACAACAACTGTCCGCAGAACCAGGAATGTCTCGACGGGCAGTGTGGCTGAGGCGCAGAGCGGCTCACCAACGGATAGACCAGCCGAGCCCGACCTGCTCCGCACCGAGGAGCGGGAACACAGCTGAGGTGCTCGCGGCGGGCTCGTCAGCGATGAAGAGGTCGTAGACCACCATCGCGCCACCGGCGAGCAGGGCGCTGCCGCCCACGGCATACAGGGTGATGATTACGGTCTGGGTGCTGCTGATGCTGCTTTGGAGCTCGTCGTACTTGACGTGGTCCCCGCGCTCAGCGGCGGCCTCGAAATCGCTGACCATGGGACCAAGCACGGCGTCGTCGAGGACGAGTCCGGTGAGCAGGATGGCGGCTCCGGCTCCACCCACACCCCAACCCCACAGCTGTACCGGTGACATTGGACGGGTAGGTTTTCCCTGCTCGTCCTCGAAGCGGACCGCGATTTCGTCGGACTGAGCTCTGGTCACGACGAAGGTGAGGTCTTTCGATCGTTCAGCCAGCTTGGCGTTGAGCGTGTGCTCACCGGGGAACAGGAGCCATGGTTGCGAGCAAGCTTGGCGCCCCATCTTGTCGACGGAGAGCTCGGTGGCGACGTCTTCGCAGGAGAACTGCACCGAGACGCCACACTCCGTGAGGAGCTCTTTGGTGTAGTCCTCCAGTACCTTTGCCACCTGCTCTTTCGAGGGGGTCTTGACGAAGGGGGCGTTCAAGGTCTGCGTGTAGGCCTTGTGAGCCTCATCACAGCGGTGCAGCTTGGCGTGCGCCCGGCCCAGGTTGAGGTAGGTGACGTTGAGCGCTCCGAGCCTGAGCGAGGCCTCGAGGAGCTGCACGGCCTTTTCGAAGTCACCGGCCAGGCTGGCGTCGAAGGCCTTCTTATTGAGCTCCTCCTGCGCGCCGGAGACCTCGACGGGGCCTTCGCCGGCGACGCCGGTCGAGCAGACGAACGAGGCCAAAAGGACCCAAACGACCCAGAGCCCTGTGACCGCATGCGGGCTCCGGCTGGCAGAGCGTGGGGCTTGATGTGCTGCAGTGTTGCCGTTCAAAGAAGGTCCTGTCTGGCTCCCAAGAGGGCGCAGAGGTCTGGCTCCAAGTGCTCTCCCGAACCGACCGAGGGGACGAAGAGGCCGCCAGTGGAGCGTCCGCAAATAAAGCCGCGCACTTGCCTCTTTGTCAACCGTCGCCCGGTGCACAGGCGGGTGGGGCAGGACGTCTCTATGGGAGAATGAAGAGCTTGCTGTCGTCGTCGTCGTCTGGATCCGCAGCCGCGTTCTTCGCCTTCTTCTTGAGCTTGACGAAGACCTTGGGCGCGTCAGCGGGGGAGACAGCCCGCCGCTCGCTCTTGAACCCACTGTAGCGAATCCTGAACTCGTACTCGGGGGCCGACGCGGACTCGAACACGTGCAGGTATGGAGTGAGCCCGAGGAGATGACCGTTCGCGGTCACCTTTGCCCCGGACGGACGACTTTCGATCAGCACGCCTATGGCACCGGCTGGAAGAGACGCTCGAAGACCGGCTATCTCCGCTTCCTTCGCGGCAGCGGCTGCAGGGTCTGCCACGGTGAGCTCCTCAGTCCCTTCATCCTCGGGCAAAGTGGGCTCGCTGGGCGCCTCGAAGTCGGGGTTCTCGACTCGCGGCGTTGTGACCCCAGTGGCACCCTTGCCGACCTCTTGTGGAGCGCTGCTCGGTTCGCCAGCGCCGACCTCGGCCGCGGGTTCGCGCCCGAAAAACCACACCGCCGCGAGCACGAGCAACACGACGATGGCGCTGGCGAGCACGGGGGGCCCGTATTTCCTTTTGCGAGAGGAGTCCGGCGCCGTGGTCTTCACAGCCCCAGCCGTTTGGGCCTGGAACAGTGGAGTCTCGGTGCTGACCGCGCCAGGTTGCCGGAATCGCCTCGAGGGCTCGGCTTCCATGATCTCGGGCAGCGCGTCGAGATCGATCTTGAGCAGCGCCTCTCGGAGTGCGTAGGCGTCGGCGAAGCGCTCCTCGTGGTTCAAGGCCAGCGCCCGGCAAAGCACCGGTCCCAACGGGGAGTCCATCACTGAGTCGGGCACCGTGAGGTCGCCAGCGCAGTGGGCGGTGAGGATCTCGAAGGCCGACTCGCCATTCACGACCTGCACGCCGGTGATGGCCTCGATCAGGATCAGCCCCATGGCGTAGACGTCCATGGTCGGCAACGCCAGCTGATGCTTGATCCACTCCGGCGCGGCAAAGACGGGGGTGCCAAAGATCTGACCGTCGGTCGTCAGACGTTTCTGGTCGGTCTGCTCGATGCGCGCCACCCCGAAATCCAACACCACCAGCGACGCTTCGTCGGTCCGAGGTTTCGAGTAGAAGAGGTTTTCCGGTTTCAGGTCACGGTGGATGATGCCCACCTCGTGCCCACGGCCCAGCGCCTCGAGACAGGGGATGAACAGCTCCACTGCGACCTTTGGAGAGAGCGGTCCGTATTCCCCGAGCTCCATGTCTAGGTCGTGGCCCTCGAGGAGCTCCATGACGATGAACGGCATATGGATTTCGGCCGCGAAGCCATAGTCGTGGATCGTCACCACGTTTGGGTGGTTGATCTTCGCGGCGGTCTGCGCCTCGCGTATGAAACGCTCTTGGAAAGAGGCGACCTCGACCGTGTTGGAGTCGACGTTCAGGACTTTGATGGCGACGATGCGGTTGATCCGCACCTGCTTCGCCTTATAGACCGTCGCAAATCCTCCCTCACCCACGAACTCGAGGATCTCATAGCGACCGTCGAGCAAGGTGCCAGGAAGCAGCAGCGCCGGTCCGTTGCTGGCCATCAGTTCTGACATCAAGACGCTGCAATGAAGAGGAACTGCGTTGCGCGCATCCATGCGAGCAACCTGTGAGTTTGCAGACTCTTCGCCCACCACGTCGTGGCTTTGAGCCGTCGAACGCAGCTCAGGAAGCAGTCCGACAAGAGTCGCCCGCAATATACCGCCACTCTAGCCGAACCGCCACGTTTGCAGCTCAGTCGGCGTACCCGGGCCGAGTTCACCAGAAGTTGAGCTCGAGGCGCGCAGCTTCGGACATCTTGTAGGGCGTCCACGGCGGATCCCAAGTCAGGTTCACGGTGACGAGGGTCACACCCTCGACGGTGCCCGCCATCGCTTCCACCTCGCCTGGAAGTGAACCCGCCACGGGGCAAGCCGGTGAGGTCAACGTCATCTCGATGGTGACCACCCCGTCCACAGCAACTTCCACGCTGTAGATCAACCCCAACTCGTAGATGTTTACCGGGATCTCTGGGTCGTAGACGCGATGCAGAGAGCGAATCACCTCCTCCTTGACCGCCTCAGTGTCCAGACCGACAGAGGCCGCCTCGCCAGCAGGTCGGCTCGAGGCCTCTTGTTCTTCGCCATCCATGGCGCCGAGCTCTTCGTTCTGTGGATTGGTTTCACTCGACATCTCAGACTCTTCGCGCTCGAGATATGATGCGGGCTCATCAAACGAAGCCTGCCGTATTACACTACTTCCAAACGTGACATCCATGGCAATGACGACCTGATTTCGAGACGTAAAACGCTCCAGCTCCCCTCGAACCCCCCAATACAGCCGAAAACAGCCCAATACAACAAGGATACGTCACGTCGGCGACTCTAGATCGCCCTTCGAGCTCGCCGCTGTTTCCGGACCCCCAGGCCTTTAAGCGCGCGATAGACGCTTTCCGCTACTGCCTTCGCAGCCTCTTCACTCCCCAAAAGGTCCTGCCGAATCTCCAACTCGAGGTAGAGCACTCGGTGCTCATTCCCATGCCGATTCGCTGAATACATCACATTCTTGTAGCCCGAATAGGGCTCGTTCAAAGCGACGACGAATCCCTCGGCCTTCAGACGCTTCGCAAACCTCGCCGCCACCGCCTCGTGCGCGTCGAAGATCACCCCGAGCTCCATCCAACGAACTTCATCGCCGAGCACCGGCGTGAAGGAGTGAACCGACAACAGGAGCACGTCGCCACTCAACCGCAGCCTGGCGGACAGCATCTCGTCGATGCGTTGGTGATAGGGGTCATGGTACGTCGACCGACGCCGCTCGCGCTCCCCCTCGTCGAGCTCCTGGTTGAAGCTGAGGCAGTGTCCTTCGGCTTGGGTCAGGATCCAGGTCGGATCGCTGGGGTCCCGGTTCGGATCGCACACCAGCCGGCTGAACCGCGAAAAAATCCCCACCGAGGCGGTCAAATCCACCAGCCGCCGCGCCACCCATTCGGCGCCGGGATCCCAGCCCCAATGCGCGTCGAGGAGCCGCTCGTCGGCGGCCGTCGCCACCAACGGAGGCGGAACGCGTCGCGTCGCGTGCTCACAGGTGACCACCATCAGTCCGTCGTGTCTCAGTTCCCCGTAGACTTCCACACCCTCGTCCATCGACTCTCCCAAGGTTTTGACCGTGACTGTGTTATTCCACCTCGAGCGCGGGTTGGATGCCGAGCTCCCTCAGCACGCGGTCCCCACGGTCCACGTCCAATATCCACAATACGTAGCGGAGGTCGGTGTGGATGCTGCGCGTCACGCCTGGCATGAACAGCCAATCCGAAGCCATGGACTCGTAGTTGCCATCGAAGAGCAGCCCCACCAGCTCTCCTCGCCCGTTCAGCGTCGGCGAGCCCGAGTTCCCCCCGGTCGTGTCGAGGTCCGAGAGGAAATCGACCGGAACGTCTCCCTTCTCAGCGACGACGTAGGGTCCCAACGCGCCGTCTTTGGCGGCCTTCAAAAGCACGTCCGGCGCGTCGAAGGGCTCTTTGCCCGTGTGCTTGGCGACCATCTCCTGGAGGAAACTGAAGGGATAATACGACTTCGCCATCGACCCAGTCTTGAATCCCCGAACCGTCCCGTAGGTGATTCGCAACGTCGCGTTGGCGTCGGGCGCCAGGTCGCCCTCGTGGAATGCCCGCAGCGCCGCCAAGTACTTGGGCCTCACCTGAGTCAACGCGCCCTCGTACTCCTTGCTTCGGTCCTCCACGGCCTGGCGCGCGGGGCGCAGGGCGAGGGCGAGCTGGATAAAGGGGTCGGAGGACGCCTGCAGGCTCTCGGGGGTCGCCGTGTCCAAGAGGCGCAGGCGCTCGTCGACAGCCTCCAAGGTGGTGGTTTGGTAGGCGGCGTCCAGCGCCTCTCGCACCGACCGGGCTCCCAAGAAAGCCTGCAACACGACCTGATGCGGCCCCTCCTGGCTCAGCGCACGCTCCATGGCCAAGCCGAAGAGGGCCACGTCCAGCCGCCGATCGTAGCGCGCCTCCATGGCCTCGAAACCCTGCCGGGTCTGGCTCCAATTCCTCTCCTGGTAGTCGGGAGCCCGCTCGGCGTCCGGCTTGGGGCGCTCCTCGGCGGTCCGCACCACCGTCTCCGCGGTGCTCAAGAGCATCGACATCCGGAACAGCTCGCCCAACGCCGCGTCCGCGTCACGAGTCGCTGTGTGGTCTCGCTGCAGCGTCTCCAGGTCGTCCAGGACCGTGCCGAACCGCGCCACGCGCTCCGGGCTCTCGGCGATCCAGGCGCGCAGCTCACCCTCGAGCCGCTCCTTGTCCTTGCCCAACCCGCCGTTGACGAGCCCCTCCATCATCCCCTGGTTGTTCTTGAGCTTGTTGCCCAGGCCCAGGACCCACGGCTTGGCCTTGATGGCGGTCTCAGGGTATCCGACCGTCGTGCGCTCGATGAGCTCGAGGTACGCCTCGTTCAGCGCGATGTTGCGCGGGTAGGACCACTCGATGGCCTCTTCGACCTCGAAGGCGGTCTTGTGTCGGTAAGTGCGGTAGGGGTAGCCCGCGACGAACACCAAGTCCCCCGGCTGCAAGGGTTTTGAGGCGAGCTTCAGGATATGCTCGGGGTGGTAGGGCACGTTGTCGGGCGAGGTGTCGGCCGGGCTGCCGTCCGGGCCGACATAGGCCCGCAAGAACGCAAAATCCCCTGAGTGCCTCGGCCACATCCAGTTGTCGAGCTCGCCGCCGTAGCTGCCAACCCCCTCCGGTGGCGCGTAGACCAGCCGCAGGTCGCGCAGCTGCAGCTGTTCGATGAGCGTGTAGCGTTCCCCCTCGAAGGTGCTCGCCACGCGGCAACGCAGCTCGGGCTTGCCGTCTTCGCAGGCGCTCACGAGGGTCTTGGTCCGCGACTCGATGGCGTCGTAGCGCGCGGTGTCGTCGGGCAGCTCGGCGAGCCCCGCGGTGAGCGTCTCGGTGACGTCCTTGAACGAGCGGGCCACGTAGACGCGGCCCGTCGAGCCGACGCTGGGCTCGTCCGCGAAGCCGGTCGCGGCGAAGCCGTTGAGCGTGAGGTCGTTCTCGGGCGTCGAGTTGACCTGCAGCGCCCGGCTGGCGCAGTGGTGGTTGGTGACGATGAGTCCCTGGTCGCTGACGAAGGACGCCGAACAGCCGCCGAGCCAGAGCACGGCCCCCAGCGGGTCGCCGTTGGGGTCGGCCAGCGCCTGCGGGTCGAGCTCCAGTCCCAGCGACTTCAAAATCGCCGCCTGCGCCGGGAGCTGCTCGGGCATCCACATGCCCCCCGGCACATAGGACAAGCCGGCGTCGCCAAGGGCCGAGGCGTCTTTCGTTGCGGGCTCGGTGTCTTTGGTCTGTGGACTCGAGCAGGCGAGAACGGCGAAGCAGCCGAACGTCATGAGGGCTAGACGTCGAATCATGAGGGAGCCTTCTTAGGGATTGGAGCGTCGAAGCGGTGTCGAGGTCGCTGCCCTGCGAACGCGCCAGCGACCCAGCCCGAGGGGATACCCTGTCTGGCGAGTTACGGCCAGCAAGAAGAAAACGAGCGGGTTTCTTGTCAGGCCGTAAACCGCTGCCTACTCGCGACGCCGGCCGTTTTTGGGGCGCTTCGTGCGGTCCTCTGGGGGCTCACGGGGGGTTAGAGTAGCGCTTGGGCGGGTGGGGTCAGCGAGGGGTCGGTCGATCGTTTCCAACCTGGAATACGCCTGTCTCCATGAGAGGGCCGGCCCGCAGGGGTGAGGCCGAAGCCTTGGGCACGGCCCCATTGCGCAACAACTCGCTGTCGAGCACAGTTCAGGGGGCTCGCTCTGCGGCCAACTCAGCGGGTTCGGGATGTCCTCGGTCAACCGCCAGCAAAAAAAAAATTGGAGCCCGCATGAACGCCAATTTGGCCAAGGAAATTCGCCCTGGACAGTCGATTGAGTTGCTCAAAGAGCTGCACATTTTGACCCGTGAGGGTCAGCTCAACCAGGATTCGAGGCGCAAACTCAAACAGGTTTATCACCTCTACCAGTTCATCGAGAAGCTGCTGCTGACGCTGCCAAGCACGCCTGGCGGCATTACGCTGGCCGACCATGGCGCTGGGAAATCCTACCTGGGCTTTATCCTTTACGACCTGTTCTTCAAAGACTTGGGCTCGGGGCACATCTATGGTGTCGAGACGCGCGCCGAGCTGGTCGAAAGGTCCCGTGAACTGGCCGCCCGGCTTGCCTTCGAGCGCATGACGTTTGTCAACCTGAGTGTGGCCGAGTCGGCACGAGCCGATGACTTGCCGGCGCAAATCGATGTGGTCACGGCCCTGCACGCCTGCGACACCGCCACCGACGACGCCATCGCGTTTGGTCTGCACAAGAACGCTCAATTCATGGCGCTGGTGCCCTGTTGCCAAGCGGAAGTGGCCCGTGTGTTGAGTCGACACAAGGCGCAAGCACTGGCGCGCACTCCCCTGGCCGAGCTTTGGCGCCATCCGCTGCACACCCGCGAGCTGGGCAGTCAGCTCACCAACGTGTTGCGCTGCCTGTATCTGCAGGCCCGGGGCTACCAGGTCAGCGTCACCGAGCTGGTGGGCTGGGAGCACAGTATGAAGAACGAGCTCATCATTGCCCGCTACACCGGCCAAAAAATGCGCGTGGCAGGCGAGCGTCTGCACGCCTTGGTGCAGGAATTTGGATTGACCGAGTTGCTCGAAAGCCGTTTCGTCTGATCCGCGCGCTTCGCGCGCTCAAGGCGAGGCCTGCCCGATGACTTTCTTCTTTTCTGTAATCAACAACATGCCGGTATTTTTGAAGAATTCGTGGGGATTGGGGGCGCTCCTTGCAGCCAAATAAACATGGAGATTCATGACGGTTTACACTAGGCTTCGAGAAAAAATAAGCTCCAGCCCGCTCGAGTTGCCCTCCGCATCCCCCCCAATAGTTCAAGAATATCGAACGACCCGACGAACGCCTGAACCGGCCATAAACTTTTTTTCACACGCCCGCTTGATGCCACATCCGACCTCGGCTAAGGTGCGACCACCTCATTGCAGGAACAAGTGGA
>Ga0210044_10007276_pt1 | contig 14177 bp, 9 predicted proteins | sample CryGey13umfilter_2_FD_183959 | JGI IMG/M metagenome (GOLD analysis project Ga0210044, IMG submission 183959) | Groundwater microbial communities from aquifer in Utah, USA - Crystal Geyser 4/9/14 3 um filter (SPAdes) (version 2) | ecosystem: Environmental > Aquatic > Deep subsurface > Groundwater...
CTGAGTGCGTCGACTATTTTCATGGACCATGCCGGTGACGAGTGGGCGGCCCGACTGCACATCGGCGAACTGATTTGGTGGAATCCGATGTGAGGCCGCACCGCGGGTAAGAACGAGATCGACACGGTCGGCATCACTGTGCTCCTCAACCTGGGGAAACAGCCCGGCTGGAACGGGGATCGCCGCGGATACCTGGAGCTCCTCACCGGATCTTCCGCGCTGAACGCGGCAGGTTGTTGCGAGTTGTGCCGGGAAGGTATCCTCGTTGATCGCTCCCGGAAGAGCCGCCACCACCTTGGGCGCCCGAGTCTGGAGCATGCTTCCCGCCTCGTCAACAAGGGCGACGCGAGTGTAGGCACTGGGCTGAAGGTGAATCACGTAGGTAACCCCCGCCGGGACGTGAATCGGCTCTGTGACAAAAGGTCGGAGGAGAACTTTATCCTTTGTAGGGAGTATGACCGGCGCTCCTTCGGGAATAGTTGGAAGGTGCACTGTGGTTTTTTTCTTGCCATCATCCAGAGCAGGGCGGCCTCGAAGATTTTGAAGAGGCACGGTGTGGAGCTCAGGAGTTCCGGCATTAACATCAACGCTGACAGTGAAGTCGATAGGGCGTCTTTCCTCATCACGCGATTCAAGGGGGACGAGGGCAAAACGAACCTCACTTCCGCCATTTTCGGCACCGGTCACGTAGTAGGTGATATCTCCGTTTGGAGGGACCTCATATTCTTTTACGCGCTCTTGGCCGCCGAGAACCGGGTTGGCTTCATACTTGTCGGCATCGGTATAGTAGGTGTCGTAGTCGTGGGGTTCTCGGAGGAGGAGCTCGTCTGAGTCGCGGTGCTCAGCTCGGGGAGTCGGTTTCGGAGTGGCCTTCGGGGTGGTCTTACCGTCGGGCTTCTTTTTCCCGCCGGGTTTCTTTTTTGGCTTCTTAGTAGGCGCAGCGTGTTCAGGGCAGCCTCCGGCGGCCCCGGCGGCTGGGCAGCAGATATTAACCGTCCCGATCGTATCGGCGGTAACTGTTGGAGGGCAGACCGTTCCATCGGGCAGGGTAGTGACACCCCTTGGCGCTGGTGCGCCTATGAGTGGTGCTACACTTCTCAGTGCGCCCTTTTTAGCAGGGGCGGCGGGCATAGCGGTGGGGGTGGCCGCGGGTGCTCCTACGGTCCATCTAATTTTTACCTTCTCCGTCGTGTCGGGCGTGTCGGGCTCACCAGCCTGAGCCTCTCCGGGCTGGGCTGTCACTCCTCCAACAAAACCGGCTGCGGCCAGTGCGAGCCCCTGTGAGAGGCGTCGAAGTGCGCCGCTTCGTTGAGCTGCTGCTGATTCCGTGGTGGAGAGAGAAGCAAGAGTCGGCTGTTCTCCTCTGAGATCAGGAACGAACATATCCGCGTTTTGAGGTGTGTGTGGCATGAGTATATCTATTATATTATAAAGACTGGGCGTGTAATTGTACGTTAAAATATGAATAAGTCAACAAAAAGCCCTCGAATGGGGCTTTCTGTTGTTTCTATAAACTGTGGTGGCCGAAATGCGGGGTCCTTCAACTTCGCGAACTACTCTACCGGCTGAAGGCTTTCGGGCTTGAGCTCATCAAGCTCTACCTCCAGCTCTATACTCTTACCGTCACGCCAGACTTTAAGGTGAATCTTATCTCCGGGAGCATGTTTGCTTATTATCGTCTGGAGGGTGTTTTTGAGCGTAACCTCCTCACCGTTAACCTCGATAATTACATCGTCAATTTTAAGGCCGGCCTTTTCTGCCGGACTGTCCGGAACGACCCCAAACTCTTTTTTTGAACGGTCTCCAACGATCAAGGCGCCGTGGTCGACACCCTCAAGTTTGAGCTCTTCGGCACCGCGCTCATCGAGCAGCATGTGGTTAACTCCAAGGAAAGGGCGGACGATTCTGCCCAGCTTCTCAACGCTTGCGAGCGCGGGCCGGATCTGGCTTACCGGTATGGCAAATCCAACGCCGTTAGCTCCCTCATCTATGGCCGTGTTCACGCCGATAACCTCACCGGCAAGATTGACGAGCGGCCCACCCGAGTTACCAAAATTAATGGCAGCATCGGTCTGGATCAGGTCGCTGAGAGTCTCTCTAAACTGGCCGCCTTTATCTGAAGCCTGAATCTGTCGGCCGATCGCACTGACAATACCAGAGGTCACGCTGTTGACGTACTCTCCGCGGGCGTTTCCAATGGCCAGAACATGTTGTCCTACCTGAAGAGTTAAGGAGTCACCCAGGACCGCGGCCGGAAGGTTTTCGGGTTTATCTCCAAATACCTTGTCCTCCTCGCTGCGGCTCTCGGTGCTGCCATCGGTCTTCTTTACGTGAAGCTGGATGACGGCGAGGTCATTGAGGGGGTCCCGGCTGATAATCTCAACGTCATACTCTGTGCCCTCATTGGTAAGAGCGGTGTAGTCTGCCTCGGTATCAACAACGACGTGCTTGTTCGTAACCGCGAGACCATCGGCACGGACGATGAAGCCCGTTCCTCCCGAAACCTGTTGGCGACGGGTCTCCGGCTGGCTCTCGCCCTCGGACTCCTGCTGCGGAGCGGGAATCCCAAACTGCCTAAAAAATGGATCGTTTCTAAAAGGGGCAAATGGGTCGCCTGACTGCTGGAAGACCTGCAGATCTTTCGTGGCAACGATGCTGATAACGGCGGGAACGACTTTCTCAATCGCCTTTATGGAGTCGGACTCCTCAACAAAGCGTCGTTCCTCGATTGTCTGACCGGGCCCGAGCGTGGTGCCCGATGAGGGGGAGGTAAATCGCCCGGCGATCGTGCCTCCGATCAGGCCCATAACGATGGACAGCGAGACGAGACGGACCATTAGGGAACGTGAAACCATTTCTTTCTCACTCATATGATAGAAATAAGTTAGAGATTAAGGTGGCTAGGGCAGGAAAAATTTTACGCCATTGGCTGAGTTTTTCAAGTCTCAGCTGCCTGGCATTTCTCGCTAATGCCAAGAGATGGCGTATACTAGCACCGTGGAAGAAAAAGAACGTCTACGAGCGATGATCCTCGCCCACCGGGAAGGGGAGCTGACAAAGCGATCAGAGCGCAATGGCGCAATCGCCGCCGCCCTCCGCGAACTTCCTGAATTTAGAGCGGCCCGCCATGTACTCCTTTATATATCTCATCGAGGTGAGGTCGATACGGAGTGGATCTTTGGCGAGTATCTGGGCGACAAGAAGCTTTACCTCCCCAAAGTCGAGGGAGAGCAGCTGCATATCTACGAGGTCGCCGACCGAGAGGCCTGCATTCCCGGTCAGTTTGGTCTTCACGAACCGGACGACTCCTGCCTCAAGCTCGAGGATCCAAAGGTCTTTGACCTCGTGATCGTCCCGGGTGTCGCCTTCGACCGCACGGGGCATCGCATTGGATATGGCGGCGGGTTTTACGACCGTTTTTTGAAGAACATATCCTGTACAACAATCGGGCTCGCCTATGAATCTCAAATTATTGAGGCCGTCCCAACCAGCAGCTATGATGTACCCGTCCAGCACCTTATAACTGAACACCATCACATCTTATGTCCTACATAAAAGACCAAGACCCGGCGGTTTATGACATTCTTCAGCATGAGCAACGCCGTCAGAGTGAGGGAATTGAGCTCATACCATCCGAGAACTATGTCAGCCCGGCCGTTCTTGAGGCCTCGGGTTCGATCTTCACCAACAAGTACTCGGAAGGGTATCCTCGAAAGCGCTACTATGGCGGGCAGGAGTTTGTTGATGAGGTAGAGGAGTTGGCGATTGAGCGAGCAAAAAAGTTGTTCAACGCTGAGCATGTGAATGTTCAGCCCTACTCGGGAAGTCCCGCTAACTTTGCCGTCTACTTCGCACTTCTGAACTATGGAGATACCGTTTTGGGCCTCAAGCTCGACCAGGGAGGGCACATTACCCACGGTCTGCCCATCAGTGCCTCAGGAACCTTCTACAACTTCGTGCCCTACCTCGTAGACGAGAATACTCATCTGATCGACATGGAGGAGGTTCGCAAGGTTGCCCTTGAGCACAAACCAAAGCTCATCGTTGCCGGGTTTACCGCCTACCCTCGCTCGATCGACTGGGCAGGCTTTAAGAAGATTGCCGACGAGGTGGGAGCTCTTACTATGGCGGATATCTCGCACACGGCAGGTCTGATCGCCGGTGGAGTTCACCCCAATCCCTTCGACTTCGGCTTTGACATCGTCACGACCACAACCCACAAGACGCTTCGCGGCCCGCGCAGCGCGATGATCATGTGTAAGCAGGAGTTCGCCAAGAAGATCGACCGTGCCGTCTTCCCCGGACTACAGGGGGGACCTCACGATCACACGACGGCCGCCAAAGCGATCGCCTTCGGCGAGGCTCTCGAGCCCGCCTTTAAGGAGTATGCAGCACAGGTTGTGAAGAATGCGAAGGTCCTCGGTGAGGAGCTCGTCTCTCTTGGCTGGAATCTGATTACCGGCGGAACTGACAGTCACCTTCTGCTGGCCGATCTCTCGGATGTTGGCGTAACCGGAATGCAGGCCGAGGCGGCTCTCGACAAGGCCGGAATCACTCTCAATAAGAATACCGTTCCCTATGACAAGCGTGGGCCTTTCGATCCGAGTGGCGTTCGCTTTGGAACGCCTGCCGTCACAACCCGCGGCATGAAGGAGAATCAGATGCGCACGATCGCCCGCTTGATGGATGAGGTCATAAAGAACTGGGATAATGATGCCGTCCTTGAGGAGCTTCGTCTCAAAGTTAAGGAGCTCTGCTCAGGCTTCCCGGTCCCCGGAATTCCTCATCTCTAGGCATTGTCGGCCCTGCATGTTTTTCTAAAATGGCGGCGCTGGATTCGCCTCACGTGCTGGCAGATTGGGCGAAAATACTAATTGCTTTTGGAGTTGGCTTGGGTATAATGGCACAGCTTGGTCATGTGATCGGGCAGTCAATGTGGGCAGGTGGCGGAACTGGTAGACGCGCTAGCTTGAGGGGCTAGTCCTGCATTAGCGGGGTGGAGGTTCAAGTCCTCTTCTGCCCACCAATGACGAACAACGAAGCCGTGGTGAAAACCTCGGCTTTTTTTTTGTGAAATTTCCTGAAAAACCCGGGCTCGGCCAACTGGGGGGAGGTAGTCTTTCCTAGCTCGCTTGGCCTCGGCTTTTAGGCGAAGCAGCCACGGAGGAGGTCGACATTTCGTGCATCCGGCCCCTCGTTGTCGAAGCCCGGAACCTCGAGCATCCACGAGGCATGGTGGAGACGCTTTTCAGCTGTAAGAGTGTTAAAGCCATCGAGCCCGATATGTCCCTCGCCCAGGTTCTCGTGCCGGTCGTGGAAGGAGCCCGCGACGGTCTTTGAGTCATTTACATGGATGGCGACAATAGTATCTAGTCCAAAGTCTGACTCCCACTTATCGAATACTTTTTTTGTACAACTTTCCGTAAACTCGGGCAGGGCGTTGCTCTCAAAGGCGTGGGCCGTGTCGAGGCAGATCTTGAGCCGCTCCGAGCTAACGGTCTTATGAAGAAAGGCGAGCTCGTCAAAATCCGCACCGAGCTTTGAGCCACCTCCGGCCGAGTTTTCCATAATGAGCTGTACGGGCTCGTCGACTTGGTCGAGAACACGCTTAATCCCCTCTACGGTGAGGGCGAGCCCCTCATCTCGGTTCTTGTTCGACCCCATGTGGAAGATCAGCCCCTGAGCCCCGATAGCCTGGGCGATGCGCATGTGGTTGCAGAGGGAGTCCACCGACTTATCCCGCGACTCGGGATTCGCGCTCGCGAGGTTCACCAGGTAGGCGGCATGAAGGAACACGCTCTTAATCTCACTCTCACTCTGGGCCTCTTTGAAGCCCTCGACGTGGGCTTCGGGGGGCATGAGCGCCTTCCACTGTCTGGGGGAGGCACCAAAAATCTGAATGGCTGTTGCACCGATACGTGTGCCATTTGCGATCGCATTTTTGAGTCCGCCGGCTGCCGAGACGTGGCCGCCGATAAGAGGAAGATTAGTCATTGCGTGAGAATACTCGTTGTGCCCTCCACCAGCGGTGCAGTGCGGGGATGATTGGCAGGATATGAAGCGAGTATAGCAGATCAACCAGGCTTCGTAGAGTGTGGATGAGTCGTCCTTTTATCACGGTCTCATCTTTCATATAGATCGCCTCCGAGCCGCCCAGCGGTACGAGGACGCCTTTGAACTTGGGCTTGTAGGGCTTGGTCGTCTTACCCTCGATCTTGGCAAGAATTCGGCGGGCGATATAGCTCCCGTGTGCCTGAGCCAGCTGGGCGAGCCAGGGAAGGGGAGCGCCGGTTGTTTGATTTATGATCTGGGCGCTGTCACCACCGGCATAGATGTCCGGCAGGTTTTGAAGTTCAAGGAACTGACTCACCGGTAGTGAGCCGTTGGGTGCACGCTGTTCGAATGAGTTTTCTATGACGGGATGGGCCCTCACTCCACCTGTCCAGATCAGGAGGTCATGACGGAGCAGCTCCTCGGTTCCGTCGGGATGACGCAGACTGATCGTGGTGGCTGTGGCTTTTGTAATCCGCGTCCGGAGCATTAGCCGGATAGTGTATTTTTTGAAGCTCTCTTTCACGAGTTCCACAACTTTTCCTCCTTGGCTTATGAGCCGGTCCGAGCCCTCAACGACGGTTATGTGCACGCGATCGCGTGGGTAGTTATATTTGCAGCAGAGCTTGTTGATGTACCCGGGAAGCTCGCAGGCCAGCTCTACGCCCGTTGCTCCACCTCCACCAATGACGAGCTCCACATCTCGCACCGTCTTTGACTCCCAGAGTTTGAGGAGGAGGTTGTCCAGATCACAGCTTATTTTAAGCGAGTCGCTGAGTGACTTCATCGTGAGCGAGTTGGCCTTGAGCCCTGTGATGCCGTAGTAGTTGACGGCACTGCCCATGGCCATGATGAGAATCTCACCAGTGATAGGCTCATTTTTTGTGAGAGTGACCGTTTTTGTTTTTGGGTCGATGGCGAGGATCGTGTCGATCAGACACTTAACCTTTGTCCCCTTGAAAATCTGGTGTAGGGGGATGGCCACACTTTCGCGGAGCTCAAGCAGGCAGGCCTTTGTTATCCGCTCATTAAAAGCAGTGGCCAGCTCGTAGAGGTTGGGGCGGAAGATGTGGACGTTGCGCTTGTTCACAACCACGATCCTGTAGCTCTCATGGTCGATATTTTTGTCGAGTTCCAGAGCGGCGGCGATTCCGCAGAAGCCCGCACCCAGTATGAGAATGGTTTTTTTCTGTTTCACCTCTCTTTTATTGTAAAACAATTTTGGACTTAGGGCCACTTCAAGGTACAATTTGAGGAAATGAAAACTCTTAAAGCAATCATCTTTGACATGGACGGGACGATCACGATTACCGAGTCGTTTCATCATCGTGCCTACGCCGAGGTCTTTTCCGCTCACGGGGTTCACGACTTCACTTTTGAGGAGGAGATCGAGAAGTACGCGGGTTCCGGCTCCAGTGTAATCTTCCCGGGCGTCTTTGCGGATAGAGGAGTCGAGGTCACGCCCGCGCTTGTGGAGGAGTGTACCGTCCGAAAACGTGAACTGTACAAAAAACTTATACAAGAAGCCGGCGAGATCCCGTATGTAGAGGGAGTTCAAGACTTTGTAGATAAGGTTGATGCCGCCGGACTCAAGAAGATAATCGCCACAGGTAATAGTGATCTTAATGCAGTAGAAAGTCTGCTCGAACGAGTCGGTCTGGGGGGGCGCTTTCCCCTGAAAATATCCGGGCGCGAGGTGCCTAAGAGTAAGCCCGATCCGGCTATCTTTCTTGAGGCGGCCCGAAGACTTGATGTCGAGCCCGAGGAGAGTCTCGTTCTTGAGGATAGCAGGAACGGTGTAGTCGCAGCTCGTGCAGCCGGGATCCGCTGTATCGCTTTCGAGACGACTACAAGGCCCGAGATACTGAGGGAGGCCGGCGCCGATCTCCTCCTTCCCAACTATACTTTTATAACGGATCAACTGCTCTATGGCACTGCCTAAAAACATACACGACTGGTTCTCACGCTTTCTGCGCTATGTCGACTATATAGCAGCCGCCGAGCTCTACCTGAAAGATAACTACCTTCTTAGAGAAGAGCTCAAGCCCGAGCACATTAAGGACCGCATCCTGGGGCACTGGGGAACCGTCCCCGGCCTGAACTTCATCTACGCGCACTGCAACTACCTCATCAGTAAGCACAAGCCCGAGATGCTTCTGGTTGTGGGGCCGGGCCACGGCGCCCCCGCGATCTTAGCCTCACTGTTTGCGGAAAAGACTCTCGGTGAGTACTACCCCGCCTATCGGCGTGATGCGAAAGGAATGGGCAGTCTCATCCATGACTTCAGCTGGCCGGGTATGCTCCCGAGTCACGTCTGCCCGAACGTTCCCGGCAGTATCTTAGAGGGAGGGGAGCTGGGCTACAGCCTCTCGACCGCCTATGGCGCCGCCTTCGACAATCCCAATCTGATCGTCACCTGCGTGGTTGGTGATGGTGAGGCTGAGAGTGGCCCTCTTGCTGCCGCCTGGCACAGTAACAAGTTTCTCAATCCCCGCGAGTCGGGTGCGGTTCTTCCCATCCTCCACGATAACGGCTACAAGATCTCCGGGCCGACGATCTACAGTGCGATGAGTGACAAGGAGCTCAAAAATCTCTTTAACGGGTTTGGCTATGAGGTGAAGATTGTGGAAGGACATGATAAGCACTCAGAGATGGCCGCAGCCATGGAGTGGGCTTACACCTCAATTCGCGCGATCCAGAAGAAGGCGCGAAGCTCCAATGAGGAGTTCAAGCCGATCTGGCCTATGTTGATCTTGCGCTCACCTAAAGGCTGGTCCGGTGTTAAAAAGGCCGGAGGAAAGCGCATCGAGGGCAACTTCCGGGCCCATGGCATTCCTCTACAAGATGTTAAGAGCAGTCCCGAGTCTCTTGAGCTGCTCAAGGGCTGGCTCGAGAGTTACAAGCTCCACGAGCTGGTCGACAAGAAGGGCCGTCCACTGCCTGAGGTCTTGACGTTCGTTCCCACCGGAAAGGTGCGTATGGGCCAGAACAAGCATGCGATCGGAGGCAACCTCCGTAAGTCTCTCTCGATGCCCTCACTCAGTAAGCTGGCGCTGAAAATAAAGGTGCCCGGCGAGAAGAAGGACCGCAACACCGAGGTGGGCTCCCGTCTTTTGCGCGACATTTTTAAGAAGAATGCGCGGGCAAAAAACTTCCGCTTTATGTGTCCCGATGAGACCGGCTCCAACAAGATGAGCCCGATGTTCGAGGCGACACTTCGTCCCTTTATGTGGCCGCTCAAGGAGCATGACGAGCGGATGTCCCGCGATGGGCGTGTGATGGAGATTCTGAGCGAGCACACCCTTCAGGGCTGGCTCCAGGGCTACCTGCTCACCGGTCGTCATGGAATGTTCGCGACCTACGAGGCGTTCGCGCCGATCGTTGCGAGCATGGTGGATCAGTATGCGAAGTTTCTTAAGCAGGCGATGCGGATCTCATGGCGCAAACCGGTCTCTTCACTCAACTACGTTCTGACGAGCGTTGGCTGGAGGCAGGAGCACAACGGCTTTTCACACCAAAATCCCAGCTTTATCGGAGGCGTGCTCGAGAAGCATGGCCAGTTCAGCAGCGTCTACTTCCCGCCGGATGCAAACAGTACGCTCGTAACGTTTGAGGACTGCCTCAAGCGCACCAATGCAATTAACGTGGTCGTAGTGGGCAAGCAGCCGATGCCCCAGTGGCTGACGCTCAAGGAAGCTCGTGCACAAAACAAGGTCGGAGTCGGCATGTGGAAGTTTGTTCACCCGGGCTGGGCCAAGCCCGACGTGGTTTTGAGTTCTGCCGGAGACTACATGACTCTCGAAGCGATCGAGGCGGCTCGGCTTCTTGCCGAACTCGCACCGGAGCTGAATGTTCGCTATGTGAACGTCTCTGAGCTGACGAGCCTTGGGGTGGGCGATGAGCGCCATCCGCTGAGTCTTAACCAGAAGGAGTTTAATAAGTACTTCACGGCAGATAAGCCGATCGTCTTTAACTTCCACGGCTATCCCGATGTCATTCGGCGCCTTTTCTGGGGTAACGCGGCCGCATCACGCGTCTCAATCCACGGCTACAGCGAGGAGGGGACGACCACGACTCCTTTCGATATGATGGTCCGCAATAAGACGAGCCGCTTTCACCTGGCAATGGACGCCGTAACTCAGGCCGCAAGTGTGAACAAAAAATTTGCACGATCCAAGAAGAATGTGCTGAAGTACTGCGAAAAAATGCTCACCAAACACGACAAGTTCATTCACGAAAACGGCCGCGATATGGATGAGGTGATGTAGGGCGAGTGTAGTAACTCCCAGCGTTATCGGTCGTCTTACTGAGTTCTTGTGGCGGCTGACTTGGACTGCAGCCCGCCAAAGAACTCAATGTGCTCGCGGGTAATTTCAGCTCTTTTCTTCGGATCACTCAGTGTGGCCTTTAAGAAGGCCCGTTTCAGGACTGTCTCCAGTTCGCGAATATTGCCGGGGAAGCTGTGTTCGTGAAGCAGCTGTGCGGCGGAAGGGCTGAGCTCCCATCCCCCGGGGGGATTGATATCTCGGAATATCTTGGTTATTAGTCGGCGAAGATCGGCTCCTCGTTGGCGCAGTGGAGGAGTTTCGAGGTTGATTTCGTTGAGGCGATAGAAGAGGTCGGGACGGAATCGTCCTTCTTTCATAGCCAGAGTAAGATCTTGGTTCGTTGCTGAGACAATCCGCCCGTTGAAGTCCAGTTCTCCGTTATTTCCACCAACCGGGCGGTATTTATGTGCCTGCAAGACGCGTAGTAGTTTTGCCTGGAGCCGGGGATCCATCTCTCCGATCTCATCCAGGAAAAGCGTGCCCTCGCCGACTTCCGCGAGGAGGCCGGGATTGTCTCTAACGGCTCCCGTGAAGGCTCCTCTGCGGTGGCCAAAGAGCTCGCTCTCGAGCAGGTTGCCGTGAATGGCGGCACAGTTAACAACTTTGAATGGCTCCCTTGCTCGATCGGATCGCTGATGGAGGAGCTGGGCAATAAGGTCCTTGCCGGTTCCCGTCTCGCCGGTAATGAGGACTGAATAATCGGTTTGTGCAACCCGCTCCGTGAGTTTAACGAGTTCTACCATGGCCGGGCAGTCAAAAATGATCTCGCGTCCACCAGGGAGGATGATGGTCTGGGCTGTGCTTTCAAGCAGTCCTGGTGGTCTAACTCTAGAGTTGGCGGTGTGAGGGTCAGCTGCTCCGCCTGCCGCAGTTACTCTCAACGGGGTAGAGGTAGCTGGCGGCTGAGTCAAAGCTGGCGGCTGTGGGGCGGCGGGGCCTTCATCTTGAGCAGGAGTTGAGCTTTGGCCTCCCGCGAGGAGCTCCTCAACTCTTCGTTGGCACTCAGCAATTGCAGCTCTGAGCTGGGCCCCTCGCTCACCCGGATAGTGCTTAGGGATAGTTCTTTCAAGAGACAGGCGGATACCGCACAACTCGCTCCAGGTTACGAGATCGGGGACACGCAGTGTCAAGGCAACCAACTCTTTGAATTGTTGATTAACCTTCATTATGAAACGGTTCTTCCGTCCATCTTCCTTATATAGTGGAGGCGGGAAGTCTTTAACGGCTGCTTGAACCAGGGGGATGGCTTCTCTGCTTATGGGGGCAGTACGGTCTATTGGCATAATTTAAAATTAGGCTCAAATATACCTTCCGGGATCAATTGAGGCAAGGACTGAGTCTGATTTTGGTGCCCAAGAGAGGACTTGAACCTCCACGGGATTGCTCCCACTACGCCCTGAACGTAGCGCGTCTACCAGTTCCGCCACCTGGGCAGGTGGGTGATACGACAGGATCTTCTTGCCCGTACCAGCGAGGAGAATTCTAAAGGTAAATGGGGTTTGTGGAAAGCGGAAATCAGAAAGGCTCCTGGGCCGGTAGGCTCGCACCGTGAGTCACTCAGCAGCTTTTAGCTCCGCCACTTGATCGAGCAGCCCATCGAGGGTTTTTGCTCCGCGACCGGTGCGCCTTGCAAGAGTGCGTCGAGCGCATCGGCCAGCTCGTGCTTGCTCACCTTTTGCGGCTCTTGCCAGTTGTCGTCGATTCGGCCGTGGTAGGCGAGGCCCCAGTGCTGATCTAGCTGAGTTCCGGCGAGCGGCGCTTGCTTGTTGTAGACAAAAATATCCGGTGTGCAGACGGCGTTGTAGGCATGGGCCGCCTCTTGGGTGAGGTCTTGAAGGTAGGGGAAGGTCTGGCCGTAGCGTGAGGCATACTCTCGCATCTTATCGAGGCTGTCCTCGGGATACTGCTCGGGGTCGTTGGGATTGATCCCGACCAGCTGAACACCGCGAGGTGAAAAACGTCGGTCGAGCTCTACCAGTCGCTCCCAGCAGGCCTGGACATAGGGACAGTGGTTACACATGAAGATCACGACGAGGAGCTCCTTGTCGGCATACTCAGCGAGTGAGTGGCGGTCCCCGTCGATACCCGGAAGGTCGAAGTTAGGGGGAGGTTCGCCAAACGGAATTTTCTCTGAATAGGTGAGTGTCATCTCTTGTCATTTTGCGACGGCTGTGGTAAAAAAAGCAAGCATCTCGCCTGTTGAGTGCCGGGCTTCCCCTGGCTTCACTCGCTCGGTGCGTGTCCGCCTGGGGCGCTTAGCTCAGTTGGTTAGAGCGACTCGTTTACACCGAGTAGGCCGGGGGTTCGAATCCCTCAGCGCCCACCATTCTTCGTTCACCTGAGGGCGAACTTCGAATGGCACAACCTCGCCTGCGCATGATCTAATCGAGTGGGCTCTTGATCTTGTGCGTGTCACTTTGAGCAACATGCGTGTACCGCTGAGTTGTTATTACCGAGCGGTGGCCGAGCAGCTCCTGGATGTAGCGAAGGTTGACGCCGTGTTCGATCAGGTGGGTCGCGAAGCTGTGGCGCAGCGAGTGGAAGGTCGCAGCTTTAACAATGCCGGCTTTCTTGAGTGCCGCCGAAAAGACTTTTTGAGCCGTCCGCTCCGTGAGCCGACCTCCACGTTCACTTCCAAAAAGGAACTCACCGGGGGCTCTCCCGGCAGTTCTGCTCCCCAGCGCCGAGATGAGCCGTTCCGGGATGATGGTGAGACGATCCTTATTGCCCTTTCCCTGTCGTATCGTCAGGACCTTCCGGTTAATATCAAGGTCGCGCACACGGATTCGTACGACCTCACTCACACGCAGGCCGGCCCCGTAAGTGAGCCCCAGTAAAAGGCGATGTTTTGCATTTTTAGTAGACTCAAGGAGTCGCTCTATCTCTTCTTTAGACAAGACGGCAGGAAGCCGAGAAGGACGTTTGGCAGATTTAATGGAGTCAGGGAAGGGGAGTTTAAGCGCATGACGGAAGAGGAAGCGGAGTGCATTAAGGTAAAGGTTGAGCGTCTGCGCCGCGCCATTGCGAAGTGAGACCGTCTGAAGAAATAGTTCGAGCGTTCTCGTCTCCCTCAAGCTCCTGGTGTCCCCGCAAAACTGCTGATACTTTCCGAGGCAGCCGAGGTAAGCCCGTAGAGTTTTCGGACTATAGTGACGAAGCCGCATGATAAGTTCACACTGCCTGATATGCTCTTCCATGGTCTGATAAACTTCATATATGCTAAAATCTCAAACAGAGGCTAGCAGATAAAGATGAACCCGATATGAACACCCAGCGAACCCCTCTCCGCCCCTGATTATGCGAAGAGAGTTCGCATAATCAGTAGTTAGGCAAAATTTCGCGCCCTAGTCATAAAGCTAATTCATCATTAAACTAAAAAATGTGAGCATATTACTTCTTCTCATACTGGTAGCGGCAATCACTATATTTGTCGTAGGTATTATCAAGAAAAATAAAGCACTCATGATCACCGGAGTTGTTCTTGCAATAATATTTGCCGCTCTTTTTTATATGCTTGGACAAGCTTTAAGTAACATGTAAAAACGGGCGCGAAACAACGCCTAACAATGAATAACTGGTTCACTCACTGCGCTACGCTTCGTTCTCCCAAATTTGGCGGCGGTATGTCGCTCCGCTCCAAATCTTACCGCCACCAAACTTCAGTTATTCATGGACGTTAGGCGAAATTGGGCTGATTTTTTCTAACAACTAAATTACAATAACTATGGAAAACTTATCCACTAACAATAAACCTATGGAATCCCAAAGCTCTCCGCAAAGCATCTGGACAATCGTGTT
>Ga0210044_10007277_pt1 | contig 14176 bp, 11 predicted proteins | sample CryGey13umfilter_2_FD_183959 | JGI IMG/M metagenome (GOLD analysis project Ga0210044, IMG submission 183959) | Groundwater microbial communities from aquifer in Utah, USA - Crystal Geyser 4/9/14 3 um filter (SPAdes) (version 2) | ecosystem: Environmental > Aquatic > Deep subsurface >...
ACATCCTCAAACAGCCGCAGTGTGCTCTCCATACTTTCCTTAGATCACATCCTGATCTCCTTGTCGATCACCTTGTCGAAGTGATCCTACAGATCTCGGCCCGGGCGATTTCTGGACACCTCTTGAGTTCCAGCCCCTCCGCAGCATACCGCATTGCGTTGACAATCCCGGATCATCAGGTCTAACGTCTTCCGCGAAAACCCGAAACCGGGAGGATAGAGATGTTTAGGCTAGTGGTTGTCTTCGTGGGGGTCACGTTTCTCTTCACCGGCTGCGACGATCCCAAGAAGCCACAGACCTGGATCAAGAAGCTGCGGGATCCCGAGCACGCGACCAAGGCGGTCAAGGTGCTGCAGAAGATCGGCGACCCGGTGGCGATCAAGCCGCTGTGCGATCTGTACAAGGACTTCGAGAGCCCCACGATCCTCAAGGTCATCATCAGCCTGGCCAAGAAGGGGCCCAAGAACCCGGACGCGATCCAGACGCTGATCTCCGCCCTCGAGTTCACGGAGGACAAGTACCACAACGCCACCCTGGCGGCCGAGGCGCTGGCTGACATGAAGGTGACGGAGGCGGTGGAGCCGCTGGCCAAGGTGCTGGATCGACCGATGGCAATCAAGTCCCGCGCCAACCTGGCCAAGCAGGCCGCGATCAAGGCCCTGGCCAAGCTGGGGGGCAAGAAGGCCGTACCGTACCTCGTTCGCACCCTGGAGCGGCGTCCGGAGGAGCAGGACTTCCTGCTGAACAAGGAGGCGGCCGCCGCGCTGGGGGAGATGGGCGACGCGGGCCCCGAGGTGACCTCCGTTCTGATCAAGGCCCTGTTCATGGCGAGCACGATCCAGGGCACGTCATTCCCCATGGCTCGCGTCTCGCTGGTGCGGCTCGGCAAGCCCGCCGTGCCGGCGCTGGTCGCGGCGCTCGAGGGCAAGGACGAGTCGCTGAACAAGATGGCCAAGGAGCTGGACTTCAAGGACGGCGTGGTGCTGGGCAAGATCTCGCGGGTGCTGGGCGACAAGATGGCCGAGGAGGCCGTGCCGCCGTTGCTCGCGATCCTGGCCAAGGCCAATCTGGGTGACGAATACACCAAGGGGATCGACGGGGTGATCGAGGCCCTGGGCCGCATCGGCGACGAGAAGGCCGTGGATCCGCTGATCAAGGCGATCCTGGACCGGAAGGTCAACTACAAGATCCGGATGCAGATCTGCCAGGCCTTCACCGTGATGGGCAACAAGAAGACGGTCCCGGTGCTACTGGAGGTGGCGGAGAAGGGCGACATCAAGGGCGGCTACTACAACCTGCGCGAGGCGGCGGCCATGGCCTACAGCCGCATCGTCGGGGCCGAGGTGGACAAGGGGTGGGACAAGATCGAGCAGATGAAGACCGACCCCAAGATCAAGGAGTTCAAGGCCACCGTCGGCGTGTTCACCGAGGCGCAGGACCGGATGAAGGTCGCCCGGGAGTGCAAGGACGACTCGACCTGCTATGGCAAGAAGGTGGTGGACAAGAGCCTGAGCCTGGTGCAGCGCGAGAAGGCCGGCATCATGATCGGCATCCTGCCCGACGGCCGCAAGGCTCTCCCCGATCTGATCAAGGCCATCCCCGAGCGCGAGCCGGTGCTCCGGCTGTACTTTCTCGAGAGCGCCAAGCGTATCGGCAAGGCCACCGACACCGAGCTCGTGAACCTCATCGCGGAGCTGGCGGAGAAGGACTCCAAGCGCAAGATCAGCTACCTCGGCGCCGACCTGGCCAGCGCGGACAAGGTCGCGCTGGCGTTGATCCGCAACCGCAACTGACGGTCAGACGCGCCGCAACACCTGGCGCGCTCCGTCACACCTGGCGCCCTCCGATATCCAACTTGTTCACGGCGTCCAGCAGCTCCGCCCGATCGAACCCCGCCACATAGCGCTGTCCCACCCGGGTCACGGGCAGGGCATCGACACCCGTGGCGCGGATGATCTCGGCCGCCAGCCGCTGACGATCCCGTGGAGGGAGCAGGTCCAGCTCCACATAGGAGAAGGCGATGTCGTGATCGGTGAGCAGTCGACGCACGAGGCGGCTCGAGGGGCAGTAGGTCGCGGCGAACACCGTGACCGGGGCTTCGTCCTGGGCCGCACCGGCCACCGTGTCCACGCGACGAATCCGTTCCAGCACGTAGAGCAGGGCCGGCAGGGTGTAGGTCGCGGCGAAGAACATACAGGCCAGGCCGATGATCGCCAGCTGCCCCAGCGACCTCAGCCCTGGATGCTCCGCCAGGGCCATGTTGCCGAAACCGATGATGGTGGTCGCGGCGCAGAAGAAGATGACCCAGTACAGGGCGCGCATCACCTGACCCAGGTGGCCGACCCCCTCGGTGTAGTAGCGGTGGAGGTAGTGCACACCGTAGTCGATGCCGAGACCCAGAAGCGCGGGCAGGATCACGAAGTTGAACAGGTTGAGCCGTAGATTGATCAACGCCATCACGCCGAAGGTCCACAGCAGGCCCACCACCAGCGGGAGGATCGCCAGCAGCGCCCCGCGCAGGCTGCGGAAATCCAGCAGCGCCGCGAGGAAGATCGCGCCGAGCGCCAGCAGGAACGCGATGCGTCCGTCGTGCAGTAGCACCTCCACGACCTCGGCCAGCACCAGCTCGCCGCTGGAGACGTGGAACACGCCCGAGGGCTGGATCGGCGGCCCTCGGTTCGGACGCAGGATGTAGCCCGGCCGGCCGATCACCAGCAGATCGCCGCGCAGTCCGCCGGCCACGGCCAGCTCGAGGCGGTAGGCCTCCTCCCGCGAGGCGACGTGGGACAGCACCGGTTTGCCCCGGGCGCGCAGCTGACCCAGCCGGCGACGGGTCTGCTCCACGCAGTGCTGTTTGGGTTCGGGACAGATGATCTGGGCCCGATCGTGCTCGGTGACGGCCCGGGCCCCGGGGGGCAGCAGGCTCCCCAGGTTGATCCATGGCGCACCGTGGATCTCGCCCACCTGGCGCTTCAGGCGGCGGGCCTGCTTGGTGTGTCCCAGATCCACGGAGTGGAACACCATGGCGAGCCAGATGCTGCCGTAGCCCGGTCCCTTGAAGCGGCGGCGCGCCGCGGCGGGCAGCTGCTCCAGCGTGAAGGGCCGTGCCTGCACCAGGCGCTTCAGCCGCTCGAGGTTCAGCCGCCGTCGGGTTCGGTCGCTCACCAGGTTCCATCGCCTGTCGCGCAGCAGGGCGTCGATCTCGTCGAGGATCGCTCGCTTCTCCGGCTGCCGACGGGGAACCAGGTCGAGGATGCTGACCACGTTCTTCACCGCGCTGCGCCGCCCGCGGCGGCGAATCCCGCTGTCGATGGTGGTGACCGCCGACTCCAGCTCGTCCCGGCTTCCCGCCAGCAGCAGCGTGGGGGTGAAGGACCGACCGAAAGCGCGCCGGGTGCGGCGCAGCGTCTCGTTCTTCGGCACGGCCACCCGTAGCTTGCGGTTGTCGTATTCGAAGCGCACCCGGGTGGCGCCATGGACGCCGAACGCCAGCGCCACCGCCGACAACAGGAGCACCAGGCGGGGCAGGCGGAACGGCTCCTGGCCCGGGGCCGAGCGGTCGCTGGACGTGGTGGTGTGAGAGATCTTGAACCGCAGCAGGTGGAACCGCTCCGCCAGCAGGATCATCGCCGGCATCACGAGGATGAAGCTGATCAGCGCCAGCAGCACGCCGATCCCGGCGATGAAGCCGAACTCCGAGAAGCCCCTGAAGTCGGTGACGGTGAGGGTCAGCAGGGCCGCCGCGGTGGTCAAGGCGGAGGTCAGCGTCGCCCGTCCGGTGTCCAGCACGACGTGGTTCATGGCGTCGTCCACCGAGAGCCCCGCGGTGCGCCCCTCGCGATAGCGGGCAAACAGCTGGAGCCCGTAGTCGATGCCCAGGCCGAACAACACCGCGAACAGGAACCCGGTGACGGCGTTCAGCGTGCCGATGAAGAGCGTGGTGATGGCGAAGGTCCAGGTGATGCTCATCCCCAGCGGCAGCCCGACGAACAGCAGCCCGATGAGACGGCGGAAGTAGATCAGCATGAGCAGGATGATGCCCAGCACCGCGATCCAGAGCTTGCCGAACACATCCTTCGTCGTGGCCTCGTACTCCAGGATCTTCGCCACCGCGTCGCCACCGACGTCGACGCGGAGCCAGGGGTCCGGGTTCGCTCCCCCGGCGCGGACGATGTGCTCGATCTCGTCCCATACCCGCTTCAGGCTGGCGAAGTCCGAGATGCCCTTGTTGGGGTAGACCACCAGACCGAGCGAGGTTCCGTCGGGGTGGACGAACCACTCGCTGGCGCCAAACGAGGACGCCAGCCGCTGGTGCTTGCCGAACAGCCGGCGTAGTTCGTGAGTGCCCTTGCTCGTGCCGTCATGCTCCAGGTCGACGTACAGCCCGCTGCCCCGCGCCGTTTCGCGTTCCAGGTTCTCCTCGATGGTGTCGCGCAGGCGCTGCAGATCGTCGACGCTGGCGAACAGCAGAGCGCGGTCCCAGAAGAACTGAACCGGCTTCTTGTAGTCCACGCGCAGGATGCTCGGGCTGCGCGCCAGGGCCGCGGCCAGCCGGGGAGCCAGGGCCTTGGCGCTGTCGAGCCTGGCGGGCGGCCGCCACACGGCGGTGAGCGAGCTGGAGCAGGGAGTGGGGCGGTGTCCATCCGACGGGGCATCGTAGGGGCCGGGAAACCACTCCCAGTCGAAGCGCTTCACCGTGCACCGGCTGCCCACGGCCCACACGTCGTCGTGCGCCACGCCGTGGATCGCTCGCAGGTCCGCGTGGGTCGTGGAGGTCTGCCGCCGCACCCGCTTCCCGTCGAAATGCAGCACGACCCCGGCGTCCCCCACGGCCTGGACGTTCTGCAGCCGGGTGCCCCACACCGCGCGCAACGTGCGGCTCGCGTGGCTCGGTACAGACCGCCAGCGCCCGGCCTGTCGCACGAGAAACGTGCCGCCACGCCCCACCGCCGCGGCCTCGCCGTGACCCAGAGCGACGACCCCGCGCAGATCGGCCTGCGTCGGTGAAGGCTCCACGACGAACCGGTCCGTGGCGCTGTCGTGGCGCAGGATCGTGCCATGGTCTCCCACGACGAACAGATCGGATCCAGCGCCGCCGATGCTCCACAGGTCCACCGTGACCGGGGTCTGCACCACATGCCACTGCGAACCATCGTATCGAGTCACGGTCCCGCCGGCGCCCACGGCGAAGAGCCGCGCCGGGCTGCTGCCCCACAGACCCTGCAGGTCGACCCTGGCGCCCACCGTCGTGCTGCGGCTCCAGCGTCTGCCGTCGAAGTGCAGGATTCGCCCACCGTCGCCGGCGGCGAACAGGTCGTCGATCTCGAAGCCCCACAGGGCGTTGAGCGGCTCGCCGGTGGGAGTACGGCGCCAGTGCGCGCCATCGTGCCAGTGGATCACACCGTGGTCGTCGGCGGCGAACACGTGGTTCCGGCTCAAGAGCACCATGAACCCGGTGTCGGTGGAGTACTTGGCCTGGATCCGGCGCAGCGCCCGCAGGTCTGGGTTGTCCGGCGGCAGCAGGTCGGCCAGGTCGCTGTTGAACCGCAGGGAGGTGGCGGTCCACACCGCGGCGGCCGTGACGGCCGAGGCCAGCAGCAGGATCACGACGTAGTGCCGGCCCACGCGGCGAGCCCGCGCTGTGACCCAGGAATAGACGTCGACCCTCGACCGCAAGGGGCGCGGCGCGGCGCTCATCGGTCGAGCTGGCTCCGGACGGTGATCCAGCGCAGCCCGAGGCCCACCGCGAGCACGGCGCCGAAGCTCAGCAGCTCGGACAGCCGGGCCTGGGCCGCGAGCCAGATCACCACCGCCACGGCCAGCAGCGGGATCACCGGCCCGAGGGGTACCGTGAAGCCCCTGGCCAGCTCGGGCCGCCGCACCCGCAGCACCACCACGCCGATGCAGGTCACCAGGTACTGCACGCTGACGGTGAGCACGGAGAGGTTGACCAGCTCGCCGAAGTTCAGGAACACCACCAGCGCGCAGGTCGCCAGGGTGGTGGTGAGGATGGCGAGGTACGGAGTGTCGCGCCGCGGGTGGCGGCTGGCCAGGGCGCGAGGCAGATGGCCGTCGGCGCTGAGCGGTTCGAGGTACCGCGGACCGGCCAGCGCGACGCCGGCGCAGAAGCCGAGCATGGAGATCACCGCGGCCAGCGCCACCATCCGCCCGCCGATGGAGCCCAGCAGGTGCTGCCCCATCAGCGCCAGGGGCTCCTTGGAGCCGGCCAGACCGGGCGTCGATCGCGTGGCGGTCCACTGCACCGCGACGTAGAGCAACGTCGCCGCGGCCAGCGAGCCCAGCACAGCGAGCGGAGCCAGGCGCCGAGGGTTGCGCGTCTCGCCCGCCGGAACGGGGACGACCTCGAAGCCCTGGAACGCGAAGAACGCGCTGAGCGCGGCCTGGGGCAGGGCCGAGAGTCCGTGAGGGGCAAATCCGGCGCCGGGGATCGCGGGCGCTCGCAGTCCCACCACCACCAGCACCCCCAGCGGAACCAGCTTCGCGACGGTGAGCAGGTCAGTCGTGTACGCGCCGGGCTTGACGCCGAAGTAGTTGACCAGACCGAGCCCGAGCGTGAGGGCCACGGCCAGCACGGTGGCCCCGGCGCCGGTGCCGAGCGCGGGCCACAGATGACCGGCGTAGGGCGGCAGGGCGCGGGCGACGGCGGCCCAGCTCATCACCGCGGCGACCCAGCACGACCAGCCGACGAGGTAGCCGATGAAGGGTCCGAAGGCGGTCTGGGCGTAGAGGTAGGGACCGCCCGAACGGTCGAACATCCCGGAGGCCTCGGCGAAGCACAGCCCCACCAGCGCGCTCATCAGCCCGCAGAGCCCGAACGCCAGGAACGAGGCGCTGCCCAGCTGCTGGGCCATGAGCCCGGGGAAGGCGTAGATCCCCGATCCGACGATGGCGTTGATCCCGAGGCACAGAACGTCGATACCCGACAGAGGTCGCTTGTCGGACATGTTCTCCTCGGAAGGGGAGGGAAAACGGGTCAGTGGCTCTTGAGCACCAGCAGACGGTACTTGCCGAACTCCGCCTGGCCCGCGGTGTACAACACCTCGCTGATCAAGCGGTAGGGCAGACCCTGGTCGGCCACCAGCACCATCTCGCCCTTGAACCGCATCTTGCCCCGGGTCATGTTCTCGATCTTCTTCAGCCGGACGGCGTGCTTCTGGAGCACGGTGAGCAGCGGGTTGATCAGATAGCCACTGGCGCCGTCGCGTTTGACCGAGGCATCGACCGACCCGCGTTTGATCGCGGCGATGGCGTCGCCCTCGACGACGATGGCCTTCTTGGTCAGCGTGATCTGCACCGCCTCCTGTGGCTTGACCGGCGAGCTGGAAGCCGGGACCATCAGGTCCTCGCCCAGCGTGATGTTCTCGACGCTGACGGAGAAACTCTTGAGGAAGAACACCAGGATGATGGTCATCATGTCCATCATCGGTGTGATGTTGAGGTAGCCGATGTCCTCTTTTTCCGGAATGCGGCGCTGCAGCTTGCGCTGCGCTTTCTTGGCCTCTAGCCTGGGTGATGCCATGGACCGCTCCTACTGCACGCCGGCGCTGAGGATGACCTGGTCGAACAGGCAGCCATCCGTGCCGGTGCACTTCGACGTGAGCGTGCCCCGCAAGGTGTCCATCGCCTTCACCACCACCTTGTACGGAACCAGACGATCCGCGGAGAGGATGACCTGACGCTCGGCGCGATACTTGCTCTTGATATCCCCGGCCTTCTTTGCCAGCGCCTCGTAGTTGTACTTGTCGACCCACACCTGCTCGCGTTGCCCCTCGGCGTTGGTCCGGGTGGCCATGAACGCGGGGCAGCGGTCGTTCTGCAGCGGGACCGTGCACTTGATGGTGGGAAGCTGTCCGTCGGGGCCGGGGAGAATCGCTCCGCTGCCGCCGATGATGAAGCCCTTGTAGGACACCGCCACGGTGAGGTTGAGCTTTGGCTCGTCGGCAGGGGACGGCGCCGCGGTGGCGCCCACCGCCGGATCCTCATACCGCGGAGAGTTGACGTTGATGTTGGCCAACGCCAGGGCGCTGGCGGTGGTGGCCAGCAGGAAGATGATGGTGTTGACGAGGATGTCGAGGTAGGGCACGAGGTTGAGCTCGCCGCCCTCGTGCTCCTCTTCCTCGGCCTTGGCGATCTCTCGACGGATCCGGCCGCGGATCTTCGCCATGTGGGCGCGGAGAGAGAGGCCTCCCTCTTCGTTGTCGCCCGTCGTCATTTAGCCCCTCTGTTCTGGGCCGGGGCGCCACCGCCGCTCTGCCGCGCATGCACCACGAGGAAGTTCTCGAGCTTCATCGAGAACCCCTCGAGGTCGGCGACCAGCTTCTTGGCCATGCCGCTGAGGATCAGGTGGAAGATGATGGCGACCACGGCGATGCCGAGACCCAGCGCCGTGTTGTGGAGCGCCTCCGAAATACCGGCGGCCAGCATCTCCTGGCGCTTGGCCGGGTCGGCGCCCGACACCGCGGCGAACGCTCGGATCAGACCGAGCACGGTGCCGAACAGTCCAACGAGCACGGCGATGTTGGACAGCGACCACAACGCCGAGATGCGCTTCTTCACCTCGGGGGTGGTCTCCACCAGCGCCTCCTCGATGGAGGACGCGATTGCCTCTTCGCCGCGGTGCACCTGCACCAGGCCGGACTTGGCCAGGCGGAGCAGCGGGGCATTCGTCGAACCGCATAGCCGGATCGCACGGTCAACGTTGTTGGCCTGGATCAGCTTGCGCAGCTGCTCGAGCAGGCCCTTGGCGTTGATCTGCCCCTTGAACAGCAGGTAGATGAACCGTTCGACGATGATTGTGAGGACGATGGCCAGGGTCAGGATGTTGGCGTACATGACCCAGCCGCCATGATGCAGAAACTGCGCAATCCCTTGCATGCCTTTGTGCCTCCGGGCTTCTAAGCCTTCCGACGCAGAATGAGTTATCGCACGCGAGTATTCCGAGTCGCCACAGTGTCTCTTGGTGTGGCGGGCTGGTAGCCAGCCCATATGTTCGTTCAGTGTCTATCATAAAGCTCCGGGACAGTAAAGCTATCTGACACCCTCGGATCCGATGGGGCATGCCGACCCACACTGTGGCAGCCTGCCACAGCTCGGACGGGCGCGATGGGGGACAACCGCCATGTTATCGGGAGGCCACGACACGACAGTCACAGGTATAGTTCTTGCGTTCCCAGTGCAATCCAGATACTGTCCGCAGCGGACGTGAGGCGTCTGTCGGGACAGTACCTCGGTGGATGAGTGGGCAGATATTGAAACGACTCGGACAAGAAGTGGCAGCAGGGGGATCTCCTGCTGCCTACCAGGAGATGCAAACCGATGCACGAGGAAAGACGACTTGGACCTGGCATCAAGCTCGTTGTCTTCTTGGGATTCGGCGCGGTCTGGCTCGGGCTCGCCTTCCTGTTCTCGAACATACTGCCGTCGTTCAAGGAGGGTGGCTGGGGCATGTGGCCGATCCTGGCCGTGGGGATGGTCGCGATCATCATCATCGTCGACCGGACGCGGTTCCTGTTCATCGCCTCCTCGGTGCATCGCCACCGCTTCGTGGCGGAGGTGCAGAAGCACCTGATGCACGGCGACGTGGCGGCCGCGGTGAGCTATTGCCACTCCTCGGTCGAGCCGCTGGGTCGCATCGTGGGGGCGGGGCTGGCCAATCTCCGACGGCCTGACGACGAGGTCCAGGATGCGGTGGACGAGGTGGCGCTGTACGATCTGCCGCGCATCGAGAAGCGCACGGGCTACCTGGCGATGATCGGGAACATCTCCACGCTGCTGGGTCTGCTGGGCACCATCGTTGGCCTGATCAAGTCCTTCGCCGGCGTCTCCATCGGCAACGTCAACGATCCGGCGACCATCGCCAAGGCGCGGCAGTACATGAAGTTTGTGCCGGCCTGTGCCGGGCTGAAGAACAGCCGGGCGATCGTGGCCTGCATCGACCAGAACAAGGCGACGATTCTGGCCAAGGGCATCAGCGAGGCGATGAACTGCACGGCGTTTGGACTCGGCGTGGGGATCACCGCGCTGCTGGCGTTCTCCGTGCTCAACGGCCGGACCCAGCGCCTGCTGGACGACATCAGCGAGGGCACGGTGTACGTGATGAACCTCGCCGTGGGGAACCGCAAGTCGATGAAGCTGTAGAGTGACGGGCCTTGGCCCGTTTGGACAGTTACTCCAGGAGCCATTCTCCAATACAGGAGGTCAACCAAGATGGGGTTCATTCAGCACATCAACGAGGCATTCAAGGAAGGTGGATGGGGCATGTGGCCCATTCTCATTCTGTCCATCTTCAGCTTCGGCCTGATCATCGAGCGCGTGGTCTACCTGTTCTTCAGGTCCAGCATGGACAAGCGCCAGTTCATGGGGCTGATGCAGAAGCTCATCGCCCAGGGCAACGTGGCCCAGGCGATCAAGGTGTGCAGCGGGACCTCCAAGCCCATGACCCGCATCGTGCAATCCGGCCTGATGAAGGTGAACAAGGCCGACGCGGATGTTCAGGCCGCGATGGACGAGATGGCGCTGAAGGAGAAGCCGGTGATCGAAAAACGCACCGGCTATCTGGCGATGATTGGAAACGTCGCGACGCTGGCAGGGCTGCTCGGGACCATTACCGGTCTGATCAAGTCCTTCGCCGGTGTGGCGGGCGTGGACCCGTCGCAGAAGGCCACGCTGCTGGCGGCTGGCATCAGCGAGGCGATGAACTGCACCGCCTTCGGGCTGATGGTGGGAATCATCTCGCTGCTGGCCTTCTCGATCCTGAACGGCAAGACCCAGAGCCTCCTCGACGACATCGATGAGGTCTCGGCGCAGGTGATGAACCTGATCGCGGGCTCTCGTCAGGCGGCTCCGCCGCAGCACTAAGCCAGTCGGCGGGCGTGTTGGCTCGCTGACCCAAGAAGCGAAAGAGGTACCATGGGCGTTTCAATTGATACCGGCGGGAAAAAGGGCGGCAAGAAGGCCGTCGATGCCGAGCTCAACCTGATCCCGTTCATCGATCTGCTCATCGTGAACATCTGCTTTCTGCTGATCACGGCGGTCTGGGTCCAGATGGCGCGGATCAAGGTGAGTCAGAAGGGCAAGGGGAGCGCCGCCGAGAAGCGGGAGGACGTGCCGCCCGAGATGCGGGTCAAGGTCGTGATCCTGGTGGGCGACGAGGGATACATCATCACCGCGGGCGGAGAGCGGCTGGTGGTCCCCAAGGCCGGACAGGTCTACGACACCGAGGGGCTGACCAAGCGCCTGCGGGAGATCAAGACCCGACTGCCGAACAAGGACGACCTGACGGTGGCGGCGGAGGATGGGATCCAGTACAAGCACCTGATACGAGCGATGGACATCGCCCTGTCGCAGCACTTCACCCAGATCCAGGTTAGCGACGCGGGCGCGGCTCTGTAGCGCGTCTGGAGAGGCCATATGGAAAATACTCAGAAACGCATGCCGAACTGGGCGCTGATGGTGCTGTGGATCGGCGCCTCGATCGGCCTGGTGCTGTTGATTCCGTTCACCCCGGCCCACGAACCGTTCGCCGAGGGCGGCTGGGGCATGTACCCCATTCTGTTCGTGTTCGTGATCGCGCTGATCATCGCCGTGGACTCGACGGTGTATCTGCTGCGCGCCAGCTTCGATGGGCGAACCTTCGTGGACCAGGTGGGAGAGATGCTGCGGGCTGGAAACGTCGGCGGCGCGATACAGATGTGCTCCCAGACCCGCAAGCCGCTGGCGGAGATCATCGGCGCCGGCCTGGCCAGGGCCGACCGGGGGATTGACTGGACCCTGCGCGCCATGGACGAGTCGGCCTACGGGCTGCTGCCGGTGGTGGAGAAGCGGACGAGCTACCTCGCGCTGCTGGGAAACGTGGCGACCCTCGCTGGCCTGCTGGGGACCATCACCGGTCTGATCAAGTCCTTCGCCGGTGTGTCCAAGGAGAGTGGCGGCGACAAGGCCACGCTGCTGGCGGCTGGCATCAGCGAAGCGATGAACTGCACCGCCTTCGGACTGTTCACCGGCATCACCGCGCTGCTGGCGTTCTCCGTGCTCAACGGCATGACGCAGACCCTGCTCGACGACATCAATCAGATGAGCCTTCGAGCGGTGCGGCTGGTGAAGGCCGCGAAGATCACGGGCGGCGAGCCCATGGCGCACCGCCCGATCCACGCTCCGGGTGCACATCTGAAGAACCACGTCGGTCTGGGCAAGGGCGTTCATGGCCACGGCGGCGGGAGCCACAAGAAGTCGACCTTCGCCAGCCTTCAGCTGACCCCGATGATCGACATGTTCATCGTGGTGCTGATCTTCCTGCTGATGACGTTCAGTGCCGAGGGTCAGATTCTGGCCGTCAGCCGCGACATCAAGCTGCCCTTCGCCGAGCGGGTCGAGAAGCTGAATCGCGCTCCCATCGTGTCCATCTCGTACCCCGAGAACGACCCGGCCGGTGGCGTGGTGACCCTGGATGGCTCCGAGGTCTCCACCGCGCGCGAGTTGCTGGAGAACGACAACCCCGACTGGAAGATCGCCAAGCTGAGCGAGCAGCTCGAGGTGAAGAAGCACAACTGGAAGATGACGAACCCGGACAAGCAGTTCCCGGGAGAGGTCATCGTTCAGTCCGACCAGAACGTGGACTTCAAGATCATCAAGAAGGTGATGTACTCCTGCGGCCTGGCGGGCTACTCCAACGTACACTTCGCCGTGAGTCAGAAGGTCGCCGAGATCGTGGACTGACAGCGGGCTGACAGTGGACTGACCAAGCTTCTCCCCCCCATCCCACACGCCAGGCAGGAGGATCCATGCGACGCGGAGCATCGAGTGTTGGCGTGGTGCTGGTCCTCGTCGTCAGCGGTTGCTCCAGCCCCGCCTCCATCGAGGTCGAGCCGGCGCGGCCGCTGCTCACGGCGAAGGACCAGACGCTGCAGCTGACCGCCAAGGTCAAGGACGAGCAGGGCAAGGTGATCCGGGCCGGGGTGATGTTCAAGAGCCTGACGCCGACCATGGCCTCGGTGGACGAGCTCGGCGCGGTGCGGGCCGTCACCTCCGGCACGGCGACGATCCTGGTGGAGGCCGGCAAGGCCTCGAAGCAGGTCGAGGTGCTGATCCAGATCCCCCAGCGCATCGCCATCGATCCCGAGAACCCGTTGATGATGCTGGGCGTCACGCGGCGGTTCAAGGGGACGGTGTTCGACGACCGGAAGAAGCCGATGATCGCGGGCGAGATCCGCTGGACCTCCAGCGACCCCACGGTTTTCACCGTGGATCGGTACGGCGACGTGAAGACCATCAAGGAGGGGAAGGCGGTGCTCACGGCTCACGCCGCGGGGATCACCGGGACCACCGAGATCGTGGTCAAGCATGAAGAGATGCTCGAGGACGGCACCCTGACGCAGTAGCGCAAACGCCTGTTTGCAGGGGGGGAGCAGCCCCCCCCACTTTCCCCCACCCCCAAGCCTCAACTCACCCCAAGCCTTGTGAATCCGGTTCGTTGGCCGATTCGTCCGCCGGCACCTGCTTTGCAATACCCCTGACCGCGACAATCGAAAAGGAGCCACAATGACCATCGCCCGCCTCTCCCTCCTCATTCTGCTGGTTGCTCTCGTCGGGTGTGGGACGGCTCAGATTGGCGGTGTGTCGCAGGAGGATCCCGAGGCGACGGAGTTCGGAGATCCCGAGGTCGAGGAGGGGACCTACTCCACTTTCACCACCTACAACCTGCCGGTGGGAGCCCAGGTCGATGTGTGCCACGTGAGCGTGGGCTTGAACAACCGGTCTGGCCCCGGGTCGGGCTACATGGTGCTTCGGGTGCTGTCTGCCGGCACGCGGGCCAAGACGATCCAAAAGTCGGGGAGCTGGTACAAGCTCGACCTGTCCGGCGGATCCACGGGCTGGTCCTATGGCAAGTACCTGTGCGTCGTGAGCTCGAGCTCCACGCCCACCCCCGCAACGCCGATGCAGCCCGCGCCGAGCCCCAGCCCGAGCGGGTATGGCCTGAACCGGGATGGCATCATCAACACCTGCAAGGCCTTCGTCGGCTTCTCCTACTGGTGGGGTGGGGCCGCGTTCCCCAACCCGTGGGACAACCCGCAGTCCAAGTCCAAGGGCAAGTGCTACTCCTCCACCTCGTCGGGTCACAGCGGGACGTACGGAGCGGACTGCTCGGGCTTTGTGGGCA
>Ga0210044_10007280_pt1 | contig 14174 bp, 18 predicted proteins | sample CryGey13umfilter_2_FD_183959 | JGI IMG/M metagenome (GOLD analysis project Ga0210044, IMG submission 183959) | Groundwater microbial communities from aquifer in Utah, USA - Crystal Geyser 4/9/14 3 um filter (SPAdes) (version 2) | ecosystem: Environmental > Aquatic > Deep subsurface >...
GATCATGGACTATGGGAAATACCTGTATACCGAGCAGAAAAGGGCCCAGCAGGCGAAGAAGAAACAAAAGCGCATCCAGGTGAAGGAAATGAAGTTTCGTCCAATGATTGACGATCACGATTACAACTTCAAGAAAAAGCACGTTATCCGTTTTCTTGAAGGGGGAGACCGGGTAAAAGTGACTGTTCGTTTCCGAGGCCGGGAGCTGGCGCACAAGGACAAGGGATTTGCTATTCTCCAGCGGCTGAAAGCCGACCTGGAGGAGTTTGGATACCCGGATAAAGGTCCCTCCTTCGAGGGGATTCACATGGTGCAGATATTTGTACCAAACCAAACCGGGAAAAATTGACAAGAAGCAGAAAATCTATTACCGAATTTTGGAGGGAATATGCCGAAACTGAAAAGCCACAGAGGTGCAGCAAAGCGAACGAAGACGACTGGCAGTGGCAAAATTGTTCTGAACCATGCCAACAAGGGTCACATTTTGACCAAGAAGGCCAATAAACGGAAACGGAATCTTCGAAAGAGCTTTCTGGCTTCTTCCAGCGACACCGTAGTGTTGAAGAAGATGCTTCCGTACGGCTGAGACATCTGAAAATTGTTTTTTGACACAAGCAGGAGATAAGAAATATGACACGCGTTAGAAGAGGAACCAAGAGGAAAGACAGAAGGAAGAAAATTTTAAAGCTGGCGAAAGGCTATTACGGTGGTCGGAGCAAACTGTATCGTACAGCAAAGGAATCAGTGGAACGGGCACTGGCTTTTTCCTATCGGGATCGCCGCAGGAAGAAACGGGATTTCAGGTCTCTGTGGATTGTGCGGATCAACGCTGCTGCGAGACTCCATGAACTGAAGTATAGTACTTTCATGAATGGCCTGAAGCAGGCCGGAATTGAACTGGATCGCAAGGTTCTTGCCGAACTCGCGGTCTCCAATCCGGAGGCGTTTGCCGAGCTGGCAACCAAGGCTAAGAACGCTCTGAGCTAGACCAACAAAGATGAGCGACCTGAAGGCGCGGATTCAGGGAATCAGAGATGCCTTCAACCAGGCATTGGGCCAGGTCGAAGGTCTGAAAGCCCTGGAAGAGTTGCGCAACCAGTATCTGGGCAGAAAACGGGGAATTGTAAAAGACTTGCTGAATGACCTTCGATCAGCTCCAAAAGAATTGCGCCCGGAGTTGGGACAGGTAGTCAACCGACTGAAGCAGGCAGTGGAAAGCGGTCTTGCTGAAAGGCTCGAAGAATTGAAATCGGGCGAATCGGATGGTAGTTCAGAAAGAGGAATAGACATCACTTTACCCGGCATCGCGCCTGAACTCGGTTCTTTGCATCCTCTGAACGTCGTCAATCGCGATTTGATCCGTATTTTCGAGCGGATGGGTTATGAAGTGGCGGGCGCATCTGAAATTGAGACAGATTTCTACAACTTTGAAGCGTTGGGCCTTACAAAGGACCACCCAGCCCGGGACATGCAGGATACGTTCTATATCACGGACGAAGTCGTTCTCAGAACTCATACCTCCAATGTCCAGATCCACATGATGCAGAATAGAAAACCTCCGTTCAAGGCGATTATGCCCGGTCGGGTTTATCGAAAAGATGCTGACATTACCCATTCCCCCATGTTTAATCAGGTTGAAGGGCTGGTAGTGGGCGAGAACATCACCTTTACTGACTTGAAAGGCACGCTGGAACACTTTTTGAAACAACTTTTTGGATCAGATACAAAGATGCGGCTCCGGCCCAGTTATTTTCCATTCACCGAGCCAAGCGCAGAGGTGGATGTCACTTGTATCATCTGCGGTGGCAAGGGCTGTCGGGTTTGTAAGAATAGCGGTTGGCTGGAAATCCTCGGTGCAGGAATGGTGGACCCGGTAGTTTTTGAGAATGTCGGCTACGATCCGGAAACCGTTTCCGGTTTCGCCTTCGGCCTTGGAGTGGAAAGAGTAGCAATGCTGAAGCACAGCATTTCCGATATCCGCATGTTTTTTGACAATGATCTGAGATTCCTGTCTCAGTTCAACTAACGGTAACATAGAGGAAACCCATGGATTTCAGTGTAAGCTGGCTGAGAAAATATATTGAAACCAAACTGGATGCCAACGGCATTGCGGATGTGTTGACGGATCAGGGTCTCACAGTGGATGAAATCCGACGGGATGAAGATGCAGTCGTTCTCGATATTGATGTGACTACCAACCGCCCGGATGCCATGAATTACCTGGGTCTTGCCCGTGAGCTGGCGACCTCGGGGAATGGCACGATGATCCCGATACCGATGCCTTCCTTTGCTGAAACCGGCCCTGCGGCGAAGGAAAATGTCGAAGTCGAGATCAAGGCACCGGACCTCTGTGGACGATATGTTGCCCGGTATGTAAGAAATGTAAAAATCGGCCCTTCTCCCGAGTGGATGCAGAAACTTCTTCTTGAAGTTGGAATTCGGCCTATCAGCAACGTGGTGGACATTACGAACTATGTTCTCTGGGAGCTTGGTCATCCGCTCCACGCATTTGACAGTCGTTTCCTTCATGGAAACCGAATCGAGATTCGACGGGCTGCGAACAATGAAACCATAATGACGCTGGATGGGGTCGAACGGAAGCTGACGGAGGAGGATCTTGTGATTGCCGACGGTGATCGTCCGGTCGCATTGGCAGGCATCATGGGGGGCGAGAATTCGGAAATACGGGAAGATACGACAGACGTAGTGATTGAATCGGCCTGGTTCAATCCGGTTTGTGTCCGCAAAACATCCAAGCGACTGGCAATCCATACAGATTCATCCCATCGGTTTGAACGGGGCGCGGATATCGAGATCGCATTGACGGCTGCCAACCGCGCGGCGGACCTGATGGCGCAGTTTGCCGGTGGTGAAATCGCTCCGGAACCCATAGACGCATATCCTGAACCGTGGAAAGGCCCGGAGATTCTGCTGAAATCCGGAAGTCTGAAGCGGATACTGGGCTTGGAAATTCAGATGGAGTTTGTTACGACAACCCTTGAAGGGCTGGGGTTTGTGAAGCTGAAAGAAGACGATGGAAATACACTGTGGCAAGTGCCTTCCAACCGTCTGGACGTGGCCCGTGAAATTGATTTGATTGAGGAAGTGGCCAGGATTTATGGCTACAACCGTATGCCTTCAACGCTCCCGGGGGTTGAAAGTCCAGGTCGAATAACATCGCCTGAGGAAGCTGCTCTGGAAAAGGTAGCATCCGTTTTCACTGCAGGTGGATTTCATGAGGCGATTTCCTATTCTTTCTGTTCACCTGCGGACAATCTGATGTTACGGCCCGACCTTGGGGAGATGGTCCGAATTTCCAATCCACTTGGTGAAAACACCAGTGTGATGCGCACTTCGATTCTGGCTTCCCTGGCATCTGTGGCTGCATTAAATTTGAAGCGTGGAAATCTGGCATTGAAGCTATTTGAAACCGGGCGGGTATACCTGCCGAAGGGTGCGCAGGCGGATGAAAGGATTACATTGGCCGCACTTGCGGTGAAGGGTACCCAATACAGGGCCTGGAACGGACAGGAGTTTGTGGCAGACGAGTTCAGCCTGAAAGGGCTCCTGAACAGGTGTGAACAGAAACTTACCGGTAGACCGGCAATTACATTTGGAAAGTGTAATGTATCCGCGTTCAATCCGGAAATGTCTGCTACCCTCGTTCTGGACAACCAAGCGGTCGGTTATATCGGACAGCTGTCTGACGAAGTTCAGGCTCACTTTGGCATCGACTATCCGCTGGTGGCCGTTGAACTGGACTTGACCGACTTTATCCGGAAATCACGGCAGACTATCCGATTCCAGCCATTCAGCATGATGCCTCGCACCGAGCGGGACTCAGCATTCCTGCTGGACCGGAGCATCCCTTATGCAGAGATTGAAAATTTTCTAAAACGTCTGGATGCCCCGTACTTGAAAAACGTTCGTCTCTTTGACCGCTATGAGGGGAAAGGCGTCCCAGCCGGAAAGGTCAGCATTGCGGTTAATTTTGTTTTTCAGTCCGATGACCAGACGTTGAATAATGATGATATAAATGAGCTGCATCAGAAGATGGTGGCAGCCTTTATTGACAAATTCAGGGCGGTACTTCGATGATGAATCGATTGGTTCAGCTGTTGGAAAAAAAAGTTGCACAGTTGGTCCGGGAGTATGAGACAATCAAAGAAGAGAATACCGAGCTGAAGAAGCAGGTTGAATTGTTGCAGATTGAGCTTGAGGGTGCTCTTGGAAAACCCTCTCATTTAAAGGAAGTCGAAAGCCGTATTGGCAAGATTATTAACTCAATTGACACGCTGATGGAGCGGGAAAATGGCAATCTATAGCCTTCGCATTTATGGCAAGGAATACAAGATTTCCTCACGATACGATGAAAGCTATGTGAAGGAGATGGCCCATTTGCTCGAATCCAGGATGAAGGAATTGGCGGAAGCAACCGGAAGTGTGGACTTTTACCGCCTTCTGGTGATGGCATCAATGACAGTTGTTGATGATTATTTTAAATTGATGAAAGAATGCCGCAAAGCGGATCAACCGCAGTTTGCTTCCAAGCTTGAGAGCATAATCGGTATGATTGAGAGTTCTCTGACAGAAAAGCGGGTCCTGTGAGACTCGTGATGGTGGGCCGATATTGAGCCAACGGAAATGAAACGGGAACGTGACGCTGCCTGGGTGAGCAGGTCCACCTTGAGTGGAAGTCCCGAAGGGTAAGCAGATGTACCCACCTGGAAGGCCAGGTTCATTATTTCCTGCCACACGATTTCACGGGGCCACCTATTCCCTCCACCTGGGCGTGTTGTGACGCTATTGGGAGGAGATGAAGATGATGGTAATAGCACTTATTGTTGCGGTGGTTGTGCTGTTCCTGACCAATCTCGGGCTCATTGTTTTCTATACATCCAGAAAGAAGAAGGAAAGCCACCTGCTGGAAGTAACTGAGCAGAAGGCAAAAGAGACATTGCGCCTTGCAACCGGAGAAGCAGATCAGATCCGGCGTCGTGCTGAACTTGACGCAAAGGAACTGAAACAGAAGGTCAAGGAAGAGGTTGAGCGGGAAACCACTGAGAAAAGAACAGAAATTCATGAGATGGAGAAGCGGCTTCTCCGCAAGGAAGACCTTGTTGAGAAACGAATGACAACGCTGGATTCCAAGGAGCAATCCCTGGACGCCAAAGACGAAAACCTGAAGCGTCAGGCCCTTTCCGTTGCTCAGAAAGAGCAGGAAATTCAAAAGATCCGGGACGAGCAGATTGAGACATTGGAGCGTATTTCCGGATTGACTCGGGAATCTGCAAAGTTTGAAATGATGCAGCTAGTTGAAGAAGAAGCGCAGAAAAGCGTTACAAAGAAAGTAAAGAAGATGGAAGAAGAAGCGGAAGTGACCGCACTTCAGAAGGCCAAGAAAATCATCAGTCTGGCAATTCAGAAATCGGCTTCCGATTATGTGGCGGAGGCGACCGTATCGGTGGTGAACCTGCCCAGTGATGACATGAAGGGTCGTATTATCGGCCGGGAAGGAAGGAACATACGAGCCATGGAAGCTGCAACAGGAGTGGATCTGATCATTGATGACACGCCTGAAGCGGTTATTGTTTCTTCTTTTGATCCCATTCGCAGAGAAGTCGCACGACTGTCTCTCGAACGACTGATTTCTGATGGCCGGATTCATCCGGGCCGGATTGAAGAGATTGTTGAAAAAGTGAAAATGGAGCTGGATGCCCAGATCAAGGAAGAGGGTGAGAACACTGTCTTCGAATTGGGTGTCGGCGAAATTCATCCCAAACTGATAAAGTTGATCGGCAGATTGAAATTCCGGACCAGTTACGGACAGAACATACTTCACCATTCAAAGGAAGTGGCCTACATTGCAACGTTTATGGCCCAGGAATTGGGTGCGGACGTGAAAATCGCAAAGCGGGGGGCCTTGCTCCATGACATTGGAAAGGCCATTGATAAGGAAATTGAAGGGACCCATGTGGAAATTGGTGTAGATCTGCTGAGACGCTTTGGAGAGTCAGAGCCAGTCATTCACTGTGTGCAGGCTCACCACGGTGATGTCGAAATGACCACATTGGAAGCCGTCATTGTGCAGTCTGCAGACGCTTTATCCGCAGCACGGCCGGGAGCGCGCCGTGAAATCCTTGAAACGTACATCCGGCGCCTGGAAAAACTGGAAGAACTGGGTCGCTCTTTCGAGGGTGTGTCCAAGAGCTATGCCATCCAGGCGGGCCGTGAAATCCGCGTAATTGTGAAGAGCAATGAAGTGGATGATGATAAAGTTTTCTGGTTGTCCAAGGGACTGGCAAAGAAGATTGAAGAAGAGCTGGACTACCCGGGACAGATTAAGGTAACCGTGATACGGGAAACCCGCGCTGTGGAATACGCAAAGTAACCGGGACAGACGTGCAGATGCTCAGGCAGGGAAAAGCATGATTCGTATCCTGTTTATTGGTGATATCATCGGGCGGTCGGGTCGTAAGGCAGTTCAAAAAGAGCTGCCCGGTCTGCTGGCAGAACGAAAGCCGGACGTGATAGTTGCCAATTGCGAGAACCTGGCCCATGGATTCGGGATTACCTCAGATACTATTGAAGAGATGACCACGGCTGGTATCCAGTGTTTTACGTCCGGGAACCACATTTTTGACAAGAAAGAAGCCCGAACTCTGCTGGAAGACCGCCCTTATATCCTGAGGCCGATGAATTACCCACCGGAAGTTCCGGGAAACGGTTCGTTGACCATCCCTCTACCCGGGGGGCGGAGCGTAACGGTGGTCAGTATGCTGGGCCGGGCATTTATGCCCCCGGTGGATTGCCCTTTCCGTACAATGGACCGATTCCTTGAAGCGATGGACACAGATATTGTGCTGGTGGATTTTCATGGAGAAGCCACTGCGGAAAAAGCGGCGTTTTCCTATGAGTTTGACGGAAAAGTAACGGCTGTGATTGGAACTCATACCCACGTACAGACAGCGGATGAACGGACTTTGCCCCACGGCACCGTCTTTCTGACAGACGCAGGGATGACGGGGGCAATGGATTCTGTTATCGGAGTAGAGAAAGATACCGCCATTCGGCGGATGCGGACAGGAATCAATGAACACCTGACTCCTGCAAAGGGTATGTATTGGCTTTGCGGATGTGAGGTGACGGTGGAAGGCAATGGGCGCGCCGCCATTGAGCGAATCATGATAAAGTCCAAGAAAGGGAAATAAAATGGAACTTGAAGAAATTTCAATTGAACGATATGACGAAGGCGAACTGGTTTTAAAAGAAGAAGACAAATTCATTCTTTCGAAAGGGGCATGGTCCACGGTTATGTACCTGTATCGGGAACTGGGGAAGGAAGGAGAATTCGGCGAGTTGAAAGCCCGACTGGTCCGGTATCAAAAAAGAAAAGGCCAATACCGGGCGCACTCCAAATTCAATCTGACCAGCCCGAAGCAGATTCACCAGGTAGTGGATAAGCTGACAGAATGGATTCCCAAATAAGACGCAAGAAGCATTTCGGACAACATTTTCTCACAAATCCCGAAACCGCGGAGCGAATTGTCGATTTTCTGAAATGGAACGGTTCTGTTGTTGAAATTGGGCCAGGTGATGGCATTCTGACGGAAGTTCTCCTGAGCCGGGGCCAGCCGATACGTGTTGTGGAAAGAGATTTCGAATTAATTCCAGCGCTTGAAAGCCGTTTTGAGAACAAACTGGATATCGTGTCAGGTGACGCACTTGACGTCATGGAAGGCATGCCGGAGGCCTGGGGACAGACAGCGGTTGTTTCCAATCTTCCCTATAACATTGCATCGCCCTTGACATTCATTTTCTGCAGAAACGCAAATCGGATTCCCGAAATGGTTCTCATGTTTCAGAGGGAAGTGGCGGACAAAGTGGTATCAGAATCCGGACCATTGAATCTGGCCGTATTGCCATTTTTTGAAACAGAACGGGTCATGACACTGAAGCCTGCCAGCTTCAGCCCGCCGCCCAAAGTGAACTCTGCTGTGATTCATTTCGTTCGCAGAGAGAAATTTCAGGTTGAACCTGAGGCTGAGTACTTTCGATTCTGCCGCTGGATTTTTGAAAATCGGCGAAAAATGTTGTATAAGAATCTTATGAGAAAACGGAACAACGCTATATCCGGGATTTTTCAAAAACTGAAACTGTCTCAATCAGTGAGGGTGGACCAGTTGTCATCCCCACAGTTGATGGCCCTGTACAGAGAGGTGAAAACAAATGGCATACAATTATAATCCCGGAACACTGCAGATTCTCCCAATCGGTGGTGTAGGCGAATTCGGCATGAACGCGACCCTTTACCGCTACAACGACACGGCCTTGATTGTAGACGCAGGGGTCATGTTTCCGGACACGGACCAACCCGGCGTGAATCTGATTGTGCCCGATTACACTGTCCTGAATGAAATCGGCGTTTCCAGGCTCATTGCCGCGGCAGTGATCACCCATGGACACGAAGACCATATCGGCGGTGTTCCTTTTCTCTGCCATGACCTTGGTCGGGATATGGAGATCTACGGAACAAGGCTCACCTGCGGATTTATCCGGAAACGAATGGAAGAACACACATTTGAACACCAGGTAAACCTCCATGAAGCGGCTGCCGGAGACACCTTAAGCTTCGGGGAAATCAAAGTGCACCTGCTTCGGGTAACCCACAGCATTGTGGACTGTGTGTCACTGGTCATTGAATCTCCGGCGGGAACGGCATTTCATACCGGTGATTTCAAAGTAGATCAGACACCGATTGATGGGAAAAATTTTGATTTTGCCGGGTTTGCTGAATGGGGTCGGAAGGGCATTAACGTCCTGTTATCAGACTCCACCAACATTGCGAAGGAAGGCTACACCCTTTCTGAACGTACCGTGGGTGACTCGCTGCAGGAAATTATCGAATCCAGCCGGCAGAAAGTGATTGTAGCCTGTTTTTCAAGCCACATTCATCGAATTCAGCAGATTGTCAATATCGCAAAGGAATTGAACCGAAGGGTTATACTTCTAGGAAGAAGCCTGGAAAACGCGATGGCTGTAGCCCGCCAATTGGGTTATCTGAAAATGCCCGCCGGTGTCATGGCCAATAAGGAAGAGATTCGGGATATTCCTGAACATCGCCTCATTGTCATAACTACGGGTTCCCAGGGAGAACCCATGTCTGCCCTGTCCCGGATTGCCCGGGGAGAAACAAAACAGGTGGAAATCTATCCAGGTGATACCATTATCATCTCGGCCAAAACCATTCCAGGAAATGAAAAATCCGTCATGCGGATTATCAACAGCCTGTATCGAATGGAGGCAGATGTCCATTACGAGGAAATTTCCGAAGTCCACGTGTCCGGCCACGCAAGTCGGGAAGAGTTGAAACTTGTCTTCAGTTTGCTGATGCCCCATAATTTTGTTCCAATTCATGGCGACCGGATGCAACTGGTTCACCATGCTGGTCTGGCGAAAGAGATGGGATTGAAACGGCGCCGAATTCTTATAGTGGACAGCGGGGATATTCTGGAACTCACCGATGACAGGATACGCAAAATAGACTCCATTGAAATCAACCGCCGCTTCATTGAAGGCGACCGGTTTGAAGAACTGGAAGATATTGCCCTACGGGATCGGCGTCGCCTGTCGGAGGATGGATTGATTGTGGTCACTCTCATAGTGGATGAACAATCCGCAGAACTGATTGGAGAGGTCGAAGTGATTACCCGTGGTTTTCTGCTTCTGTCTGATGATGAAGCTGAAATGGTCCAGATCCGGGATCGGGTTCGCCGTCGCTTCTCGGAGATGAAAAGAAAAGAGCGGCTGAACTGGGAAGTAGTACGCCCGAAAATCAGGTCTACGCTCAGAAGCTACTTCAGAAAGCGGATGAACAGTTTCCCCGTCATTCTCCCCATCATCCTCACGGTTCCGGGCGGAAAGAGAAAATAGAATAGCGTTCCCTCTCCTGCGCCCGAAACGACTGTTCCCTTGAAAAAAAAGGGGATGTAATCTAAACTCAATTTTGACCAAACAGCTATCTCATACAGATGACCTTCTCTGGTAAAGGAGAGCCCGGAATGAATATCAGGCGCGCCATCGAGACCGATTTTGATGCAATCTGGCCGATCTTTCATGAAATTACAGCTGCTGGCGAAACCTATGCCTATCCGCCGGAAACCACTAAGGAAGAGGCATTCAGGATATGGATGAGTGCGCCAAGGGAGACCTATGTGGTCGAAGAGAATGGAGAAATCCTGGCCACCTATTACATCAAAACAAATCAGAACGGCCCCGGCAATCATGTGTGCAACTGTGGCTACATGGTGTCATCCGGAGCGAGGGGCAGAGGATTGGCAACTGCCATGTGTGAGCATTCACAGGAAATTGCAATGTCACTGGGATATAAGGCGATGCAATTTAATTTTGTTGCTTCCAGTAACGAAGGGGCTGTGAGATTATGGAACAAATTGGGATTTGAAACGGTGGGCCGTCTTCCGGGAGCATTCAATCACCCCGTAAAAGGATATGTGGATGCCCTGGTAATGTATAAATGGCTCCAAACATAATTGCCGTCTCACTTGCCGGCTGTTAAATTCTTTCAGAAACAAGGAGTGTTTGTGAAACCCCGAAAAGTCTTAGAAAAATGGGTTGACGCCTTCAATTCCGGCGATGCCAAAGCCATTTCAGGTCTTTATCATGAAAAAGCGGTGAATTACCAGGTTCCGGAATTGCCTGTTGAGGGGAAAGACAGGATTGAGGAAATGTTTGCCACAGAATTTTCCAGGGCGAAAATAACCTGCATTGTGGAGAATATTTTTGAGGATGCCGAATACACTCTGGAGACCAGTCTGGGTGGAAGTCAAGGTTGAGTTGGCTTAAAAGCCGAGTGAAGGGTGATTGTGTTTTCAACACTGTGATGGGTGATGAGTAGAGGCAAAGAAAGAACAAAGTTTCTTATTTTTCTCTTTACCTCGCACTCGTACGTGCACTTGCATTCTCTATCGCCCACGCCTCGCTCACAACACCCACTTCTTCTTCACTCTGACAATGAGCTTGCAATTTGTCGGCGGTATCTGGTATCGTAACAACATGAAAACTGAAGAGAGAAAACCGATTTACAAACGGGTTCTGCTGAAACTCAGCGGAGAAGCGCTGATGGGAGACAAGGGCTTTGGTATTGACAATAGTATTGTCCGGCGCCTGGCAGAGGAAATTGCTGAAATCCATCAGATGGGAGTGCAGATCGGGATGGTCATCGGCGCGGGAAACATATTCCGGGGTGTTTCCGGCAGCGAAGACGGCATGGATCGGGTAACCGGGGACTACATGGGTATGATGGCGACCCTTATCAACTGTCTTTCTCTCCAGGATGCCATTGAAAAGCAGGGCGTTCCCACACGGGTACTTTCCGCGCTGGAAGTCCGGGCGGTGGCGGAGACCTTCATCCGGCGGCGTGCGATTCGCCATCTGGAGAAGGGACGGATCGTCATTTTTGGGGCCGGTACCGGCAACCCGTTCTTCACAACTGACACCGCGGCCTCACTCAGGGCAAACGAAATCGGCGCAGACGTGCTGCTGAAAGCTACAAAGGTTGATGGGGTATACACAGCGGATCCGGTCACCAATCCGAACGCCCGTTTTCTGAAAGAAGTCGACTATATGAGAGTATTGAAGCAGGGGTTGCGGGTTATGGATTCCACGGCAATATCGCTCAGTATGGAAAATAACCTGGAGATCATTGTTTTCAGCATGATTCGCCCCGGGAATCTGGCTAGAATAGTCCTGGGCGAATCGGTAGGAACAAAGGTAAGGAAAGAAGGAGGCTCAGATGATTAAGGAAGTGTTGCAGGAGGCAGAATCCCACATGATAAAGACTGTGGACGTGTTCAGGAAAGAGTTGTCCTCGCTTCGTACCGGGCGGGCCTCTGTTACCATTTTTGATAACATTCATGTGGACTACTTTGGTTCTGAAATGGCGTTAAACCAGCTGGCCACATTGTCATCTCCTGATGCGACACTGGTGGTGATTTCACCCTTTGATGCCGGAACCATTACCGTAATCGAGAAGGCGATTCAAAGCTCGGATCTTGGACTGAATCCAAACAATGATGGGAAGCTTATCCGGGTACCCATCCCCCCTTTGACAGAAGATCGACGCAAGATGTTGAGCAAGAAGATCCAGGAATATGAAGAGCAGAGCAAGATAGCGATTCGGAACATCAGAAGAGATGCCCGTGACCAGGCCAAAGAATTCTTGAGGGAAAAAATGATATCCGAAGATGATGAACATAAATGCGAGGATGAAATCCAGAAGTTGACAGATAAATATGTGGATAGCATTGCGGAAATTTCAAAGCAAAAGCAAACTGACATTATGGAAGTTTAGCGCTCCGATCCTTCTCTTCCTGATTATCGCCAATGGAGGATGGACGGGGGTTGACCGGCTGGCTCTTGTTGTTGGGGATCGTCCTGTCACCTTGTCTGAAGTGCGGGCGTGGATCTATCTGCAGTCAGGCGAGTGTCTTTCGGAGCCGTTGACCGCTGAGGCCAGGCAGCAGATAGAGCGAATGATCGCGTCGGAGAAACTCTACCAGACTGCAACAGAATTCGGCGGATTCAAGTTCCCCCCGCTGATTCTCAGACAGGCGCTTAGAGTGATGGATTCAAGCCGGGGATTTCGCCTGCTTAATAGCCATTCCCTTGACAATTGCCATGTATCACTTTCTCTGCTGGAAGAAGTCCTTCGGCGGGAACTTGTAGTACAGCACTATATTCGCAGTCGATCCGGTTCTCTCAAGCCTGGTGAAGACGCCCTGACCACCCTTGCGTCAGGCCTGGAACCGGATGTCCCGGTAGTGAACCTGCTCTTTCAGGAACCCCCGGCAAAAAGTATCTCTACCCCAGATACTATTCAGTCAGAAAAGCATTGAAATTTACGCACCGGTCACTATAATGAACAGTACTGGTCGGAGCGTGGCGCAGCCTGGTAGCGCACACCCTTGGGGTGGGTGGGGTCGGAAGTTCAAATCTTCTCGCTCCGACCATTTTTCTCTTTTAAATTCCTAATCATAATTCTTTCTAACAGATCTTTCCGGGAAAGTGGGTCGAATCCATTCCTGCCATTCCGGCGACTCCCACGTTCCCAGTTTTTCATGAACAATCACATACTTTTCCGGGATGGGATGTGTCCCGACCACAACCTCCAGGCCAAAGGCCTCTTCAATGTATTTCTTGAAATGGGCGATATGGGGGCAGGGTGGATACCCCACCACAAAACCGGTCGCAAAGTGGATGATATCAGCGCCATTCTTTTTCATTTCTTCCGGGGCATATTCAATATTACCACCGGGACAGCCCCCGCAACTGGTGTATCCAACGATTTCCACATCCTTGCCCTTGTAACGGTCAAAAGCCCCCTCCCGTTCCCTCAATGAACGAAAGCATTTTCCCCCCGCACAATTTCGGTACCGGTCACAAATGACGATACCAATCTTGATCGTGGACATCAGGCCCCCCAATTGAACTTGTTCTTACCTTATTCTACGTCAAGGAGATGGAGAAAGAAAGTCTGGAGTTTTTAACCGCTGAGGTCACAGAGATAGAGGAGGAAGAGGAGAATTTAGCACAAAGACACGAAGGCACAAAGTTCGGATGAAGCTGGGGTGAAGAGTAGATTCGGAATGAGATGTGAAAATGGTTGCGGTATGCGATTTTTTAAAGTGGAAAGCAAGTGAAATATTCTTACTTCTTTCCAATCTTGTAGAGCCGCACCAGAGCATCCTCCTGGTCCACTGCAAATGAGCTTTGTCCTTCCACGGCAAAACTGCGAAGATCCAGATCAAAGTTCCAGAGCCTGACAACCTTACCCAGATTGTAACTGAACAACATGGAATATGTCCGGAAAACCAGAAAATCGGAGTTCTGAGCCCGATATACAAGGTACAAAGTGAACCTTTCTGCATTAAATAAATAATTTACTCAGGACCAACCAGTTTTTGCAGTGAGTATGACAATGCATTCACCTCGGAGGAGAAGTGCGTGTTTTGAAAAACAAATCCGCATAATAGTGTGATTCGGCGACAAAATAGTCCTGAATCCATAAATATTCAAAACAGCATAAAAATAATACACTATAGAACAAAAAATATATACATAACATACATGTAATAAAAGTAGAAAATCTCTTTTGA
>Ga0210044_10007281_pt1 | contig 14174 bp, 15 predicted proteins | sample CryGey13umfilter_2_FD_183959 | JGI IMG/M metagenome (GOLD analysis project Ga0210044, IMG submission 183959) | Groundwater microbial communities from aquifer in Utah, USA - Crystal Geyser 4/9/14 3 um filter (SPAdes) (version 2) | ecosystem: Environmental > Aquatic > Deep subsurface >...
TAGGACACCGGCAGAGGCTTATACTGAAAGTATGGCTTTACAGAAAGGACATGAAAATGTAGAAGAAATTTACGCAATGGCGGCATAATTGTTGAAACGGGATTCCACCTTAAAAACGCCGCCAACTTGTCCAACAAAGTAGGACCACCTCTTAAAGCCCGATCTTCATGTCAGCCTTACCGGAGGGTTTCTGGAGGAAATGTATGCCGGACTGGGCGGGGAGATCCTTTATCGTCCCTTTGGCAAAAAATTCGTGCTGGGGGCGGAGAGCTATCAGGTTTTCAAACGGGATCCTTATAGCCTATTCAATACAGGTTTGAATGGCGACCATTTGCTAACCGGACATTTGCAGGCATGGTACGAATTTCCGGATCATTCTCTGACCCTGCAGGCGCGTGTGGGGCGCTATCTTGCCGAGGATACAGGCGGGACACTGGCTTTAAGCCGCCAGTTTGATAATGGCACAAAACTGGAAGCCTTCGCCACCGTAACCAGCCGCGCCGATTTTGACGTTTTCGGCAGTACAACACATCTTTATAGCGGCCTGAAACTCTCTTTACCGCTCGGCAATATCAGATATATTCCGCAGGGGAGCCAAATCCTCATGACCGCCGCCCCTCTCGGACGCGATGCCGGACAATCTCTCGATAGCCCTATCAAACTCTATGATATCAGTGAACAACTCTCTTACCGCCATATCAGCCGCACCTGGTCACAGATTACCGAATAGCACCACGCGCTCTCAATTCCGGCTTTGTAAAATCCAGCACCATAAAGTCTATGGAGAGAAATGGTGGACCCGATCGGGATCGAACCGACGACCTCTTGCATGCCATGCAAGCGCTCTCCCAGCTGAGCTACGGGCCCTCTTTTTTGAAAAGAAGTATTCGGAAAATAAGGAAGAACAAACATTTATGCAAGTTAAAATTTTCTGATTTCCCGGCTTTTACCGACCCGGGATAAACTCTTCGACTGCCGGATATGTCCTTTGCAAGAACTTCCGTAACCTTTCATCGGCATTTTCTGGACGCTCTCCTGTTTTCATCGGGGTACTGACGCGCACGAGCGCGCCATCGGTGCGGTTCATGACGATAGAATCCCATGCCAGAAACAGTTTGGCTTTTAGCGGATTGCTAATTCTTCGTCCGCGCTGCTCCAGCCAGTAATAGACCACGCCGGATTCCATCCCTTTGCGGATTACAAGTCTGTTTACGGAAATGTCATCCTGTGCTGTCTCAATCCGGGCCGTACTTTGCGAATCCACTTGCCATCCACTCCCCAATATACAGTTTAAGGGAATATGGATGTTAGCGCGCATACGCTGGCTATTATAATAGGCAACATACAGATTAACGGGAGCTGATACATTGTCGCTCTTATAATCTGCCATCCAGTAATCAGTGAGATCAAGAATCCCGATTTCCTCCAGTGTTAGAAAGCCTCTTTTTCCTGTCCAATCTCCAATCTGGGCAGGAAAGGTCGAGAAATCAGGTGCAAAAGGAGCGTTATCTACTCTATTTTTGAGAGATCCGCTCTGAAAAAATAAAAACCCGCAAAAAAGTAGTAATAAGCCAACCAGAATGGGGGGCGTGATTTTTGCTGATCCAGAAAAAATTCTGCCCCGGGGAAGCTTTAAATATTCATCCCGAAAACGGCCTGTTTTACCAAAATGTAGAAAAAGCCACATTTCTCCCAGTAACAGGATAAGACAAATCCCGAAAACCACGAAGCCCTCGAACATATGCAATACGCCCTCGGCCATCTCCTGTCCCCACAGGTTAACGGTGAGTCCGACAATCGCAATGCGAAGGGAATTCATTATAATCGTGACAGGAATCACAGACAGAAACACCACCCCCCGTTTCCACCATTTATCTTCCATGAGATATGCCGCCAGATAGCCCAGACTCATGAGCGGGAACAGATAGCGCAGTCCGTCACAGGCTTCTGCCACCTGCAGCTTCATCAAGCCCAGATCTATAACATTGCCATCCTGGAACACGGAAAAACCGAAAAGACGGATGATATTTGTTCCCAGTGTAGAAGAAACAAGCTGCATCTGCAGGGACAGATTGCCGTAAACGATATGGGGTAAAGGCGCAGCAAAAAACAGGAAAACAAGAACAGGCAATAATAAAAAAGTAACTTTCTTCCCGCCGAATGTCAGGACAATACCAGACAGAGCCATGATAAAGCTGTAATTCAGCAGCGCCTCGAAGGCTGATAGCTCGGCAAGCGTTGAAAATAGCAGACTTATAATCAATACAGGAATACCTGCCCATGACGGCGTAAGTGCCGGTTTCTCACGGACAAGGATATGCCAGCCAATAAATATTGCAATTATAGGGATGAGAATACCGTGACTATATTCATCTTTCTCCCAATAAAGCGGCAGATTCAATAAAGAATCTACCGAAATGGAAAAAGCGGTTACAACGGTCAAGGCCAATAAAATAAAAAAGCCGATAGCGCTTTTTTCTGTTTGTACCATCTTTTTGCCCATCGTTGTAAACGTCACGAAAGAACCCGCTTCTGTGTTCGGGTCGCAATCAGATAAAGCGCGTGCGGATTGGTTGTCAGGTAACGCCAGAAGAGCTGTTTCGGTTTCGTACACATACGGTGTAACCATTCAAGGCCGCGATCCTGCATCCATTGAGGGGCGCGGGGGTAGTCGCCTGTCACGTAATTATAACACCCGCCGCAGGTTACAAGCCATCCGGCAACGATTTTGTCCCGGTTCCGGACACAGAAACTCTGTTCTTTCGGCTTGCCAAGTCCGACCCAGACGATATCCGGTTTTAGCGCGCTGATTTCCCGGCATATTTCCTCTTCTTCCTGCGAAGAAAAATAGCCGTTGCGGCGGCCAATAATATTGAGATCCGGATATTGTTCCCGCAGAATATCTACGCATTTGGCGTTAATCGCCTCTGTCCCGCCAAAAAAATAAAAACTCAGCCCGTGTTTGACCGCAGCCTCCACGGCATCATACAGAAAATCCGTTGTTGCGGAGCGGTCACCGATCTGGCCATCCGTTAGTTTGTTGGCCGCAAAAACAATAATGCCGCCATCAGCATGAACAATGTCCGCCTGTGCAAGATCGGCCTGAAATGCCTGTGAGGAAGCAGCAAGAGAAATACCATGGCCATTGCTGTCAAAAACCAGAGCGGGCGGTTTGTTTTCATTCCGGCGGGCAAGACAGTCTTCAGCCATCAAAGAGGCCAGTTCTGCCCGTGAAAGACAGGCGGTCTTAACCCCGCCAACCATAACATGCTGTACCGATGCCAGTCTGTTTTGTGGAGTTTGTTCTCTTTGTTGCGCAAGAGCAGAAGATGTCATGAAGCGACCCTTCTAACAGAGTGCTGTGTATTGGCGACTTCACGTGCAACAAGAATTTTTTCCCATGCCAGCGCTGTGTGGACAATATTTTCCAGATTGTCATATTTTGGTTTCCAGCCCGTTAGCGCCCGAAGCCGGTCCGCATTTGCGACCAGAGAGGGTGGTCCCCGGGGCGAGCGGGTGCAGAAACGATGGAGAGCGGTCTATTTGCAACTTTTGCCACAGTTTCCAATACTTCACGAACCGAAAAAGCACGTCCGATCCCACAGTTAAGTGTCAGATTTTCAGGGTTTTTCCGAAGCGCCTCAAGAACCGCAAGATGCGCTGTGGCCAGATCAGAAACATGGATATAATCCCGAATACAGGTGCCGTCCGGTGTCGGATAATCTTCACCGAAGAGAGAAATATGATCCTGTTTTCCGAGAAGATACTGCACAGCAACTTTAATCAGATGAGTGGCCTTTGGCGAAGATTGTCCCGTCCGCCCTTGTGGATCCGCGCCCGCAACATTGAAATAACGCAATGTACCGGTTTGAAGGCCGCAGGATGCTGAAACATCACGTAAAATATTTTCAACCATCAGCTTGGAATTCCCGTAAGGGTTAATAGGGCATGTCACCGTATCCTCATACACAGTACCCTGCTCGGGAATGCCATAAACAGCTGCTGTAGAAGAAAAAATAAATTTCGGGATATCGTGCCGGACACAGGCATCAATCAGAGTCAAAGAATTTGTCACATTATTCCGGTAATATGTAAGCGGATCCGCAACAGATTCCGGAACAACAATAGATCCGGCAAAATGAAGGACGGCATCAAACTTATTTTCAGACATCAGACGATCCAGTAAAGCGGCATTGCCAACATCACCTTCATAAAATGCAGCCTGAGGAGGACAATTTTCCAATATGCCCGTACTAAGATTATCCAGAATCACAACATTGATCCCGGAGTCGACAGCAGCCCATGCTGTGTGAGACCCTATATACCCTGCTCCGCCTGTTAATAAAATTTTCATATGGCTTTTATATAATAGTTGACTGAATTAATGCAAGTTTCTTATTAATACCAAAACTCTATAAATATGACAATAAAAAAACAGGCCTGAACCTCTTGCTGCTTGTAATATATATCGCCCAAGTGATAATGCCATATCGAATTCAAAAAAATTCTGTGTCAAGAAATCAACACAAATAACGGGTCATTGAAATGTTTCCAGATAATCCTGTTCAGTCAGATATTGATCAGGCAAATAAATTGCACAGAACAGGCATACAGCTCGTGCAGACGGGTCGATTTGTGAGAGGAATCAAGTTTTTACGCGATGCCGCAGTGCTGACGCCTGATGATATGCTCCTTGTGAATAATCTGGGAGTCCGTCCCAATATACCAAGTTATTCCTGGGTCACAGAAAAAATATATAACACATCACAGGATCGCTGGCGGCACTATACAAAACATCTTGCCCCTGTGATGCCGCAGCTCAAGCCATGGGCAGAGAAATTCGGATATGAAACAGAGTGATTTTTCAAGAATCAAAAGGGGGTTTCCCTTTATAAAAATCAGGAAAAAGGATATGCTGGATTATAAATTTTTGAAGAAAAAGGAAAAATAATGGGCAAGGAAATTCTGATTTCTATCGGCAAAGGCAAAAACTTTATGGCTTACGCAGCATTTCCCGAACAAACTCCTGCACCTGCTGTCATTGTGGCACAGGAGATTTTCGGCGTTAATCAGGGGCTACGTGATAAATGTGACTGGCTGGCTGAAGAGGGATTTATAGCCGTTTGCCCTGACCTGTTCTGGCGGATTGAACCGGGAATCCAGCTTACAGATCAGAGCAAGGCAGAATGGGCGCGTGCTTTTGAACTTTTTAATCTTTTTGATGTTAATAAGGGTATTGAGGATTTAATAGCCACTGCCGCTTTTATGAACGAGCATCCGCAAAGCAACGGTAAAACAGGTTGCATCGGCTATTGTCTTGGTGGCAAGCTGGCTTATTTAATGGCCACACGCAGCCAAATTGATGTTTCCGTTGGTTATTACGGAGTTGGCCTTGAGATGCTGCTAAACGAATCTACAAATATTACAAAACCTTTGATGCTGCATATTCCCGAAGAAGATCAATTCGTGCCCAAAGAAGCGCAGGCAAAAATAAAAGAGACCTTGCAGGATCATCCGCAGGTTACAATCCATTCCTATCCCGGTCTTGACCATGCCTTTACACGCCTTGGCGGCGCGCACTATGATGAAGCAGGCGCAAAACTTGCCGATCAGCGCACCATTGATTTTCTAAAAAACCACACAGGATTATAGCAGCGTGCAAAAGAATCCCCCCTCTCCCGAAACAGCAAGGCCTGTCATAAACGAGGGGGAAAAAGAAGACGTTCATCCCGACCTTCTTGCCAAAGCGCTTGAGGATCTAAAGAAGCTTGTCAAAGGGAACGGCATTAAGCCCGAAACAGTTACAATGACGGGTTTTGATGGAGAGGTGCTCAATTTCGAAGCCCGGGAAATTTTTAAAATAGAGACAACAATTGCTGAAAAACGTGTAACAGGACGTGAATCCGGAGAAGTGGCAGGATCAAATGTTGATGCCCGACAGAAAATCAGTGCGGCCATAGAAAGAATTTCAAGAGACCGTTCCATTAAAAAACATACCATTACCATTCTTAAAAAAAGACGCGATATGGGACTGGCTGTTCCCGGAATTGTGATCCGTCTGGACAAACATAACCAGCGTTTTGTACTTCATGAAGCCTGTAATCCCTGTAATGCAACAGGAAAAATATTATGCCTGAACTGTCAGGGAAAAAAGAAACTGATCTGTCCGCGCTGCCACGGACAGCAAACCATACAATGCCATTTGTGCCACGGGATGCAGTTTATTGCAACGGATCAGGGACGCACCCAATGTACCCAATGTCGCGGGCAGGGACAGATTGCCTGCGACCTGTGCCGAAAACTTGGCATGGTTCCCTGTCCCAAATGCAAGGGAATTGGCAAGGCACCCTGTACACAATGCGCGATGACCGGATGGCATAGCCATCTTTTTCTTGTATCAGTACTGGCAAAGGCTGCGTTTACTTATGACCGGGAAAGTCTGCCGGAAGAGATTCTGCCGCTTATTGATGCCTACGGCCCTGATCTTGTGCTTAAAAACCATGCCCAGGCACGGATCATCGAAGATGTCCGCTATGATACCGAACTTGATAATACCAGCAAGCCGGATGAGTATATTATCCCTTATCACGTCAAGATTCCCTGGGGTGATATTCAGTTTGCGGTAGGCGGGAAAACTCTGGACGCAAAATTATTCGGGGAAAACCCGTTATTTCTGGAGTTCCCGCCCCTTCTCGAAAAAACCTTGAGTGCGCCTTTGGATGCTCTGGCGCGCGCCGCGCAGGGAAATGGTCATATCGAACAAAATACGGCCAAAGCCATTCGTGCCCGTCTCATTGGCGAAGCCTTTCTCACAGCATTATCCCATCCCCCCCCCAAAGCTCTGGCGATCATGGAAGAAAAGTATCCCTATGGTATTACAGAGGAGATGCTGAAAACGATCATTTCGCGGGCAAATACAACAATCCGGAATTTAACAAAAAAACCGCGTCTAAAGGGTCTTGCCATAGGGTTATTCGCCAGCACTGCTATATTTTCCGCCTATTTTTTCAGCTCCTTCCGTAATAATACAGGAGCAATGCTTCCCGATACGATGCCAACATTTGTTCCTGATGCGATTCTTATGTTATCCGGTGACCTGCTGATTGCCTTTTGCATTCATATGAGTGCCCTTCGAACTCTGCGCTCTGTTTTTTCTCCGCTGCTAAAAAATAATAACAAGACAAAAATTTCTCCCGCAATGACAATAGCCTTCTTATGGGGGCTTCCGGCAGCATGCATTTTGTTCCTTGTCTTTTTCCTTTTGGCGGGATAGATCAAACAGGATTAATATTTTAGTAAACTTGACGCAAAGAAATCGTATATGAAAAAAATTCACGCTCATAACAAGAGAGGGAATGTTTTATTTTTAATACTGATTGCCGTTGCGCTTTTTGCAGCATTATCTTATGCCATGACCCGTTCTTCCCGATCCGGCAGCGGCGATGCCGGTAAAGAAACTCTTGCTCTGCAAGCCGCACAGATTACACAATATGCCACGGGTCTTGAAAATTCAATTATGAGAATGCGTCTGTCCAATGGTTGCTCCGATACGAATATCTCTTTTACAAATCCGTTTGTAGCCGATTATGAACACCCGGTTCCGCCCGCAGACCAGTGCAAGGTTTTTCATCCTCAGGGGGGCGGATGGTCTTATACTCCACCAAAACCGGAGTGGCTGGATACCGCGCAATCGGCAGAGCCTCATTATGGAGAGCTTATTTTTACAGGCCAGACATGTGTTGCCGGTGTTGGTACAGGATCAGATTTTACATGCTGGAACGATGGCGATCTCACAAATCAGGAACTTCTTTTAACAAATCAGGAACTTCTTTTAATTGTACCGTGGATTAAAAAAGATTTATGTATTTTACTGAACGAAAAGCTGGGAGTGACCAATCCGGGAGGGAACCCTCCTCAGGATGGTGGCAGCATCTGGAGCACGCTGAATATCAAATTTATCGGAACCTACTCGGAAAATGCAATACCGGAAACTTTAGGAGGAATCCGCTCGGCCTGTATGGAAGGTAATACTTTCCCCGTTGCCCAGACCTATCATTTTTATCATGTTCTCATTGCACGTTAACGAAACTGGCCTCATAGCCAGAAACCCACACCGATAAACCAGCTTTGCAGATACGAATATGACGGCGTGGTGTCATCTTGCTCTTAATAAAAATAATAATATTTATAAATTCACGATTATATTGCTCACGCGCTGCCTGCCGTCAGATCCCTGTCTACACAAAGATGCTGTTTTTCGGCAAGTGTCTGCTTTTTTCAGGAAAAACAGGAAAGTATTCAGTTCGTTCGTCGTTTTTTAGAGAAAAAACACAACAAGCGTACAGATTATGTAAAAATAAATAAATTAAAGCACTCCCAGATATATAAAATCATTATTAGGAATATTATCATATTTTGTCAAGTAAAGTATTTTTAAGGCTCTTTGAGACAGGAATATATTGTAACTGTATTATATAAATCAAAAAAGACCCCTTCATTCTTAACTTTTATTTGTCTGTTGTTTGTGCCATAAATTTCTTTACAGAACAAAAAGGGAATATCTGTCATGGTCGCCCGTATTAACACAGTCGCCTTTCAGGGTGTGGATGTCCAGAATGTCGATGTGCAGGTGCAGATCTCGAATGGGCTGCCAGCCTTTACCATCGTCGGACTTCCCGATAAAGCGGTTGCCGAATCAAAGGAGCGGGTCCGGTCGGCACTTCATGCACTCGGGATTTCCCTGCCGCCGAAAAGACTAACGGTTAATCTGGCACCGGCGGATGTTGCCAAGGAAGGCAGTCATTATGATTTACCGATTGCTCTGGGGCTGCTGGCGGCCATGGAGGTTTTACCAAAAGAAGAACTGGCGCATTGTGTCGCGCTGGGAGAATTATCTCTGGATGCAGGAATCCGTGCCGTGGCGGGTGTTCTGCCGGCGGCGCTCCATGCGGCAACGAATGATAACAAGCTGATCTGCCCCGAAGCATGCGGTGGCGAAGCAGCATGGGCGGGCGACCTTGATATTATGGCGCCGCGTGATTTATTACAGCTTATCAATCACATCAAGGGGACGCAGGTTCTCAAGCGCCCTGAAGCCGCGCTGGCCAAAGATCAGAGCCCTCTCCGTTATCCCGATATGGCCGAAGTCAAGGGGCAGGAAACAGCCAAACGGGCACTGGAAATTGCTGCGGCAGGAGGACATAATTTGTTGATGAGCGGACCGCCGGGAAGCGGTAAATCAATGCTGGCCTCCTGTCTGCCCGGTATTCTGCCGCCCCTCTCGCCACAGGAAGCGCTCGAGGTTTCGATGATTCACTCTTTGGCTGGAACCCTGCCTGATGGCGGGCTGATGAAAACACGCCCCTTTCGCGACCCCCATCATTCGGCTTCCCTGCCGGCAATGATTGGCGGGGGACAAAAAGCCAGGCCGGGCGAAATTTCACTGGCACATCACGGTGTCCTTTTTCTGGATGAATTACCGGAGTTTGCACGCGGGACGCTGGAAGCTTTGCGTCAGCCTCTGGAAGCGGGACAGGCGCTGGTCGCAAGAGTCAATGCCCATGTGATGTATCCGGCGCGATTCCAGTTAATTGCAGCGATGAATCCCTGTCGTTGCGGCAATCTGGGCGATTCGGATCTGGAATGTACCCGTGCCCCGCGCTGTGCCGTAGATTATCAGACAAAAATTTCAGGCCCTTTGCTGGATCGTATTGATTTGCGCGTGGATGTGACAGCGGTGCCAGTGGTTGAGCTTCATAATACACCACGCGGAGAGGACTCTGCACACATTGCGGCGCGAATTGTGCTGGCGCGAGAGAAACAGGCTCTACGCTACGCGCAATATAAAGACGGGATGAAAGGAACTTTAAACGCGGATACGCCGCCCGATATACTTGAAAAAATTGCTATTTTACAAGAGGATAGCAGAGATTTGTTGAATTCGGCTGCCGAACGGCTTAAGCTCTCGGCGCGGGGTTATCATCGTGTTCTGCGTGTCGCACGCACAATTGCTGATCTGGAATCAGGAACAGACGACATCACGCGGGAAATCAGCAAGGCGCATATTGCCGAAGCGTTGGGATATAGACCACCCCGCCTGAATTGATAACTTTGACATTATAGAAATAATAAGGATTTCTTAAGAGTCGTTATGTTAACATTCTTGAAGACGATTATGATGGATAGGAAGAAAGTCGATATATGGTTGCCGCTTCTTTAACAGAAGGATTTCTAGAAAGCGCCCGTCAGGGACAGGGATTCTATGACCGCGCCGCGCATATCGGTTTTCCCGAAGATCCTTATGAATCCACGTCTTCTTTTTCCAGCAGTGCGCCGCAGGGTGTTATGGATTCTATTGTAAATCTTACGATGCCCGCCATCCGTTTTGAAAATAATGAAACACCCGATGATCCCGTTGTGGGAGCGCAGCAAAATCTGCAGCATGCCTGGAAAACCGCCCAGACTTATAGCAAAGAAAGCCCGAAAATTAATTCCTACCAGGAAATGACGGCCTCCGGTCAGGGACTAAAACGCACAGAGCAGCAGATTGACAATAAATCTGCTGTTGTGCAGGATTTTAAAGTCGCCCTTGCGGAAATAAAAGAAGTGCAGAATATACAAGAACAGGCCGCGCCGCAAAACGGGGGGCTTGTCACCTTTATTGGTAACATGGCGCTTTCAACAATGGCTGGCGCTGTGGCCGAAACAATTGTGCCGGGATCAAACGCTTTTATTGCTGTGGCAACTCTGGGCGCGGGGACTTTTGGTGCCAAAGGAGGCGCCAGCGCTTTCAAAAGCGCAGCCGATGACAATAATGAAAGCATGTACCAGACAGCGTCCACGCCCGAACCGGGCAGTGCAGGAGCGCAGTTTAATCAAATGATGTCTCAGGGACCAGGCTTTGGACACTTACCTGCCCAGATAGAATTAATGACCGAACCAAGTCTGGAGGATATGTCATGTATTTTCGGAGAGGAACAGCTTGCGGCACTGGAAATTGTGGCTAAAAGTATGGAGCATGATGTTGAACTGGGCAAAATGGCCTTTCGAAATCATCTGGATGCGACAATGCCTGTAACAGAAAATATTGTGAATATTCCCCAGATTGCTCTCAAATTAAAGCCCGAAGATCAACTCAAACTTACAAGCGATAATCCAAACTTACAGCGCGATGCCCTGAAAAATGCTTTTGTAAATCCGGGGGCTTCTTTTAGCTGATATAAATCATTTTAAACAGATGAACTGTTTTTCTTGCTGTCTTCTTGAAAACGGGTTTTCAGCGCTTTCATATAATCATGTGTCTCGTTTAAAGTGCCGAGTTTCTGTGCGAGCACAGCTTTTGTATGTAAGGGGATATTTTCCGACAGAGCCTTATCAAATTCCTTTAAAGCGCGGTCTTCAGTTTCTTCAAGGCATGTGACCAGAATTTTCTCAGGATTTGATGCGGAATTTATATCAAGCTCATCAAACAAACTCTCTCTATTCTTATCTGAAATCTTCCGGTTTTCCGGATTGCCCCCATTTGCTTTCAAGAATTCGGACAAGTCGATAATAATATTACTACGGATATAGGCCATATTATTAAATACGGTTTCTATAAAAGGATTTGTTGTTTTTCTGGCCGCAGATTCATAAGAATATTTTGTATTTTCACAAACATTAATCAGGTGGCAAAGAACGTCATTTTGATCGGACATAGCATACTCTTTCGGTTTGAGTGCAACAAGATTCTTATGACATCAAACGCCCCTGTCCAAATTTTGTTCCACTTTTTTTGGAACTCATTACCCGTAAAGAGCGTTTGATGGGAATAACGGAGTTTACCAAAACTTGAAACCAAAGAGGAGAGAACAATGAAAACGAAAATATTAACAGCTGCATCTGCGATTGCCCTTCTAACGGCCATGCCTGCTTTGGCTCAAACGAAGACAAGTGTTAATGCACAGACACAAGCAACAATTGAAGCGCAAAAGAACAATAACCCGAATACCCCCGACATGCCGATTATCACAGGAAGTGACATTGAACGCGGCTGGGACAACACCCAGGATACCCTTTCCAATGCTGCAGAAAATACAGGTGAAGCGATAGAGGATACGTATTATAACATCCAGAATGTCTTTACAGACGAAGATACCCCTGCCGAAAATGCTGTCACAATTAAAACGCGCACAACAGCGAAAGGGATGATTGGCAAAAATGTTTATAATGCGAATGGAGAGTCCGTTGCTAAAGTCGAGGATATTATTATGGATCGGAATGGTATAGCTCAAATGGTCATCCTGCGTGATGGCGGTCTCTTTGGCATGGGAGGGAAACTTGTTGCTTTTGATTACAATAACATAACAGAGCGTGCAGACTCCGGTGATATTATGATGCCAATATCTGAAAATCTGATCGATAAAGTTGCAGAGTTCAGCTATGACCGCAATACATCCAGAGAGAATATTCGTATGATCCCAGAAAATGGTATTAGCGTCACAAAAGTCATGGATGGCCATATCAAAGATCCCGACAACAAAAATGTTGCTGATATTGACAATGTAACGCTGGTAAATGGCCGGATCGAATATCTGGTCGTTTCCTTCAACAAAGTATTGGAAATGGGCGGTGATACAGCTGTGATGAAATTTGATAATCTTCAGGCCATGGCGATTGATGATAATAAAGAAATCAATTTCCAGTTATCCGCACAGCAGGCGGCCGATTTTGAACTATTCAAGAAAAAAGCGCAAACAAAAGGATAGATTTTTGTGCTCTTGAAACGAGTCTGTTCCCGGATATCGTAGAATGGACAAAATCTTTAACCTTCAAACAGGAGACCTAAAATGAACGAAGATATTATTAAAGGAAAATGGACCCAGATTAAAGGCGATATTAAAACCAAATGGGGAAAGCTTACCGATGATGAACTGGATCAGATCAAAGGCAACCGTGACAAACTGATCGGTAAATTACAGGAAAGCTACGGAAAGACCCGCGATGAAGCGGAGCAGGAATTAAAAGACTTCGAAAAAAAATACGCTTCTAAATAATAAAAAATTTCATGAAAACGCCCTCCGGGGCGTTTTTTTGTGTCTTACAAAAGAGATACAAACTATTTCCAAACTCATACATGCTCTCTGGAACCGGGGCGATTGCCAATCGTTTGTATAATGAGAGCAACATAAACATGCTTGCCATCAGTTAGAAACCGGAAGGAGAAAATCCATGCATAACGAAATTGAGGATGACAATTTAAATAACCTGGAAAACGCGATCCTTGTTTGCTTTGGTGAAACAATTGAGGATGATCTTCCACAGATCGAAAGTGCAGATGAAGCCATGATTGATATTTTGCAGGGTGTTGGAAACTTTTCACGTATAGAAGCCCAGTCTTATCTACATGGTCAGAGTTAAAGAGGGACATATTTATAGTCCTGGAGGAAATATTTGAATAAAATAAGGGTTCATTATTTTCTTCAGGACGATCGTTATTGATACTGCAAATAACTATGAAATAATGTCAAAATCCAGTACTTCACGCCCTTTCGGAACATTACGAAAAATCATGGAAATTTTTTGCCCGGATTCAAGTGTTTTTATTTTATGCCGCTCAAGACAAGTTTTATGAATAAAAACATCTTTTAATCCATCTTCAGGAATAATAAAACCAAAGCCTTCTTCTTCTTTATACCACTTGACAATACCTGTCATTTTTCTGGTATTTTTATTCTCTGCCTGATCCCCCTCCTTATAAGAGAAATCACCACAGAATAATTCTTTCGGAAGATTCCCGGCATCAATGATTTCGATCACCTGCTTTACATGGGCTCCTTTTTCACCATATTCAATTTCACAGATCAAAGAGGCCTCCTCGCCGATAATTTGCACTCCGGCCTGCTGTAATGTCGTAATATGAAGGAAGGCATCTATATCAAGACGATTTTCTGGATTTACAAAACCAAAACCTTTGGGAACATTAAACCATTTCAGCCGTGCCCTCACAGGGACGCAGGCCGATTCTAACTGTATGCCCGAGAGAGGGTTTTCCACTGCGCTTGACAAGTAAAACAGCCCCGTAAAAAATTAAAAAATAAACGTACAAACTAAAAATATTCCGAGTTTGACCAAGAGCCCTTCTTCAATTCTATGACTGAAGATTGATTCCCAATTTGAATAAACACAATTTTAAA
>Ga0210044_10007283_pt1 | contig 14171 bp, 15 predicted proteins | sample CryGey13umfilter_2_FD_183959 | JGI IMG/M metagenome (GOLD analysis project Ga0210044, IMG submission 183959) | Groundwater microbial communities from aquifer in Utah, USA - Crystal Geyser 4/9/14 3 um filter (SPAdes) (version 2) | ecosystem: Environmental > Aquatic > Deep subsurface >...
CCGCCGATACAAGGTGACGCGGGAGGACCAGGACCAGTTCGCCTACCACAGCCACCGCAAGGCGCTCGCGGCGATCCAGGACGGCAAGTTCCGGGACGAGATCGTTCCGGTCAGCACGGTCCTGTTCCAGCGGAAGGACGGCGGGCCGCCCCTGCGCAAGGAGATCGTCTTCGACACGGACGACGGGCCTCGCGCCGATACGACGGTCGAGGCGCTGGCGAAGCTCAAGCCCGCCTTCTTTGCTTCGGGGACGGTGACGGCGGGGAACTCCTCCCAGATGAGCGACGGCGCCGCCGCCGCGATCGTCGTCTCGGAGAAGGTGTTGAAAGGACTCGGCGTGGAGCCGATGGCGCGCTTCCTCGGATTCGCCGTCGCCGGCGTCGCCCCCGAGGTGATGGGGATCGGCCCGATCGCGGCGATCCCGAAGCTCATGAAGCGGTTGCGGATGAAGCTCAACCGCATCGACCTGGTCGAGCTGAACGAGGCGTTCGCCTCGCAGTCCCTTACCGTGATCCGGGAGCTGTCGCTCGACCCCGACAAGGTGAACGTGAACGGCGGCGCGATCGCCCTCGGCCACCCGCTCGGGTGCACCGGGGCCAAGCTCACCGCGACGCTTCTCTACGAGATGAAGCGCCGCAACGCGACCCTTGGCCTCGTCTCGATGTGCATCGGCGGCGGGATGGGCGCCGCGGGGCTCTTCGAGCGCGCGTAACCCGGCAGGCGCCCCGAAAAAATCGGTTGACACGCTCGGGGGCGCACGCATAATCTATATATCCCATAATAAACGTAGTCATTCGTTTGGCGCCCACAATAGAAAGGAGACCGACGATGTCCTCTACGCTCAAGCCGGAAACGATCGCCCTTCACGGAGGGCAGAAACCCGACCCGACGACGAACGCCCGGGCGGTGCCGATCTACCAGACCACCTCGTACGTCTTCAACGATACCGCGCACGCGGCGAGGCTCTTCGGGTTGCAGGAGTTCGGGAACATCTACACCCGGATCATGAACCCGACGACCGACGTCCTCGAGCAGCGGGTCGCGCAGCTGGAAGGGGGCACCGGAGCGCTTGCGGTCGCTTCCGGCCAGGCGGCCTCGACGCTCGCCCTGCTGAACATCGCCCGCGCGGGGGACGAGATCCTCTCGTCGGCCTCCCTCTACGGCGGGACGTACAACCTGTTTCACTACACTTTCCCGAAGATGGGGATCGAGGTGAAGTTCGTCGACCCGAAGAACCCGGGGAGCTTCCGGAAAGCGCTCACGAAGAAGACGAAGGCGGTCTTTGCGGAAAGCGTGGGGAACCCGAAGCTCGACACGCTCGACTTCGCCGCGGTTTCGAAGGTCGCGCACGACGCGGGGATCCCGCTGGTGGTCGACAACACGATGCCCTCCCCCTTCCTGCTGCGCCCCTTCGACCATGGGGCGGACATCGTGATCCACTCCGCCACCAAGTTCATCGGCGGCCACGGGACCTCGATCGGCGGCATCGTCGTCGACTCCGGGAAGTTTCACTGGGGGAACGGGAACTTCCCCGAGTTCACCGCGCCCGACCCGTCGTACCACGGGTTGAAATATTGGGACGTCTTCGGAAATTTCCCGGGCCTCGGGAACGTAGCGTTCATCATCAAGCTGCGGGTCCAGCTGCTGCGCGATCTCGGGCCGGCGCTGTCGCCCTTCAACGCCTTCCAGTTCCTGCAGGGGCTGGAGACCCTTCACCTGCGGATGGAGCGGCACAGTACCAACGCCCTGGCCGTCGGGAAGTTCCTCGAGAAGCATCCCAACGTCTCCTGGGTCAACTACCCGGGGCTGCCGAACCACCCCACGCACGCCCTCGCGAAGAAGTACCACCACCGCGGGCTGTACGGCGCGATCCTCGGGTTCGGCATCAAGGGAGGCGTCGCGGCGGGAAAGAAGTTCATCGAGAGCCTCAAGCTCTTCTCCCATCTCGCGAACATCGGCGACGCGAAGAGCCTCGTGATCCACCCGGCGTCCACGACGCACCAGCAGCTCACCCCGGAGGAGCAGATCGCCACCGGCGTCACGGACGACTTCGTCCGTCTCTCGGTCGGGATCGAAAACATCGACGACATCGTCGCGGACCTCGACCAGGCGCTCCGCAAGAGCTGACGAGTTCCGTTTTCATCCGCCCGGGGGGTTCGCCCTCCGGGTGTTTTTTTTGCTTTCGTACTTGACATTTACGTTAAGTAGAAGTATAAGGAAACGAGGGCCCCGGGAACCCGGGGAAGCATGCGGGAGGTGAGCCGATGACGACCGGAGAGAAGATTCTGCACGGCGGCGGGTACCTGATCGAGGACGCAACCGCGGGGTCCGTCTTCACCCCCGAGGAGTTCAGCGACGAGCAGCTTCAGCTCGCCGACACCACGGACCAGTTCCTCCGCGAAAAGGTCCTCCCCCACGTAGAGAAACTCGAGAACCACGACTTCGACCTGATGGTCAAGCTCCTGCGCCAGTTCGGGGAACTGGGCCTGCTGATGATCGACGCTCCCGAGGAGTACGGGGGCCTCGATCTCCCGAAAACCACGAGCATGCTCGCGGCGGAAAAGGCGTCCATCTACGGCGGCTTCTCCGTGGCGTACACCGCGCACTCGGGGATCGGCACCCTTCCCCTCGTCTATTACGGGACGAAGGAGCAGAAGGAGAAGTACCTCGGGAAGATCATCACCGGCGAGTGGATGGCCGCCTACTGTCTCACGGAGCCCGACTCCGGCAGCGACGCCCTCGGGGCGAAGACGACCGCCACCCTCACCCCCGACGGGAAATATTACCTCCTCAACGGCACCAAGCAGTTCACCACGAACGGCTCCTTCGCCGACATCTTCACGGTCTTCGCCAAGATCGACCGGGAGCATTTCACCGCGTTCCTGGTCGAGCGCACCTTCGAGGGGGTAAAGCCCGGGCCCGAGGAGAAGAAGTTGGGGATCCACGGATCCTCCACGACCCAGGTGGTCCTCGAGGACGCGAAGGTCCCGGTGGAGAACGTGCTCGGCGAGATCGGCAAGGGCCACAAGATCGCCTTCAACGTGCTGAACGTCGGGCGCCTCAAGCTCGGCGCCTGCGTCACCGGCGCGGGAAAGTTCGCCTTCGCGGAAGGGGTGAAGTACGCGAACCTGCGCAAGCAGTTCGGCGTAACCATCGGGACGTTCGGTGCGATCCGGGAAAAGATCGCGGACACCGCGGCGGCGCTGTTCGCCTCCGAGGCCCTGGTGTATCGCGTGGCCGGGATGATCGACGACCGCCTGGCCATCGTCCCGAAGGGGATCCCCGACTACTACGACAAGTACCAGCTGGGGATCGAGGATTACTCCATCGAGTGCGCGATCGCGAAGGTCTTCTGCAGCGACGTCCTCGCCCAGGTGGTCGACGAGGTCATCCAGATCTTCGGCGGATATGGCTACACGCAGGAGTACCCCGCGGAGCGCTACTACCGCGACGAGCGGATCAACCGGATCTTCGAGGGGACGAACGAGATCAACCGGATGCTCATCCCCGGTACGCTCCTGCGGCGGGCGATGAAGGGGGAGATCCCGCTGCAGGACGAGGTGATGAAGGCGGTGGGACGCCTCTCCGCCGCCGCGGGCGAAGCGCCGTCCGGGTTGTTCGGCGCCGAGAAAGCGTTGCTGCGCAACCTGAAGGACGCCTTCCTCGTGCTGGCGGGCGCGGCCGTGCAGCGGTTCGGAGCGAAGGTGAAGGACGAGCAGGAAACGCTGCTCGCGCTCGCCGACGTCGCGATCGGCGTCTTCGCCCTCGAAAGCGCGGTCCTGCGGGCCGAAAAGATCGCGGCCTCGGGAAACGAATCCCGCGCGGAGCTTGCCGCCGCGGCCGTCACGACATTCGCCTTCCCGGCGGCCGAGGCGGCCGTCAGCGCGGCGCGGCGCGCGGCGTTCTACATCGGCGAGGGGGACACGCTCAAGATGCTCCTCTCCGGCATCCGGCGCGCGACCCGGTACGACGCCTCCGGCCTGCTCGCCGCGAAGCGGAAGCTCGCCGCCGCCGCCCTCGAATCGGAGCGCTACCCGCTGTGAGGGCGGTCCGCGCCCGCACCCCCACGCGACGAGAGGTGCACGGCTGCGTCGCCTCGGAGGGCGGGGCTCCGTTCGTGGCTCGCCATGCGGTGAACCCGCACGGCTGCGCTTTACCTCACTGCGCCCCCCCTCCTGAGGCGACTCCGCCGAAGGGAAAGTCCCGGAGGCGCAGCGGCTTCCTGCGAGAAGGAGTGTCCCTCGCCCACAACCCACAAGCCATAGTATGATCTGAGATATTTTTGATCGGGGGGTGGGGGATGAAAAAGCTCGCCGTCGCGCTGTCGTTCCTGCTGCTGTCGTCGCACGCCTTCGCGCTGGAGGTCGCCGGGGTGAACGTATCCCCGACCGTGGTCCTCCACCAGAAGACGCTCTCGCTGAACGGCGCGGGGATCCGCAAGGCGTACGTCTTCGTCAAGGTGTACGTCGGGTCGCTCTACACGGAGCGGAAGGTGACGACGCCCGCGCAGCTCCTCGCCGACCCCGGCGAAAAGCTCATCCGGATGAGCTTCGTGCACAGCAAGGTGGAGAAGGAGAAGATCGTCGGGGCGTTCGCCGAGGGTCTCGTGAACAACTCTCCCGCCGTGGCGCGTTCCGCCGAGGCGAAGGCGTTCCTCTCCTGGTTCACGGCTGATTTCGTCTCGGGCGACACGGTCGACATCTCCCTGTCTCCGGACGGGACAGTGGCCGCGTCGCACAACGGGAAGGTGCTCGGAACGATCCGGTCCCCGGCGCTCGTCCAGGGGGTGCTCCTCATCTGGGTCGGGGAGAAGCCGGCCGACGGGGGCCTGAAGAAGGGGATGCTCGGGAACGGGTGAGCCGGCCCGCGCTATCTCGGGATGCCGTAGAAGTCGACGATCCGCTTCCGGTACTCCGAGATGTCCCGCGCCAGGGACGACAGCTTTCCGATCCTGCGGTGGATCGCGTCCGTGTGGGAGTCGAGCAGCTCGATCAGGCGCGGCATGATCCTGTCCGGCATCTTCGTCTCGTGGTAGATCTCCGCCAGCTCCTGCATCTGCCGGAGCGAGAGCCCCAGCTCCTTCAACTTCAGGACGAACTTGATCCTCCGGATGTCGTCCTTCGTGTAGTAGCGGATCCCCCCCCCGGTCCGCTGCGGAAGGTCGATCAAGCCCATCTGCTCGTAGAGCCGCAGCGTCCGGGTCGTCACCCCGAGCGAACGGGAGAGCTCGCCGATCTGCTGGTGGTCTTCGCTGGTTTTCAGCTTCACTCGTACTTTACCTCAACGTCAATGTTAACCATCGCTCTCCCAGGTGTCAAGGTCTTCTGATACACTTGGTCGCATGGGAAGCGACGAACTGTTGCATGGCGCTCCTCCGACGGATTCTCTCTCAGGGGAACGGATGTTGGCGGCGATCCTGAACAGCCTGAGCGAGGCGGTGATCACCGTCGGCCGGGATCACCGCATCGCCTCGTTCAATCGGGCCGCGGAGCGCCTGGTCGGGATCACGGTGACGGAAGCGCTCGGGATCGATTGCCGCGAGGTGCTCCGCGCCTCCTTCGGCCCCGCGCAGCACGATTGCCCGATGGGGGAGCTCGGCGAGGGGGGAAAGCCCCGGGTCGACGTCGAGGGGACTCTCGTCCGCGCGGACGGCCGCATCGTTCCCGTCTCCGCAAGCTGGGCGTTCTTTTCGGGCGAGACGGGCGAGGTGCACGGCTTCGTCATCTCCTTCCGCTCCTTCGAGGAGATCGAGCGGATCGCCGAGGAGCGAAAGTCGAAATTCCCGTTCCGCGACATCGTCGGAAAAACGCCGCGGATCCGACGGATCTTCGACCTCGTCGAGGTGGTCAAGGACACGGATTCCACCGTGCTGATCACCGGGGAGAGCGGTACCGGGAAAGGCCTGTTCGCCCGGGCGATCCACGACCTGTCGCCCCGCAGGGAGAAGCCGTTCGTCAAGGTCAACGCGGCGGCCCTCACGGAGACGCTGCTCGAGTCCGAGCTGTTCGGCCACGTGAAGGGGGCCTTCACGGGCGCCGTGGCGGACAAGGTGGGGCGGTTCGAGGCGGCCGACGGCGGGACGATCTTCCTCGACGAGATCGGCGAGATCTCCCCGGCCCTCCAGGTGAAGCTGCTTCGCGTCCTGCAGGACCACGAGTTCGAGCGCGTCGGGAGCAGCAGGACGCAGCATGCCGACGTGCGGGTGATCGCCGCCACGAACCGGGATCTGAAGGAAGAGATGCGCGCCGGCCGGTTCCGGGAGGATCTCTTCTACCGCCTGAACGTCATCCCCCTCGTCGTCCCGCCGCTGCGCGAGCGCCGCGAGGACATCCCCCTGTTGGTCGATCACGTCCTGAAGTCTCTCCGGAAGCGCGGGCTCGACCGGGTGCGCGCCGTCTCCCCCGAGGCGATGCGGTGCCTGATCGAGTACCCGTGGCCCGGCAACGTTCGGGAACTGGAGAACGTGCTCGAGCGGGGGGCCGTCTGCTCCCGGGGCGCGGTGCTCGGGATCGACGACGTCGCGGACGAGGTGAGGGAGCATGGCCGCCCCCTCCCGAAGGAGACGGTCGCCGATCCCGCCGCGGACCTCCCCGCGACCCGGGAAGACGCTACCCGACGGTCGGTGGACGACGCCCCGCCCGGAGAGAGGGACCTCCTGCTTCGGGCGCTCGAGGAGCACCGGTGGAACCGTGGGACCGCGGCGGCGGCCCTCGGGATCGACCGCTCCACCCTCTGGCGCAAGATGAAACGTCTCGGCATCGCCTGACCCGGTCTGCCACATAATGTCGCGCACTGTGAAACAAAATGTATGCACCCACAGGGAGCCTGCGCATCATGCGTTCCGGATCGCTTCCTGATTCGTTTGTCCGTTCGCAACTTACGCATCTTCCGTTCATATCCTCGGGTTGGCGCCCCAAATGCAGTTACCTCCGCAACGGACGACTCCCGCGAACATCCAACCGGGAGTGGAATGGAAGGGGATATGATGAACGTCGAACGTTGGATCCGGGTGATCGCGGGAACATTCGTGCTGGTGAGCCTCGGGCTGGGGTGGTACGTTTCTCCCTGGTTCCTGCTGTTCACCGCCTTCGTGGGGCTCAACCTGTTCCAGTCGGGGTGGACGAACTGGTGCCTGATGGAGAAGATCCTGATCAAACTGGGCGTGCCCCGGAGATAGGGGGAGGCGGATGCCTCTGTACGAGTACCGGTGCGAAACGTGCGGTCAGCAGTACGAGTCGTACAAGCGGCTGACCGAGGAGAAGAAGGACGAGGCGTGCCCCGCGTGCGGCGGCCGCGCGGTCAAGATGGGGATCTCCCTGTTCACCGCGAAGGGGACCTCGCCCAGGGGCGGTTCAACCTGCGGCTCCGGCCCGCGCCGCTCGCCGTTCGGATGAGCGTGATCTTCGGCTCGGCGGTCGCCGACCCAAGCACACCATTCCATTAGTACGGCAACGTATTGGGAAGGCAGCTCAGAAAGCGCGCAACAGGAGGGTCCGGCTGCGTCGCCTCGGAGGGCGGGGCTCCGTTCGTGGCTCGCCGTGCGATGAACCTGCACGGCTGCGCTTTACCTCACTGCGCCCCCCCTCCTGCGGCCACTCCGCCGAAGTGGGAGCCCCGGATGCGCAGCGCCTTCCGGGATCGGTTTGGATTCGTTCCGTATTTTTGAAGAGGAGCACTAAGGCATGAGGAGTAAAGATAATGGGTGACTGGCTGCCGTTGGTCCTGTTCGCCGCGGTAGTCGTCGTGTTCCTGCTTCGGATCGGGTCCGGGGGCGGGTGAGGCCCCCGGTGCTGACCGTCGGCCGTGCGCCGGCGGCAAGAGGGGAGGAAGCGATGTTCATCACGGTGCGTACGCGGAAATCGCTTGGGGAGGTTCGGCAGCGGTTCGAGGAAGCCGCGGCGGAGCACAAGTTCGGGGTTCTCGGAGTCCACGATGTCGGGGATCGGCTCCGGGCGAAAGGGCTTTCCTTCGATCGGAAGTTCTACGTCTACGAAGTCTGCAACCCCGTTGCGGCGAAAAAGGTGCTCGACGTCAATGTCCGGATCGGGACCGCGCTGCCGTGCCGGGTGACGATCTACACGGACGGCGGGGAAGTAGTCCTCGAGACGCTGAAACCGACGACGATGCTGGCGATGTTCGACGAGCCGACACTCGACGGCACCGCCCGGGACATCGAGACGGCCATCGAATCGATGATGAAGGACGCCGCGAAATAGGCGCCTTCGGGCCGCCCTCGTCGTCGTTGCCGGTTTTTAACGAACGATGTTCAGGTTCGGCTTGATCAGCTCGAGGAACTCCATCCGCGTCGACTCCCGGGTGCGGAACACCCCGAGCATCGCCGAGGTCACCGCCTTGGCGTTCTGCTTCTCCACGCCGCGCATCATCATGCACAGGTGAAACGCCTCGACGACCACCGCCACGCCGTGCGGCTGGAGCGTGTCCATGAGGGCGGTCGCGATCTCCTGCGTCAGCCGCTCCTGGACCTGCAGCCGGCGGGCGTAGAGCTCGACGACGCGGGCGATCTTCGACAGCCCGACGATGTGCTTGCGCGGCATGTACGCCACGTGGCACTTCCCGAAGAACGGCAGCATGTGGTGCTCGCACATCGAGAAGACGTCGATGTCCTTGACGGTCACCATCTCGTCGTACTGCTCGTGGAAGATGGCGCTCCGCAGCACTTCGCGCGGGTCCTGCCGGTACCCTTGCGTCAAAAACGCGATCGATTTCTCGAACCGCTCCGGGGTTTTCTTCAATCCCTCGCGGTCGGGGTCCTCTCCGATCTTGATCAGTAGGTCGCGGATGATATCCTGCATGGTGGAATTATCTTAATGCAGTAGGAGGATCCCCCCAAATGAAAAAGGGTCCGGTCTGAGGGGGCGCATGCGGACCGACGAGGAGTTGATGCTCCTCTTCCGGGAGGGGAGCCGGGAGGCGTTCGAGGAGTTGTTCTCCCGCCATCACCGCGCCGTGGTCCGGTTCGCCTGGCGGATGACGGGGGACCCCTCCGCCGCGGAAGATGCGGCCCAGGAGATCTTCCTGCGGATCGCCCGCGCCGCGCCCACGTACCACCCCACGGCGAAATTCACCACATGGATGTACACCGTCGCGCGCCGCACTACCCTCAATTACCTGCGGGACACGAAGGAGGGCGGGGAGAAGGTCCCGCTTCTTTCGGAAGGGGGGGGAGAGGACGCCGCCTATCCGGTGCAGCTGCCGGGGCCGGATGACCGGAACCCCGAACAGGTCGTCTGGGAGGCGCAGCTCACGGAACGGTTCCGGACCGCCCTGGGAGAACTTCCGGAGGGGCATCGCGCCGCGTTCGTCCTCAACCGGGGGGACGGGCTCTCCTACGCGGAGGTGGCGCAGGTCCTCGGGGTCACGGTCCAAGCGGTCAAGACGCGAATCTTCCGTGCCCGCGAGATGCTCCTCTCCCTGCTGGCGAAAGACGTATCGGCGTGAAACCTTTCCCCCCTTCCCGGGTTTACAGGGACAGGACGGAGGATGACGATGGCTTGCCGTGACATCCGTGAAACGATCAGCGCCTGCGTGGACGGCGAGGCGTCGCCCGAAGAGGCGGCATCGGTGCGCGAGCACCTCGCTTCCTGCGAGCGGTGCCGGGTGCTGGAGCGGCAGATGCGCGCGGTGGGGGCGGGGGTCCGGCAGGTCCGGAATGCCGTGCCCGGCGGTTTCCGGGAGGCGGTCTTTGCCCGTCTCGACGCGGAAGGGGTGCTCCCCCCCCGAAAGAGGACGTTCTCCGTTTCCTGGCGTTGGGCTGCGGTTTCGCTGGCCGCGGCGGCCGGGGTGGGGTTGTTCCTCCTCACCTCGCGGGAGGCGGTCCGGGCTCCCATCCCGCAGGGGTCCGCCACGGCCCGGCTCGAGACGTCCGCTCCCATCCCGACCGTTCCGGCCCCCCCTGCGGCCCTTCAAGGGAATGCGGCCGCACTCTCCGCGGAGGACCGCGAGATGCTCGCCCTGCTCGACATCCTCGAAGACCCGTCCGCTTTCGATTCGAACGGCGATGCGGAGGCGGTGGAACTGCTTGCCCCGGGGGATTCCGCGGAGTCGCCGAACTCTCCCCGGGGCGGAAGGAGCGGCGCATGGCTGGGGATTCATACCGTTTCGTGAGATCGATCGCGCTTGCGTTTTTCCCGCTCGCGTTCGGGATCGTTCTCCCGTTGTCCGGAACCGCTTTCGCGCTGGGGGGCGGCGGGGAAGCGAACGTTCTTGCACGCGCCGCGGGAGAGGGAACCGCGGAATCGGTCGCGCCGGATCCCCCGCGCCTGGACAACGTGCCGCAGGAGCGGCTTGAGCGGTGGCGGGCGATGCCCCCCGAAGAGCGCGAGCGGATCCGGGAGCGGTACCACCGGTGGAAGGAGCTGCCACCGGAACAGCGCGAGCGGATCAAGGAGCGGCACCGTCGATGGCGTGCACTCCCGGAGGCGCAGCGGCGCTACCTGAAGGACCGCAGGGAACTGATGAAGAACGCCGGGCCGGAGGAGCGGCGCGTCGTACGTTCATTCTTCGCCCGGATGCGCTCCCTCCCGGCGGAAGAGCGCCACGCGGTGAGGAAAATGATCCGGGAGGTGCGCTCTCTGCCGCCGGGGAAGCGCGAGGAGTCGATGCGCTCCTGGCCCTACTACCGCGGACTTTCCGAACGGGAACGTGGCGCTCTCCGGTGGTTCCTCTTCGCGCCCCCCGGGGAGCCGCACGAACACGGTGGGCGACCCTCCGGTGAGTAGCCCTCCCCGACGCGCCGCGCGTCCCGCGGCCCCGGACATTCCGGGGGAGGCGTGGATGCGCGCCGCGCTCCGCGAAGCGGAAAAGGGCGGCGCCGCCGGCGAGATCCCGGTGGGTGCCGTCGTCGTCTCCCCGGAGGGGAAGATCCTCGCCCGGGCCCACAACCGGTGTGTCACAGCGAACGACCCCACCGCCCACGCGGAAATCCTCGCCTTGCGCGACGCGGCACGCAGGACCGGCAACTACCGGCTGACCGGCTGCCGCCTCGTCGTGACGCTCGAGCCGTGCCCGATGTGCGCCGGCGCCGCGGTGGTCGCGCGGGTGGCGGAGATCCTCTACGGTACGCCCGACCCGAAGGGGGGCGCCGTCTCCACCCTCTATCGCATCGCATCCGACGCGCGCCTCAACCACCGCGCCGCCGTCACCTCCGGCGTCCTCGCCGACGAATGCGCCGCCCTCCTCACGTCCTTCTTCCGCGCCCGGCGGAGCGGCCGCAGGAGGGGGGGCGCAGTGAGGTAAAGCGCAGCCGTGCAGGTTCATCGCGCGGCGAGCCACGAACGGAGCCCCGCCCTCCGAGGCGGCGCAGCCGGGTGGATTGCAGTTCGGATAGGGGTGCTGACGCGGGGTCAGAACAGCGGGGAGAAGATCCGGCAGGTGTCCTCGAGCAGTTGCAGGGGCCGCGACCGCCGTGCGAACCGGACGGGGTCGACCGCCTCCGAGTTTCCGAGGTCCTCGAGGAACCCGTCCGCGAGCGCCTCGATCCGCGAACGGGCATAGAGGAACACCCCGAGCTCGAAATTCAGGAAGAAGCTCCGCATGTCGACGTTCGGCGAGCCGATGACCCCGACGTCGTCGTCGACCACCAGCACCTTGGTGTGCAGGTTCGTCGGACGATAGAGGAAGATCCGCACCCCCGCCGCCATCATCTCGTCGAAGTACGACCTGCCGGCGAGCGAGACGACCCGCAGGTCGGACGTTCCCGGGACGATCAGGCGGACGTCCACACCCCGCAAGGCGGCGTTCCGAAGGGCGGCGCCGATGCCCTCGTCCGGGACGAAGTACGGCGTCTCGATCCAGAGCCGTTTCCTTGCCGCCGCGAACGCCGCGAAGACGCCCTCGTAGATGGGGCGCGTTCTCCGGTCGGGGCCCGAGGCGGCGACCTGGAGGACGCACGGGGGCGGGTCGCCTCCCGTGAACCGGACGGGCGGAGAGAAAAGGACCCCCGGGGGGAGTGTCTCCTCGGTCGAGAACGCCCAATCGTCGAGGAACAGCGCCTGCAAATCGGGAAGTGCGGGCCCCTCGATCACCGCGGCGACGTCCCTCCACTGTTCCTTCGTCGGTCTCGGGCCCATGTACTTCTTTCCGATGTTCATGCCCCCGGTGAACGCTTTCCGTCCGTCGACGATCAGGAGTTTGCGATGGTTCCGCAGGTGGGCCGACCACCGGCGGTGGAGGGGGAACGCCGGCATGAAGGCGGCCACCTGCCCGCCCGCCTCCCGCAGGGGCCGCACGGTTCTTCGCAGCGCCCGCCACGATCCCACGGCGTCGAGCAGCAGCCGCACGTGGATTCCCTCCCGCGCCCGCGCGGCGAGCGCCTGGATGAACCTTCGCCCGACGGGATCGACGTCGAGGATGAAGAACTGGGCGTGCAGGTGGTCGCGGGCCGACCCGATCAGCGAGAAAACCGCCTCGTACGCTTCGTCCCCGCCCCGAAGGAAAATGATGCGGTTCCCCTCCGTCGGGGGCGGCGTCCCCGACGCGAGCAGGACCCGGCCGCACCGCTCCCCGATGGCCGTGGGGAGCTCCTCGGGCCGCAGCCGGTAAGAAAGGGAAGAAGAGGTGGCGGGGGAGACGGTCGCGATCTTGGCCCGGATGTGCCGGCGGATCCGCCGGACGCCGATCAGGAAATAGAGGGGGATGCCGATCAGCGGCAGGAGCGCGATGCCGAGCATCCACGCAAGGGTCGCCGACGGGCGGCGCCGCTCGAGGATGATGCGGGGGAGCAGGAAGAACGCGAAGACATAGCCGGCGATGTCCAGCGCCAGCAGCACGTTCTTCCAGATGCCCGGAATCGACGCCGTCATCACCATGCCTCCGTCCTGGTTGAAGGAGGACCCTCCGCCCGCTATAATACCTCCCTTGCCCCGCGCGGAGGGGTACCGAAGTGGCCGTAACGGGGTCGACTCGAAATCGACTTGGCGGTGCGAGCCGCCACGTGGGTTCGAATCCCACCCCCTCCGCCATTTCTCGGACGTCACTCGATTCGCGTGCACTTTCCGGTGCTCCCTGTTAAGATCGGGGCGAGATCGAAAAGCGAGGTGTGTCTATTGGGCATTCTGCAAGGGAAGAAAGGACTGGTCCTCGGCGTCGCCAACGAGAAATCCATCGCGTGGGGCGTGGCCAGGGCCTGCCACCGCGAGGGGGCCAAGCTCGGGTTCAACTATCTCGGCGAGGCGCTGAAGAAACGCGTTCATCCCCTGGCGGAGTCGGTCCGGTCGGGTTTCGTCGAACCGCTCGACGTCGGCGACGACGCCCAGTTGGACGATTTCTTCGCGAAGGTCGAGGCCCGATGGGGGCGGCTCGACTTCATGGTGCACTCCATCGCCTTTGCCAACAGGGAATCGCTGAAAGGCGATTTCCGGGATACCACGCGCGCCGATTTCCATCTCGCGCTGGATATCTCCGCCTACTCCTTCGTTGCCTGCGCCCGGCGGGCGGCCCGGTTGATGGGACCGGGGGGAGCCATGCTGACGATGAGTTTTCTCGGGGCGGTGCGCGCCGTGCCGAACTACAACGTGATGGGTGTGGCGAAGGCCGCGCTCGAAGCGGCGACCCGTTACCTGGCCCACGATCTCGGGCCGGAAGGGATCCGCGTCAATGCCGTCTCGGCCGGGCCGATCCGCACGCTGGCTGCCTCCGCCGTGGGCGATTTCCGCAAGCTGATGGAAAAGAACGCCCGTGGCGCCATGCTCCGGCGGAACGTGACGCAGGACGAGGTGGGGAACGCCGCCGCGTACCTCCTCTCGGATTGGGCTTCCGGCGTGACCGGCGAAGTGCACTACGTCGACGCGGGGTTCAACATCGGCGGCGGCGACCCGGGCGTCGAACCGGCCGTACCTGGCTCCTCCTCCCCGTCGTCCTGAGGTAATTCCGCCCGAACGGGAGGTGTTTCGAACATTCGGCCGGCGCCGATCCGTCCTGCTACGATCCGTCCTTGATAAGCGGCCCCGGTTCCCGTAGGATATCTCTCTTTGCGACACGCGATCGACCGGCCGGCGGCACCCCGCGGGTGCGCCGGCGGCCAGGCCCGCCGCAACGGAAGTCGGCGAACCCCGTCAGGTCCGGAAGGAAGCAGCGGCAGCCGCACATCTCCGTGTGCCGGTGGTTCACCTGGCCGCCGGCGGACCCGCGGGCGCGAAAACGCGGAACCGGCG
>Ga0210044_10007284_pt1 | contig 14167 bp, 29 predicted proteins | sample CryGey13umfilter_2_FD_183959 | JGI IMG/M metagenome (GOLD analysis project Ga0210044, IMG submission 183959) | Groundwater microbial communities from aquifer in Utah, USA - Crystal Geyser 4/9/14 3 um filter (SPAdes) (version 2) | ecosystem: Environmental > Aquatic > Deep subsurface >...
TTGATGATATAATTCCATTGTTAGAATCAGACCGTGCAGAGTTCATCAAAACATATGCAGAGGGTCTAATGACTGCTCTTGATTTGAAAGTTAAAGCTATTCAGTTGGAATTTGAAAATCTTGCCCATATTAAAGATCGGAAGGACTTTGCACAAGCAGTACTTCCCCTTGATACCAAAGTATTCATGTTTAAGATGTTTGCCGACCCATCTTATGATGTTCGCTTGGCGCTGCTTGAGTATGCTAAGAGAATGACTAATAATCAAGCAAATGTAAAAGAACTTAAGAACTTTCTGGGTTTTAAACAGGAATATTAAATTTAATGAAAACAGAATCTGAAAAAATTAAACTACTAAGAGACTTTCTGAAAGTCGATGCATTTTGCCCGTGTTGCGAACAGTATTGTGAATGTCTCGAGGGCTGCACTTTTGCGGTCGATGCGCCAAATGAATTTGAAGAGATGAATGCCGTGCGAAAAATTCTGGAAGAAACCAAATGAACCATGTCTATCCAGTTGACACAGGTAATAACACACAGAGTAGTCCTGAGTATTATGGGCCCAAACAAATTGTAACAGCACTGGGTCATGCCTATTATGGAAATGCCTTATACGTCGCTCAAGACATACCTGGGCTAACAAATGAAGATCGTATGGTTATTTGCCGCTGGCTAGATGGGAGCCAAGGTGGAACTGATATGCATGAACTACAAAGTACCGCACATAAAATTTCAAGGGGAACACATGAACCTAATTGAGTATGTCTTCTTAGTTATACCCGCAGTTCTTTTTGTAGCTGTAGTAGCGGCTGTGATTATCTTTGTGTTAGAGGACTGTGAACATTTGCTATCGCGCGGCAAAGGACAAGGTCATGAGTAACACCAGCACAGCACAAATTATGTCATTGGTTGAGCGCTACAGAACATTTGGTTGGCTAGCAAAGAAACCAGAGTTAAAACAACAATTGCAAGCAGCGGTTGAGACACTAGTGCAGGAACGCGACGAGCTTAAAGCGCAGCTTGGTGATTTACCAGAAGCACAAGCAGCTATGTTGCAAGAAATCAAGGTGCTGCGAGATGCGCTTACGCTGGCTGAAAAGATAGAGTTATTTGAAATTGCTTTGCCGGCCAGGCACCGACGCCCCCGAATTAAGTATACTACAGGTCACTGTGAACATAATAATCAACCTGGTGGTTGCCAACTACATAATCTACAATGTGGATATCCAGAGTGTGATCGAAAATCTGTTTAAACAAATAATGTACACTTAATGTCAAATGAATTATAATAAATTTATTAATGAATATAAAGGTGAATTTATATTCAATTCAGATATAGATCTATCTGAGATAGATGTATCCGACGTTGGTGAATATTCACCAAAGATTAAACCCAAAGAAATACTTCGACTTCTTAGCCCAAGATTGAGTTGGAAGTTAAATAGATTTCTATTCGTTTTAAATCTATTTAAGAAATTTACTAAATGAAAACAGAAGAATTTAAAGAACTAACAGATGCGCAGCACATGCGCCAGCGTCCAGCAATGTATATCGGCTCAGTCTCGACTGAAGATGTATCTGGCATGTTCTTCGGTAAGTATCAGACTCTCCATGTAATTCCTGGTTTACTCAAAATCATCTCTGAAATCATCGATAATTCAATTGATGAAGCTATCAGAACAAATTTTAAACATGCCAATAAAATTCATATTAATTTTGCACAAGAATCAAATGGACTTGAAAATGATACTTGGCGCATCACTGTAGAAGACAACGGCCGTGGAATTCCCGTAGTAAAGCACGGAGATACATATCGTCCTGTAGCTGCTTGGACCCGAGCCCGAGCCGGATCAAATTTTTCAAATGATCGTGAAACAATCGGCGCCAATGGTGTCGGTTCATTTGCCACCGCAGTGTTTTCGGAAGAATTTGTGGGTGAAACCGCAGACGGTAAGAATTATCTTAAGATGGTTACCACCGATCATGCAAAGATTAAGTCTGTCGCAACAAAAGCATCAACAAAACAATTTACTCGTGTTTCTTTTGTACCAGATCTTTCGGCATTTTCTATCCTTGAAATTTCAGACGACCATGTTAAGTTTATACAGGATCGTGTAGAGAACTTAGCCGCATGCTATCCCGCAATTACATTTACCTTTAATGGTGAAAAGATCAAGATCAAGAATGCCAAGGAATATGCTTCAAAGTATTGTGAGCATTTTGTAATTGGTCAGGATGAAAAGAATACTTTAATCTTTGGCCCATCTGGTGAACAAGAAGAATTCCGACTTCATTCATACGTGAATGGGTTGTGGATTAAGAATGGCGGTTCACATGTAAATTATGTTCTTGATCAGATTGTAGTTACTCTTAAAGAACATATTCGGAAAAAACATAAAATCGATGTACTGCCGAATCAGATTAAACAACATCTGATGTTTGTTTCTATTATTCGTGGCTTTGTGAATATGTCTTTCGATAGTCAGACTAAAGAGCGAATTACTAATACTGCCGCAGAAGTTGCAGCACATCTTTCAGGTATTGACTTCGATAAGATTGCCAAGCAAATTCTAATTACACCCGAGATTCTGGATCCAATGATTCAGGCTATCTTGTATAAAAAGGAACAAGCAGAAGCTCGTGAATTGGCCAAAAAACAAAAGTCAACAGCCAAGATTCGGGTGGTGAATCATATTGCTGCCACTGATGTAGACCCAGAGAAAAGAATTCTATATATCGTAGAAGGTCTCTCAGCTATTGGTTGTCATATTTCTGTTCGTAATCCAAAAACAGACGGAGGCTTACCTCTAAAGGGTAAAATTCTAAATGTTCGCGGTATGAAGCCGGTTGATATTATCAAGAACAAAGAAATCCGAGAACTGTTAGCTGTACTTGGTTTGGAATTCGGTAAGCCTGCTATTAATCTAAATTATGGTAAAATAGCTATATTTACCGATTTGGATTATGATGGTTCACACATTTTCGGGTTACTGTTAAATTTGTTTTCTAATTGGCCTGAGCTATTTACAGACGGCAGAGTAAATCGTTGTTTGGCCCCACTGTACTATTGTACAAAGGGCAAAGATGTTAAAACCTTCTACACAAAAGAAGAATTTGAAAAATTTAATCCAAAAGGTTACGATGTGCAATTTTTCAAGGGCTTAGGTAGTATGCCCAAGGAAGTTTATAAACAGTGTCTGCAGAATCCTATGTTTGTACAAGCATCGGCAGATACTGCAGATTACAAAAAATTAGAAATGTTCTTCGGTGATGATGCCGACGGCCGTAAAACTTGGATGATCAACTAAATTTATTATGTCTACAATTATTAAAACTGTATCCGAAATTATCGATTCTGATCTTTTAGATTATTCTATGTATGTTCTGCAGAACAGAGCTATTCCATCTGCAATTGATGGATTTAAAAGCGGTGGTAGAAAACTTGTTTATGCCATGCTTAATGATTATCCAACTCGGAAAGTTAAAGTTGCAGAACTTGCCGGGGCGATTGCTAAATATGGATACCACCACGGAGAATCTTCAGCTGAAGGTGCCGTCGTTACTCTAACTGCAGAATGGAATAATAATTGCCCAGTGTTCACAGGCCATGGCAATTTTGGGTCCAGATTAGTTCCCGCAGCTGCTGCCGCCAGATATATTTTCGTCTCACTTTCACCCGACTTTAAGAAATACTTTATTGATCCTGAAGTAACTCCAAAATCACCTGACCCCGAGAATCCAGAGCCTGCTTATTATCTTCCAACTTTGCCCTGGGTGCTTGTCCCAGGTGTTTCCGGTATCGCCGTAGGGTTTGCTTGTAATATTCTGCCGCGGTCGATTAAAGATCTTACTGTCGCGGTCAAGAAATATCTCAAGGACCCAAAGAAATTTTTGAAAGCACAAGAATCTATTCCTCCAACATTTCCCCATTTTAAAGGCACTGTTGTTCAAGATGAAACAAATTTGGCTACATGGTATACAGAGGGAATTGTAGAATATGTGGGCAAATATACATACCGTATTTCCGAATTGCCAGTTGGATATGATCGTGAGAAGTATGTAGAGTTTCTCAATGGTCTCGTTGATGAAGATAAAATTAGAGATTATGAAGATAATTGTTCGGAAGAAGGTTTTTGCTTTGATGTAAAAACCACAGCCCTGGCACGCGACAAGATTGATACTGATCCGATTAAGTTCTTTAAACTTCGGAAGTCACACACAGAAAACATTACGACTCTTGGGGTGAACGGAAAATTGAAATTATTTTCGTCTGTTGCTGATCTGATTGCATATTTTTGTGATCACAGAATTGAAAAATTTGGTGAAAAGATTGAATATGAAAAGAAAGAACTAACAGATCAGATCAGCCTCATGACCGATAAGGTTAAGTTTATTAAAATGGTTATTGATCGGAAAATTGATTTTCGACAACTTAATCGGACTCAGTTGTTGGATGTAATTGAAACAAAAATTACCAAAGCAGACTACGGTAAGAATTTTATTAACATTCCATTATACGGTTGTACTACGGATGCCGTAGAGGCTCTAGAGGAAAAGATCAGTATGTGTAATACAGAACACAAGTCGTTGTGTCAGACAAATCCGATGGAACGATATCTTAGTGTACTATAATGTACACATAATACTTAACGTGTTATAGTAATATTGTGGGAAATTGTACCCACAGCTAAGGAAATTGAAAATGGGATTCTCATCAGTAACACGGCAAAAACTCGGTAAAAATCTTACCAAAAGAACTTACACTAGGAGTAACGGTAGATTTACGACCACTTATGTCACTAAACAGAATTTGGGCAATGGTCAAACAATGACTAGGTACGCATCGAATTCTCAGCCAAAACAACAGATGTTTGGCAAGAAGACTAAGTCAAGTTCTGGTAGATCTTCCTCTAGTAATAGGAATAATGCTGGTAATACTGAGATGTTGGTCTTTTTCGTTTTAACTGCCGGTGTAGCCTGGGTTTTCTACAAACTCTACTGCTGGGTGACCGAATTGTTGGCTAAGCGGAGAGCTTCGGCTACTTCTGTGGAAACCATCATCCAGGAGGAATCTAGCGAAACTAAGCGTGGTTTCCTCGGGACGGTGTATGATTTCTTTTTCTCACCCATTACATTTAAATAATGTACACATAATTCCTGATGTAGTATAATAATTTATCTTAAACAAAGTGTAAATCATGGGCAAATTCGTTATACCTGTTGATGTTGTTACTGAAACGGCAAAAGTTCTGAAGGCAGTTCGTAAGTATCTTAAAACTGTCACGTGTAATGTCGGTACTGTTCAACATAGTCGCCTCCTTGATAATAATAATAATAAAATCTGTGTGACCATTGATAATGACGGCAAATTAGGATCCGACCTCAGTTCGTTCCTCGGTAAAAAGAAATCGGTAACGATTGTTGATACCGTTGAATTTGAAGGTTTATACGATTGGACCTCCGACACATTTTTCCGCCCTAGTTCATCAATCCTTATCTATTTCAGCAACAAATGAATCGGTTTAATAAATTCGTTATTACATATACTGCATCTTTTTGATACCTACCAAGAATCCAACCCTCTGATATCATTTTTATTGATGTACCATGTGTAGTATTTGTTTTGAACAAACATATAATTTTCCTTTAGTTGAACAAATGCTTAAATTCAAAACTGATTAATTTACACATATTTCTTGATGTAGTATAATAACGTCATGTCCAATCTACACTTTCAGATGAAAACCGTCTCAGATGAACTCTGGGATACAATTTATTTCTCAACTGGTAAAGTTCCTATTTCTAATAAAAATACAGACTCTCGGACACTAACATTGGGTGATTTTAAAGTTCTAATAAAATCATTCAAGTACATTTCTGTGAATGGTGACGTTTGTCGTAGCATTCCTGAAGCGAAATACGTTATTATGAAAGCTCTTTTAGAATGAAAAACCTGAACAAATCGGTTAAAATTGATCCGAAATTCACGGCCGCAGAATGGCAACTTTATTCCTTCCGAGATGATCCGATTAAGGCTGCCAGCGTTCCGTTGGTTGCAATTGCTCTAAACAAAGCTTTGAAGACAGCCGTCAATAAAGCCGGGTCTGACCGTAAATCTGCTTGGAAAGATATTTACGCTCACCTCGGCAAATATGCAGAATATGGTGCTTCTGATACTGAACACCGAGACTTTCTGCTTGATATTCTCGGTGAAATTTATGGTCCTTCATTTTAAACTATCATGATTTACGTTCTAACTTATTTGTGCTTGTCCGTACTGCCGCTGGTGTTTGTTTACTGTGCTTCTGTGTGTTCCGACGATCGAAAGGATAGAGAGGATCGAGAGTAATATGGCACCAGATAAAGCTCCACAAAGTCTAGAAGCTGCAGTTTTAACTGTGCTTGAAGGATTTACATTACCATCTACAGTTAGAAAAATCCTGGAAACTGCATATTATGCATCCGATCATTTTAATGAATCTCAGGAGTCTTTATCTACTCGTGAGTGTGAAAAGTGATATCCGGAAATAATTTACACATAATTCTGAGTGTAGTATAATTAACTCATGAATAAAACTCAAACCAAACTTCTCAAACTTGCCAATCAGCACGGCGGCTTTTATAGTATTACTACTTGTTACGGCCACGGCCCCTTAGGGGCCGTGTAAATGCTGGTTTACGTGAACGTGATGCTTTATTTGCTCTGGTTAAAATGGGTTTGATTGTGATTACTGATCGTCAACTGTGGTCAGAAACTAGCCACGGTTATACTTAAAGCGGTAATTCTAATGCTTTTAAGGTGAAATAATATGGACTGTCGTGATTGTAAATTTTGTGTTTTTGTAGATAATGGATATTCCAATTATTCCGTAGAAGGAACTGATGTACTTTGTGGGTCATATAAAGATGATATCCGCGAAAAATTTATATCGTTTGATTCTTTTTATCAAGAAGCTGCAGGATTTAGCCAGGGTGAAGACTGTGCCGGATTTGCCGAAGGTGAGCCCATAAGTTTGGATGTTGATTGGGGAAACCATTCAAAATTAACCGACGATCAAAAAGAAATCCTTGACCGGGCCATGAGCTAAATGCCAAGTTTAATTTACACATAATTCTGAGTGTAGTATAATAAATCATCTTCTCCAAATCACAAAGGAAATATCGTGCTTACAGTCAAGGAAATAAAAGAAGTTCTGAGTCATTCTGTTGATCAAGTTTCTCATCTCCGAAAATTTAAGCCGTACAGGGCTTTCGTTTAATGTGATTGATCACTGGGCTCCGTTCCGTGGTGATTCGATTGTCAAAGGTTCTCATTTTGCTGTTGTTTTTGAATCTAAGGAATAATCATGTCTGATTCAGTTTTTTATTCTTTGTTGGTTTTGGCTTTGTATCACCTGGTTGTGGGTATGGCCATAACAACAAAGAATTTTAGATCGACTCTAGTTTTCAAAATAATACCAGTTTTGACTGCATTTTTTCTCGGTCTCTTGGCTTTCAAAGTAATCATTTAAGAATAATCATGGAATTCAAACAAGTCGCGATCTGGACAAATGGTGCAGTTCGCACGGAAAATATAGAAGAGTTTGAAAATTTTGTGCTTGAAAAACTTGGTATCCATATTAAGTATATTGAAGAATTCAAGACTTTGCCTGACCGAGATGATCCGTCGTCGTCTGGCAGGAATGATGTGTTGTTCTATGTGGCCACCGAAGATATTCCAAAGTTTACCGCCCTACGGTTTGCATATCGTATCCTTTTGATTGAGGATGTTTTAAATAATGAAGCTCAACGTCAAGATTATTCGATCTATCCCGAAAGCATGAAGGCCCTTCGGTGCTGGTAATTTGGATTTGTGTCTGAAGCTTAACAGTCAAGCAACGGCCTCATAAGCCGCCGAAAGTGGGTTCAACTCCCACCGCGCGCACCATTAATTTACACATATTTCTGAGTGTAGTATAATAAACCCATACTAACCGAAACACAAAGGTTTTATTATGAAGAATTTTTTCTACAAAAAAGCTACAGGTGTTAATGCCGACCTGACGCGTCACACACAAATGCAAAAATATCTTGAACTTAAAATCATTGAAGCTGAAGCTAGAGTTGCTGCAGATGTATCCGATAAATTTGCTCCGGGCATACTTCGGACATATATGGAATTTCTAAACAAGCTTAATGACTCTAAAGTCAATGTAGTAGCCAAGATTGGCCGAAAATAAACTACACTAAGAAATAATTTACACATATTTCTTAGTGTAGTATAATAAATCATCTTAAACAAACCTTGAAAGGGTTATAAAATGTCCGCAGAAATCACAATCCGTGCCGATGGTAAAGCTGAATTTGCCTATGCTGGCGAAGCCGCCTGGCATGGACTCGGTAATCAACTTACTGAGGGTGCTTCCATTGAAGATTGGGTCGTTGAAGCTGGTCTGACTTGGGAGGTTTTCCAATCTCCAGTTCAGTACACTTCTCATGAAGGTCAGCACTTTTTTGATGACAAACGCGTTCTGTTCCGTTCGGATACAAAGGAACCTATGTCGATCGTTGGTAAGGATTACAAAATCGTTCAGCCCATTGAAGTTCTGGAATTCTTCCGTGATCTGACTACTCTCCATGGTATGAAATTGTCGGCCGCAGGTTCTCTCTTTGGTGGCAAACGTTTCTGGGCTACTGCCGAAATCGGTAAATCGTTCGAGGCTGTATCTAAAGATCACGTGAATGGTTTCCTATTGCTTGTGACTTCTATTGATGGTACACTCGCAACTACAGCGAAACTAACGTCAACCCGCACAGTGTGCAATAATACTTTGACCGTGGCCCTGAATGATAACTCCAAACGTGTTGTGAAGAAATCTCACCGCGTCGAATGGGATGCTACACAGGTCAAAATGGATATGGGTCTGATTGATGAATCCTGGGAAAAGTTCGCTTCTTCGATCAAGAAATTGGCCGAAACTGAAGTGTCCGATAAATTTGTTCAAGATTATTTCCAAAAGAAATTCTACATGGATGGCGTATTGGCTGAAGATCAACCCACCGGCCGTATCAAGGAAGTTGCTGCTCTGCTGGATCGTTATAAATCAGGCGCTGGTGCCAGGTATTCCAACGGAACTGCCTGGGGTGTTGTGAATGCGGCAACCGATTTATTTACCCACGGCAACGGTCGTAAACGTGATCAATCTCATATGTTTTGGCAGTCTCATTTTGGGCGTGCCGAAAAGATCAAAAATGAAGTTCTGGAAGATATGTTGGCTCTGACTGCTTGATTTAAAGGGGCTTGGCCCCTTTAATTTACACATATTTCCGATTGTTGTACAACAAACCGTCTTCTCCAAAACACAAAGGAACTAAAATGTTTACCCAAGATCAAATCAACCTCATTCTTGCTGCGCAAGAGCAGCAAATCAAAAATCCTGCTCGAGCAATAGTCAACTCGGAGTGTGCCTTCGTCAAGGATACTATTTCCAAAGTAGATTATAAGTTAGCAATGGAATATTGGAAATGGGTCTGTGGTTCTTTTAAGAAAGATACTGATCTCTTTGGCCCCCCCATTGTTTATGCAAATGAACTTGTTCTCGCTAAAATTGATGCCAGCGCCGTGCCTGTGCCTGTGACTGACATCGTGGCGCAATTGTTGGCCATGGCCAAACTAGATTGATTTACGAAGCAATGAGTAATCTCATACCCTGCTTAGAACGGTGTAGGATCGTAGGACTGTGGGTTAGATATGTTACTATTCCTACAGTCGATTAGATCGTCGTAGAACAGATTGATTAACAATTAAGCACACAATGACGAAACATCAAGCATTAGATCTTAAAATGTGTGATAATGATGCATCTGCAAAAACCATTCGGCACTATTTTCAACTTTTGCTCATTCAATTGATTGAAGAAAAAGAAGGGTTCAGCGGCAAGCGCCCATTCGGAAATTCTGATTGGGCGTACGATCTTTATGCACCATTAATTAAAGCAAATATCATTCCAGGTGAATTGGATCATGATGGTTTTATTAATTGGATTGATGAAGAAAAAGCAGACGAAATGCTAATTAAACTTATAAAGCTACTTTAATTGTATACAATACACCAATTATTATAAGTAATGCATCTATTGATCATATCGGATACACCCCGGTTTATTTTATATTGTTTTAAAAATACCCATCTTGTACAGAATATCATTTCCCCAGTTAAGATATTAAAGAAACAATACTCAGCTGGATCATATCTTGGATTTTTCTTGAAACTGTTATCCTTAAGCTGTGCTTTTGATGATCTTATTCTTTTTAATTCTGCCGCTTTTTCTTCACCATATATTTCTATGTAGGATTTACCAATGAATCTTTCTTTACATAGTTTAGAAAGAAAGATTTTAGTTTCTGTTGTGTGATCTCTTCCAAACATACCATTTAACTCACCAGACAAACTTCCACCCAGGCCCATTTCATCTATTAAATTTGCCCATTCTTTACTTTTTACTATATTCCAAAGCTTACTATAATGTAAACCCCATTCTTTAAGTTCTTCTTTTGATTGACATTCTTTTAATATTTCAGTTTTTATTAATTTACCGTGAGCATTTAGATGTTTTATCCATCTAGTTCCAGAACCTAGATATTTGTATGGATCTTTTCTTTTAGTTTGACCAAGATATTTTAAGCCAGTAATTAAATGTGTCTTAACATATAGATAATAAATAGTCATGCTGGTGTTCCTTTTAAGTATAACATTAGAGATGGCGGGAATCGGTAGTTCCGCGGTCATCATTATTTATTATACACAAAACACAGACGTGTTAAAATTTAAATTTAACTATAGGCTTCATATTATGAACCAGAAAGACAAAGAGGTCGGAAACAGTAAGACGGTTGATATCGTCGTTGTTTCCGACCTCTAGTGACTCCACTTGGAATTTGGTGCAATTGAGATCAAAAATCCCCAGAAGGCAGATGTATTAATTTTGTCTGGGGATATTGTTTTAGCAGACGACATATCACCCACGAACACCGTAGAAGATTCTCATCGTTACATCTGCACCAAAAGATACCGCGAATTCTTTGAACAAGTTTCATCCGAATTTAAGCATGTAATTTATATTGCGGGTAATCACGAATTCTACAATGGTAAGTGGGAAAAATCAATTATAAACATTAGAGAATTCATAGTAAATTTCCCAAATATACATTTTCTCGAAAGAGAGATGGTTGAGTTAGATGGTGTAGTTTATATGGGGGGTACTCTTTGGACAGACATGAATAAAGGTGACCCATTAACACTGCATGCTACTCAAGATATGATGACTGATTTTAGCATCATTCGTAATGATGCTTTTGGTTACAGAAAACTTAGACCTTCTGATACTGTGATTAGACATAGAAAAACTTTGGAATATTTTAACTTTGTAGCACACGAACATAAAGATAAAAAGATAGTGATGGTGGTACATCATGCGCCACACCAGAAAAGTATTAATACAAGATTTATTAATGAATATCTAATGAATGGTGCGTACGCTTCCGATTTATCGGATTTTATTCTTGATCACCCTCAAATTAAATTAATTACTCATGGTCACATGCACGATTCATGTGATTACATGATTGGTGATACCCGAGTGATCTGCAATCCAAGAGGTTATTGTGGCGATGTTGAAAATGAATATTTCTTTCCATATCTCACGGTAGAAATTTAATTTACACATATTGACTGGTGTAGTATAATTAACCAACTTCCGAAACTCAAACGAAAATCATGTTTACATTCGATGAAAATACCGTAAGTGACCTTCATAAGGACGCTTTTGGTGTTCGTCCTTCTCAATCATGGTGGTACGGTTGGATCCATGCTACCGATGCTCAAAAGCAATCGAATTGGGATTCTATGGTGGAAGCCATGGTTCGGTCGGAAAACCACCACAAAGAGTGTGAAGCGCGCGCAGTAAAAGAATTCGAAACTACTGTCTGGAATACCATGGAATCTGGTGCCAAAATCAGAGAAGTCGCCCTTGGTTGGTTGATGGATACTTCCGGTGCCAATGGTGATTGGGAATATTTTTGTTTTCTTAATGGTCTTCCCTATGGTTACGTAACCGGTTGCTTCAAAGGTTAATCAAAGTGGGTTAGAGATGCACAAAGACCCGGTTCTACTCTAGATTTAGCACGTACAAGAATTAAAACACGGTTTAAAGTAAAAGAAGGAAATTAGAAATGAGTAATTATTATCCAGACAAATGGGTTCTTGTTGAATTAAACAGCCCAGCCCACGGCACAATTACTAAAGTATTAGCATCTTGGTCGGGTAGCTATACTAATGGTGATAGTTGGAAATTGAGTTCTGGGGTTGTTAAAATTATCAAGACAGATTCGGGCTATGAATTTATTAATAATTCTGGCTCAATTTATTTTTGTTCTGCCGGAATGTACGGGATGACAATGTACACAAGTTCTATTTACCAGAATTTTGTAGATCAAATCTCGGAAAAGAACGATGGTACTACAATTAAAATTTTAGATGAGGATGAAAGCGAAAAGCTTTGTAAAAACTTACGAAGTGATGATTGATCTAAAATACCATAAAGGTTGTTATGAATAAATTTGAAACATTTAAATTGGCTATGGAAAAGATTACAGAGGCTCAAATGCTTCTGCAACAAGGCCCTACCGCCTATTACGTATCGGAAATTACCGGTGCATATGATTATATGATGGATAAATTTGCACCATTCAAAGTTGGTGACCGAGTTATGCTTAAAGAAAGACCAGATCCCATGCCGGAAGGCTGGCAATCTTCTGCACATTTCCTAGTCCGAGGTGCTTTGGCAACTGTAAAAGAAATTGATTGCGGATCAAAAGGCTTTACGGTTCACGTTGAATTCGATGATGAATCATGGATTAAAGTAGATCAAGTCACCGGTACAAAAGAAATTGTTATGATTGAACCCGACCGGAAACATCATTATTGTTTCTCTGATCGTCCACTTGTGAAAGTTTAATATGATACAGTTTGACCGTGTAACTACGGAAGATGTGATCCGCCAGGCATTTGTGGAAGATCCCAGTGCTATTAGTGCAGTACTTAATGCAGATGAAAATACCAATTTAGAATTTACTTACACTGTTCGGCATAAACATGTCTCTGCCAAATATGCTAAGGCAATTCTTAAAGATTATCTTGAAGAGAAAATTAACAAATGAGTACTTATTCAAAAACTATTATTAAAGTTTCGGTTCATCTTAAAGATGAAAATCCAATCTTTGGTGAATCCTCAACTCACATTTCTATCGAAGATGAAGCGGCAGGTCCTTATATTAAACTACAACAATGCACCGACACGATTGAATCGGGCACAGTAAGTTTCAATGATATCGATCATATGACTGCTGTATTTGATGCTGCCAAGGAATTACTTGAAAATGCTAAGTATGATTAAGTTAAAAGATTTTATAATTGTCCGAAGAGAAAAGTACTCGACTAAAGATCGAGTATTAGTTCATAAACAATGAATAAAGTAGAAAAATTAGTAGCAAAGATTTCAAAGATCTATGAGCAGATCTTTGAAATTCAAAATGCTTGTCCACATACTAATGCAACTAAAAAAGGTGATTCTGATACTGGTAACTGGTGTAAGGCGGATGATTCTTATTGGTACGAATTTAAGTGCCCAGATTGCAAGAAAATCTGGACAGAGGAACAATAATGGAAAGAAATCTTGATTGAAGTGTATGAAAGAAATAAACTTAAACCGGGCTGATGTGTCACGGCTAAATGATGTGTTGGGCAAGTTTCCCGAGATTGACAACTTTACTCTCGTTGTTGAGGATACTTCAGGTATTGGGTATACAGTTGATCTTAAGTTTACACGAGAGGAAAAAACTATGCGATGTAAAGTAGTCGTTCCGCTGACAGATGTGGGGTCATGGTGAAAATGAAAAAGAATTGCAATGATTAAATTATCTGATAAACTCTATGTAGCAAAAACTGAGATTGTAGAAGTTACAATTTCAACTAACAATGATAGAATTTTGGTGAAGATGAAATCTGGTAATGTGTATAACAAAGCAGTTGACCTCGCCCACACCTCAATCTACACACAACTAGTAAATTTTGTTGCTGAGATCGAAAAATAATTTACACATAATCTTTTGTGTAGTATAATAGATCATCTCC
>Ga0210044_10007285_pt1 | contig 14167 bp, 11 predicted proteins | sample CryGey13umfilter_2_FD_183959 | JGI IMG/M metagenome (GOLD analysis project Ga0210044, IMG submission 183959) | Groundwater microbial communities from aquifer in Utah, USA - Crystal Geyser 4/9/14 3 um filter (SPAdes) (version 2) | ecosystem: Environmental > Aquatic > Deep subsurface >...
GCTGCGCCATGTATACGAAAAAATCGAAAAAAAGAAAACAGAGCCGAAATAACGGCGATTGCATAAGACTAAACCATTTTGTGAACAATATTAATCGGTCGCCTGAAAGGTTTATGAATTATTCAGGTTAGATGTTACAGTGTATAAGATTATAAATAATAATCGGACACCGGTGTGGAGAATTCATGGTAGCGCTGATGTGAATCGAATTGAGTTTGGAGGAAGCAATAGGGGTTTGTTAGAGATAATAAAACCTGAAAGCCTGACTAATGGTCATATATATGGGGTGTCTATTTCTGCTGGCGATGAGGTTATTGCATACGCTGGTAGTTATTTTTGTTTCAGTAATACTGGAAGTGTTATTCAGTTTGTTTCATTAAATGAAGTGCCACCAAAATGTGAATTTCAATGATGATAGAGACACCCCGTTCGAATTTGAGTCGCGGGATGCGTCAACTGAATGGTATCTATACCCAGCGATTCAATCGCACACATGGACGTGTCGGGCATGTGTTTCAGGGTCGGTTCAAGTCGATTGTTGTGGATAGAGATGCCTACCTGCTTGAGTTAAGTCGATACATCGTTCGCAACCCGGTTGCCGCCGGTATGGTGAAGGATGTTGGCGACTGGCCGTGGAGCAGCTATCTGGCAACTGCGGGTGAAGTTTCTTCTCCTGCATTTCTTGATGTTGGCTGGTTGTTATCCCGGTTTGGCAGTGTCGCGGAAACCGCCAAGGCAGCGTATGTTGCTTTTGTTCGGGATGAGCAAACGACCTCCCTCTGGGATCAGTTGAATGGCCCCGATATTTTAGGCGATGATCTGTTCAGAGGTCGGTTGCAGGCAGCAGGGAGCGGAGCAACGGTAGGGATTCCGAAGCGGAAGCAGTTGCTGAGGCATCTTCCGCTTTCAGACATTGCGCGGCCAGACAGGGAGCGAGGTGACTGGATACGGGAAGCTTACAGGGAACATGGATATACCATGCAGGAGATTGCGACGTATTGTTGCTTACACCATTCAACGGTGAGTCGTATCATCAAATCCGCCGATGAAAATGCGCAGAACGAGTCCTGACCCCGAAGTTTGTTTCGGGTGCAGCAACAGGCTTTGCAAGTGCCATGTTCGGGCAATGGGCTGGAGCATATGTGGCAGGCTACTGGCAGGGCGGTGCGGATGATGCTAGAAGAGCTCTTGGTCAATCGTTGAAGAATACTTTCATTGCCGCCGCTGCTGCAATGACTGCCAGAGTTGCTATTGATTATATTTCTAGTGATGTGGCTGCGACTGGACAGGAGCAAAGCGGCGAGCCATCAAATGGTGGGAGCAAGAAATATGCAACTCTTTCTCCTGAGAACGGAGGGACGACTACTGATGTTCCTTATAACAATGGAGGGAGAAAAGCGGTTAAAGCCATGGTGCAGGGTATTGATCCGGGCGATTACAAGGATGGGAGAAAGTGGGGTGTGTATGAAGTAAAACCAATTGATGAAAATGGCTTGTGGGTGACGCCCTCACAAAAAATCACCGCAGCGGGGGCGAGGTGGCCAAGTAATTTGCTCTACAACCAAATTGATGGAGCAATTCCTGGTGCAACTAATCAATTCCTTCCTTTTGAAGTAGACCCAAATAGTTGGTTTGATCAAATCTGGTATCACGAAAGTATAATTAATGGAGTGCGAAGGGTGCTAGGACAATGACTAGAGATTACTTAATGTATGTGCCATTAGTGTTGTTTGTGGTAATAAATCTGATATTTATGGTGTTTCCGATTTCTGCAACTCCATTGTATGACGCAATTAGAAGTATGCTTATTAGCTCAACTGGGCTGGGGTTTGTTATTTCACAATTGATATTACTAATTATGGTTGCATTTCCTATATATCGTAAGCTTTTTTTTGGCCCCATGTTTTTTACGGTATTATGTATATATTGTTTGATCAATTCAGAGTTAATATTTTCAATGTGGATGTTTGCTGAATTTATGGGGGTAAGTTTTAACTCTACTTTATCGGCATATACTATCCTTTCAGTATTCTTACTTACGAAAACACTAATAGTCGTTAGACATAGTAGAACAGAAGTTACTCTAATTCTTCTATCTACTTTTATGTCGTCAATGATTGCTGGATATTTATTGGCTCTTCAAGCGTCAGGTTGAGTCCCTATTAAAGCGGCAAGGGCCAGGCAAGGGCCAGGCTTTCACCATAGGGGGCAGGACTCGCTTTGCGCATTCCCTTCGGCCAATCGATGCACGATACGAGTCCTGACCCCGAAGCGCATGACCCCGAAGCGCAAAACCAGTAAAAACATCATCAAGATGAGTGCAATCAGGGCTTTATTCAGTAGATCCGGGACTGTCCAGGCAAGCCAGCAGACCGTTGGCCAGCTCACGCAGTTGCTCCCTGGACGCATCGTGCTCCGCCTTCAGGTGCACCTGCTCCAGCGACATTTCCGCGTGGCGCACCTCTGCCAGAGTGTGCATCGCCAGCAAAGCGTCGTAACACGGCGGCTCACAACCGTTGCAACGGGAAGCACTGGCTGCGCGCAGCGTCTCCAAGGCTGAGTCGCACTGCTCATCCAGTACATCCGCACGGGTCTGCGCAAAACCACGCGCATACACTTCAAGCAGACGCTCATGCTCTATCACCATCTTTCGGAAGCGATCCAGGCGGTTGCGATGCGCGGGCAAGGCGGCTTCCAGCTCGAATATAATGCCCACCACTCTCTGTTCACACGCCTGCCAGCGTTTCAGATCCTCCAGCCATGCATGATGGTCACCATGCCACTGCTCCCGCTGCTGCTCATACCCCTGCAGAGCCGCCTCACAAACGTCAATCATCAGCCCCTCCCTGTTGGGGCGCCTGCAAACGCTGTTCCACCGCCAGCACATGCCGTATCGATGCCAGCACCGTGTCCGGGTTCAGACTGATCGAATCGATACCGATACCAATCAGAAATTCGGCCATTTCCGGGTAATCCGAGGGTGCCTGGCCACAGATACCGGAGTGCCTGCCGTTACGTCTGGCTCCCTCCACTGCCATGCGGATCATGGTCAGCACACCCGCATCCCGCTCATCAAAATCAAAGGCGACGATCTCCGAATCGCGATCCACCCCCAGTGTCAGCTGGGTCAGATCATTGGAACCGATGGATATGCCGTCGAACAGCCGGGTAAAAGCATCGATCTGGATGACATTATTGGGAATCTCGCACATCACATAGACTTCCAGCCCGTTTACGCCGCGCGTTAAACCATGTGCCGCCATGGCTGCCAGTACCTGCTCCCCCTCCTCTACCCTGCGGCAGAAGGGGATCATCAGCTTGACGTTGTCAAAGCCCATCTCATCGCGCACCCGCTTCATCGCGGCACACTCCAGCGCAAAGCCATCGGCATAGGCCGGGTGCACATAACGGGAGGCCCCCCGAAAGCCGATCATCGGATTCTCTTCCTGCGGCTCAAATACGCTGCCGCCCAGCAGCGTGGCGTACTCATTACTCTTGAAGTCGGACATGCGCACAATACAGGGTTTGGGGTAAACCGAGGCGGCAATCGTTGCCACGCCTTCGGAGAGGGTACGGATAAAAAAGTCCTGCGGGGAGTCAAAAGGCGCGCTCATGGCGGCGATCTGGCGGCGCGTGATCTCATCCAGTTTCTCGGGATGGCTGATCGCCATCGGGTGGGCCTTGATAAACTGGTTGATAATGAATTCAAGGCGCGCCAGACCGATCCCGTCTACCGGCAGCGAGGCAAAACTGAAGGCCCTGTCCGGGTCACCCAGATTCATCATGATCTGCGTATGCGGATGGCCCAGCTCCCCCAGATCAGTCTGTTCAATGGTAAAGGGCAGTGCGCCGGCATAGACAACACCGAGCTCGCCTTCGGCACAGCAGATGGTGACCTCCTGCCCGTCAGGCAGCGCCTCTGTCGCATTACCCACGCCAACAATAGCCGGCACCCCTAGCTCCCGCGCCACAATCGCTGCATGGCAGGTGCGCCCGCCCCGGTTGGTGACTATTGCTGCCGCCCGCTTCATCACCGGCTCCCAGTCGGGGCTGGTGGTATCGGCCACCAGCACTTCACCGGTCTGAAATGTCGATAGCAGACTGGCATCATCAATCACCCGCACTCGCCCTGCCCCGATGCGCTCACCCACAGCACTGCCCCGGGCCAGCACCGGGCCGTGCTGCTGCAGGTGATAAATCTCCAGCATATTAACCTGTCGGTGCGACGCGACCGTCTCCGGTCGTGCCTGCACCATATAGAGGCACCCATCCAGACCGTCTTTAGCCCACTCCATATCCATGGGTCTGGATACCCCGGCCTGAGCGGTATAGTGCGCTTCAACCTTGATGGCATAATCGGCCAGCGTCAGGACATCCGCATCCGTAATACAGAATCGGCCCTGCTCCGCTGAGTCGGTATCCACATTGCCGATATGACCGCTCACCACACCACCGGCAGCATCGATATACACCATCTTTTGCTTTTTACTGCCCAGCCGCCGCTTGAGCACGCTACGATATCCCTCAAGAAACGTCGGCTTATGCACGTAAAAACTGTCCGGATCGATCACTCCCTGCACAATATTTTCACCCAGACCCCAGGCGGCATTGATAAACACCACATCATGGAAACCCGTTTCGGTATCCAGCGAAAACATCACACCGCTAGTGCCGATGTCGCTGCGCACCATCTTCATGACCACCACGGAGAGATAGACCTTCGACCAGTCAAAACCGTTGTCATATTTATAGTGGATCGAGCGGTCGGTAAAATTGGACGCCAGGCAGCTTTTGTACGCCTCAATCAGGGCCTCTTCACCGCTGATATTCAGGAAGGATTCATTCTGGCCGGCAAACGAAGCCTCGGGAGAATCTTCCGCTGTTGCCGATGAGCGCACGGCCAGCGACAGATTCTCGCCGTATTCGGCCTTCAATGTTGCATAGGCGGCTACGATCTCGGCGCGCAGTGCGCCAGGCAACTCACATGCGTAGACAATCGCCCTGGCCTTACTGCCGCGCAGCTGCAGCTCCCCGACATCATCGGGATCCAGCCCATCGAGCAGTTCGTGCAGCGCCTGCCAGGCGCCTGCATGGCTCAGCGCATCCCGATATGCAGTGGCCGTAATGGCAAAGCCGTTGGGCACGCGCACGCCGGCGGATGAGAGGTGCTGATACATCTCGCCGAGGCTGGCATTCTTGCCGCCCACCTCAGGCACATCTGCAAGACTGATCTCATCAAACCAGCGGATGTAATCCGGCCTGTTGCCCATCTCCTTATCTCCTTGTCTGAACAGACATTTTCTGCGGCCATGCCCAACATCGACATGCCCTGCCAGCATAGCATATTTGACACTATTCTGCTGCTGTTATTCAGCGATGCCAGGTTGCCGGCGGCCTTCACCCATGCAGATGGCCCGCTCCTGTTTGATCTGCTACTATATTGCACGCACGGAGGGTGCAGGCATGAAACAGAGCAGCAAGAGCCGCCAACATCAGATCATCAGGGGTCAGGTGGTCGATCTGGTCGCAGGCCGGATATTTCCGGGCAGCATCGAGATGCGCGACGGTCGTATCATTGCTGTCAGCCATAGCGACAGCGCACCCGATCGATACATCGTGCCGGGGCTGGTTGATGCCCATATCCATATCGAAAGCTCCATGCTGCCGCCATCCGAATTTGCCCGTCTGGCCTCTGTCCACGGCACAATCGCCACCGTTTCCGACCCGCATGAAATTGCCAATGTGCTGGGCGTGGAGGGCATACGCTATATGATCGCAAACGGCAGACAGGTACCGTTGAAGTTTTATTTCGGTGCCCCGTCTTGCGTGCCGGCAACCGGTTTTGAAACTGCCGGTGCAGCACTGCATGCCAATGATATTGCCCTGCTGCTGCGGCAGGCGGATATTCACTACCTCAGCGAAATGATGAATTATCCGGGTGTGCTTGCAGGTGATGATGATGTCATGGAAAAAATCCGGCTGGCGCTGCAGCATCACAAGCCGGTCGACGGTCATGCACCGGGAGTGCATAAAGAGGCAGCTGCGGCATATGCACAGGCCGGCATCAGCACCGACCATGAGTGTACCACCATCGAAGAGGCTCGCGAGAAGATCGCCCTTGGCATGCATATCCTGATACGGGAAGGCTCAGCCGCTAAAAATTTCGCAGCTCTGGCCCCATTGATCATGGAGCACCCTGGACGCTGCATGCTCTGTAGCGATGATCTGCACCCTGATGATCTCCTGCGCGGCCATATCAATCTGCTGGTCAGCAGAGCCATCAAACTGGGTTATGATCCGCTCTCCGTCCTGCGTTGCGCAAGCCTCAATCCCGTGCGTCATTACAAGCTGGATGTCGGCATGCTGCAGCCGGGGGATGCGGCTGACTTTCTGCTGGTGGATAACCTGAATGATTTTCATATCCACTCCACCTGGATCGACGGCATCATGGTTGCCGAGCATGGCCGCACCCTGATCCCCCGCTACCACCCGCTGCCGATCAATCGCTTTGACACCGGAGCCAAAACCCCGGCCGATTTCCGCGTGCAAGCCGAAGGTAATTCCATCCGGGTGATCGAGGCTGCGGAAAGTCAGTTGGTGACCGGCAGCGCTATCGCCACAGCGCGCATTGCGGGTAATGCGGTGATCGCCGATACCGGTCGTGACCTGCTTAAAATCGCCGTCATCAACCGCTATCGTGATGCCACCCCTGCCACCGCATTTATCAGAGGTTTCGGACTACAGCGAGGCGCCATCGCCTCAAGTGTTGCGCACGACTCTCACAATATCATTGCCGTCGGCACAACCGATGCGCAGATCTGCCGGGCGGTCAATCTGCTCATCACCGAACAGGGCGGTATATGTGCCGTATGCGAGGATGAGCTGATACTTCTACCGCTACCCATCGCAGGCCTGATGAGCGATCTGGATGGTTATCAACTTGCACAGCGCTATGCCGAAATCAACCGCTTCGTCCGTCAGCTCGGCTGCCCCATGCATGCGCCGTTTATGACCCTCTCCTTCATGGCCCTGCTGGTGATTCCCAGCCTCAAGTTGAGCGATCAGGGGCTGTTTGATGGTGACAAATTTGCATTCACATCGCTGTTTTCAACGGAGGCAGAAGCTGATGCAGCAGCAACTTGAAGAGATCAGGCTTATTGAAGCGAACGCCGAGCTGATCTATTCGCAAGCGGAAGTAGAGCAATCGCTGGATCGCATGGCCGCTGAAATCACCGCCCGTCTTGCAGGATCAAATCCTCTCATCCTCTGTGCCATGATCGGCGGCCTTGTCACCTGCGGCAAGCTGCTTACCCGCCTGCACTTCCCGCTGCAGGTGGACTATATCCATGTCAGCCGCTATCAAAACCGGACTCATGGTGGCGATATCGTCTGGCTGGGCCGAAAACCGGAGAATCTGGCCGGGCGCAACATACTGATTGTCGATGATATTCTCGATCAGGGCTACACCATGCAGGCGATCGTGGCATTCTGTTATCAGGCAAAGGCTGCGCAGGTACTGACATCGGTACTGCTCGACAAGGCAGCCGCCCGCAAGATCGACATCAGCCCTGACTTTGCCGGCTTCTCTGTTGCCGATCGCTATCTCTTCGGCTGCGGGATGGATTACAAATCGTACCTGCGCAATGCCCCCGGCATCTACGCAGTCATGCCCTGACCGCCACCTCCATTGGCACGCCCAAAGCGTAAAATCACTCCCTTCAACAACATCTGACGACAAACGGCCATCTTTTGCCTATCATGCGCGACCTTTGACATGATGATCTGGAGTATGACTGTGGCCAACGATACCGCACAATCAGACAAGTTTGATTACCGACCAACCGTTTTCCTGCCGAAAACCGATTTCCCGATGCGCGCAGGTTTGCCGCAGAGCGAGCCGAAGCGGCTGGCGGCCTGGACTGAACAGGACATTTACGCGCAACTGCGCGAGGCACGCAAAGGTGCGCCGAAATTCATCCTGCATGACGGCCCGCCCTATGCCAACGGCAGCATTCATATCGGTCACGCACTCAACAAGGTGCTCAAAGACATCGTGATTCGTTCACGTTCCATGCTCGGCTTTGATGCCCCCTACGTGCCCGGCTGGGACTGTCACGGCCTGCCGATCGAGCTGAAGGTTGAGGAGCAGTTCAAAAAGAAGAAGCAGAAGAAGGAAGATATCAGCGATGCTGAATTCCGCAGTGCCTGCCGTGACTATGCCAAAGGCCAGATCGATGTGCAGCGCGAAGAGTTCAAACGCCTGGGCGTGATCGGCGACTGGGATCATCCCTATGTGACCATGGACTACCGCTTCGAAGCCAATACCGTGCGCGAGATCGGTCGTTTTCTGGAGAATGGCGGCCTGTTCAAGGGAGCCAAACCGGTACACTGGTGCGTCTCCTGCGCCACAGCACTGGCCGAAGCGGAAGTGGAGCATGAAGACCACACCTCGCATTCGATCTATGTGAAATTCGCCGCCGGCGAAGATTTGAGCGATATTGATGCGGCCCTCAGCGGTGATGTCTCTATCGTCATCTGGACCACAACGCCATGGACCATCCCGGCCAATCTGGCTGTATCGGTCGGCCCCGTCATCGAATATTCGGCAGTCAGAGTCAGCAGTGCCGGCAACAATGCCAACCTCAAAGCCGGTGAGATCCTGATCCTGGCTGAAGATCTGCGTGCAGGCGTGCTTTCAGCCATCGGCGCCGAGGGCGATGTTATTGCCCGCTTCAGCGGCGAAAAACTCGATCGCCGCCGCTTTCGTCACCCCTATCTGGAGCAGGACGCACCCATTCTGGTTGGCACGCATGTGACACTGGAAGCCGGTACGGGTGCCGTGCATACCGCGCCCGGCCACGGCCAGGAAGATTATCAAATCGGTCTGAAATACGGCCTGCCCGCCTTTAATCCGGTCGGCAGTACCGGCCTGTTTGAAGCCGGCACCCCGGTTGTTGAGGGGCGTCACGTCTATCAGGCCAATGCCATCATGGTCGAGCACCTGCAGAGCTGCGGTGCCCTGCTGGAGACATCTGAAATCAAACACGCCTACCCGCACTGCTGGCGTTGCCATAAACCGCTGATCTTCCGTGCCACACCGCAGTGGTTTATCTCCATGGAGACCAACAACCTGCGCGACAAGGCGCTGGCTGCGATCAAGCAGACAACATGGACACCGGAATGGGGCGAGAACCGCATCCGTACCATGGTCGAGCAGCGCCCCGACTGGTGCGTATCGCGTCAGCGTAACTGGGGTGTACCGATTACCGCCATCCGCTGCGAAGCCTGCGGCTCGCACAAGGTGACCACGCCGGCAGTGGTGGAAGGTATCGCCAAAGCGGTGGAGCTTGGCGGCGCCGACATCTGGTTTGCCCATGATGCAGCCCACTTCCTGCCTGATGGCGCTACCTGCCCGGATTGCGGCGGCAGTGCCTTCGAGCGGGAGACCGATATTCTCGATGTCTGGTTCGATTCCGGCAGCACACATGCCTGCGTACTGGAACAGCGTGATGATCTGGCCAGCCCCGCCGATCTCTATCTGGAAGGATCCGATCAGCATCGCGGTTGGTTCCAGTCTTCACTGCTGGAGAGTGTCGGCACACGTGGCCGCGCCCCGTTCAAGGGCGTACTGACACACGGCTTTGTCGTGGACAAGAACGGTAACAAGATGTCCAAGTCGAAGGGTAATGTCATTGCACCGCAGAAGATCATCGAGCAGATGGGCGCGGATATCCTGCGCCTGTGGATTGCCTCGTCAGATTATTCTGCCGACATCCGCATCTCCGATGAAATCATTAAACAGCTGGCTGAAGCCTATCGCCGCATCCGCAATACCATCCGCTTCCTGCTCGGCAATGTGGACGGCTTTGACCCTGCGCGCGATGCAGTAGCGCTTAGTGAGCGTACGCCGCTGGATCAGTGGGCGATGCATCGCTTGTCGCGACTGGAGCGGCATGTACACGCCTGCAATGAAGGCTACCAGTTCCATCGTATTCATCAGGAGATCCACAACTTCTGCTCCGTTGATCTGGGCGGCTTCTATCTGGATATGATCAAGGATCGGCTGTACTGCGACGGGGCCGATTCCGCCCGTCGTCGCTCGGCCCGCGCCACACTCTACGATCTGGCCGATACGCTGACCCGCCTGATTGCGCCACTGCTGCCGTTTACGGCTGAAGAGGTCTGGGATCACCTGCCCGGCTCCGATGGAAAGAGCATTCACCTGCAGTCATTCAAGCCGGTTGCTGAGACCCGCTTTGACGAGGCCGCATGGGATCGCTTTTTTGCCCTGCGCGAACAGGTGCATACCGCCTTCGATCTGGCCAAAAAGGATAAGGTGATCGGCTCCTCGGTTGCAGCAGCAATCACCGTGCCTGGACTGGATGATGCCTTTGCCGCAAGCGTCGGTGAAAGCTGGGAACAGCTGTTCATCGTCGCCAAGGTTGAAGCGGGTGATGCCATCACAGTCAGGGCCGCCGACGGCATCAAGTGCCCGCGCTGCTGGAATGTCGGCACACCGGCTGATCCGACCCATGCCCTGCACAGTGAGCTCTGCCCGCGCTGCCTTGATGTAGTAGGCGCGTGATAGCAGCGACACTGAAACCATGCCCTGCCGCGCTTGTCGCAGACTGATCGGCGGCGTTGCAGGACTTGCTGATTCGCATCAAGTCGCTACCACGCTGTAGATGGGTACACCGGAGAGCCTGAAACCACAACCGGCCGATGCCTGCACACCCGGGCAGTGCTCCGCATGGTCCATGGATCAGCAGATATGGCGCTTGTGGGTCGTGTTGCATTTTTTACCGGTCGGGGTCACGCAGCAGCAGGTCTTGCGCAAAAATGAGATCAGGAAGATCGCCACTGTGCTGGGCAGCAGTGATCACGACATGATAACGTCGTTGATCACCACCATGCAGGGCACCGGCCTGCTCGCTCGCCATGAGGGGCTGCTGCAACCGGCATGCATCAACTGGCCGGCATGGTCGAAACGTATGCGTGCAGCCATCTATGCCGCCATTCACGGCTGGGAGCGCTGGAGCAGGGCAGAAGAGCATGACGCCATGGATCTGCTGGCCGATCTACCAGTCGATTGCTGGCTGAATCTGGATGAGGTGGTGGAGTGGCTGCGTATGCAATCGCATGCCAAGCTGGTCGGCGCACACTGGATGAGCCTGTTCACCGACCATCATGCTCTCTCCCTGCATCACCTGAGCAGCGACAGGCAGTGCATCTATCTGTTACCACTGTGGCGCACGGTACTGCTTGAGCAAGCCGTTACACTCCCTGCCCCCGGCTGGCATGGGGCCGACAAGGATGCCAAAAGCTGCGGCTTTATCTCCGCCTCGGGCGAGATCCTGCTGCCACCGGATTGCCATCATAGTGTACTCGCCAAACTGACAACCTGTTGCAACATCACCGCTATCGAGCAGATGATCACCCTGCAACTGGATCTGAAAGCTATCCAGCGTATGGGAGCCGACAAAACCGCCCTGCAAGCCACCAGAGCCCTGCTCGAATGCGTGCAGTCGCCACTGCCGCAGGCCATTGCCTATCTGTTTGACAAGCAACTCGCACAGCAGGCTGTGGCATCTGTTGCCGCCACTTCGCTGGTGGTCGTGTTAAATGAGCCCTCCGCCATCCATCACCTGCAGAAAACCGGATTCCCCTTCTCCCAGCCGTTCAGCGACAAGCCTGAAATCCTGTTGCTGGATACATCTGCCGATGCGCTTGCCTTTATCAGAACATGCGCCGAAAGCGGCATCATGCTGGAGACATTGATCAAACCGGTGCAGTGGATCAGCGGCACGGCCTCGATCAAGGCATGGATGGAGATGCATGCCGACAGAGCAGGCCGCTGGCTGGAGATCTGCTATCAGAAGGCGCGCAGCAGCAAACCCAAACAGCTGTTTGCCTGCATCACGGATGATTACTACGGTAGAATAGAGGTACGCCCGACCCGCAGGAGCAGGCAGGGCTATCTGTGGGGAAGCAGCATCATCGCACTGGAGCCCAGGCATCTGTTGCGCCTGCGCCAGCTGGAGATCGATGAGATCACAGAGACAGGGCTGGATCAACTGTGAGCTATCACCCGGAACGCCCGTTAATTGTACAGGGTGATCACTCGCTGCTGCTGGAGACGCATAACCCGCAATTTGCCGCGGCGCGTGATGCCATCGCCCCGTTTGCAGAACTGGAAAAATCGCCCGAGCATATTCACAGCTATCGACTGCACCCGTTAAGCCTGTGGAATGCAGCTGCTGCCGGCCATACGCTGCAGCAGGCAGAAGCCGCCCTGCATCGTTTCAGCAAATACAGTATACCTGAGAATGTACTGGAGGAGATGCGTCGTACCTATGCCCGCTACGGGCAACTGATACTGACAAAGGATGATGAGTCCACCCTGCGCCTGACTGTCACTGATGCCTTTATTGCCGCCCGCATCGCCCGTGAAAAAACCGTCACCGCCCTGCTCAAACAGCAGCCGGCCGATGATGTTTTCCTGATTGATCCGGTAACCCGGGGCAGCCTCAAACATGCACTGATCACACTGGGCTTTCCGGTCGATGATCAGGCCGGCTTTAACGATACACCGGTGTTCGAGCTTGCCCTGCGCGAGCATGCACTGAGCGATCAGCGCCCGTTTGCCCTGCGCGATTACCAGCAGCAGGCTGTTGATGCCTTTGTCGCCTCGGGCAGCCATGGTGTGGTTGTGCTGGCCTGCGGGGCGGGTAAAACGCTGGTCGGCATGGCCACCATGGCACGCATTGGCATGCAGACGCTGATCATCACCCCGAACACGGCGGCAGCCCATCAGTGGCGGGCTGAACTGCTCGATAAAACACAAGTGGATGCAAAGGATCTCGGCGAATACACAGGCTTACGCAAGGAGATTCAGCCGATCACCATTGCCACCTACCAGATGCTCACCTACAGGCCGGAGCAAGGCGGCGATATGCCGCATATAGAGCTGATCACCAAACATGAGTGGGGACTGATTATTTTTGATGAGGTGCATGTGCTGCCGGCACCGGTATTCCGGGCTGTATCGGAGATTCAGGCACGCCGCAGGCTGGGGCTGACCGCCACGCTGATCCGGGAGGATGGTCTGGAGAGGGATGTATTCTCACTGATCGGCCCCAAACGCTTTGATCTGCCCTGGCGCCAGCTGGAACAGTCAGGCCACATTGCCAAGGCCCACTGTATCGAGATCCGCATACCGATGTCGCAGCATGACCAGATGGCCCATGCCACAGCCGATGATGCCCGCAAATCCTATCGTATCGCCGCTGAAAACAGCATCAAGGATCTGGTCGCCACAGCCCTGATTAAAAAACATGCCGGTCAGGGTATTCTGGTGATCGGCCAGTATATCAAGCAGCTGGAGCGCATCGCCGCTCATCTGGGCGCACCACTGATCAGCGGACGCATGAGCTCGGGCGAACGGGAGCGCTTATATGCCGCATTCCGCGCCGGTGATCTGCGTCTGCTGGTGGTCTCCAAAGTCGCCAATTACGCCATTGACCTGCCCGATGCCTCTATCGCCATCCAGATCTCCGGTGCCTTCGGTTCGCGTCAGGAAGAGGCGCAGCGGCTCGGGCGCATCCTGCGCCCCCAGGGGGGGCCGGCCTTTTTCTACACCCTGGTCTCCGATCACAGCGAGGAGCTGAAATTCGCCGTCAATCGCCAGCGTTTTCTGGCCGAGCAGGGTTATGATTATCTGATTGAGGACTGGAAACCCTGATCCGGTCAGCTTTATTAAGCACGCGGACAGCATAACTCCCCTCCAGCATGGCCCGGTGCTATTCAGGCTGGCGGCTTGCTCACATCTGACGGCACATCCTGCTCAGCATCGCCACCCTCAGCTGCATCTGTATCGTCTTCACTCTGCACGACTTCCACAAGCTGCTCGCGCAGCTGCTCAATCTGCGCTTCAATCTGTTTTTTGGCCTCGCCGTCACTCTCTTTGACCTGTTCCTGAAGCTTGCTGATCTGCTCCTTCAGGTCGAACTCGGCTTTTTCCTGCTGTTCTGCCAACTCAGCTGCGTATTCCGGTGAAGTCGGCACCTGATTCCAGTCGAACGCGACACCCTATTCCGGTGAAGTCGACACCCCCTTTGGGAGCCTGTTGCTGATCTGGACTGGTGCTACTCTGCGGGGTGTTTTTGGA
>Ga0210044_10007287_pt1 | contig 14167 bp, 11 predicted proteins | sample CryGey13umfilter_2_FD_183959 | JGI IMG/M metagenome (GOLD analysis project Ga0210044, IMG submission 183959) | Groundwater microbial communities from aquifer in Utah, USA - Crystal Geyser 4/9/14 3 um filter (SPAdes) (version 2) | ecosystem: Environmental > Aquatic > Deep subsurface >...
TCATTTAAAAAATCTAATCTCTCTACAATTATTCCGCAGACAACTAATTTTGATTCTTTATACACGGTCTCCAGAATAACTATTTCTTTTGCTATGATCCTTTGTTTGAAATAATTGAGTAATTTGTTTTGGTTGTCGAATGGTAAATAATACCGTACTAATGATAACAACGAACTTGTATCAAGCAGTACTATCATTGCAGGTACGCCGCCATATTTTGGGGTTTTATCTCTAATCTTCTGCAAAACTCTACTTCGTTTATTACCCCTTCTAAAAACGCTAATTGAATAGTTTTAATAAGTAACGGCGATTTTATCGGCTTTGGCGCTCTACCCTCAGTCTTAACTCCACTTGCTTTGTCCAATTCTCTTTTTTTCTTTTCTTCTAATTCCCATTCCCTGGCTTTGCTTTCTTCATCCTGCTTTATAACGCTATAATCTTTGGGAGATAACTTTTGCATGATAAGCAACCTTGTATAAAGAGCTAATCGGCTAAGATGAGTTTCATTCTTAATAGTATCGATTAGCTCATGAGCATAGTCGTTCTCTCTATTTGCAGCGGTAATTTTTTGTAATGAATTATCAAATTCTCCGATCAAAAAACAATAGGCAAAATCATTACACCATCTTTCTATAGAATTTGGCGATTCGGTAATTATAGATTGGTATTCGAGTTTTTCTATTTCTTCTTCTTCCAGTAAATAATGTCCAAGCTCGTGGGCAAGCGTAAAAATTTCTCTTCTAAAAGACTTTTGCTGTCTTTTTAATACTATTACATTGGGAGAGAGATAAAATCCATCAATATTTGCTTTTTCTATTTTATTCCATGTCTCTACAAATTCAAAAACAAGAATATTGTGTTCGGCTAATTTGCTTATCAGCGCTTTTAAGAATTCCTTCATATTGCTGTTAAACACGGGATAAAGGTATTCCCTAACTAACGCCGCCGCTTCGCCGGGTTTATCTTTAATGGTAAAGATCGGTAATTTTCTTGCCGTATTAAGTTCTGATAACTTGGAGAGGGCGGAAAGCGATATTTTTTCTTCTTCAAAAAAATTTACAATCTTCCGCGCACCCAAATTTAGATCGGTAGTGAAATTGTTTTTTCTGAAAAAGATACTTGCTTCTTTAGATTCGACGGAATCCAGTGGATCTAAATAGTAATGAAGTCCTTTATTAAATATTCTATCAATTTTTTTTAAGTGACTTAATTTTATTTTTTTTGTAAAAATCTCCTCCCGTAAAATTTTATTTTTCAACCCATCGCTAATTCGAAAAAGCAGTTCTTCCTCCGTGAGGCTAAACAGCTTCATAAGATATTGCAGTCTCGATATGTTAATTTCAACGCTGTTCAAGGTAAAACAAATTTTATTTTAGGATTAAATACTTTTACGCAATGCTTCTAACTCTATGGTTAAATTTATTTATTAATTACTAAATTTCCTATCAAAGGTATACTCAAGTTTTGATCACTAATTCTGACACGAATTACACTACATGCCCCGCTTTGCGTGGAATTTTCACCAAATCATTTTTCGTGTTAATTCGTGTCTACTATTGCCTCTTCTTCCACCGAGATCTTTAATTACCCTTGCGGCAAAATACTGGTTGTAGAGATCGGGTTTGGTCTCTTTCAACAGTCCAACTATCTAGTCGGCTTCCTCATTCAGCAAATCGTCCGCCTTATGGAGCAATCTGTAAGATGCCCTTAAATCAGTTCTGCAAAAAGCGCCCCGGAAATTTTTTTAAGATCAGTTGGCGCTAATCTTATCTGCATCCCCCTTACACCGGCGGACACAAAAATAAATTCGAACAGTTGCGCTGTTTCTTCAATAAAAGTTGGATACTCTTTCTTCATCCCTATTGGTGAACAACCGCCTCGAATATAGCCGGTAAGTGGGAGAAGTTCATTAAGTTTTATCATTTCAACTTTTTTATTGCCGCTTGTCGAAGCCGCTTTTTTTAAATTTAGCTCCACGCTTACCGGAATACAAAAAACGAGGACACCTGTTTTGTCACCTCTTGCAACAAGTGTTTTAAAAATTTCATCTTCACTTGCACTTATTTTTTTTGCAACAGTTTCCCCGCTCAAATCATTCTCATCAACCTCATATTCGCTAACTGTGTGGTTTATATTATTAACTTCTAGTAATCTGATGGCATTAGTTTTATTCAATTTGCCGCTGACCAATTTTTATTCATTAAATAATCTTCGGGTCTGAGTTTAAGATTTCCGGCGGCAATTAAGAATTTTGTATAAGGATGCCCGGGCTTTTCGATAACTTCACGGGTTAATCCTTCTTCAACTATTTTTCCTTTGTAAAGAACGACGAGTTTTTCGGTGAATTGTTTTAACACGTTTAAATCGTGCGCGACACACAATATTGTTAAACCGTGTTCCTTATTTAATTTTACAAGAAGTTTAACTAAATCTATCTGCGCGTCTAAATCCTGAGCAGAAAACGGTTCATCAAGAATTAGTAATTCGGGTTTAATGGCGAGCAGACGCGCAAGCGCAGCTTTTTGTCTCTCGCCTCCGCTTAACTGCATCCCTTTTTTATTCCATAAAGCCCGTTGAAAATTAACTAAGTCGAATATCCTTTCTCTCTCTAACTCAGCGTTAGATTTTTTATCATCGAGCATAACCGCTTCGTCAATCATTTTATCTATTCGTCTATAAGGGTTGATTATAAATTCGTTATTCTGAAATAACAACTGAATTTTTGTCGTGCCGATCTTCACGCTTCCTTCTGTAGGAGTTAAAATGCCCGCAATTATTTTTAAGAGTGTTGTTTTGCCGCTGCCAGATTCTCCAGCAATGCCATACATAGCTCCGCGTTCCACTTTTAAATTAACATCTTCAAGTATACGAACATCCGAATCCGGCGGAGAATAATTGAGGTTTGATATTTCTAAAATTAAACTCACTCTGCTATTCTCCTATAATTATGAAGCGAAGGATTTTGTAATTTAGTGAAAAACTCCTCTGCCGGCACAAATTCACTTAGGCTACCATCATTCAGCAAAGCAGTCATGTCGCTTACAGCGCGGGCAAAATGAAAGTCGTGCGTAACAATCAGCGCCACATTGTTTTTCTTCTTTGCGAATTCTTTGATTGAATGCAAAAGCAAATTAATTATGCGGTAATCTAATGCTGAGGTAGGCTCGTCTAAAATCAAAATATCCGGATTATATAAAAACGCAAGTATAAAGCTTAGCCGCTGCGCCATTCCGCCGCTTAATTCATAAGGATAAAGTTGAAGAACATCAATTAGATTTTCAAAAAGAAAATATCTCATCAATTCATCAAACTCCGCCATTTTTATAAATGGTTGAAAGTAGTATTTAACTTTTCTCAGCGGGTCAAATGAGCTAATTGAATCCTGGAAAACATATTTTATTTTTTCTTTTCGCATTTGACGAAGCGTTTTCGATTCAGCTTTAATCAAATTAATGTTATTAAACCATACAGCGCCTTCAGCAGCAAAAACTGCCTCATCATTAAGGCAGGTTAATGATTTTATTAAAGTAGTTTTGCCGCCGCCGTTTTTACCGACTATTGAATATACTTTGTTCGTATTCAATTCGAAGCTTAACGGTAAAATAAGAGGCTGCATAAAATTGTGCTGCTTCAAATCAATTTTTAATTTTTCTACAATTAACGCCAAATATTTAAATCTTCTTTTTGTATTTGTTAAACAAAATAATAAATTATCGCCAAACTTATTAATCATTATTTGGGCTTATTATTATAATGAAAAATTTCGGAATAGCGCTGGTCGTAATTTCTTTTGTTTTATTCCCTTCGTGTAATAAAGAAAAGAATCCTTCGAATGAAAGGCTTATTATTGCAATATCGTCAGATGTAGAATCACTCAATCCGCTTTACTCTTTTACTTACTTCGAAGGAGCGGTGACAGAACTTTTATATTTAAGTTTAGTTCAGCATAATTGGAATTATGAACATGGCGAATTAGACACCTCGCCTATGCTTGCAGAAGCTTATGAATGGAGTAATGATTCGTCATCAATAAAAATTAAACTTCGAAGAGACGTTTACTGGTCGGACGGAGAAATTGTTGATGCCGGAGATGTGGTCGCGTCATTTATTCTTTATTCTCATCCCGATGTCCAAAGCCGGCTATATGGAATGTTTAAAAGTTTTTATCTTAAAAATGATTTGACGATTGATAAAGAAAAAACTTTTACTGTTGAAACACCATTTTCTTTTACGATCAATTTCAAAGAAGATTCCAACCCCTCATTAATGGATATTGATATTCCGGTATTGCCCGGGCATATATTTTCGGCAATTCCTTTTAACGAAATTGCTCAAAAAGAAAAAGAGTTGGCGCCTATTACTAACGGCGCTTACCAATTAAAAACATGGAATAAAAATCAGTCAATCATTTTAACTTCGAACAAAAATTCTTTTTTGCATCAAACCGGAAGCATTGACGAAATAGTTTTTAGTGTTGTTCCCGATTACAATTCCCGTTTGACGCAGTTAAAAAACGGCGAGGTTCAGTTGATGGAAGATATACGCCCGGATGATGCGCAAAGATTAAAAACATCGGGAGATTTAATTATTGCCCCTATAGAAGGACGCGAATATGATTACATCGGCTGGAGCAATATTGATATGAACGAATACAAAAAAAACGGCAAAAAAATCCCTCACAAAATTTTTGGAAGCGCTTCTGTAAGAAAAGCATTGACCCATGCAATAAATCGGGTAGAAATATTGAGCGAATACTTTAACAACTTTGGTCAAATTGCCGTAGGACCGGCAGCGCCAATCTTTAAGGATCTTTATAATTCTTCCATTACGCCGTATCCATTTGATCCTGGTTTAGCGAAGCAGCTTTTGAAAAGCGAAGGCTGGGAAGATGCTGATGGCGATGGAATTCTTGAAAAGGGGAAAGAGCGATTTTTGTTTACAATATATATTCCATCCGGAAATCCGGCAAGAGATTTTGCTTCAAAAGTAATACAAAATAATTTGAAGGCAATTGGCGCCGACGTTAAGATTGAAAAATTAGAATCGGGGGTGTTTTTTGAAAAAATGTTTAACCGGGAATTAGAAGCATGGATTGCCGGCTGGTCAGTACCGATTCCAATTGAGTTAAAAGTTTATTGGCATTCTAATCTAACTGAAAATCCGTTGAATATCGCCGGCTTCGCTAATGAGCAGGCGGATGAGTTATTAGAGAAGCTGCCGCTCGTAAAAGAAACAGAAATTAAAAACAGAATGATTAAAGATTTTCAAAATATTATTCATCAAGAAGAGCCGGTTACTTTTTTATACTGGATTGATAATCTTACTGCGCACAGTAAAATGATTGAAGGCATAAGCGTTTCACCTTTGGGCGCAGTACATCATACCTGGAAGTGGAAGATAAAAAAATGATGCTGTTATGATAGCAAAAGCCGTGATCAAAAGAATATTTTATTCTCTCGTAGTTCTGTTTTTGTTAATTACGTTTTTATTTTTTCTTATACGGCTCGCACCAGGGAATCCGGCTGATAAATTTATCTCGCCAAAGTTGAATGCTGAACTTGTGCACCAAATAGAAAATTCTTTCGGAATAAACGAACCGCTTCATGTTCAATATCTAAAATTTGTATCAAGCGTTTTCAGCGGCAGTTTAGGAATATCATATACATACCGTATTCCGGTTGAAAAAGTAGTGTTGCAATTTCTCTCATTTACAGTTTTTTTTGCATTAACAAGTTTTCTGCTTCAAATATTCTGTTCTGTTTTGCTCGCATTATTTTCGGCAAATAAAATCAATAAGCCGGTTGACAAATTACTCGCTGCATCAAGCCTCATTATTTATGCAGTCCCTTCTTTTTTTACCGGTGTTTTTTTGATTTATATATTTTCGGTTCAACTAAACCTTTTCCCATCCTCGGGTGTTAGTTCTTTCGGAAATGAAAGTTTTACCTGGGTTGAACGATTGATTGATTATTCGCTACATCTAATTCTGCCTATCTTAACGCTTTCATTAAGCGGAGCCGCAATGTTTTACAAATATCTGCGCGACGAAATAGAAATCGAATATCAAAAACCATTTGTTCGTTTTCTTAAGTCTCACGGTTATGAAGAAAAAGTAATTCTCCGCAAGCATATTCTGCCAAACGCTCTCAACCCATTTGTTTCGGTAGCCGGAGTTGAACTCGGCGCTTTGCTAAGCGGAGCGGTAATTACTGAAGTGATATTCGGGCTTCCTGGAATGGGGCGTTTAACGCTCGAAGCGGTGCTGTCGCGGGATTATCCGCTTGTTATCGGCTGTACGCTTGCTTCCGGCGTGATGGTAATTGCCGCAAATTTGTTTGCCGATCTTGTGAAAGCTTTTCTTGATAAACGCACACTTCAAGGGGGTGTGCTGCAATGAAAAGAAATTATTTTTCCACAGGTAATTTTGTTTTATCCTTATCTTTATTGTTGCTTATACTCCGGTATGATTTTGTACTTCAAATTTATTCCCTCCTCTTCGAATGGTGTAGTCTTTTATTGTCAGATTTATTGAATGCACTTAATATTATAGATTTTGCTATTGCTGACCATTTTGTGTCCGCTTTATTAATCATCATTATTCCGCTTCTTGTAATTTCTTTACGAGCAAAAAAGATTTTCACCGAACCATTGTCCTACCCGTATACCATAATGATAAGTTTAATCTTTGTGTTTCTTTTTGCCCCTTTAATTACTAAAGTTCATCCCGAATTTCAAAAGAACATAAACGTAACTAAGCTGCTGCCGCCGTTAAGCAGCGTTAAAGTTGTTCATCTAAATGATGAGGGCAAATCAAAACCATACATCCGCTTTCAGTTACAAAAGAATAAAATTATTCCGGGTTCTTTTAACGAAAATGTTTTGTTTGCTGACAGTACTAAAACCGGAGATGATGTAGTCTATTATCAGCGCGGAGACGAGTTTTTAATTAGTAAAAAAAGAGTTGCCTCTATAGATGGGAAACCGCTGATTACAAGCAAACTATTCTTGTTGGGAAGCGATGAATTTGGGCGGGATACTTTTTCAAGATTAGTTTACGGCGCCCGAATATCACTAACTGTGGGCTTCGGCTCGGTAGTTGTCGCTTTTATAATAGGCAGTTTGCTTGGCTTTATTGCCGGTTATTCCGGCAGATGGATTGATACGATGTTAAGCAGACTTACCGAAATGTTTTTAACTGTTCCATCAATATTTTTTGTAATTCTTATTTTGGCGCTGTTTGGGAACAAAGTTTTTACTGTGATCCTTGTTCTTGGAATTTCCGGCTGGATGAGTTTATTTAAAATTGTCCGCGGTGAGATAATTTCGATAAAGAAAAAAGATTTTTTTATCTCGGCAGTGATGATCGGTCTGAAAAGAAGAGATTTGTTTTTAAAAGAGATTTTACCCGTCATCATTGTGCCTGTGGTTGTCAATCTTATTTTTCAATTTGGAAATGTGGTTCTGGCGGAATCGGCTATAAGTTTTTTGGGGCTTGGTACAGGCACCGAATATCCATCATGGGGAAGTATGATTGACTCAGGAAGAAATTATTTAAGCGAAGCGTGGTGGTTAATCATGTTCCCGGGCGCCTCTTTATTTGCTGTCATCTTTGCTGTAAATTCCGCAGGAAGAAAAATAAGTTCATCAATAAATTTGCTTAAGTAACTGAATTTAGGCATGAGTTGAATTTTATGAATTATTTTTAGTGAAACTTGGTGACTTAGTGCTTTTGTGGCTCAAACCTTCTCTTCCGTAAAGGAAACTATTTTATTCAATATTTCAAAGAACTTTTTTTAGTACTTTTAACATACAAGACACCAAGGCACGAAGCTTTGAATTGAGAATACAGATACTCTCTATTTAACAGATGGTATCTCTAAAATTAAATAAGTAATTTGCAAAAAAATTATAAGGATTTTAATATTATGAGTACAAAAGATGAAATATTAAGCCAATTACAACAAGTAAAACCTGTACTTGTTTCCGAATATGGTTTGAAACGTATTGGACTTTTTGGGTCTTTTGCACGTAATGAACAGAACAATGAAAGCGATATTGACATCATAATTGAAATTGCCGAACCAAATTTTAGCAGCTTTGCCGGAACACTTATTTTACTTGAAAAAGTTTTAGGCAAAAAAGTAGATCTAGTTAGAAAGCACAGCAAGATGCGAAAGTCGTTGGTTGATAGAATTGAGAAGGAAGTTATTTATGTCTAAAGAAATAATTATAGAAAAGTTGGATTTAATCCTTGAATCCATTTCTATCATCCATGAAAGAATGAACACGATAAACTCAGCCGATCAGTTCGTTGCCTCTCCGTTTGGAATAATGCTGTTAGATTCTATTGCCATCCGGCTGCAAATAATCGGAGAACAGACCAAAGGCATTGATAAACTCGATAAACTATTACTGCCAAAATTCCCGGGTGTTGAATGGAATAAAATAATGAGATTGAGAGATTTAATTTCTCATCATTATGAAGAGATCGATTACGAAATTGTATTTCAAATATGCAAAAACGAATTACCAAAACTAACAACAGAACTGCAAGAAATTAAATCGCAGATAACGCAGTAATAAACCTTTGTGTCCCCGTTCCGCCGCGGCGGATCTGTGGCAGAAAACTATTTGCCACAAAAACACTAAGAAGATACAAAGTACGTAACTTCAATTAAGTAATGATAAACGACAGATACATAATTCATAATAAAATAGGCGAAGGCAGAAGCTCTGTTTTTATTTGTAAAGATGTAGAGTATCCGAATAGAGCCGCCGCCATAAAAATCTTACCGCCCGATTCACCCCGTGAAGAAAAGGAAGCATTTCAAAATGAATTTTTCACGATAAAAAAATTAAACCATCCTTTTATTGTAAAAGCCTACGACTATGGTAAAGTTTTATCTTCACCCGCCGCCTTGAAAAATATTGCTGTCGGATCGTATTTCTTTACTCTGGAATATATTGATGGGATGCCACTCTCAAAGTTTGATGATTTGCCTGAAGAAGAATTAATCGAAATAACATCACAGATTTGCAGAGCATTATATTATCTTCATCAATCTAATTATCTTTATTACGATTTAAAACCGGATAATATTTTAATTCAAAAAAACAATGGGAAAATTAAAATTAAATTGATAGATTTTGGTTTGACTGAAAATCTATATTCAAATAATGCAATCCCGCCGGGGGGAACAGCGCAATATATCGCTCCTGAAATTATTCAAAACCAACAGCCTACATGCCGGGCAGATTTTTACTCGCTCGGGATGTTACTTTACTTTCTAATTTACAATTCGTTTCCGTTCGATACCGACGAAGAAATTTCCATTTATAAAGCGCAGGTAGAAAAAGAATTCGATTATCCGGTAACGGAAAAATATCCTCAAATTGCGAAAGTGCTTTCTAAACTTCTAACTAAAAACCCCGTAGATAGGTATGGCAGCGCACTCGAAATATTAAATGAATTTGATATAAACATGTCGGGAATAGAGTTTTCCGAATTTACACCTGCCAAAAGTTTTGCAGGACGAAGTGATTCTATCACGATATTAAAAAAGTTTATAGAAGATGAAAGAAGTGACGAAGTCTTTGCTCTTGTTGGAGCCGAGGGAGCCGGTAAAACCACTGTCGGCGAAGAATTATCAAAGCAGATTGAAAACCTTATTTTTATTGACGGCAAAGCGGCAAGAAGCGGCACCGATTACTTTGAACATCTTTTAAGAATGTTGTGTTTTAATCCGGTTGTCTACCAGCATTTAAGTGCAGATATACTTCAAAAAATTTCTGACCTAAGAAAAGATGATGGCAGAAATTATATAGAAAAACTAAAAGCTATTTTCAACAATCTTACAAACGTCTGTTCGTTTATTCTCGTGCTGGATGATTTTAACAACTATGATGCTTTTGTTCTTGAAGTATATAAAGAACTGATCCCACTTATACAGGTTAGCCGTTGTAAATTAATTTTAACTTTAGACTCAGATAAAACTTATTTCCCCGATTATCTTCACAATTTAAGAGAGGTTAACCTAACACCGTTTACTGAAAATCAGCTTGATGAATATTTGAGAAAATCATATTCGCACGATTTTCCCGTTGATGATTTAAAACGACTCATCTTGCTATATGCCGATCTACTCCCCGGAAGTATTGAATTGTTTATTAAAGATGCTTTGCTTTTTGGATTAGTCCGGTACATGCAGGGTAAAGTTGTAATTGATTTTAATGATGAAAAATTAAAATTACTAAAACGTTCACATGACGAAATTTATCAGTACAGACTTGTTTTTTTGCAAAACCATGAACTAATGATGGCTAAGTGTATTTCCTCATTCAATAACAGTGTCGACAAAAAAATTATTAGCAGGCTGCTGAAAATTCCTCTATCCGAATTAAATATAAGTATTAATTCGCTCATTCATAAAAACATACTTTCTCCGGAAAGTGAAAGCGCCCAATTAACATTCAGCTCCGAGGGTTTTAAGAAATACACATACTCTACAATATCAGAAAAGAAAAAGTGGCATGGCAAAATTGCCGGAGTTATTGAGAATGAATTCGGCGAAGTAAATATTAACGAGCTTGCTTATCATTATGAATTAGCAGAAGAATACCTGAAGGCTGCTAATATTTATATTGCGGAAGCTTCAAAAGCGGAATCTCTAGCTGCTTTTTCTTATCGTTATAAAATTCTTGAGCATTTAATTTCTTTGCCGCTTTCCGATAATTTATTAAACGAGATTAAATGCGAAATGGCTCTAACACTCCACAGATTAGGCGAAAGCAAACCATGCCTCAGCATGCTGAACGAAATTGATTTTGCTAAATTCAGCAGGGAAAAACAAAATGAACTGCTGCTAGCAAAAGCAGATTCCCTGGTCGATTCGGGAAAAATCGACGAGGGAATAAAAAATTATAATATACTTCTTGCAGAAAAGGATTCTGAACAGTTAAACATTACTGTTTTAATAAAGATAGCACGTGCTGATATAGATTTAAATGCTTATGATGAAAGCATTGAAATTTGTACCCGGTTAATCAAGTCGCCTGCTGTATCGCATGAACAGCTTGCCCAATGTTTTAATATTCTTGGTCTTGCCGCTTTTTACAAAGATGATAATTTAATCGATGCGCTTAATTCTTTTAAAACTGCATTAAACCATTTTGAACAAGCCGGTAATAAATTGGGTTTATCTCAAATGTACCTGAACTCCGGCAATATTTATAATATGCAGTGCATGCCTGATAAAGCAAAAGAAAGCTGGGAGAATTCTCTTGAGATCAATCGTTCAATTGGCAACCTTGACCAGGAAGCACGCCTGCTGCTTAATTTCGGAATATTTCATTTTGAACGGTTTGATTTTGAACAGGCGATAGAATCTTACAAGAGAGCAGTTGTTATTTTCGTGAGTCTCGGAAATAAAAATGGCAGGGGCATGGCGCTCACTAATCTTGGTGAAATTTATTTGTTCATTTGCGAATATCAAAAAGCGTATGATTCTCTTATTGAAGCCGATAAAATATTTAAAGACCTTTCAAATACAAGCGAAGGTCTTGAGACTTTATTTCTGCTTGCTAAACTTTATTTTATCGCTGGTGATTTTGATAGACTTAAAGGCGTGGTAAAAGAGTATATACAATTGTCCGAAGATGAAAATATTCAGGAAAAAATTAGATTAAATGTTCTGCTGCTAAATTTATTCTCTTCAACGGCTAATAATGAAGAAGCGGGCGAAGCAAAATATATCTCTTTGCTAAAAAGTTTTTATGATAGGCAGGATTATCAAAACTTCTTTACTGTGATTATGATGCTAATCGATTACTGTAAGGCGGAAAATAAATACGGCTTCGCTTATGAAATGATAACTTTACCGGAAATTGAGAATGTTTGTAAAACCAATCCTTATTTATCAGCCGAAAAAGATTATATTGTGGGCATTATATCCGAAAAGACTAAAGATCTTCAAATGTCTTCACCTCTCGATTATTATCTCTCTGCTTATGAAAAAATAAAGGACTTAAATATTGTTGAAGTAACATGGAAAATTCTTTTCGCACTTTCAGAGCAGTATTTTAATCGCGGTATGATGAGCAAAACAGCCGAGTTTGTTAGCTACACTAAATCATTAATTTATCATACGGGTGAAGATCTTAAAGATTCTCAGCTCAAAAATTCATATTTTCGGAAGACAGAATGTTGTCTTGCTTTTGAAAAATTAGATTACTTAGAAAAACATCTCTAAACATGTCTATTAATACTGTTAAAATTAAATTGTATTCTGACTTTAAAGACAGCACCTCTATTTCTGGAGCTGTTAGACAAATCCAATTAATCTATACATCGCTTGAGTTTGAAATTTCTAAAGAATTCAAATTTGAAGCCGATGAAATAATCATCATGTACGTCAAAACATTAGACTCGGCATACTTCAATGCAGTTGTTGATAGCAGGGAGATCATCCCGAATAAAATAATATTTGTTACAAACGATAATGATGCAGTTCTTGTAAGCACTTTAGCAAAACTCGGTTTCACCGAGATCTTTGTTCTTCCGTACGAACTTTTCAAATTTGTTAATTATCTTAAGGAAGTTATCGAAAACAATGCTTATGTAACTTCTTCAACTCCAATAAATGTTTTTGAAAACTCCGGAGATGGTTTCGACAAATTTCTGGGCGAATGTTCGGAAATCAGGAAACTAAAATCGATAGCAAAAAAAATAAGCGCTCGGGATGACATAAATATCCTGATAACCGGCGATACAGGAACCGGTAAGGGATTACTTGCAAAAGCGATTCATCAATTCAGCCGTTCTAAAGACTCTCCTTTTGTTGAAATTATGTGTACTGCAATTCCCGAAGCTTTGATGGAATCTGAACTATTCGGTTATGAAGCTGGAGCTTTCACAAGCGCTAAAACCCGCAAACCCGGCTTATTTGAACTGGGGGAAAACGGAACTATTTTTTTAGATGAAGTAGGCGAACTTAATCTTTCAATTCAAACTAAATTGTTACGCACATTAGAAAAGAAAGTTCTCCGGCGCTTAGGAGGAACGGTAGATATTATTTTTAATTCAAGAATTATCTCTGCAACAAGCCGCAACCTGCCCCAAATGGTTGATGAAGGAAGCTTCCGGAATGACCTATTTCACCGGCTTTATGTTGTGTCGCTTAACATCCCGCCTTTGAAAAAACGCGGAGATGATATTATACATATTGCAGAACATTTTATGAGAGAATACAATAAACAGTTCGGTAAATGTTTTTCATCTTTAGAACCGGCATTAAAAAGATTTTTCTTAGAATATTCGTGGAATGGTAATGTTAGGGAACTTAAAAATTCTATAGAACGGGCAGTGCTTCTCGGGTATGGTAAAAAGCTTAAACTTTCACAATTCTCGTTTTTAACTGAAAAACATAAATTTTCCGGAGAGAATGATAAAACCGAATCGAATTTATTAATCGGTGTCGACTATAAGATGACCGATATAAGAAAATTAAATATAATGTACGCCGCTAACGTCTTAAAAAAAGAAGCGGGAAATAAAACTAAAACCGCAAAAGTTTTGGGAATTTCCCGTCCTAAATTAGACTCCCTTTTAGGAGAAGTCGAAAAGTTGTAAAATTTCTTTACAATTCATCCCTTTTTTACCGGTCAAAAAATGGCAATATTTACCGGTATTTCTCGCTGTCCTTTCACTATAATCCAAAATCAAGCTTTTTGAATTTGGCATAAAAAATGCACAATGATAATGTCTTATTACAAGGCAAAATTCATCTGGGGCGTTCTATAAACTATTTTTTTTTATTTTTATGAGAGGTTCTTTTATGAAACATCTGATTCTCGCTCTTTTTCTTGTTGGAATTTTCCTTGCTGGATGTTCCGATCTAAACAACAGTACTGTCCCTGTTGGTACTCAGTCAACCGTCCAAAAAATAAAAATGCCGGCTCCAAGTTCTTTATCTGTTGAAACTGTATTTTCGGTTTCCGAAAGAATCGTGGGAAATATTGGCGGCGATGTTGAGCTCGAAGGTTTTTATTCAACTTCAACCGGTGAAGTTACAATTGAAGCATCGCTTGACGTCCCGACTGGCGCTTATGATGGAGCAAAAGTTCTTTCTATAGTAAATGAAGGACAATTTGTTGAAGTAGATTTAAGCCC
>Ga0210044_10007291_pt1 | contig 14157 bp, 20 predicted proteins | sample CryGey13umfilter_2_FD_183959 | JGI IMG/M metagenome (GOLD analysis project Ga0210044, IMG submission 183959) | Groundwater microbial communities from aquifer in Utah, USA - Crystal Geyser 4/9/14 3 um filter (SPAdes) (version 2) | ecosystem: Environmental > Aquatic > Deep subsurface >...
CTCGCGCGAACGGATCCGTGCCGTCCCGACCAGGAAAACACAGGAACTACCCCCTCCGACCGCCTCTGCATTACACTGGCTGTGTCCGCCGGCGCCGTTAGCAGGCTTCCGCAACACGAACTAAGTAAGGGGCATCCCTTCTCAGCCTGCTGCCCCAACAGCGCCTTGCCGGAGAGCAACGAGTCCACGGTCGCGCCGCCAGCCGCCTACTCCGCCTTGGCTCCCGTTACCTCGGCGGTCCATTCGTGCTCGCGCACCAGGCCAGTCACAAAACGCACAGGAGCCACACTGCGGGGAGCAAACGGCTCCCACTGGCCCTTGACCACCCCGACCCCCTCGACCTCATATGCCGCCTTGACCTCGAACGACCTGCTCCTTGCCACCTGACCGTCCTTCCCGAGCACGCTGACTTCTACGGTCACGTTGGAGAGTTTCAGCCCGGTTCCGTTGTAGATAGTCCCCGTCACCTCCCCGTCCGCGTCCATGTGGAGGTCGGATACGTCAATCAGCAGGAGTTCGGCGGCCGGAACGCGCGGAACATCGTCTGGAACGCGCGCAACCTCGTCTGGGCCGGACCGGCTTCCCCACTTCCCCGTCGTGCGGTCAAGGATCTCCACCTTCCCCGTAATCCGGTTGCCCCGAATGCGTCCATGGCCTGACGCGGGGAAGTACCACTTGGGGTAGAGCGAGTAGAACAGCCCGGCCACCGCAGCCAAGGCGGCCAGTGCCCCGAGAACCTGGAACGCTCTCCTGATCGGCATCCTGCATTCCCCTCCCACGGCGGGGGACTGCGCGCCGGCATGGACCGTGGCAGTCCGCATGGCTTGGACTGCGCACTGCGGACATGTTTGCGCCCCCTCGGGAAGGAACTTGCCGCACTTGGCGCACTGCAGTCGCGTTTCGTTGGACATGTCACTGCCTCCAGGTATCTCCACCCCGTTGTTACTCCTTCACGCACCGCCCGCGAACGAACCGAACAACTTCACGCACACCTGGGCTGGCGTCTGCAATCGCTTGCGTCTCGCTCGGCCAAAGCTCCGGCCACCGCTGTTGGCGGTATTCGAGTAGGGCAGCCAGTTCAACGCCAAACCCCCACTCCGCCGCCAACTCCTCGGCTTGCTTCTCGTGCTCAAGTGCCAATCGCAGGCGCCCCTCGATACAGCCGTGCGCGATCTCGTGCGCCAGCAGCCCCACCAGCGCGCGTTGGGGCATCTCTCGCCAGACTGGGGCAACGACCACGACGCTCAGCAGCCGGCGCTGCAGCTTCTCTGAGCGTCCAACCACCAGGCAGACGTTCACGTGTTCAGCGAGGCTTTCGTCGCCAACTGCGACGAAGTACATCTCCGTCTCAACGTGCTCGAACACCTCTCCCGGCAGCCGACACAGCGCGCTTCGTGCAGCCTCGGCAAGCGGGCCTTCCAGCCGCTCGGCCCCCACCGGGTAGCACCGCTCCGACTCCAGCAGGAACCGCACGGCGTCGAGCCGCCTTTCACACTCAGTGTTCACGCTTGCCCTCCCTCACGGCGCACTCCACAACACGTCGCCGTCGCTCTTGAACAGCACCAAACTCGACTCCTGCCGCTGTTCTACCGACTCCGTGCGCTTGTCTCGAAGCTCGGTGCAGCCCAGGACGGCGCGCGTCTTCTCGTCCTTGTCACTGAGCGTCAGGGCGGGTGTGCCGTCAGCGAACATCGCCAAACTGGCCCGCCACTTCCCGTCCTTGTCGCTCAGCCACAGGCTTGAGCCGCCAGGCAACACAGTCACACCGGCGCGAGTCTTCCCGTCCTTGTCGCTCAGCGACAGGCTTGAGCCGCCAGGCAACACAGTCACACCGGCGCGAGTCTTCCCGTCCTTGTCAAAGAGCGTCAGGCCGGGTGTGCCGTCTGGCAGCACCGCCAGACTGGCCCGCGACTTCCCGTCCTCGTCCGCCAGCGCCAAGAAGGGCGAGCCGTCAGGAAACGTCACGAGGGCGGCGCGCCGCTTCTCGTCCTTGTCCAGCAGCGACAGGCGGGCTGAGCCGTCAGGGAACGACCCGAGACTGGCGCGCTCCTTCCCGCGGTTGTCCACCACCCGAAACTCCCGCGCCTCAAACCGATCCGCCCGCACCACCTTCCCCGCTTCCTCAGCCCTCGCCCCCTTCCCCGTCAACAGCCACTCCATCACCGCCCCACCCGCGAACGAACCGAACAACGTCACGAACACCAATGCCGTGTACTGCTTCCGCGTCAACATCCTGCATTCTCCTCCCCCGGGAATCACTCACGCGCCCGCCACGCACAAAGTCCAGCCGCACACGTGTCGCCAAACCCCCTGTCCGGCTCGGCGACACGCGGCATCCGAAACGCAAAACGAAGCCATCCCCCCGTCCCCCCCAAGCGTTCGGCGTTCGACGTTGGGCGTTCGATGTTGAGAGTTCGCCCTTCCCCCCCTCGCCCCCTCCCCCGCAGTCAACAATCGGCAATCCCCCAGCCCTTCTCCGCGCCCTTCGCGTCCTTCGCGGTTCAAGCCGTTGCCCTTCCCAATCTGAAATCTCAACTCTCAAATCTGCGAACGGACGCCGTTCGTCCGCAATCCCTCCCGTCTTGCCTGCACTTCCGCCAGCATCTGCAACGACTTCAGCAGTCCCGTCTGGATCCCCCGCTCATACCGCCCCAACCGGTCGAACGAGTTCGGTCCTTCCGCATCCTTCTGGAACGCCCGCCCCAGCGCCGGAGCAGCCAGTCCCTGGAATCGCAGCGCCTCCCACCTCCGCGCACACTCCTCCTGCGTGTCCTCAGAGAACTCGTGGAAGGGCCACCAGTCCGCGAAGTTGACCGACTCGCCCCGGTGTTCCCGCAGCAGCGCCCTCTTCTCCTCGTCAATCGACTCCTGCGCCTCGTCTACCACGTGCTGCGCCATCTGCCAGCCCAGCACCCCCGTCTCGATAGTCTCCACCCGCCGCAACCGCCAGAACGCCGCCGCGATCCGCTCAACCAGTTCCCCTTCCACAGCCCCCACCGGCGCCAACTCCTGCCGAACCCGCTCCCGCAGCCCGTCGAACTGCTCCCCATCTTCGCACGGCAACACAGCCACCGTCGTCGCCGTCAAGCCATGCTTCAGAGCATTCGCGCACGACGCGGCCTTGCCCTCCGGCGTCCTCGGGCCGGTACTCATCAGCGCATTCGACTGGTTCGCTTCGATCTGTCTGGCACTTGTCATCAAGTCACCTCGCAGGGGAGCCTTGCGAGGGCGCGTCCTCGCACGCTGGGCGAAGGTCACGCAGGGCGAAGGTCTCCCGAGCACGCTGGGCGAAGGTCTCCCGAGCACGCTGGGCGAAGGTCTCCTGACCGAGCCCTGAGCCTGACCGCAGGTCTCCCAGACGCGCACGAATCCGCAGGATTCGAGGAGACCTCCGGTCGCGGGCCGCCCTTCGGGCCGGCGCGCCGTGCGCACTTCAGGTTCCGCCACCCCAAAGGGTACCTCGTCCCCCACCAATCGCCAATCCGCAATCTGCAATCTGAAATCTGAAATCCCTCCGGGGGTGTGTAACCACAAGGCAACGTCTCTTGGCCCGAAACTGAGCGTCCGCCGACCAAAGGGTGGGGTGGGGGTGCCCCCGCACCACGCGCCCAACGATCCGCGCCCCTGGCACCTGGTACTTGGCACACGCTCCGTCACCGTCGCGGCTCGGAAGACGGCCACCTGGCACTTGACACCCTCCGCCCCTCGGCTATAATCCTGTCACCGAAGCCTCGCAGTCCGAACAGTCTCCGTATCGAGGCGTGCTCGCGAATTGCGAGATAGGCTGCGAGGCTGCCTCTCACTTCTCCGCGGGTCGCCCGAACTCCCAGACGTCCTCCAGGCGTGGCGTCAGTAGGTCCCGGTAGGCGTGTCGGTCCGGCTTCCCCTCCAGGTACGACCGTGCGATTGCCCCGGTTGCCATGTCCGCAAGCTGCAGGAGCGCGTTGTTCTCCCGCTTCGGCACGAACTTGACCTCCCGAATGACGCGCCGCCCCGGTGTGTTCAGTTCGCGCCGCAAGTAGGTCCCCAGCTCTTGCCGCAACAGCCGCCCCGCCTCACCGTCAATGAACACCTTCGCCTCCACCACTCTCCCGAAGGTGTGCTTCAAGAGCAGCTTCACCGTGAAGTTGTAGAAGTGCTTGGGCGACTGCCGCAGGTGCGTGCCCTCCCAGATCCGCTCCTTCCGCATCACCACCGCCCGCACTCGAAACGGGCAGGAACGAACTGCCCGCAGGAAGCCCACCCGGAACTCCCGGTTCAGGTTGGAGAAGTGAAACTGGAAGCCCCCGCTCTTGTGCAGCACGTTCGCTCGATGCTCGTCGATGCACCTCGCGGTCAGTTCTGCGTCCAGCGGTCTGTCGAAGAGGACGCCTGCCACCACCAGAATCGGCGACGAACCAGCGCCCACCTGAAAGCCCGTGTCCCCCGATTCGTCGAGATAGACCAAGTGTGTCGGCTTGCCGTCGCGGTTCGTCACAAGCCCGAGTGTACACCCGCCCGGCGAGACGAGCAACGAGCGGCCAGGGCTCTGAGACGCTTGGCTAAGGCGCTTTCCACAGCAGGTCGCCGTCTCTGCTGAACAGGCCCGAGTTCCACTCCTGCCGCTGCGCTGCCGACTTTCTGCGCTTGTACTGAAGGCTGCTGCAGCCGAGGACCGCGCTCCTTCCCGGCCTTGTCGTTCAGCCATAGGCTGGGCTATGCTACGGGAATCGCCCTGCAAAGGAAGGCAAGAAGATGCGTAGCTTCTCACGGGTCCTGCTGATAGTGGTGTTGTTCTCCGGCGTCGCGCGGGCGGATCAGGCTTCCGATGAAGGATACCGCGCGCTCGGCGCGTTGCTCGGCAGGTTGATCTATGGAAAAAGATCAACCGGGCGGCAACAGGACCTACAGAGACAAGCGCAAGAGCAGGAGTTGGCCCGGACCAACGCGGAGATAGCCCGGCTCAAGGCGGAGTTGGCGAGGCTCAACGCGAGTCCTACAATTGGCACCACTCAAGGCTTCGGGATGAATCCGCGGCCACTGCCAGTCCCTCCAGTTCCCACGTCAGCGCCGCTACTTCTACAGCCGAAGCCGAACTACCTTGGCACCTTGTATCCGAACGGGACGGCAGGGCAATACTCGCCAAATTCAGTGACGAATCCCTTCGGGACGTATGGCAGCCCCTACGCCGCGGACTCGCTCGCCAATCCCTACGGCAAGTACGGTTCGCCTTACTCGTCCTACTCGTGGCGGAACCCGTACACGGCGCAGGCTCCTATGCTGATCGGCGAAGACGGCGCCTACTTGGGCAGACTGTCCACGAACCCTTACGCCGCTGACAGCACCGCCAATCCCTACGGCAAGTATGGGAACCCGTTTGGCAACACGATCACCAATCCGTACAGCACCTACGGCAACCCCTACAGCTCGAAAAAGGTCTTCATCTTCGGCGACAAGTAGGCTCTTTCTCGGGCCCTACTATCACAGGCCGCCTGGTCACTGACTGGGCGGCTTTCGTGTGCGTGACACGCTCTGGCTTCGCCTCACAACGCCTTCGGCGTGGTCGCCTGGCCGCCGAACGCTCTCGCTTCCCTGACCCCGGTTCTCGTTTGGCACGCCAGGATGCCCCAGGACGAATCGGCAGGCACAGAACCTTGCCCGGTTCCTGCGTTGCGTGGTAGTGCTACTGTGCCGGCGTCGGTCGCGTTCCTGGTGTGGCGGCATCGACCTTGCGCATGACATCAAACCGGTCGGCTATCACGGCGTTGCCTGTCACCGTCTCGATCAGCCGCACGTTGATGGAGAACGAGTTCCCCTGGTCCAGGATGCTGCCCACCAGTACCAGATCGACGCCTGCGAGCTTCCCGACCTGCTTCGCCTTCTCCGCGTCCATCTCGCCCTCAGTGAGCTTGAGTTCGCCGAGGAGACGGTCTAACGCGCTGGGCTCCACAACCTGTACCTTCGCCTTGATGAAGCACGTCACCAAGTTCTCAGCGATGGCGTCCGCTACCGCTCCAGGGGCGATGTTCACCAGCCGGAACTTCGTGACGCCCGTCTTCCCGGTTTTGAACCGCTCCGCGACGGCCGGGTCCGCTTCTGCTGCCTTGATTATTGACGCTGCCATCTTTTCGATATCGGCAGAGTCGAACAGGACGGGGTTCCCAGTGGCTGCGTTCCCGCCGGCGCCGCCTGTTGCGCCAGGCGCCCTCTTCGTGGGGTCTACCGTCGCGTCGCCCTCCACATAGGCGGGGAACTCCGTCCCTTCCGGGACAACGACATCCCGCCCGTGGATGAAGACCGCCAGCACCGTCAGCACCAAGGCACTTGCAATCACTGTGGCGGTGTTCGATTTCCCACCTGCCTTCTCAACAGCTCGAAGTGCAACCTCAGTTCCGTCCACGGCGGTCACCGTGTCAACAGTGAACTCCAGTTTCCCCGCCTTCCCGAACATCCCGCGCTTCTTAGAGCGAGTGACCTTCCCTGCGCCTCTCGCTCCCTTTGCGATCAACACCACGCCATTCGGGCCAACAACGTCGGTCAGAACTGAGTACGGAACCAACTCGCCCGTCTGACTGGCCCCGGAACGCAGCTCCTTGAGCACTTTGAGCTTCACTATGGTCCCGTCCGCCACCTTTACCGGCTCGCCGTTTGCCGGCGTTGTCAACCTGCCGATCACCAGCAATGCAATGGGTACCGCGCCAGTCAATCGCCACATGAGTAGCCCTCCACCGCCACCACAACCTGCCAGACAGAGCAACAACGGTAGAACACCAACTGTCCTTCTCATGACGAATCCTCCATTGGGCTTGGTCGGCGTCCGACACGCTGTTGCCCACGGCCTTGCCTTTGGCCGTGGGCCAGCTTGCCACCAAGCCCCCGTTTCGCCGCTGCCCGCGTCCTTCCTTCCCGGTGGAAAATACCCGGCTCGGCGAGGGTCTGGGGTGCCCGCCGGGCCACCCCGTCGCACTGGTGACCGATAGGTCTCCAGCAGCTTGAGACCTCCGGTCAGGTGTTCCGGGGCGCGCAAACGCGCAGCGTTTGAGGAGACCTGCCCCGAGCGAAGTCCCGCAGCAGTGTTAGGAACCTTCCATGAACTCCGAACGAAGACTCGCGACCCGCGTAGACGTTGACTGGCCCGCCGTTGTCACCCCAGTGTTCATCTCAGTGGCACATCACTTCCCGGTCACCAGGAAGAACGGCACCGGGGGCTTCACCATAGAGTGGCACGATCTCCAGGCAATGCCCGAGTGCTTGGGAGTCGAGCAGTTCGGTTTCTCGCGCGATGATCGATCGCTGGACATCCAAGTCCCAATCGTCGGTGAGGACGCGAACCTGTAGCGCCTCCGCCTCCTTCCAGGATGCCACTTTCACCACTCCTGCGTAGTGCAGCACGACGTTGGCGAACGCCTCGACGCATGCCCGCTCAACGTCGGTCACCGTTCCGGTACCCCGCAACTCGGCGAACTCTGATCGCAGCATGGCGTTCTCTTCTCTCAACGCCCTCACTTGGCTGTGCAGCCCCGTTGTCGGCGTCCGACACGTTGTCGGCGTCCGACACGTTGTCGGCGTCCGACACGGCGTTCCGCCCGCAAACGACGCGCCAGGATGCCCCAGGACGCGACGAAACGCAGCCGGCAAGATCCGGTCAACCAGGGAGCCAATGTACTTTGCGACCCTCCCCGGTGGAGTTTGGGGAAACCGCAGGCGCGGCGTAGCCGCAGCGGCTTCCTGCTTGACGGCAATGCTCGGCGCCGGTAGAATCCGGTTGGTAAGCAACCGAGGAGGCGCCATCAGCCCGTTGAGGAATTCGATTCGCGCCGCTTTCCCGGCGGGAAAGCGCGTGTACGTGGCTGCAGCGAAGGCCCGGTGAGCGCGAATCGAATTCCTCAACGGGCTGCTATGGCAGTGCCTTGTCGGTTCTCGGAAGGTGGTGAGGACTGCGTTGAGACTCCATGAGATTGTCGAGGACATTCACGGGCTGGAGGCGGAACTCGCAGTGTTGGAAGACCGGTATGGGCTTCTGTCGCCGGACTTCTACCACCTCTACAAAACCGGCGAGTTGGACCAGACCAAGGACTTCATCCAGTGGGTGGGCTACTACGAGGCGAAACTGGCGCGGCAGAGCCTGTACCGTGAGGTCCTGTACGAGCATCTGCGCAGACTCCGGCAAGCGGAAGGACGATCGTCGCTGCGGCTTCTTCCCGAGGCCGTTCCCGCTGGAGGTGCGTAGTGTCGATGCCGGATTTCCGGGGCTACGGTGAGTTGGTCTACTCGCTGCCCGTCCGGTTTCCCCAGATCCTGCACTCCAACCTGGTCCTCGCTTCCATCGGCCGAACGCTCGCGAAGGTGGAGGGGCAAGTCACCTTTCGACAGGACGTGGTCTTGGACGTGTGGGAACTCGTTGACTTTGAGGCCGGGAGGCTCCTCAACTACAGCTACGAGGTCCACGTCGGTGGCGAGAAGGTACGGTGGTATGACCCTTTTGAGCATCCGGAAGCCGAAGAACTCGCCGGAACCTTCCCCCACCACATGCACCTTCCGCCAGACATCAAGCGCAACAGGGCGCCCGCGCCGGGAATCGGCTTCGAGGAACCCAACCTCCCCGGCTTGATCGAGCGGATTCGTCAGGAGTTCCTGCAGACCGAGAGCGCCTGACAACGGAGGCGGCTGGAACTCGGCCGCCTGCTTCCGGCCGCGCGTGACCGGGCCACGGTTGCACCCCGCACCGCCGTGCGCTCTCATCCGGCCTCACTCCCACGGATAGAGCACGACCTTGCCGCAGTCGCCGGTCAGTTGCAACTCAAACGCCTCCCGGACGCTGCTCATCGGGCAGGTGTGGGTGATCTGCTTGTCCAGCAGATCGCCGCAGCCGCGGATCACCTGCATGATTCGGGAGGCGTCGCCGAGGTTGTAGTGCCACGCGCCGTGGAGGGTCAGCCCCTTGCGGATCAGGTCCTGGCTCACGTTGAGGGTCAGCTCGCCTGCTTCGCCGACGAAGGCGATGTGCCCCTTGCGTCGCGCCGCGTCAATACACAGGCGCTGCGCCTGGGGGCTCCGCAGCAGTCGATGGCTTTGTCGATGCCGAGGCCGTCAGTCAGCTCCATGAGCTGCTCCAGCGCGCCCTCCTCCGCCGGGTCGATCACGGTCTCGGCGCCAAGCTCCTGCGCCAGGTTCGCCCGGAAGGGCTGCCCCTCGACGCCGATCACCCGGGCGGCGCGGTACACCGCATTCACCACGGCGCCCAGTCCGACGGGGCCCAGTCCGGTCACGAGCACGGTGTCGAACGCGTCCACCTGCATGAGCTGCATCGCTCCGAACGTCGGTCCCAGTCCGCAGCAGGCCATGCCGGCGTGCTCGTACGACATGCCGTCGGGGAGGGGGAGCAGGAGCCAGTCCTGCTTGAGCACATACTGGGCGTAGGTGCCGTTGCCGCCCTCGTAGCCGGTCGCCTCCGTCAGGTTCTCGAGGTACTGGCAGTGGATGTACTCGCCCTTCAGGCACAACGCGCATCTGCCGCACGGCAGTTGCGGCATGACCGCCACGCGGTCACCCACCTTTACCTTGCCCGGCTGCGCGACCTCCACCACTTCGCCTGCGGCTTCGTGCCCGATTCCCTGCCACAGGTGTCCCGCTCTGTACGCCTTGTATTCCGTGCACATGGGCGTCGCGTGGATCTTGACGACCATGTATTCCCCCTTCGCCTCTAGGTCGGGGAGGTCGATCAGTTCAGCCTGTCGTTCGCCTGAGATTCGGACGGCCTTCATTGTTGGGTTCACCTTTGGGTCGGGCGCACTTGCGTCTCGATTCAGGCACCACGGGTTCGCGGTCCGCACCGCCCACACCTGCACGTTCCTTAGAAGGGCACGCGAGCGGCGGTCTCGCGGTGCACGGATCCTCGCTCCGCGCCCGCCATGACCGCGACCGGAGGAAGTCGCCGCCACCGGCCGTCGAGTTCGCGCCGCAGGTCGTCGCAGAGGAGGACCGGGGCACGTACGTCACGCGGAAGGTCGTGCTCAACCTCACCGGCGACAGCCGCGTGCTGGCCTACATAACCGTGCCCAAAGGCGCTGATCCGTTCCCGGCGGTGCTGTGCCTGCACGATCACGGAGCGCGGTTCGACATCGGCAAGGAGAAGAGGATCCGGCCGTTCGCCGACATCGCTGAGCGAATGGCGTCTGCGCACGAATGGGTGGGGAAGTACTACGGCGGCCGCTGGCTGGGCGACGAGTTGGGGAAGCGCGGCTACGTGTGCTTCAGCCACGACGCCCTGAACTGGTCGGACCGGGGCGGCGCCGGGTACGAAGGTCAGCAGGCGCTGGCCGGCAACCTGCTCCACCTCGGCACGTCGCTCGCGGGCACTATCGCCCATGAAGACCTGCGGGCAGCCGAGTTCCGGCGACGCGCCCGGAGGTGGACCCGGGGCGCGTGGCGGCGCTGGGACTCTCGAGGGGCTGCTTCCGCACGTGGCAAGTAGCCGCTCTATCGGACCACATCCGCGCCGGCGTGGCGATCTGCTGGATGGCAACCGTGAAGGGTCTGATGACGCCCGGCAACAACCAGACCCGCGGGCAGTCGTGCTTCACCATGGTGCATCCAGGTCTCTCCAACCACCTCGACTACCCGGACGTGGCCAGCCTGGCGTGCCCGAAGCCGATGCTGTTCTACAACGACTTGCAGGACGCGCTCTTCCCGGTGCCATCGGTGAAGGAGGCATACGCGAAGATGGGAGCGGTGTGGGAGTCGCAAGGCGCCGGCGACCGGCTGGAAACGCGGCTGCGGGACGTGCCGCACGAGTTCAACGCGGAGATGCAGGAGGCAGCCTTCGAGTGGTTGGCGCAGCAGTTGGGTCCGGGGCGGTAAAGGGCAGTTCGAACCCCACGAAGACGAGTGAGGAGGGGGCCGAGTCCCGAGTTGCGGCGCGCTGGCCAGGGCCGGCCGCCAAGAGAGGGCGCCCGCCGGCGAGATTGTCTTTTCGCTACCGGGAACAACCGGCCGCCGGCGAGCGTTGACTTGGCAAGTCCACCGGCCATCGCCGTGACGCCGTTGAGTCGGCTCCGCGTCCCGCGATCGCAGAAGGGGCATCTGGCGAGAGGTGACTCTGCGCCGGGCCCAGACCGGGCTCGATCCGGCTCCTCCCGGTGCTCCCCAATCATGCTGCCTTCACGATCCCTCAGCAGTTGTGTGTCCGATCCACCTCGCTCGATGGCCCCCGCGAGCGCCGCCGCGAGAGGCGCGTTCAGGGAGCCTCAAGACGCTCCCGGTGAGAGCGATGGAAGAAACGGGGGGGCCCCTCAGGAGTCGGTCGCACTCACGTTCGTCGGCTCCTCCTTCGTCAGCGAACAGTGGTCGAGAGCGATGGGGAGGCGGCCGTTGCTCTCGCGTGGAGAGGAGATCGACCTGACCCGGCGCGCCAGGACTGGCGAGGCCGAGGCCCGAGAGCGGTTGATCGAGGCCAACCTCAAACTGGTGGTCAGCATCGCGAACCGCTACCGCGGCAACGGCGTGCCGATGGAGGATCTCATCCAGGAGGGAAACCTGGGTCTCATCACGGCGGTCGACAAGTTCGACCCCGACCACGGGTGCCGATTCAGCACCTATGCTGTTCTCTGGATCGAGGGGCAAGTCCGGCGCAGGCTCACCAACCTTCGCCGCTGCATTCACTTGCCGTTGCAGGTTGCCGGGGATCTCCGGAGACTGGACCGAGCCACTGACGAACTGACACAGAAGCTCGGGCAAACGCCGACAGCCAAGGAACTGGCCGAGGCGATGGGCATGCCCCTGCGGCACGTGGAGCAGCTCCTGGCGTTGCCTCCGGACCCGGTCTCGCTGGATGAACGGATCGATGCTGACCTCGAGATGTTCCTGGGTGACCTGCTCGAGGATCCGGCGGCGGAATCCCCTGACGATTGCGCCGTTCGCTCAGAGGCTGTGCATGACCTCTTCGAGTGTCTCCGGGCGCTGCCGGAGCGCTACCAGACTGTCTTGCGCCTCCGCTATGGGTTGGACGGGGGCGGCGAACGCACGCTGGCGGAGGTCGCACAGCAGCTCAACATCACCAGGCAGCGCGTGCGACAGATCCAGATGTCGGCACTGGAGAGGGTGCGGAGTCTCGAACTCCCCTCGCCTTGCTCTGGCGGTCCGGCGCAGTCCGGGCCGGCACTCCCTGCCGCGACTCAACAAGCCGAGGCTTGACGGTCCTTGGGCGCTCCACTACAATCATTCCACCCACTTGCCGCCACGGACGGCGCGGCGTTTCCGCGGACCGACTCGCGTGCGGGCGGGAACCAGACCGCACGCGCGGGTGTTGGAATGATCGGCGCACGGTACATTCCGGCACGGCGTGTGCCTCCATCAGGCGACTCCGTTATGCCGGAACCAGTCGAGCGCATCGAGGAGTTCGAGGCTCTCGCCAAGGAATACCAGCGTGAGATCTACAGCAGCGCTCTCCGGATGACTCGGGATCCGGACGATGCGGCTGACCTGGCCCAAGAGGTGTTCGTGCGAGCCTTCCGGGCGTTTCCCCGTTTCCGCCAACGATCGAACTTCCGCGCCTGGCTCTATCGCATTCTGACCAACACCTACATCAACGAGTGCCGCCGCCGGAGTCGCACCCCTGAGCAGGTTTCCCTGGAGGAGCTGACCAGACCGGCAGAGCCGAGCACAGACTCGGCGGACCATCGTGCAGCCGACCCGGAAGCGGCCCTGATGGCTTCCGTCACCGACGAGCAGTTGCTGCAGGCGCTCGACCGCCTGCCGGAGGGATTCCGACTGGCTGTCCTCATGCACGACGTCCAGCAGCTCTCGTATGGGGAGATCGCGGAGTCCCTGCGCGTCCCTCTCGGCACCGTCCGCTCTCGGCTCTGCCGCGGCCGGCGGCTTATCTTCCGCCAGCTCAAAGACCACGCCCGCGCGCAGGGATGGGTCTGAAAGCGAACACTGTCATGAGCAAGGACCTCAAAGACGAACTGGTCTCGGCGTACCTGGACGAGGAGCTCCCTCCACACCTGCAGGAGCACCTCGGCGGCAAGCTGGCGGGCACGGAAGCGAATCGCGCAGTGGCCGCGGAGCTCACCGCGGTGAAGCGGCTGTTGCGGGAAAGGCTGCAGCCTGCGGCCGAACCGGAGGGGTTCTGGGACGGAGTCCATCGGCGGATAGTCGCCGAGGCGCGCAGCCTGCCCCAGGGCAGAGCTTCCTGGGTACCACGACGGTCTCGCTGGCTCGTCCCGGCCCTTGCGACTGCCGGCCTCGCTGCCGCCCTCCTGACCGTCCGGGCGCTCCGCCCACGGGCCGACAGACCGGCAGTCGTCCCGAGCACCGTGCCGCTCACCAACGGCCTCTCACTTGCCTCGCTGATCGACAGCCACGTCCACCACGGCGCTCACAGTTGCCTGCCGGCAAAGGACTTTGCCGATCCGGTCAAAGCGACGGCTTGGCTGCAGCAGCAAGTCGGTTTCACGCCGACGGTGCCCGACTTGGCGCGGGTCGGGCTGGCCCTCGTCAGGGTCGGTCCTTGTGTGTGCGTGGCACAAACCAAGGACCATCCGGCAGCCCTGTACGGCTGCCGGACCGCCGCGGGCCAACGCGTTGGCGTCTACCAGCTCTCGCCCCAGAATGTGGCCTGGAATGGCGGCGGGAACGGGCTGCTCGGCGAATGCGCATGCCGGGTGAGGCACCGGGGTTCGGTCGCTGCCGTGGCGTGGGAATCCGGCCGCTGCCTGTACGGAGTTACAGGCGACGTTGCGGAGGACAACTTGGTGCGTGTCAGCCGGGGTCTGTACTCGGGGCAGCAATGCCCGGGGGAGCAGTGACCCTGCGGGGCGGCGGCAGTTGAGGCTGGTGAGGTAGCTGCGCGTCCTTGCTGAGCGCCAGCGAGAGCACTACAATACGGCGCGCCGCAAACAGCCCGGTTTCTCGGAGGAGCCCCAGCCATGCCGAACCGACCCCCGAACATCTTCGTCTTCATGTCCGATCAAGAGCAGGCGCAGGTTGTCAACCCGGAACATCCGTGCCTGACGCCGGTTGCCGACAAGCTTGCCCGGGAAGGGCTGCTATTCCGTCGCTGCTACACCACCTCGGCGCACAGTTGCCCGGCGCGAGCGACCTACTTCACCGGGTTCTACCCGTCCGTGGCCAAGGTCTACAACAACGTCTGCAACGCGCAGAAGATCAGTGGCACCT
>Ga0210044_10007295_pt1 | contig 14152 bp, 11 predicted proteins | sample CryGey13umfilter_2_FD_183959 | JGI IMG/M metagenome (GOLD analysis project Ga0210044, IMG submission 183959) | Groundwater microbial communities from aquifer in Utah, USA - Crystal Geyser 4/9/14 3 um filter (SPAdes) (version 2) | ecosystem: Environmental > Aquatic > Deep subsurface >...
ACTGGTTTCTGTATTTCGATTCTCAATCCCAAAGATAAAAAAATTATTGATTGTTACTATTTATTGATTTTTTAAACCAAACAGAAACCTGTTTCCCTCTCACAAATTTAAAACTGAGTTACAAAACTGAGATGGTCAAATTGCATGAGCACCTTTATCAAATAAAAATATTTCTTCCGGTATAAAAAGGGCATCCCCTTGGAATTGGAAATTTCACTGAGATCATCGATACAGTCTTTCCAGGTTTTATCGTTCTTATAATTCAAATAGGTTTGATACTGAGCATTACTGAAAGAAATAGTGTCAGTCTTAAGTTCGACAAATAATATTTTATTTATCGCGCCATCAGATCTTAACAAACACAAGTAATCCATATTTGTGGATTGATTACCCTTTTCTTTTTTGAGCGGAAATTCAGGAGCGATAACATCGATTTCAATTTCATTTAGATCTTTCCTTAATTTGTATTTAAGAATATCCTCAAGGAAAAAGTTTATGAAGATATCAATCCTTCTCTCAGCCTGATAGGCAGGAAATCTTTTGTTAGAACTTATTAATTTTAGCAGTTGATTGGTAAAGTCGGTGCGTTGCATATCTTTTATTGGGTTAAGCTAATATTCTAAAATAGCCTTTCCGTTAATTTTTCCATCTTTTCCTTAAACTTCTTTTGTTGACCTGAGCCGGGGAATTCGATTGGTTCGTTATGAATAACATTGAATCCATTGTATTTTAGGGTGCCGGCATATGCCTGAAAAACCGGGACGCTGATGAGGACAATGGGTGTTTTTTTATCGATTAATTGTTTGACCTTTTCGGTCAGGTTGACTTTATACCCTTCTAAAAATTTGATCTTGTCTGTGTCCGACTGATATGGTAGGGCATGGGGGAATCCAGGGTGTCGATGAGATAATAGCCTTTGTCTTTGAACTTGTTCAGATAACTTTCTTTATTGTTCCTTAAATCTGATGTTGAGGGCTCAAACCCGAAAATATACCTGAACGGGTTTTCCTCTTCGCTTTCCTGTGTCGTTTCTTTAAAAAGGACTTTCATCATCTCCAGATATAGAAAATCCTGTTCTCTAACTTCTTCAAAATAGAAAAACCGACCAGGGTCGGATGGTGGTGCTTCGGCAATAAATAAGCAAGATATTTTTGCTGGTTTGTATTTTTCGCGGGCGATTTTGAGGCGGTTGAGGTGTTGGGTTTCCATGGTAAGGACTCTTTAATGGTAATGAAAATCAATTTAAATAATCACTAATTACTTTATCAAAAAACTCTTTATATGATATGCAGGAAATAGGTTTATTGATTACTCCGAGAGCATTCATTATTTCTGCTTTTGCTTTATTCTTTTTATAATCGATTTGATCTTTTAGCCATTCAGTAATTCTGATTTCAGCTGATTCCTGTGTGCCAATTTTTATTTCTCGTATCAAATCTATTTTAGTTTTCTCAATATCAGCGTATAGGTATGTCAGATTATTATTAATTTCTATTCCTTTGGCAAGGAATCTTTTCTTTACATTGGCTCTATAATTTAGAAGCCACCATATATCCTGCTCAACAAAATCTAAACCCAAGCCAATAAAATAAATATCGTGTGTAAAGAATAAGTCAATCCATGAGGACACAGGATCGTTATTACTTATCCTTTTGACTAAAGATTTTGCATGTTTCGATTTTTCCTTTCCACTTATATACTGTTCAATATTTTTAATGGATATGCCATAATATTCGTTGCCAATCAGGATTGATTGTTCAGCATATTCGTTTGGTGATTTGGTGTGAGATCGATTGTCAGAAAGTTCGCCATGAATATGCCAGATATATTGATCAGAAGGAAGTATGTAACCTCTATGATTGTTCTTCTTTATTTCAAAATTATTGATTGAGTATTCTTTTTTTTCATTTTGAAAGTTTTCAATTTTGCTCAATTCAAGACCATAATCATAATTCGTAGTCAGGATATGCTTAATTTTAGTATTTAGTATATCAGTATGGTATTTGTTAAATCCCTTTTTTTTAATCAGCTGGTTACTAATATTTGAAACGATACTTTGTTTTAGCAATCTGTCAATGTCTATCGTCGTATCTTGACTTAAAAGATTTAGAATTTCTTCATATGCCAATGGAAAAGGCTTGAGAGGGTTTTTTAAATCAACTTTTTGAATTTCAGTATTTATCTGATTAATCTCTGGTGAATTCTTCAAGTTTTCAAGAATATCTCCCCAACCAATACTATCGGCGCTCAGATAATTTATGCCGTTTCCTAATAGTATTGCTTTTTGACCTATTGATGATTTTTTCATTAATTCATTTTCTCATTAAAATGTCTTACAACATCATTCCTAATATTTTCTATAAACACCGTGTCTTTGCGCTTTATCCAATTTAGGTTTACATTTCCTACCTCTGGTGCTAAAGCGAATGTATTGAATGCGTTACATGTGGTGGCACGTTTGTATGAGAAGTAGTGTGTTACTACGTTGGAGAATAGATTGCTCAGGGAATTGCCGGTGATTGTATGTGTAAAAGGGAGTTTGTTATCTCTGTATTCACCGGTTTTACAAATGCACTCACAAAGTCTCCATGTCGTTCCTTGTTGTGATCGGATGTATAAATCTTCAAGCAGAATTGCATCAAAAAGATATTCATTCGTTTTGTCTTCAAGGGTTTTTCTACCAAGTCCTATTCTGAAATACAGTTTTGTGCCAGCTTGTAATATCCGTTCACAAGTAAAATTACCATATTGCGTATTTATATATGCCAGCATTTCTTTTTCATTCCGGATATTATTCTTTTCCTCCATGTAACCATGTTCAAGAAACGCATCATCATCACCGTTGATGTAGTACTTTTTACCGGGAACCAGGTGGATTTGATTTTTGTTTTGAGCCAATATTAATTGCCCATTTTGATAAATAACTTCAAGGTTTTTCATAACAGGTATTCATTTAACTTCTCATCATTCAATTGGGGTTGATAATTATGCACAATCGAGCCTAACAAATCGGTATCAATCAATGATTTCTTTGATAAGGCCAGTTTGGTGGCTTCGTTGCATACCAGTTCAATGTCGGCATGGGTGAAGTATTCTGACATTTCGGAGATGTATTCGTAGTTGATTTTGCTTATTGGCCGGCCTTGCATTTGTAAGCGATAGGATTCGATGCGGGATTCAAAGTCGGGTGGACCAATGAAAATGGATTTATCGATCCTGCCAGGACGGAGAATGGCGGTATCAATATTTTTTATGTAGTTGGTGGCTGCAATAAACAGGATACCTGTCTTTGAAATATTGTTTAGCTGGGTCAGAAGTTCGTTGACTTCTGATTTATAATGAAATGATATGTCGTCGGAATTGCGGTTGGGGGCGATGGATTCAAATTCATCGAAGAAGAGTAAACAAGGGGCTTGCTTTTTGGCTTCATCAAATACCTTTTTGATCTCCAGCTGTGTACCGTGCACATAGGTACTTCCCAGGTCAGCGGGAGTTATGCTAATGAAATGGTAACCTAGTTTTTTAGCCAGGCTGTTGGCGATAAATGTTTTGCCGCATCCGGGAGGGCCATAAAACAAATAACCGTTGGGCATGGCTACCTTATATTTTTTGTATAGCTCGGGGTTGGTAAAGGGGACGATGATGTCTTGTTCGATGACGGCCTTGATTTCGCGCATACCGGCCACACCGGGCCAGTCTTCTGTTTTTTTACCTGCGGATGGCTGCGGTTGTCCGGGAGGAAGGTTGTTTATTTTATTTTTAATGCTTTCTTTAAAAATAGCAGCCCGCACATTATCGGGATATAGTTCCGCTTCCAGGCAGGCCCATGCCAAAGCCTCACGGTAATACCCCAATTCCATTAATAACTGTACTCTAAAGGCTCCTGCGAATCGCAAGTATCCTTCATCGTTTTCTTTAAACAACCCCGTTTCGTTAATGGCGGTTATTTTACTTAGGAAGCCAAGTGCTTTATCGATGTCTTTTTTATAAACGTAGCGATGCAGTTTTGAGGGCAGTGTCCACTTTTTCATAGGCTTAATTTTTATTACAACAATTCAAATTTTTCATTTTTTAACAGGTTGTCCAGTTGGCCTTGGGGTGTTACATAACCAACACAAATGTGGTCGCTTATGCTGATGGTTTCGCGGTTTTGTGTTTCGGCAGTTGCTCTGGTTACACGTTTCACTTTTTTGTCCATTGGGCTTATTACCAGCAGCCTGTTTTCTTTTATGGCCTGTTCGATGACTGGTTCCCAACGGCTTTTCATACCACGTGCCAGCATGAGGATGAGGGGTTGTTTTCCTTTGAGGAGGATTTCAAACACGTCTTTTTCGATGGTGGAATGGTTTCCACAAACCACACAATTTCCGGCTTTTCTTTGCTCGATTGCCCAATCATAACACTTTAAAACTGCACTTGCCGGAATCTTTTGGCTGCAGAGAAAGGCTGTTTTCTTTAGCTCTAACAACGTCTTATTTCCTAATAGTTGTTCTGTCTTCATCTTCAATTACATCTTTAAATTAGAAACAATGACCAAGTTCATCATTAACTCCCCACTTATTTTTATTAAGCTCCCCACTTTTTGTTCTAATAAATTTTATATTATTTTCATTATCAGTAATTATATTAAATACTACTACATACTTTTTCGTATCTTAAATTCTTTGCCCTCCAATAAAATCTTTACCTCGTTGTGTAATAACATAAGCTTGTTTTGGGTCATGTGGATTATTTGGAATAGTATAGCTAATCAGATGATTATCTTTAAGAGGTTTCACATAATCATCTCTATACTTATCCTTGCTTTTATTTCCAAGAATTGTTGCAAGCTCTTCAAGCCTCACAGGTTCAAGTGTTAGAAATAATGTACTTAAAAGAATCCGTCCTCTTTTCTTTAGTAACTCCCCACCTTTTTCTTCCCAACTCCCCACCTTTCTCAAATGCTCTATTTGTATGTTGTTGTTTATCAAGAATCTTATCTTATCTAACTCCCTACTATTTTCTTCCCACAACCTTATCATCTCTATTGCCAACAGGTCAATATCTACTATCTCCTTTAATTCTAAGTTTAATGGCAGATTCTTTAGCAAATTCAATTTTTGTTCCCCTATTTGAGCAATAGATAATTGAGCTAAACCAGTTAGCATTTTAAATCTATCTCCAATTCTTTCAATTACGATTGGTATAGTTGTAATGAAAGGATCATCTTCAATAAACGAAGGTCTTGCTCCGGGAGAATAATAATTCAGGTATTTGCTGATATTTTTTACTCCTGAACCAATTTCGTCTGCCCAATTTAATTCGCTGAAAAACCTTCTTATGTTTGGATTTTTAGGTTCAGCACTAAATGTATCTATATCCAAAGGACCTGTGAATCTTGGTTTGTTAGGATTTTTGGCTTCCAAACGGTCTTTGTAAATGATAATCTCGCTTGCCAGTGCCATATTATACTCCCTATGGATAATTACATTGGCAACAAGTTCCCTGAAGATCAATTCCCTTAAATCTTTTCTTTGATCTCCTTCAATAAAGAACTTTTCAGGCCATTTTGTCTTGACAAAATCTAAAATTGTCATATATGAATCAACAAGATTTGTTCGCAAAGGGGGCAGGCGATCGTCCCACCGATCGAGGTTTTCCCTTCGAACCATCACATCAATCTTATATGCCGGTAGAATATTACCGATGGTTTCATCCTTGCCAAAAACCAAAGCAGCAGCCAATGTTAGTCCCTCCTCGCCTGTACTGAAATCTTTTCTGATGAAATTAACATCACGGAGAATCCTTTCATTTGAAGCCATGAGCCATGGATGGGTAGTGTTTAAAGCAGCTATCAGCTTTCTGACTTTATCAAACACATCCTGACTCAGGTGTTCCATTTTTAATTCAGGAAATATTTGAGTCTCCGTAAAACTCTGTCTTTTCCTAAAATATATTTCACTAATTTGTCTATCATCAGTTACCCTTAAATCGCTGTCATTTTCACGATCATAAATTATACTGTTGTGCTTGTGAACCAGGGAACTAATGGGTACTCTTATATAAAGAAGTTTTTTGTTTTCATGTTCTGCTTCTCTAACGGGTAACGGATAGGGCGGATTTACCACTTCAGGGTTGTTCAAGGCAGTAACAATATCTTTCTTCAATTGAAGAAGATTGTCATCCTGCAAGCCTAAAACATGGCCATCATCGGTTAACCCCAGCAAAACAATGCCTCCTTCTTTGTTTAAAAAGGAAACAATGGTGTCGTAAAACGAATCGGGAACCCCATTTTGAGCCTCTTTGAACTCAATACGGGTACCTTCGCCTTTTTTAATCAGATGATTAATTTCTTGTGCTGTTATCATTTAAAATTTTATCAATATCAATTACTTCTATCTTTGAGATGCTGTAAACATCATTCAGATTTGTTCCGGAAACATTTTGTGCTAATAAATGGGCTTCAAGTTTTTTATCGAGACCTCCGCTTTTGGACAACACATTTTTCCACGATGCTTTTTTGCTTTGAAAAAAAGAAATAATTTTTGCCGAATTAAAAACATATAACTCTTTTTTCAAGGAGGATGGATACAAATACAGGTTAACCAGGTCGGAAAAAACCTGACGTTTTCTCATACCGTTGGCTCCATCGGTTTGCCAGTTGGAAAACTTAAACTCTGCAATTCGCTTATCGGTAACCAAATCAATCCCCTCACCATCAGCACCAGATGCAAGCGATAAATCAACTACTTTTTCGTCTTCAGCTAAGATACGCGGCAAACATATGATAATTCCGGCAGAATGAACCACTTCATCAATTTGAGCACTTAACTTTTTTACTTCAAGTGCTGCTTTATAAACCTGGTACAAATCAGGTATGCCAGCCTTACCCTTGACCATTAAGCTTGCTTTTATCTCATTTAGGTTTTGTTTAAGGTTTGTACCTTTAAACTCATTTACAATTTGTATGGCATCTTTCGATTTCATTCATCCTCCTCCTCATTATCTGCCTCGCCGTACAAGGCCTTGCCCATGCGGTATTTGATGTCGTAGTTAATGATAAAATCCAGTTCTTCCTCCGTAAAGCCATAGTGCTGGGCTAAAGCGGTGTCGATTTGATCGATGATGGGTTTGGAGTTTCGTGGATAAAACTCTTCATAAATAATATGGCCAGTTTGTGATGATATTTTTTCTTTTTCAATTTTATGTACTTTGTAATCAACCATCAATAATTTTTGGAGGGTTTTAATTCTTAGATCTTGAGAAATGAGGGAGTAAGGCAAGGGAAACTTTTTAAGGTCAAAAGGATTTAGGTCTCGTCCATTTGTCGTTACTTGAAAATACCAAAAGAAAATTGAACTGCATAACGATATTAGACCAGCATCTAAATCGTTTGCTGATTTGAAGAATAAATTGCTTTCACGACTAGAAGCAGTTTGAACTCCTCCCACACTGAATTTTGGTTGAAAAGTTGTGAATATTTTCCAATACCGGCCTCCTCCAATTCTATAGTAGATTTTATGGTTGCTAGTACTTACTAAGAGTGTTTGTAATTCTGTTTTAGATTTAAAAACTTTATTGCTAATTTCTAACTCAATGATTTGTGAGAATTTAGGTATTAAATAATCTCGAATCGGATCCAAATATTTCACATAATACAATGTGGGAAAAAGTGCATTTCTAAATTCAGCCTGCCATTTTATCAAACCAGTTGCATGTTTGATACATGAATTATTTAGCTTAACTCTATCTAAAATGGTGATATTCAAGAGAACCTCAGCTCCATTAAAAAGTTTAGATGGACGTTCAGCGTAAAAACTTGACCAGCATTCTCCTGAGGAAGTTTTATTTAATTCTAATATAGATTGCATTCTTTGGGTACTACCTAAACTTATCGGTACAATCAGTCCAAGTTTGCTAGATTTATTTGATAATAATATACCACGTTCAAATGTCATAGCATAAATATTACCACAACTAATTGTTTTAAATATATCCCCAAGCAGAGAATAGGAACCTTTAACTTTACTATATTCCACATAAGGCGGATTTCCAATAATCACATCAAAACCACCATTTATGGCAATTATCTGGTAAAACTCAGCAATCCAATGAAAGGGTTGGTGCGTTATAAGCCACTTCTTGAAATCGTTGGGTTTAACCACGGAATCCACCCCATAGTTTGTGGTCAAATAAGTACTAAGGCTCAGGTTGAGTTGTGCCAACCGCTTGTTTAGTTCTGCCTTGGCCAGTTTAAACTCCTCGCTGCCCTGGTTGTTTATTAGTTGGCTGTTTTGGAAATGCTTAAAAGCCCTGCTTACCTGTTGGAATTCGTCTTTAAAATTATCCAAGTGTTCCTGGGCGAACATGGGTTCTTTTTTTAGGATGGTGTTGTAGAGTTCGGTTTCGCTGGCAAAGCCCACCAGGGTATTTCCGGCACGTATAATAAAATCGATGTCGGGCAGGGGTTCCAGCCCGAAGTTCTCTTTACGGGGTACTACCTCCACCGAGCCCACCAACTTGAGGAAAAGCCGGAGTTTGGCAATCTCCACGGCCTCCTTCATGATGTCCACCCCATAGAGGTTGTTGAGGATAATGCTTTTAAAGATAAAATACTGGAGGTTGGGGTGTTGGTCGGAGTTGATGAGTTGGAGGGTGTATTCAAAATCGCGGTATTTGCCAGGCGATTCAGCCACAAATATTTCCATGCGGTTGATGCAAGCTTCGTACAGTGGTTCGAGGATGTTGAGGGCGGCAAACAAAAAAGCTCCTGAACCACAGGTGGGGTCGAGAATGGTAAGCGGGCTGCGGCTGTTTTGCGGGTTTATTTTATCCTGGTACCCGGCAATGGACTTGTAAAAATGCAAGACGAATTTGGGATCTCGGGTATTTTCGATCACGTCCTGCGCAAACTGCCTGATGTTGAGGTTGTAGGTAATGAGGTCGTTGATGTGCGAAATTTCACCCTTTTCAATTTTCGATTTAATGTTGGCATAGCGTTTTCGGCGCTCGATGAGTTCGCGGTAGATTTCGGTGGGCAAGGCCATGTTTTGTGGTGCTTTTTGATTCCATGTCTGGCGAATTTCCCACAAATGCGGGGTAGTTGTTTCGGTCACCGTTTGTTGTTCCATATCCGGCAAAAAGCCCTCTTTAACCTCCTCCGGCAAATCATCAAATAAGCCCTGATCATTGTTGATTCCATATTTAACCGCATCGTAAATATAGTTATCACTGCTGTTGGCCATCCACTGCCACAGTTCGCCATCAGGAGCAAAAGGCGTTTTGTAATGCCGTTGGGTTTCGTCGAACAAATAGGGAAGAATAGTGTTTTTTCCGATGTAATCGGTGATGTCTTCTTTGGTATAATACGCTCCCATGGAGGCACGGTCGTTGATATATTTTTCAAAAATATATCCGATTACGTCCGGATTTATATCCTTTCCCGTTGCCTCAATGCTGGTGTCCAAATGCCAATTCCACTGATCGAAAAAGCTGAAGAGGTGTTCAAAAGCATCGTCATTAATTTGTATGGTATCAAACTGTTTTTCCAGTTCATGCACGTCGAACAGACCGCCATTGAGGTAAGGAATTTTTCCGAGAGCAACCGGGAGTCTTTCTTTTCTTTTTGGTTTAGGTTGCCCCAGTCCATCGTGAAACAGCTCGAGCAGGAAACTGCGGTAAAAGCTGTAGAAATTGTCTTGCCCTGCATGAAGTTTACATTCGTTGAGTTTGTTTCCCAAGTAATGTACATCCTGATCGAGGAATCCTTTTTTCTGGATGAAATAGCAGAACATCAGGCGATTTAACATCAGCGAAGCATACCATTGTTTGTTGGTATTTTCCTTATTTCCAATTTCATCGTCTATTCCTTTAATAAATTCAAGAAACGCAGTATGCTGTTTTTTAAACTGATCGTAGAATTTTTTAGTGACTTGTTCTGTATTCCGGGCAAAATTTTCGGAGATGCGTTGTTTTACATCGATGATGGTAATGTTCTCTTCTTCGTCCAGTGTAAAAACCAGGTTTTTTAGACGTTGAAAAAGGCCTTCCACATCCTGGTGGACATACCATTGAAAATCGCGCACCTGCTTGGGTTTATTTTCTTCTTTAAGTGCCAATTGCCACACCTGTTGGGTTCGGTTCCGATCGATGTAAATAATCAGGTGTTCCTGATGGAATTTGGTCAGCTTGCCCTCAATTTGCTTTCGGATGTTGCTCACCGGAATTTTACCATCAGATTGAGGGCTGCATTGCAAAATGACAAAGCCTCTTTTTTCGACAATTCCATTCAGGACAAAAGTTTGATCGGCGGCAGCAACGGGTATTTTATTACTGTAGTGATCCCAACCCAATTCGTTGAATAGGGTATTAAAATCGAATGATTTAATGAAGGCTGAAAAGGTAGTTTTATTCATACTATTTAACTCTTAGTCCCATGGAACAGATAATTTGGGGTTCTTTATTTAAATCGTCGTCTTCGGTTATCAGGCTCAGTTTGCCATCTTCGCGCAAAGAGACCACCAGTTGCACCAGGTCGTCGTCTTCAATTCCGGCTTTCAGGTGTCTGTTAATAGTTTCGCGGGCATATTCGCGCAAGGGATAATCGTAAATGTCCTGTACGGCTCTTTTAAGTTCTTCCGTAACGAAGATGGTTCCAACATATCTTTTAGCGTAGGCATCCAGGCGCATATAAGCCCTGTATCTGGCGCCATTTTTCTTTCCCAACTGGCCACCTACATTCGATTCGGTAACTTTGATATGATCGAGGCCAATTTTTACCAGATCGTGGTGTTTTGAAAAACGTTCGAGAGGCAACTCTTCCTGATCGCACTTCACCTCTTTTAGAATCTCAAACTGCGATTGCGTGACAATTTTTCCGTTCTCATCCACCCAGGCGAGCACATCATTATCGCTGGCTGTTTTTGTGTAAACGATGGAGCCGTTCAATTTTTGATCTTTGGCTGCTTTTTTTGTTGCAAAAATGACATTAGGCAGATCGGGCACCAGCTTAGCCAATGCAGGGTCAGCGTCGATTGCATTTTTCCAGATTTGAAAGGCATAGGAGGCCAGATCGACTTCGATGTCTTCATCTTCATCGAGGATGCCGGATTTTTCGTTGTACAGGTCGGCTATATTGATGGGGTCGCCTTCAAAGAACACTTCATCAGAACCTACTGTTTCTGCATTTTCTTTAATACGTTGACTCAGGCGACGACGCAGGTGGATGATGTTTTCGATACCATCTTCGGGTAAAAATGAATACGCAATAATTTTGGAGCTTTTCTGTCCAATCCTGTCCACACGGCCAGCGCGTTGGATGAGGCGAATAATTGCCCAGGGCAAGTCGTAATTTAACACGATGTGGGCATCCTGAAGGTTTTGCCCCTCACTGAGCACATCAGTGGTTACCAGCACCCGTATTTCTTGTACTTCAGGGTAATCCTTTTCGTTGCTTCTTGGGCTAAAGCGATAAGCCAGCGAGGTTGGATTTTCGGTGTCACCCGTAACACATTCCAATTTTTTTACGTCCCTTGCCTTTAGCGAATCAAAAAGATAATTGGCCGTATCGGAGAATTGGGTAAAAATGAGAATTTTTTCGCTTTTATGCGTATGGTTAATTAGCTCATACAGTGCATTGAGCTGGCGGTCGTTTTCCTGTTTCCAGTTTTTTCCCCATTCTAGAATTTTCATCAGTTGCGTGCTATCCTGCTCAAGATCCTTCTGCATTTTGTTGTTAAAGAGTTCGCTTTTTATCCACAGGTATTTGTGATTATTGTTTTGAAGTGAGCGATAATACCTTTCAGCTTGTTTCATATAGCCATTATGGTCAATTATAAAGTCGAATTCAGTATCCATATCAGCATCTATGTCTTTGTCCGAATACAGGAAATCGTCAATTAAACCTGGTTCCTGTTTACCTATTGGGAAGGGCAGATTATTCTTGATAGCATAAATAAAAAGATAATTCCTGAGGATATGGCGACTGATTGAGAGTAAAAAAGAATATCCACTGCTTTCGAGCCGTTTAAAGAGATTGGTACGAGCAAAACCGATGAGGCGAGTTCCAGCACGGCTCAGATTGTCCTTAATGAGGATTTCCTCTTTTGTTATCAAAACTCCCGGTTTTTTACTTTCATAGTTTGCCTGCCCTAAACCATACCTGGGCAGAATGAGATTGTTGATGATGTCGATGACTTTGGGGGAATAAAGTTGAGCGTATTGGTCTTCGGGATCGTTTGGATTGAAGGCATACTCTACTTTTTTTGGTAGTCTATCAGGAAAATACGAACGATCGCCGTTGGGGAATTCGAGGTATTTTCTACCCACTTCTGCATCATCTTTTGCATAATTTGTTTTGATGAAACTACGGGTTCGACGAACCAGAAACAAGCGCATGAGTTCAGCCCAGTCATCGGGGAATGGACTCTTTTCAAATGCAGGTACCGTATTTTCGAGTACCTGGTGATTTGCCTGGAACTGAATGCGACCACCTATACTTTCAATATAACGTTCCGGACTTATCCCCAGATTGTAGGTGTCGTCCAGAAACAGACGGAGCTGATTGCTTAAATCGAGGTAGGTTTTGTTGTAAGGTGTAGCCGTTAGCATAATAACCTTGCTATCGTTCAATTGAATGTATTCCTGAATCACCCCATATCTTTTTCCTTCTCTATTACGGAGGTTGTGACTTTCATCGATGATAACAATACGGTATCTTCTTTCATTAGGAAGTCGGCTTTGAACATTCGTAATGGAAAGTACTTTAGCCCTCAGCTGATATTTGTGGGCGTAATCGTTCCACATGGGAACTAAGTTTTTGGGACAGATAATGAGCGTTTCGAGAAAGAAATCATCTTCAAATATTTTTGCCAGTGCCGTGGCGGTAATAGTTTTGCCTAATCCAACCACATCTCCGATGATAACTCCACCACGTTTGTGCAAATGGTGAGCGGCTACTTTAACAGCGCTCTGCTGGTAAGTGAGGAGCACGTTTTCAAAAACCTTGGGAAGATTAAACTCTGAAATACCCGACCGTGCTTCTCTTGACAGGTGGTAAGCCATTTTTAAATACACATGATACGGATGGTAGAGTGTTTTAGCTGCCCAGCTGTTGTCGATTATTTCAGCTAATTCTTCAGTAATATCGATACTCCATCTATCATCCCACCGATCCTGAAACCACTTGGAGAGTTTTTTGGCAGCATCGCCTTCAACCACATCCACATTGAGTTCACCCTGTTTTGAGATGCCGGCAAAAGTTAGATTTGAGCTGCCTACAAACCCAATGGTAGGGCTGTTATAATCATCGCGGTGAGCCAGATATAATTTGGCATGAAGTTGATGTCGTAAATGTAGTTTGACGATCACTTTTCTTTCATGTAGTTGTAAAGCCAATACTTTGAGCGTTTTTTCATCCTCGTTGGTTGGATTTCCTATAGTGAGCTGGTCCTTAAAATTCTGTGCCATTTTTTTACGGAATCTATTCGCATCACTAAGGTCAATGGTTTTATGAGGGGTTGCAGAGAAAAACTCCTTGATTTCTTCTTCGGGTAATTTTTGCATTCCCACCAAAACACGGCAATGGTACTTGTTGTCGTCCTCATATTCCTCAGGCAACGAACCGCCATCCAGCTTATTCACGTTATTGGCTACCTTTTGCCAACCTCTCAAATTAAAATATCCGATACAAAAATCTGCTCTTTTAGCTGTTTCGAGGGTTCTGTTTAAACCCTCTTCGAGATGTTTTTCGATGTTATCGTAAATGGTTGGCATACTATATTTTATATTTGAATAGAACTTGGATTATCATCTTTTTTATAAATTCATGGCTAATTTAGAAAAAAACCTGATTCGATGAGGGATGTTGTAAGTCATATTGGACTGAATTTGATATTGCTTAATATATTTCATATTGACGACTATTTTTGAACAGACAAAATATCCAACAGTCCATTTTTAGGATCGAGAAAGAAATAACCGTTGGTATTTTTTTTATATGAAGATAGGTCGTTTTCGGTAATGAATGGTTCGGTTATTTTGGTTAAAGGAATGAGGTATAAGTTATCAGGATTGGAAGCTTAGCCACCAATACCCAAAGCAATGTAGATATCAATGTCTTCCTTTTGTTCAAATTCTTTGTAGCGTTTGAGTTGGTCATCGTAGGAAAACTGGA
>Ga0210044_10007306_pt1 | contig 14138 bp, 4 predicted proteins | sample CryGey13umfilter_2_FD_183959 | JGI IMG/M metagenome (GOLD analysis project Ga0210044, IMG submission 183959) | Groundwater microbial communities from aquifer in Utah, USA - Crystal Geyser 4/9/14 3 um filter (SPAdes) (version 2) | ecosystem: Environmental > Aquatic > Deep subsurface > Groundwater...
TATCGCTTGGCCCACCACCCACGCGATCCTCCCTGTCGAGTTCCACCACCCGCTGGCGAGCGCGCTGTTGACGCTCGATTTCGCCGTGGACCAGGGTACGCCCACGGAGCGCATCGCCCAGGCGCTCAGGAGCGCGGCCCAGCGCTGCGGCGGGGTGCGGTTCGAAACCTGGCTCCAGCAGAGCGAACTGGCGGCCAACATCGTGAGGCAACTGCTCGGGCAAGCTGACCTGGTGATGATCGAGCCGTCGGCTGCTGAGCGCCTCCGCGCGGATCTCGTGGACAACACGGAGGTGGCGAACGAACTAGACGCGGCGCGATCACGTCAGCGGCGGCTCTCGACCCAGCGGCGGTCGGTCGCCATTGAGCAGACTGAAGACAAGCTCATCGGCGCCCTGCGCTTGCACGCCGCGGACGGACAGCTTCGCCTCTACGCTACCCTCCCGGCGCTGCCAGATGGAAGATCGGCGGAGACTCAACAGCTCCTTCGCCGCAGGCGCTGCATGATCCGCCCCTTCGGCGTCGGAAGGCCGATTGTCGCTGAGCGCGTCCTGTCAGGGCTGCCGCTCCCGCTCGACCTGGAGCGCTGGCCAGCCACCGACGTCGCGTTCCTCCCGGACCTTGACGGTCTTGGGCTCGGCGCCGGACCGACGTCGCAGCTCGCCCGGTTGTGTTTCGACACTCGCCTCCCCGTACTACTACGAGTCGCGGATGACGGAGAAGTCGCAACCCAGGTGCGGAGCAGGGGCGCCGTCGTCGGTCCGAAGTACTGGGTGCTCACCGGGGCCACGCGGGGTTCGATCCGGGCCGCTGGAACCCGGGTGGTAGGGGAGCCGGCCGATGTGTTGTGTGTTGAGGTTGACACCACCGTTCCCCCGGCGCGGAGTTGGCTGCAGAGCCAGGGTTGCGAGGTGCGTTCCTCCACGAATCTACGCGTGCTGGGCGACCCTCCGCTCTCCCCGTTCAGCCGGACGCCCGAGCACACCGCGGACGACGCGGTGTTCATTCGTCTCACGGGCCTCGCGGAGGAAGACTTGAGGTTGTCGGTTAGTCGCGGTGGACAAGAAACCGCGGTCGAGGTCAGTCACGACTGTGTGTTGGAGTTGCTCGCCCCGGATGCCAACGGATTGGTGGAGCTTCGGACCACCGATGGCGCTAAGGCCAGCGTCGCCATTGTCTCGCGGCGTCCTCCGCCGGAGGTGTGCTGGATCGAGGCCTTCGGCGAGGCGCTATCCACGACGACTCTATTGCAGCGCGACCTCGCCGTGCATATCGGGGCAACATGCGGCCTCTACGACGTCCCGGCCCGGGCTTCTCTATCGTGGCTCGGTACGGAGCAGGTGGTCGGGGAGGCGAGGCTCCCGAGTGTCCCGGCGACGCTCGGGGCAGAGGCAGAGATCTGGCGCGACCTCCTCACAGAGCAAGTCCTGGAGCAGGTCACGCGACAGCCGGAGGTGACGCTATGTCTTGATCTCGGTGGCATCGCCTGCCGCTCCTGGCTCCTGGAGCGCGAGGTCAAAGACTTCTGGTGGGAGACAGACGAGAGGGGCTCGCCGCACGCGCTGTCCGACGGAGGGCCTCTGGAGACGTGGGCGATTCCAGCGCGCGCGGCCCTCGCCCCGCCTGCTCCCACACCTCACGAGGAGGACGGTCTCTACCTCCTCGTCGCGCGGAGCTCGGATCGTGTCTACCTAGCCGGTGGAGTGTGCGTCGGGGTCGCCTCGTCAGACACGTGGGACCTCGCCCGGCCTGCCAGGCTGCTTAGACAGCGTCGCGGCTCAGGCGCTGCCGTCGGCTTGGAGCAGTTGATCGAGGCGTACATCGCTTGGCAGGCCGCGTCGGCGGTCGCGCTGTTGGCTGACCTCCAGCGTCGTCGGCTGGGCTACCAACTTGACCAGTGGGTAGCGGAGACCGTGTGCGGGGAACGCTGGGTGCAGGTGGAGTTCGCCCCCTCACGGCGTACCGAGCGCGATCCGTGGTCCGCGCTCATATCGGCCTGCCGTGAGATGGAGGTCGGCTTTGACCCCGTCGTCACCCTCTCCCCAGACGAGGAGACGAGGCTGCGGACCATAGTTGTGACGAAGCTGCGTGAGCGGTTCCCAGATCTCTGGCAAGTGGTAGAGGTGGGGGCGCCCGCGAGGGATGATTGGTACGAGGGGTTTGACGATGTGTTCGCCGAGGCTTACGAGGAGATGTCCAATCAGCACTTCTACGCCTGTCGGCTCGACCGGGCGGAGGCGCTGGCTGAGGCCGATCCCGGCAGCCCGCCGGAGGAGTGGCGACAGGCGCTCCACCGAGCCTACGAGCGGGCGACGGCAGCCGACCTGAGCGAGTTGGTCTACCCCACAGGCGGCGGGGACGAACTGCGAGCCCTGCACTACGGGGCGATGAGCACATCGGACATCGTTGAGGAACTGGATCGGTGGAGCGCTCGTAGCACCTCTGCGCTCCAGGGGCGCCGGTGGTCCCGCGAGGAGCTCGAGGTTTGCTTCCTGCTGTGGACCAACCCTGGCGAGGCTGAGGCAAGGGGTTGGCGATCCCTCTGCGACCGCCTGCTAACGGACCGCTGCACCGCCCGGGCGGTGCGCTACGCGGCGGTGCGTGCTCGTGCCATGCGGAGCCTCATGAGGGGAGAGGTGACATGATCCGAGCGGATCCGTACTACGATCTACTGTTCGGCGTCCAAGCGCTCCGGCGACAGGTCGGGCGGTTCCGTTGCCCTACTCTGGGAGCCCTGGGTATCCGCGCGCAGCTCTTTCCCCACCAGGTGGCCAACGTCCACCGCATTCTGACAGACATCGGCGTGCGCCACCTCCTGGCCGACGAGGTGGGCCTGGGAAAGACCGTCCAGGCGTTGATGGTGATCAACGCCTTGCGACTCGACCAGCCGCAGCTCCGCGTGCTGATCCTGGTCCCGGATGAGCTTGTCACTCAGTGGCGAGATGAGCTCCTGACCCGCGCCCACCAAGCCCCCATCGAGTTCCTGCCCGATGAGGACAGCGAGCGCTTCGTTCGCCTGGCCTGGCCGGCCAAGATGCGCCTGCCCACGGAGATCGACGCTGCCCACTATGACCTGCTCGTGGTTGATGAGCTCCATCGGCTCAGGAGCGACCTTCAGCAGCGCGTTGTGGATCAAGCCCCCGAGTTCAACGGTGTGCTGGTGCTCACGGCCACACCGCGGTTCCAGGAGCCGCGCCGGCACGCCCAACTGCTCCAGCTTCTGGAGCCGGATCGTGTGCTGCTCGCGGATCGGGAGGGGATCGCCCGGGAGGCGAGCTCAGATGGGCCGGTGCAGGAGGAGCGGTTTGCGCCCGCCATCCTGGCGCTAAAGGAGCAGGACGTCCGCGCCGCCGAACTCCTCTCGGACGTCAAGGACGCCGGATGGGACGCGCTTGGAGGTCCGCCACCCGCCGACCAACCGAAAGCGGCGGCGTGCCTGGCTCACTGCATGTACCGGCGGGAACCCGCCGCGCCGATTTCCCTGGCCTGCTACCGCGCAGGGAGTACTGCTCATTCGTCGTGGAGCCCACCGCCGCGGAGGTGAAGCGGCAGCGGCTGATGTGGCGGTTCTTGTCCACTCTCTCCGCGGATAGCCCCACCAACCCGGCGTTGCTCGGGCGCCGCGCGCTCCTGGGTCAGCAGTCGCTCCGCCCCCGTGTGCGTGAGCTGCGTCGCTTGGGCCGGGATCCGGACGACCTGCTGCGAGACGTGGAGCCGCTGCTCGGCCCGGACCACGGCGACTCTCGCCTCGACGAGTTGGTGGACCTCTTGGCCGAGATCTGGCGTCAGGATCCCCGCGAGCGGGTCCTAGTGGTAGCGCACGATAACCCGACAGTGGACCACCTGTACCGCGCCATTCCGGCTCGACTCCCCCGCGTCGGCCCCCGCGCAAGCAGGAAGCCACTGGTCGCGGCCCGAGTGCGGGGCCAGACAGAGGCCGTCGGCGATCTAGGTGCCTACCAAGACGAGGCGGACGAGAACCTGACCCTGTTCGAGACCGGTGAGGCGCTGGTGCTCTTCGCCGCGGATATCGCCCAGGTGGGCCTCAACCTGCAATGCGCCCGGCTCCTCGTCCTCTACTCGATCCCCTGGGAGCCGCAAGAGGTTGAGCAGTGGATAGGGCGCCTGGACCGGATCGGGAACAGCGCCATCCGGGTGAACAAGGAGGTTCGCCCGGTCGAGGTCTTCACCATTGTCCAGAGAGGCATGGTGGATGCCTCCATCGCAGCGGTGCTGGACCACTTCCGGGTCTTCAGCCACGGCGTGAACTTGGATGGCGGCAATCTGGAGCGGCTGTCAGGGCTGCTGCGGCAAGCGGCGCTAAGCCCCCACGAGGTGAACTGGGCTGATCTCGAGGAGACGGCCGCGCGGATGGCCGAAGACGACCGATCACAGGAGTTCACCTCCCCGTTGCGGCCGTTAGGGCCCTGGGACGCCGCGTTCGCATGCCGCTTGGCGGAGCGGGTGCAGGGACAGCCGGTTCTCGAGCCGTCGCTCCTGCGGGACGGTCCTATGCCGACCGACGCCGTCGCGAGGGACGAACGCGAGGTTGAGGCCTGGCTGAAGCTGCTCGATAGTCGTTGCGAGTACGAGATCCGAACCGCCCGGGATGGGGATGATCCATCCTTCCGCTTCCAGACGCTGTGGTATCGGTTTGAGATGTCAATGGCCAGGATGCCTCCGCCCCGATCCCAGGTTACGCTGGGTGACGCGCTCGAGGCGGAGCCGCACCAATCCTCGCACGCCAGAAACCGCGCGGCCTTCATCACGCGGCGAGCGGGGCTGCGGCAGCCGCCGCGCCGTGACGTGCTCCTCATGCCCGAGCGGGAGCGCAGGGAGCTACAGTTCGTTAGTCACGGATCGCGGCTGCACGAGGAGCTTGTCGAGGGGTGGCTGCGGCACGGAATGGCCGGTCCAGACTACATCCGGATTACCCGGAGTAAACGGGGAGCGCAGAGCCCCGGGATCTACGTGCTCACCGTAGCTTACGCGGATCCCGCCAGCCTCCTCGCCGGGCCTGATGTGGAGGGGGTATCGAAATGCGTCCGCTACGCGCGGCGATCAGAGGTTCTCCTGCAGCTGGCGCAGCCCAGGGTGCTTGAGCTGCAGAGCGCACACCGAGCGGACGCGCGGTGGCTACGTTCCCTCCTCCAAGCGCAGCTCGTCGTGGTTGGCCAGCACCTCGATCGGCCGAGTAGGTCGTGGAAGGCTGTCCCAGAGAGCGATGCGTTGGACCTCCTCGCGCTGCACGCCGATCCGAACGGAGCCGTCGGCGCGGCGGCTGAGCTGCCGAACGCGCTCGCGAGAGTCCGCGCGGAGCTGCGGCCGATCCTCCTGAAGATGGCGGAGGAGCGGGTAGCAGGCGCCTGGCTGTCTCACCTGCCCACCCTCCGCAGGGAGGTGGCTCTACGACGCTATCTGTGTACGGTGGATCGCCATGATCGCTGCGCTCTCCGCAATCGGGACGCGGAGAGCGCACGCCAGCGGTTGAGCGACGTGGAGCCGACGTCGCCCGAGTTTGTTCTCTTTTCGGCCCGCGCGGAGCAGGCGGAGGACATCGCTCGGATGGCCGAACATATATGTGATGACCGCCTGCGGTGGATCGACGGCGTGCTGGAGCGCATGAAGCGGCCATCGGTGGAGACGTACCGGACCGTTGTGCTGGAGTTGACGGATGGGAGGTGACCCGCCGCGCGGGGGGGCCGGGTCATCCCGCTTCCCAGATCCTCCACAGCGGCGGTAGTTCTTCGGGAATACGCCAGCTCCAAGGTCCGACACGCCACCCGACTAGGGCCATCACCCGCTCCATCTGGCGAGGCAGGGGAAAAGTGAACGCCACTGTCGCCCGGTCTCGCTCAACGACCTCCTCGGCACCCACCGCGAGTCCGCGGGACAGCAGTGCCCACGCGCGCTCCTCATAGTCGTAGAGGTCTAAAACCCGCTTAACCTGCCCACCGGCCACGCGCGCGATGGCGGGGAGCCACCGCTCGTCTGCACGCCTGGCCGCACACCATGCCCCGTCGCGGGTTGCGGCGTTCCATCGTCCGCTAGGAGCGCTCTCCTTACCGAAGAACCCGCCCGGCGGGCCGCAGAGGAGCCGCATGCTCCCCGCGTCTTCTATCCGAAGGCCCCGCACCCGCAGCGCTGCCTCCAGCGCGGGCCACAGGTCAGACAGCGCCCTCCCTTCGACCGCGTACCGCCGGAGTGATTCGACGTACTCCGGCTGCCCGATCCAGGCCGCGAGGCGCCACTCGTCGATGCCCTCTTGCCGGAGCGCGATCTGGTTGTTCCTGTCGCACGGATCGAACCGGCGCACCAGCCCAGCGAGCGGATCATCTGCTGCGTCCACGGTCAACAACGGCAGCGTGGGATCAGGGAGGGTGCCCGTGAGGACTCCGACCTCGTCGGTCAGGCGGATCCACCTCGGGAGCGTGCGGATGTAGCGCCAGCCCTCGTCTGTCTCGATCCGCCGTACGTCCTGGAGTAGCACCAGTCGGTCGATGACGTCCTTCAACGTGGCCCGCGCCGGGTCCCCCCAGACGCACGCCGCCTCAAGCTGACGGCGGATGTACGCGGTGAGCGTCGCGGCGGGCACGCTAGCCCAGCGCTCCACCGCGAGGCGCACCAATCGGGCCAACCCATCGCAGGTCGGCGCGCCGTCGTAGTCGAGGGGCACCTTGAGGTGCCGCAGGAACTCGCCCTCATCGATCTGCTTGAGCTGGGTCATTTCACACCGCCTCCTCCGCCGCGGCGACCGCCCGCGCCAGGCGCTGTCGGGTCTGGTCATCGTGGATGATCGTGATCAACAGGTAGCGCGCCCTGGTGCAGCAAACGTAGAGGTCTATCTCCGTGAAGTAGTCGGTAAGTGGCCCCAGGTCGTAGAGGATGACGACGTCGGCCTCCAGGCCCTTGAACGACCGCGCCGTGGTCACCAGAATCCCTTGACCGGCGCGCCAGTCTGCAGCGGACGTCACCAGGGGGACGCCCTCGACCTCTGCGACACCGCAGAGACTCCCCTTCGGCATCGATCTTGGCCCGATCACGGCGATCTGCTTCGGATCCACTCCTTCGCGTTGTAGCAGCCTCCGGATCTCGGCCATCACCAGGCCCTTGTGCTGCGTGGCGCTGCTGGCGCGGATGATACGGGGCTCGACGCCTGTGGGCGACGCGGGGGATGAAGACACAGGGACGCTGATGAGGTGCCCCGATGTGGAGGCGATGCGCTTCGTGTTACGGCAGTTGGTCAGGAGCTTGTACCTGGTGGAGAAGTACTCAGGCGGCGGCGGCGTGCTCCCCGCGCGGAGACCCTGGTGCGGATCGGTGAACGCGTACAGGGGCGCGCCAGGGTCTTCGAGCAACGCGTCTGTGATGCAGTACCACCACAGCTCGCGGAAGTCCTGCGCCTCGTCCACCACGACCGCCTCGAACCCAGGCTGGCCCGCCTCCCGAAGCACCGCCGCGGCCTGCTCCATGATCGCTGGAGCCTCCTCGTCCCAGAACCGCTGCGCCGGCCCGGGCGGCGGCCGAAAGTCAATCTCGGCCCTGGACGCTAGGTCGCGCGCGATGCTGTGGAAGGTCGAGATCTCCAGTGACAGCGCCGAGGTCGCCTCCGTCGGGTCGGCGCTCACCTGCTCACGCAACCACTGGGCGAGTTCTCTGTTGAAGCACAGGAGCAGAGCTCGACGACCCGCCCGCGCAAAGGCCAGGGCGCGCTCGAGCGCCAGCATCGTCTTGCCTGATCCAGCGGCTCCCTCGACCAGGACGCGCTCGTTCTGGTAGAGGCCCTCGAACGTCCGGACCTGCTCGCCGGTCAGCTGGAGCAGTCGGGTCGCGGCTGGCCCCAGCGCCGGCCCCACTGGTCGATATAGCCGGAACCGCGGCAGCAGCGCGTCGAGCAGCCGTCTGTAGCCCACATCGTCAAGCGAACGGGGTTCACGTTGCCAACGGCGGTAGGCCTGCTCGATCGCAGCTTCAATGTATGGGAGGTGTCTGGCGGTGATCAGAATCGAGGGGTCGGCGTTGAGCGGCAAGGGCCCTTCATAGTCGTGATGTGGGAAGACCGCGGCGTAGCCGAAGGTGTAGCTCCCCCTCCGGAGTTGACCGCCGGTTCGCTCCTCGACGCTGTCCACGAGGGCGTGGACGTTGCGGCGCCCTTGATCGAAGGGGTCCTTCACCGGCTTGGAGCCACCTCGTGTCCGGCGGTACCAAGCGCGACCCTCGAGCGCGAGCTGACCGCCCTTCACCTCCAGCACCAACATTCCACGCTCGCGGTGCAGCACCACGAAGTCCGCCTCCCCCTCAATGAGCGGCGCGTCGGCGTTGCCGCGGTCCGGGCGTAGCCACGGGTAGGAGTGGAGGACGAGGTAGTCATCGGAAAGCCGCCGCTGAAGCGCTTGGTACACCGCAGCCTCGGATTCGTGGGGGATTGTATCGGGATCGACGTCCGGCATCATCCTCGCCATCAATGGCCTCCTGCCGCCGGAATCACCGGCCGATTCTGGCGTACCCAGAGGGCCTGAGCACACCGTCCAGCCGTCCCAGGGACACAACCTCGGCGGTGTGCACATCCTCCGCGCGACACTGCTGCCGTCGAGAGGCGTAGACAATGTGCACCCTTGGCGCCTCGGTACGAGGCGCTCTCTGGGATGGCCTCCCGACTGTCCAGGGCAGCCCTGTCGCCCTGAAGGCACCGCGGCGTCTGATGAGCAGCTGAACAGTCTGTTGCTGATAGTCATTAGGCTCCGTGCGCCGAAACACGGCCCACGCCCCCTTGGCCAGCGGTTGCTCCTGTCCCACGCGGATCGCCTCCATGGTGGGGATCTCCAACTGGACGGCGAACCCGTCCGCGGGTGCCCCAGCAAACTCGACGAACCCACGCGGGGTGGGCTCTGGTCCCTGAACGAGGTCAACGGCGCGGTAGATGGGGATCCCGGTCTCCGAGGTCGGGAGGAAGGAAGGGAGCTGCCACTCTGCCTGGGTCGTCGCTGCCCCGGTCGCCTGCTCCACCGCCGCCGGAAGCGCGCGGTCCACCGTCAGCTGATCCACGACGATCACCTCGTTCACTACGCAAGATCTACTCGCCGCTGATCCTGGAGATCCGGGCGTCAGAGGATGTCCGATCACGACGGCGCGGCCGTTGAGATTGGGTAGCAGCAGGTGCCCCTCTGCCCGGCGGACAGCGTGTCCGCTGTCCTCCAAATCCGCCGCAAGGGAGGTGAGGAGCCGGCGGTCGACCTCAGGGGGGAGGGTCGGCTGCTCGCCGTCGAGGCAGTGACGCAGGAAAGCCGCCGCCAGGTTGCGGTCCAGGTCGGCGTGGAACCACCGGTTGTTGTAGCCCCGCAAGCAATTATAGCATGAGTGCGAGCAGTTGCAGTCTTGGAGCCGGGCCAACGTTTGACGCAGCAACTCCAGCGGGTCCTCGACCGCCGACCGGACGAAGCCTGCACCTCCAGGAGCGAGATCGTAGAGGTAGACCTCGACCTCTGCGCCGCGTTGGCCAGCCGACGTGAGGGCGACCCGATACTCACCAGCCACATCGCTCTGCTCAACGCCGAGCAGCTCTGCGGCTGTGGAGCTCATAGCGTACGCGAGCGTCGTCAATACAACCCTCGCGGCGGTTGAGCCCGGTCCTAGGACCACCGGTGCGCTGACCCTGAACCTGAACAGCGCGATGTCTGTCGCGAAGTCACTCCCCAGGACGACGACAGCGGGGCTGCCATCGCACGTGCCCGTGTGCGGGTGGACGTTGGGATAGGGGCGCGGGTGCCCAGCGCCCCTGAGCTTGCCCGCTAGCCAACCGTTGGGCTCAATGCGACCGCACTTGGGGCAGTAAAGGAATCCCGGCTTGTCGGGGCGCGGAGAGCCGCGGTTGGTCATCAGCAGCCGTTGTTTCCCGGCCCAGATCGAGACGCCGCTGCTCGCCGGCGAGGTGTGCTCGTGCAGCGGCGGAGATTCGTCGGCGAACGGAGCGCTCAGCTTGGCCCGGGTCGGACGGGACACCTCCGGCGCGTCGTCGGCGGGCAGTTCCTGGTCCATCTCGTACGGGTGGGCGAAGCCTGGCGGCGAGAACCACCGTGTCGCCGGGCCAAGCGCGGCGGGGGCGCCGCACGCGAGACAGTCCAGCACCTGCCCTACGTGGTGCTCGCCGCGCTCATCTCGATCCTCGAGCCGAGCGTAGCCACAGTTGTGGCACTCGTAGTAGAGACGTTGCCTTCGGTAGGCCAGGATTCGGTCACGCGTGAACGGGGTCCACACCGCGAATGACCAGTGTCGCAGGCCGTCGATCCACACCACTCGCCCGGGCGCGTACGCGCTGAGCGCCTGATTCAGTCCGTGCTGCGGGGAGTAGCGCAGCACCGCCCTGCGCTCGTTGCTCTGGCTTCGGTCGAAGACGTTAAAGGTCACCACGTCAGTGGGGAAGGCATAGCGAGGCAAGACACCGCGGTCGAACAGGCGATCCAGCAGCTTCTCGCAGTCCAAGGGCGCCGCGGGATCGACGTCGTGGGTCACCGCCGGCCGTTCCTGCTGAGAGTCCTCCTCTTGTCCCAGCTGCGCGTCGAAGTCGACCGCCTCGTCCTCGAAGACAAGCTCGAGCCGCTCCACGCCGTCCTCGGCGGCGATGCTCTCCTGGGCGGGGGCGGTCGATGCCTCGATCGCATCAAGGTCGATGGGGCCGGCGCCGGCCGCCTGGAGTCGGCGAAGCAGCTCGTCAGGGAGGTCCGCGACGAACGACTCGCCAGCGCTCTCGATGACCTCGGTGGGTGTTACGGCACGGATCTCCCGCAGCACGTCGTCGCGGTGGAGAGATAGCCAACGCTCAAGCCCGCGGTAGGAGAAGGCGTCCTCGGGGCCGACGCGGAAGTCCTTGAGGAATCCGAGGCTTTCAAAGACGTTGGCGCCACCGATGGCTCTGGCGCGCTGGTCCGGGATCGCCTCTTGTTGGTACAAGCTCATGACCAACGCGAAGCAGTGCCGCCGCACGATCTCCGCGTTGTCGAGATTGAGGATGGGATCGTTCACCGGACCGCTGACCATCTCTTGAGGCTGGCGGAAGAACCGCTGGTCGTGGCTATCCGCCCCAGCGTAGGTGATCACCGTGGAGAGCGCGGATCCGCGTCGGCCGGCCCGGCCGGCCCGCTGTTGGTAGTTGGCCCGCCCGGGGGGGACATTACGCAATGCGACGGCGGTCAGGCTCCCAATATCGATCCCGACCTCCATGGTCGTCGTGCAGGACAGCACGTCGACGGGCCCCCCCTTGGTGCCGTCGGGGCCCTCCACGTCCAGATCCTGAAACCGCAGCTCGTACCACTCCGCGCGGGAGAAGACCGCTGTGCCGGCCTCGTTTAGCTGAGCGGTATGCTCCTCCGCCACGAAGGGGTGAGGGACGTAGCCACGCGCCCCGTCCAGGTTGAGTCGCTCCACCAGGCGACGGTAGTGCGCCTTGCGGCTGCGGAAGACAGCGTCGGTGTCTGGGGTGAAGACGTGGGTCCGTCCGCCGCACTGACCCTTTGTGCAGCGGTCACCTGCCAGCGCCAGACTGGGCTGCACCGTCGTGCAACGGTCACAGCGGCGCCACTGCACGGTTGCGCCTGACCTCAGGGTCACCTTCCCCGCGTCGAGGAAGAACCCGTTGGCCGTCGCCGAGACGCCGAGGGACTCTCGCAGGAAGCGGAGCCAAGGCCCGCCGCTCTTGGAGAAGTTGCGGCGGAACCACACAGACCCGACCAGATCCTTGATGACGCGCTCGAACCGTCCGCTGGTCCGCCTCACCCGCGCGCCCTCCGGGGCGTCCAGCCAGTCGGCTGGCGTCCCCGGCAACAGCAAGGCGCCTTCGCGGACGCACAGGTAGACCCACAGCTCTACGAGGAGGTGCCGCCGCGCCTCCTCGGGGAGGCCCGCGGGCTCCGGCGGAGGAGTGAGCGCGGAGAGCGCTGAGAGGTTGGTCGAGTCGAGCGCATGCGTGGGCGCGGCCAGCGCCAGCGGCGACAGCCCGGTGTGGGCGTCCGCGATGACCGGGTACAGGCTCATCAGGATCGAGGGGGGGACACGGTGGTTCGCGCTCTCCGAGCGGTTTCGGAGGTCATCCCAGGGCGGTGTTTCCTGCTGGAGCAATGTTCTGAAGTGGAGGAGGTCCTCTTCAAAGCCGCTGCCCAGCGGGGGGCGGAGGTGGGCGCCTCGCGTGACGCACGAGGTCAGCAACGCGGCGTAGGCGTCCCGTAGTGAGATGGGCCGCCCGAACCGCGTCGCGAGGAGGTCGAGGCCGTCGAGCAGCAAGGGGCGGACGCTGTCTCGCGAGGAGTACTGCTTGAGCTTGCCTGCGAGCCGAGAGGCGGCTTGGCGGCCATCGGAGAAGATCAGCGCTTTTCGCCCCCTGAGCGGGGTTTGGCAATCCAGTCGCGGAGGCTGCTCTAGTAGCTGCGCGCTGACCAGCTCTTGGAACGGCTCATCTCCTTTTGTCGTTAGGTCCGAGATGGCCGCGCCTCGCGCACCGCAGGTCGGGCAGCTGGGAAACAGGCCTGGGCTGTCAGGTTGACGGGAGCTGCCGGTTGAGCCCACCGGGAGCCAGACAGTCCTAGCGTGCGCTCCACTCGCCTCTAGCCGCCCGGTGAGCGGGTCGAGGTAGGTGGCTCGCGTCTGGTTGGCCTCAGGGGGCTCCTGCAACGCCAGGTGGACAGGCTGGACCACGCCCTCGACGTCGTCTACCTCCCCGACATCCTCAGCCCACAGGTAGATTGGCTCGGCCGGGTTGGTCGCGAACGCCCTGAAGAACGCGCTGCCGCAGTCACGACAGGTGTGGAGTTCGAACACCCTCGCCCCGCATCCACAGGTGCGGGCGGGTTGTGCGAAGAGGCGCCCGGTGGGGCCGCCTCTCTGATCCGTGACCAGTTCGGCGCAGTTCGGGTCAGAGCAGGCCCACAGGCCGGGTAACCCCCGGAAGAAGGCGTGAGCGCGCGCCGCCAGTAGCGGGGGTCTCCCAGGCGCGGCGCGGGCCAACGACGCCAACTCCACGAGGGTGTCTGTTGCCCTCCGGGCGTTGTCCGGCGCGCTCCCCGGGAATAGACGCGTCGCGAGGCGATCGATGGCCTGGGCGGAGCCGATCCCTGGCGGATCCTGCTCGGGATCTTCCTCGGTCGCTGCGCCGCTGGTCAGGTTGAGGAGCCTCCCCACCACCGGCTCATGCACGAGCAGATCGTAGAGGATTCGCCGCAGCGGGTCGCGGTCGGGCGAGATCTGGACCCCCGCGCCTGCGGTCACCGTCAGCTCCGGGGGCTCACCGACGCGCGAGGCGACCAGCGTGGCCTCACGCGAGCCGGCCAGCGACACCATCGTGACGTACTCCTGTTCGGTGGTGGCGGTCCCGCCGATGAGCAGATCGAGGGTCTCCTCCACGAGCCCCAGGTCGGCCTTGGGGCCTCGGACGGTAACGGTGATCCGCTCCGGACAGCCAGGGGCCCGGACCTCGTAGCGGCTCACGGAGAGGGCGTCGCGCTTCGCTGGCAGCAGCGTCGACAGCGCAGCGACGCGCTCCTCGAGTGAGGGAGACCGCAGCTGCTCCATGGACACCGAGGCCAGACGGTCACAGAGGGCGTCCGAGCCTGCCCCAGCAGGCGTATGTGGAGTTTTGGTCCCGGCGAGACAGACGAACGTCTCGGGGCGCTTGCCGGTTAGTCCAGCGGCGAACGCCGCCGCCTGGTCGGGATCGTTGAAAGACGCGCTCGTGCAGACAACCTGCACCTGGTCCGACTCGAGGCCAAGGCGCCGCGTCAAGCGGCGGATGAGCATCCCGATCTCAGTCCCCTGAGCACCGCGGTAAAGATGTGCCTCATCCAGGACGAGCAAGAGGCGCTGTTCAGGGACATGCTCGTAGAGCCGCCGGGTCTGCTGGAAGATGCGGCGCTCGATGGGCCTGAGGAGCATGTACTCCAGCATCGAGTAGTTGGTGACCAGGAGATCAGGGGCTGCATCCTGGACCTCGTGGCGGATCAACAGCTCCGCGTCGCCGGAGCGCTCAATGGTTCGGCGGAACTGCTGGTTTTCGTCGAGCCAGCTTCCGCTCCCCCACCAGCTCGACACCCCGTCGAATCGGCCTGGTTGTGAGGGCGCCTTGGCCGGCCACCGACCACGCGCGGTCAACTCCCG
>Ga0210044_10007307_pt1 | contig 14137 bp, 17 predicted proteins | sample CryGey13umfilter_2_FD_183959 | JGI IMG/M metagenome (GOLD analysis project Ga0210044, IMG submission 183959) | Groundwater microbial communities from aquifer in Utah, USA - Crystal Geyser 4/9/14 3 um filter (SPAdes) (version 2) | ecosystem: Environmental > Aquatic > Deep subsurface >...
ATGCAGGTGGTGGCGTGAGCGGAATGTCACAGAAAGGAACCAGGAGATGAACAATCAACTGGCCGAGCAATTTCCGCAAGAAGACTCTGCAAAAATTGACGTTTCCGAATTCCTTGAAAACTCTTAAAGAAATCTCCAAACAGGCTAGAACCAGTGGTTTGCGCAGCCATTGCGAGATTTGTCAAGATCGCCACACGGCACGTATTCGTACCAACCTGGATGAAAGAAATGACATCAGTGCGAGGACAGGAAATCTTACTAGTTAGAGCGCGTGGGGACGTCCAGGAGCGCCGTTGCTGTGTGGCGGGTGGTAGGGTAGCGGCAAGGGCAGCAAGCCATGCCCTGCCATGCCCTATGGCCGCGCTGCTTGCCCTGTTACCCATGCCCCGCCAGCCAGCACGTCTACAGAGGTCGTAGAAAGGTATTCACATGCTCTCTAGGGTTGTGCTAAAGGACATTTTGCCATATATCCTCATTATCGCTGCGCTCATGGGAGCGTATTTCTATATTCAGCACGTTGCCTACAACGATGGCGTTGCAGATACGACGTTGAAATATGAAAATGCAATCCAAGATGAGCGTGAGCGTCTCTCAGTTGCGAATGAAGCTGCACTCAGGGAAGCCCGCGCTAGGGAAGCAGAATTGAACTGGCTACTGAGAGAAAGAGATGCAACAATATCTCAACTTGAAAATGAGGCCAATTCGGATCCTGATGCAACTCGCCCCGCTATCTCTGTTGATGGCGTGCGGCGGCTCAATCGGATCCGTTGAACCTCCCAAGCTGGCGTCAGCGCCAGACTCTCTGATCGTGCCTTGCACTCGTCCTGTCCTGCTGCCGAACCATATGCTTTTGCAGTCTGAAGCTGAGGCTTATTGGGTCCGCGATCGGGCAAATCTAATTACTTGCGGGGAACGTCATCAGGCTCAAACAGAGTTCTATCAATTCCGTGACTCTGAAGTGACAGGAAACAAAATTGACTGATGAGCAGCGCATAAGAGACCTCGAGCGCGAACTTGAGGCCGAACGCAAGACATCGACAAAGCTGGAAAATCATCTTCAAGAACTCGAAGGTCGGTTCGATAGGTATGTCAGTGAGCAAAAAGAACTCGAGGCACGCCGCCTTAGGACTGCTCTCATTTGGTCTGGCGGGGTCATTCTTTCCTTGGGCAGTTTCATTTTCAGTGAAGTGATCTGGCCTGTCATAAAAGCGGGGAAACCATGACCATGAACCAAGTATTCAGAGCGGCTCAATACACCATTCTCTTCATGGTGACAATCATCATTTTTATGGTCGGACCACGGATTGAGCCTATACTATTTCCGGTCATAACAAAGTTCGAAATTCCTGCAGAGGGTATCCACCGTATGCCTGATGGATCTACTGAGATCTCAGGTGTGCTGATCAAAGCCAGAGGTGAATGTGAACCAGTCAGGGGATCACTGACTGTATTCACTGATGAGTTCACGAATTCATCTGATCATCCAGCGAAATCTGTTCTGGTGAGTTTCGAGCCGAATGTCGAATGGTACAGCCGCCCTGCTGACTCTCAATATTTTGGACCTTGGACTCTTACACCTCCAGGTCCTCCTCTTGGGCCTTCACTGATCATACGAATTCGCCACCGCTGCCACCCTTTCTGGGAAATAGAAACAATTCTCTACACTGGCCTGACGAGTGATTTCTTCATAGAAGCTGAGATCACTGGAAAAGCCCCTTGGGAAACAGGAGATCGACATGACCGCGATTAACTTTCAAACCTGCACCGACTGGGCGTTGATCCATGAAGGTGGATATGTCAATCACCCAAAGGATCCAGGAGGCGCTACGAACAAGGGCGTTATCCAGCGCACATACGATGGCTATCGCGATCGTATCGTGAAACCAAGACAGTCGGTACGCAACATCTCGATGGCCGAGGTCATGGATATCTACAAGAGCCAGTATTGGGATCTCATCAACGGAGACTCTCTGCCTGCTGGTCTTGACTATGCAATGTACGACTTCTCTATCAACTCAGGCGTATCTCGTGCTGTGAAGTTCCTTCAGGAAATCCTCGGCGTGAAAGTCGATGGTATCATGGGAAACGGTACTCTCGGCGCTATCCAGCGTCGGAACGACATCAGCGGCCTAATCCAGGAACTGTGTCTCAAACGCTGGAATTGGATGAAACGGCTCAGCACCTTCTCCACTTTTGGCAAGGGTTGGACTCGTCGTGTGATGGGTGACATCATCGAAGGTGTGCAGGCTGGCAAAGATCATGGCGTCATCGATCGTGCCGTATATCTGTTCGAAGGCCAGAGCAATATCGCCGCTCCGCTGATGGCTGCTCCGGGCAAGGCTGAGGACGAAGATCTGAAAGTCACTGCTGCTATCGCAGATGACATCAGCCTGGACAGCATCGGCAAGATCGGAACCGGCATTATTCCGGGAGCCATTGCTTCTGCGACTGCTCTTCCGGACGGGCCGCTTCAGTGGGCGGCTGCTGCGATCGGTATCATTGCTGCGCTGGTGGTGGCCTATGTGGTGGTCAAGAAGTTTACTAAGTAAGAGGATTTTGGCAATACATTAACAAATATCACTTAGTAATGTAATGCCAACTTCAAAACTTAAGTGATTGTTTATAAACAACAAAACTTCAAGTGACATCACATGCGCTACTTGCAACACTGCCCAAGCAGTTACACCCTTTCAGCAGTTTTACCGCAGCTTGGTTTTTAGTAGTGTAAGTATAGTAATGTATTTTGAAGAGTAAGAATAATAAGTATTTACAAGGGGTTATGGTGGCAATACATTAACAAACCACACTAATCCCCAGTGAGGTCAGTGATGTCAAGGAATTATGTAGTCCCAATCGTAGAACTAAACTATATCCAGAGTCAATTCACTTATGAGAATGGTCGTGGTCTTGTTTGGGCTATCAACAAAGCAAAATGTAAGAAAGGAACTCTTGTTGGAGGGTCAACTTCAAGATCTACAGTTCGACTAAATTCTGTTCGCGTTCTAGTGAGTCATATTGTATGGTTTCTACATCACAATTATTGGCCAAGCGAGAGACAAGAATGGATTGATCACATGGATGGAAACTGTCTGAACAATACGATTGAAAATTTGAGAGTTGCTTCTCCATCACAGAACAATGTCAATAGAAACACTGGTAAGAGCAAAGGCGTTAATTCTGGAGTTAATGGTAAGTTTAGATCGTTCATACAGTACGAGAGAAAAAAGTATTTCCTCGGTTCTTTTGAAACTGAGGCAGAAGCTGCCGCCGCTTATCAAGGAGCAAGCAGAGTTCTGCATGGCGAGTTTTCAGTTTTCAACAGGTCACCCTGATTGTCACTTGGGCTGGCACCCGCTATAACGGTCGTAGAAAAGGAGCACCTATGTTAGATGTAGAAAATTATCTGCATGTCATCGATCCTTTCAAGCATCAGCTCGAGCATCTCAAGAGGCATGTGCATGAAAAGTCGTGGGGTCTGCTCTGGGAGCAGGGCACGGCAAAAACCAAGCCGATCATCGATACTGCTGCGATCCTCTATGACAATGGTGAGATCGATGGTCTCCTTGTTGTTGCTCCTCCCGGAGTTGAGCGCAACTGGAATACTGACGAGATACCGAAGCACATGCCTCCGGAACTCGCTCTCGATGTGCGCGTGCAAGTGTTCAGCACTGCCCGCAAGGCGACGCAGGCTCACAAGCGGGCAATGAACAGCCTGTTCACTCATGACGGTCTGTCCGTGCTGCTGATCAGCTACAACGGGTTCATGACCAAAGAAGGCAAAGAACTCGTCTGGAAGTTCTTGCAGAAACGCAAGTGCCTGTACGTTCTCGATGAAGCTCACAATATCAAGACACCCAACGCAAAGCGGACAAAGAGCATCGTCGCTTCCGGCAAGTACGCGAAATTCCGTCGCATCCTCACAGGCACGCCTGTCGCCATTGGGCCGTTCGACGTTTACAGTCAAATCCGGTTCCTGGATGAGTTCTTCTGGAAGAACCACGGTATTCACGGAACAGTCGAGTTTCGCAATTTCTTTGGCCGCTGGTTCACTGCTGCCGAATGCAAGGCGTTGCATGGTTATGATCCTGGTTACGACAAGCTGATCGAATATCAGAACCTGGATAAGCTGTACGAATGGCTCAACGAGATCACTGACCGAGTGTTGAAAGACGATGTGCTCGATCTCCCGCCGAAGCTGTACGCGAAACGCTATTTTGAGGCATCTCGTGAAATGCGTGCCGCATATGAGCAGCTTCAAGAAGAACTCATGCTGGAAATTGGTGATCACCTGATTACTGCAGAGCTACCGATCGTCAAACAACTTCGTCTCCAGCAGATCGCCTGCAACTACATTCCGATCGGCGATGAAGAGCCTGTGCATATGTTCTCGGACAAGAACCCTCGCATGACAGCGATGGAACAAATCCGTGACGAGACCTGTCATCCCGGCATCATTTGGGCACGCTTCACTCATGATATTGATCAGCTGATGGACCTCTTGGGCAAGTCCGCTGTTCGCTACGATGGCAAGGTCGATCAGGATCAATCTGAGCGGAACAAGATGGCCTTTCAACGCGGCGATGCGCAGTGGTTTGTCGGCAATGCCCAAAAGGGCGGCTCCGGCCTGACACTGACAAACGCCAAAACGATGATCTACTATTCGAACTCGTTTCGCCTGCTGGATCGCCTTCAGTCTGAGGATCGTGCCCACCGTGGCGGCATGGACGAGCATCCGGTCAACTACATCGACATCATGAGCGACTTTGAGATCGATGACCACATCGTCACGAATCTGCGCAGCAAGAAAGATGTTGCAGCTGAGATCCTCGGTGACGCTCTCAAGGAGTGGATCTAATGTATCTCGTGTACGCTCACATCGATCCTAGAAATGGACTGCCATTCTATATTGGTAAGGGCAATAAGAGAAGATCTTCTTATATACTGAGAACTAATCAGTTTCACAGGAATGTTGTTTCTCAGATAAGACTCGCAGGTTTGAAACCGATCATAGAGATTCTTCATACCTGTGAATCAGAGGAAGAGGCATTCGAGAAAGAAATACTAGAAATTAGTTTCTATGGTCGCAGAGACTTAGGAACTGGTTTTCTAGTCAATCACACAGATGGTGGTGATGGACCATTAGGTATGAGACACTCTGATGAATTCAAGTCAAACTTATCTGAAAGAATGAAAGGTAACAAGTTCGGCAGAGGCAGGCCAAAAGGTTCAACTGGATATGGATTTAGAGGTCAACACTCTGAAGAAACCAAAATTAAGATGCGTGCGTCTAGAGCAAAAGCTGTTGCCAGAGAAGCAGCTTTCTATCTCGGAAGGGAGTTTCACGAATGACAGTCTACGCAGTTCAACAGCAGATGAGATTTGATCAAGTGAGCAAGAAACTCATTCCTCGCTTCACTTCGATCAACAAAGCCTTGAAGTGGGGTCACCTCGTCTATCTCCTCTCACCATCGGCGCACCCATTCAACCCTGACCTCGTGTTGGGTGATATGCACGAAAGGCTGTCTAGCTTTGATGACCGTGATCATCTTCTTCTGATTGGCAATCCAGGATTGATCGGCATGGCGACGACGATTGCCGCTCACTACAACGGCGGTTCAGTGAAGCTTCTACAGTGGAGCGGACGGCATAATGAGTACATCGAGATTGTCGCGAAGATATATTAAGGTTGTCTTTTGCGTGTGTGCAGGGCATACTGCAAAGGCTGATAAAAGGGGCTACCAAGATGCAAGATAGCTATGCGGCTTTTCGCGATGACAAACCTTCAGACAATCTGACTGCTGTACTACGCACGCTTGCCGACGAATATCTGGCAGCGGAAGCAGAGGTTGCTCGCATCGAGGCTGAGTTAGAAGTTGCCAAAACCAACCTGAAAGACGTTGCAGAAAACCGCATTCCGCAGGCGACTGATGGTATGGAAGGCAAGTTCAACCTCGGCGACGGGCGTGAACTCCAGATCAAGGAAGAGATCCGCTCCAGCATTGCTGGTGAGAAGCGTGAGCCAGCTATCAAGTGGCTCGATGAACACGGTTACGGTCACATCGTGAAGCGAGAAATCGTGTTCGAGTTCCCCAAGGGAGACGAGGCTCGCAGCAAAGCGTTCGTCGAAGCTGTCCAGAAGCTTGGAATTCCCTTGGTCATGAAAAGCAATTTCTCAGTCCATCATTCAACGCTCAACTCTTGGGTCAAGGAACGCCTTGGCGAAGGTGATGCCCTGCCCAATGAGACGTTCGGCATTTTCCGTCAACGCACAGCGAAAGTGAAAGACCTGTAATCCTGTCACCTAGGATAGTGGTGAGCGTGGAGTGCATCTCCAGTAACTATAGCCGAAAGGAGCCATCATGGCTGGCAAAGAAGTAGCTGAAACGAAAGGAACCGCAGTCGTATCCGGTGGATATGACTACGGCGAATATTCGCACTCCGGTTTCGAAGGGACGACGATCAACGACCTTTCCATTCCGTTCATCAACGTGTTGCAGTCCAACTCGCCCGAGGTCGAAGATCAGCTGATCGAAGGTTGCAAGGCCGGTGACCTGATCAACTCGGTGACCAAGGAAATCCTGAAACAGCCGGTCGTCGTGATCCCGGTCTACAAGGAAGCAGCTGTCGTCGAATGGGTTCCTCGCACCAAGGGCGGCGGTCTGGTCGACCGTCACGAACTCGACTCGCAGGTGTTCAAGGACGCGATTGCCAAGAACGGCGGCTCGCGCATTCCGCCCAAGGACGCTGACGGGAAGCGCATCCAATTCAAGTCGTCTGCTGGCAACGATCTGGTCGAGACCTACTATGTCTATTGTCTGATCATGAACGCTGATGGCAAAGAAACCGAGGGATACTGTGTTCTCAGTTTCTCATCGACCAAGATCAAGGTCCACAAGGACTGGATGACCGCGATGTACACACAGAAAGGTCGGCCGCCGATTTTCGCCAACCGCTGCAAGATCTCGACCACCAAGCAGAAGAACGACTCTGGCACCTACTACAACTACAAGATCAGCCCGATGGCTGATACGTGGAAAGAGTCGTTGATCAATCCTGGCGTCGACATGGAACTGCTGAAGGAAGCCAAGGAATTCGGCACCATGATCGAGAACGGTCTGGCTCGGGCTGACTTCGACAGCATTGCTCACACCGGCGCCGACGACGAGTCTGCCCCCAGCAGGGGCGGCAGTCAGAGCAAGCCGCTTCCTTCTGATAGCGACGAAATTCCGTTCTGAACCTATCCCAGAGCGTATCAGTGACGGGACATGATCATGTCCCGTCACCTTCTTTTCTGATGAAGAGATCCGTAGATGATAATCGGAGAAGCCATAGAAACGATGAAGTCGTTTGATGACAATTCGTTTGATTGCATAGTGACAAGTCCTCCTTACAATATTGGAGTTGATTATGGATCCGGAATAACAGACTCGCTAACTCAAGAAGAATACAACATCTTCACGTCCTCTTGGGTATCTCAGGCTCTGAGAGTATCTCCCCTCTGCATTGTCAATTTTGGAGCACCGGCATCAAAGCCGATGAATATTGCACATTTCATGATATCTGTTTCTAAGATTGGAGTCATCCAGTCTGACATCATATGGCTGAAAGCATTCTCCACCATCGATTTTTCAATGGGCCATTTCAAGCCAGTCAACTCTAACAGATTCATTACTAATCTTGTTGAACACGTATTTGTGATTTCAAGAGATGGAAACCATCATCTGGACAGGCTCAGCATTGGAGTTCCGTTCTCTGACAAATCGAATATTGCTCGTTTCAAGAGTAACAAAGGTGATTTGAGATGTCGTGGCAACGTCTGGTTCCTACCATACAAAACTCGGAATGAAAAACTAAGTCATCCAGCTAGTTTTCCTGTAGAACTTGCTGAAATGATGATCAAACTCTCTAGCGGCCTGAACATCTTAGATCCTTTTGCTGGAACGGGAACGACCGGAAAAGCCGCAGAAAATCTAGGAGTTAACTGCACCATGATAGATAAGAAAGACTGGTCATGAAGTTTTCGCCACAGCAAGACGAAGCCCTCAAGGCCGTGGATCGCTGGTATCATTCTGGAGACAAGCAGGTATTCCACCTCTTTGGGTATGCTGGCACCGGAAAAACCACGCTCGCAAAACATCTTGCTGAGAGTATCAGCGAAGGTGTTCTGTTCGCTGCTTACACAGGCAAGGCCGCTCACGTTCTGCGAACTAAGGGTTGCGAAAACGCATCCACAATCCATTCTTTGATCTATCGCAGCAGAGACAAAAGCAAGGCTCACCTTCAAGAACTCGAGAAACAGCTTGCAGCCCTGCTTGCTGACATGAAAGATATGACTGATGACTTCATCAGTCAGCATCCCAAAGTGAGAGCGTTGCACAAAGCAATCGATGAAGAAGCCAAGAACGCTTCCCAGCCAATGTTTGTTCTCAACAATGAAAGCATTGTCAAAGACGCCCCGCTTATTGTCATCGATGAATGCTCTATGGTTGACTCTCAAATGGGTCAAGACCTTTTGTCGTTCGGGACACCTGTGCTTGTCTTGGGCGATCCTGCTCAGTTGGCTCCAGTCGGTGGCGCTGGTTACTTCACTGAGGGCATCCGTCCTGATATCATGCTAGACGAAATCCATCGCCAAGCTGCCGAATCTCCCATCCTCAGAATGGCGACAAAGGTACGCAACGGAGAACCTCTGGAGATCGGTGACTGGGGTCTCGGCTGCCATGTGCTGCCCAAAGGGACGAAGCTAGACCCTGAGCGTATGCTCAGCTTCGATCAAGTTATCGTGGGCAAAAACGTCACGCGTCATGCCAGCAACATGAAACTTCGCAAGCTGCGTGGTATCTACGATCCATACCCTGTGCTCGGTGACCGTTTGGTTTGCCTTAAAAACAACAGTGAGCTAGGCTTGCTAAACGGGGCTATTTTCAATGTGGCTGATGTCGAAGGGATTATGGACGGAAAAGTCCATATGTCAGTTCACCCCGAAGACAACCCGATGAGTATCAACGTCGCTGCCTTGGAGCATCACTTCCTTGGTCGCGGAAAAGAGCTCGAGAAGCAATATTGGCTTCGTGCTGAAGCCCAAGAGTTCGACTATGGATATGCGCTGACTTGTCACAAATCGCAGGGTTCTCAATGGGAAAGCATCTGCGTTTTTGACGAGTCTTACTGCTTCCGGAGCCAGCGAAATCGGTGGCTCTATACTGCTATAACCCGTGCGGCTGAGAATGTGACCGTCGTAAGAATGTGAAAGGACAATCATGCAAGGTCGGGAGAAAAAACGAATGTCAGGACCACAGAACCCACACTGTGATGCGATCGGCGCAGAGAAATATCGCGGACAAAACGAAGATCATCGTGAAGCTACCAATCGGGTCGCCAGTTTCCTTCAGGACAATCACGAGCACTACATGATGTTTCGCTCCATTACGATGGAACAGCGTTTCATGCCTCCAGGCCGTGTTCAGGCTGGTGCAGGTTCCCTCAAGACTGTGACACTCTACAACTGCTTCGTGATGCCGACAATTCACGACAGTTTTGTTGATGGCCCCACCGAAGCCGAGAAAATCATCGAGCGTGGCAACGGCTATTTCCACTCCGAAAGCATTATGGACGTCGCCAAACTGGCCGCGACAACAATGCGTCAGGGAGGCGGTGTTGGCTACGACTTCTCCACCTTGCGTCCGTCTGGCGACATTATCAAAGGTGTTGACAGTGCGACCGACGGTCCCCTTGCTTTTGCGGGCATCCTGGACATGGTGTGCCGTGCTACTGCCAGCGCGGGGAACCGCAGGGGCGCACAGATGATGGTCTTGCGCTGCGATCACCCTGACATCGAGAAGTTCATCCGTGCCAAGCAAATCGCGGACCAGAATATCCCGTGGGACATGCGTCCTCTCCGTGGGTTCAATATGTCGATCGCTGTCACCGATGAACTGATGGAAGCTGTCAAGGAAGACAAGATGTTCATGCTTCGTTTCGGTGGCAAGAACTATCGTGAGGTCAACGCTCGTGCCCTCTGGGACATGATCATGCGTGGGACGTATGACTGGGCTGAGCCGGGAGTTCTGTTCATTGACCGCATCAACAGCATGAACAATCTCTGGTACTGCGAGACCATCGCGGCGACCAATCCGTGCGGAGAGCAGCCGCTCCCTCCCTACGGAGCCTGTCTCTTGGGCAGCTTCAACGTCGTGAAATATCTCTACAAGCGTGACGATGTGGCCTTGTACGGATTCGACTTCGAACTGCTCGCTGCTGACATTCCGCCCGTGGTTCGTGCTATGGACAATGTCATCGATCGGAGCCGTTATCCGCTCCCTCAGCAGAAACTGGAAGCCCAACGGAAGCGCCGCATGGGTCTTGGTATCACTGGTCTGGCGAATGCTCTGGAAGCTATGGGGTTCCCCTATGGTACTCCCGAGTTCATCGAGTTCCAAGACAAGCTGATGGAGTTCATCGCGAACAAGTGCTATCAGGCTTCGGCGATGCTCGCTGCCGAGAAAGGCTCGTTCCCGCTGTACGATCCTGATCTGTACCTGAAAAGCAAGTTCGTTCAGGGCCTTTGGCCGGATACCATCACTATGATCAAGAAGCATGGCCTCCGCAACTCGCACCTGACCAGCATCGCTCCGACTGGTACGATCTCGCTCTACGCTGACAACGTGTCGTCTGGCATCGAGCCTGTGATCGACTACAATCAGAAGCGGAATGTCATCATGAAAGATGGCATGAAGACCGTCGTCATCCCAGACTATGGCGTCACCTACTTGGGCACCAAGGGACGCACCGTGACCAACGGCAACATCACTGCTGCTGAGCATGTGGCTGTCCTCTGTACGGCCCAAAGGTGGAGCGACAGTGCTGTCAGCAAAACCTGCAACGTCCCTGCAGACATGCCCTACAGCGAGTTCAAGGACATCTACATGATGGCTTGGGAGAACGGCGCGAAGGGAATCACGACCTATCGCCCTACTGGGAATTACGACGAACCCATCAAGTCTGCTGATGGTGAAGAAACCAAAGACGAAGCGATCGCCAAGGTTTCGGAACTCCAAAAAGAGGATGGTTTCACTGGCTCTTGTGCTCTCGACGAGTTCGGTCGCAAAACTGGTACCTGCGCCGATTAAATAGGTCGGGTTATGGACAAATAACGCTTGCCTCCAATGCGTCGACAGGGTAACGTTCGAACATTGGCGGCATGATAACGCCAAAAGCAAGCACCACAGAAATGGAGTCAATCGTGACCGACAAAATCAAGTTCCTGGACAAAGAGCACAGCGAAGTGTCGCTCAATTCTGAAAGCATTGAAAACCTTGTGTCCCTCCGCAACCTGATCGCTGCCAACCTCGGCGTCTCCACTATCAAGACGTTCAAGGACCACGAGACCGCCGTGGCACAGACCTGGAAAGCCCTGCAGAAGTTCGACGAGACTGCCAAGGCCGAAGCCGGTGGCGCTGAACCGAAGCCTGCCAAGACCCCGAAGGAGCCCAAGGAACGCAAGCCGGCGAAACCCGCTGCTTCGCAGTACGTCAAGCGTCCGACCCGCAAGATGTTCTCGGTGGTCCACATCGTGAAACAGCACACTGGGGCCGAAGGTCGCGCTCATCGCTGGCCCGCCTACAAGGACGGTATGCTGGTGATCGATGCGATCGAGGGCGAAGGCACGCTTGCTTGGGATATCGCGAACTGGGAAGCTGCTGGCCTGATGACTGTCACCGAGCCGACCGACGCTGAATACGCCGAGCGTCGTGCTGCCTGGTACAAGAAGCACGGCCTCGAGGACCCGGACCTGTCCAAGTCCAAGAAAGTGGAAGAGCGTGAAGCTGCCAAGGCCGAGCGCGAGAAAGCTGCTGCTGACAAGAAAGCCGAGCGTGAAGCTGCCAAGGCTGCGAAAGTCGAAGCCGCTGCCAAGGCCAAGGCCGAGAAGGAAGCTGCGAAAGCCGCCGCTCCCGCCGCTCAGGCCGCCGAGTAATCGGTGGCAGACCGCCAAGAAAAAGCGTTCTTCGATTACCTCAACGAACGCGAAGAGGTCCGTCTCCGGAAGGAGGCGGGCCTTTCCGTTGGGTTCGATGTCAAGGCGTGGACTGACGATCCTATCCTCAGAACCTACAAGTTCACCAACGTCCAGCGACATCACGACCGGACCAGCGATCAGCTGAGGAAACTGTTCTACGGAAAGAACTTCCATGATGACCGCCGCTCTGTTCTCATGAACTGTGCTCTATACAGATACTTCGGCACCTGGGAATTTGCAGAAGCAGTGGGGTGGCAAGACTATGACGACTTCGACTTCGAGGGCATCAAGGAATTGGCAAGCGACAGACTGGCAGATCATGAGCGTGTGTTCACGGGGGCCTACGTCATCACGAACCAAGGAATTTCAGCGCCGAAGCAAAAAGTCGTGGTTGACATTTTCCTGTCGGGTCTTCACAAGGCAACCCCGTCCCTTCTGGAACTAGCCACCAGAACGCAAAGTTGGAAACAAGTCGCGACCCAAATGAGAACGCTGATGGGTTTCGGCGGAACTGGCTTTATGACGAAGGAAGTGCTTCTGGACACGACTTACACCGGCTTCTGGAACAGCATCTACGAGAGCCCTGAAGATGGCACCTTCTCTTTCCCAAGAGACTGGTGGGAATGGACGCCTATCGGTCCCGGCGCTCTGCGGGGAGCTGCTCGTGTCTTGGGTGATACATCGGCAACTCCGTTGAAAGAAGCCAAAGCTGGTGTCGTCATCGACCAACTCTACACCGAACAGAAACAATGGTTCACCCATCCGTTCAAACTTTGCCCAACCGATATCCAATTCGGCCTGTGCGAGTTCGACAAGTATGAACGTGTCCGCCTTGGGCAGGGTACACCGAGATCAAGGTATCGGATCAAATGATCAACTGGATCATGACACACTGGTTCTGGATCGCCCTTTGGTGGGCGGTCTGGTTCTACATTTTCATCGGCTGGTATTACAAACAACTGCTCGATGGAAAGAAGCCCAAGGCTACTCCGCTCGAAGCGTTCTTCATGTTCTTGCTCTCTGGCTTCGGTCCGTTTCTTGCTATCGCGATCATCATCGGTAAAGCATTGGCATTAAATAATGATCGCGGCCCAGACAAGTAGCAGTTGTCTTTTGAAGCGCCAAAGGCTATGGTGGTTTATACCGCATAACAGGAGCCCTTGATATGAAAATATGCGTTGCTCTCCATTCCTGCATGGACCTCGGGGGCATCATCAATCACACAGAACAGCTTATCGGTGGCCTGAAAGAGTTGGGCCACCGTGTTGATTTCAAGGAACTGGTTTATGCTGATCGTGCCCAAACGATGGGCAAGGACGGGAACTTCGAACTCGGTCAAAGCAGCATCCCATTCAGTCAAGGCAAGGGCTGGAACTTCAAGGCTGAAAATCGCTTGGCCTACAAGACGACCGCAGGTCTCCGCACTGCAATTCAAATCTTGAATGGCTACGACATGGTCATCTGGACTGTTCCGGTTCCGCCCAAGAACAGGCAGAATCTTGGCAACGACAGATGGCCGGAACTGTACGATCTAAAACCCAACGTGAAACAGGTGGCGTTCATCCACGATGGGAACTGCAAAGCCGGAGCGCCTCACCTTCTGCATATCCTGGACAAGCTGTCTGCGCTGGCCTGTGTCCATGCCTGTGCCCTCAATGGTGCCTCCCATCTGGCTATCCCTCGTGCCTTGGTGGTGAACCCTCAGTTCATGCCAATCCGTGATGTTCAGCCGTGGGAGAACAAGCGTCCGGGCTTCGTCAACATGCAGACTTTCAAAGCATGGAAGCATGCTCACGAATTGGTCGAGGCGATTGCCTACATGCCTGATCGGCATCCTGATGAACTTCGCGAGATCGCTGGGAAAGGCATCGAATACCAGTATATGACGAGCGAAGACAAGTGCAAGCCTCAGTACTTCCACGGCTCCGAAGAAGGAATTGAACGCTGGTTCGATGGCATGAAATTCTGGGAAGCTGCTGAGGCCAATGGTATGACGCATCACGATTACTGGAACACGGAGCAGGTGAACGAATATCTCACCAGTGCCCGCATTCTGGTCGATCCGTCGTGGTCCGCCAAGTACTCTCAGGTCGGCGGACACTGGAACCGTGTTGTCGTTGA